>Ga0334895_1000128_pt1 | contig 122643 bp, 117 predicted proteins | sample GraSluR3_MG_7_FD_207229 | JGI IMG/M metagenome (GOLD analysis project Ga0334895, IMG submission 207229) | Sludge microbial communities from methane-producing bioreactor in Wageningen University, Netherlands - Granular Sludge_31_05-R3 | ecosystem: Engineered > Bioreactor > Anaerobic >... | reverse complement strand
ATAATGAATGTACTACAGGACATGTAGGAATTTAAGCTTGTGTTACTATAGAACATTAGTTCTATCTAAACAAGAAACTGTAGCTTATAATAGAGAGCAAAAATCTCCGAGTGAAACTTCATAAAATAATCACTCAGAGAGTATGTCAATATTGCTAGGAGATTAGAATTTTAATAGATATATTAAAATATACATGTATATTTCAATGACCAATAAGTATATATTATTAACACTCCTACTATTATTATTATTATTCTAAGTCTAGCTATTTTTAGCTATTTTTTAGTGGAAGTGTTATTATGGATACAATGGATACAATAAATATAAGAAGAAGTATAAGAAATTATACAGATGAAAAAATAGATGAAAATACTTTGAAAGAAATTATTAATGCAGGAACAGTTGCTCCAGTAGCTGGTGATTTTCATATAACTGTAGTGCAAAATATTGAATTAATGGAAAGATTTAATAATGTGGCTAAAGAATTTTTGAAAAATTCTGAAGATGAGAATATGAAAGCAATGGGTGAAAATCCAGATTATAATATTTTTTATGGTGCTAATACAGTTGTTCTATTTTCAGCACCTGATGAAAATCCTTTTGGAGGATTAACAACATCTCTTGCTGCTGAAAATATTATTCTAGCTGCCACTGAATTGGATATAGGTTCTTGTTATATGCTTACTCCAGTTGTTCCATTTGAAAATGGTGCAAATGAAGATTTATTAAAAGAATTTAATTTACCTGAATCTTTTAAACTAATTTCTGCTGTTACTCTTGGAAAAATAGCTTCAGATATTGAACTTCCTCCAAGATCACCTTTAAATAATGTTAATTATATTAAATAATTAATCTATGAGGTTTTAAAATGGGGGGTGATTATAAAGAGTATAATTCATATCAAAATTGTTCAAATAAAAAACTTGATAAGAAATTAGATTTAATTCATCAAGACATTAAAAAGATTATTGAAGATTCTAATAAAAAATATCTCGATGATTTATCATATAATATTAGAAAAGATAACATCAATGCAATTAAAGAATTTTTAAATAAAGAGAATAATGATTTAATAAAACAAAATATTGATTTAAATTGTGAACTAAATGAAAAATGTGGCGAATATTTCCATAGCTATTTTGAAAATTCAATAGAAGAATTAGATCCTGAGAATATTTCTGAAAACTCATTAAATGATTATTTAAATGGCTTAAATTCTGTAAAAATGGATGATAATGAATATGATTGTGATATATGCTTTAATAATTTTTCTGATTCATTTAAAAAGCAATTTAAACTTATAAGTTCTTTAAATATTTATGAATCAAATGAAGATAATGATGATTTACCTGATTTATCTCCTGAAAAACTTGTTGATGATATTTTAGAGTCTGTTTCAAATAAACATAGATTATCCATTTTAAAATCAATTGAAATAGAACCAAAAACATTCTCAGTTTTGTCAAAATTAACTAATTTGAAAGGTGGAAATTTACTTTTTCATATTGAAAAATTAGAAGATAATGATTTTATATTTCAAAAAAATGAAAGAGGAGAATATTTATTAACAAAAAAAGGCTTTAAAATTATTCAAATATTAAAAAATCTACAAAAAGAGATTTATAATAATTAAAAATCTAATTTTCTTATTAATGTTTAAAATCATTAAAATTTCAAAAATATATTATTTTTACTTTTTTATATTAATTATCAATTTTTTATTCATAAATTTTATTTTTTAGTAATTTCTGACTTTTTTATCTTTTATTATTTAATTTTAAGTATAAAAAATCGAATAGATATATTTTTATATATAAATACATAATTGCATTAATAAAAAATATTTATTTTAATTTTAAGAATGAGAAGTAAAAGATTCAGTTTAATACAAAGTTATTATGGATATTTATAATAATGAAATCACTGTCTTTTTAAATCTATAACGATAAAGAATATGAATAAGTTAATAAGAATATAAAATTAATTAATGGAAGTTTAAAAGATGGAATATAAAAAAATTGGAAATACTGATATCTCTGCTAGTATTATTGGACTTGGAACTGAATATTTAGATGGTAAGCCATATAATATTGTAAAAGAAACTGTAGATGCTGCCTTAGAACATGGTATAAATATTTTTGATGTTTTTATGCCTGGTGAGGATGTACGTAGGAATATAGGAAAAGCACTTGGTGATAGACGAAAAGATGTTATCATACAAGGACATATTGGTTCAGTTGATTTAAGAAAACAATATGATACAAGTAGGGATTTAGATGTATGTAAGAAATATTTTGAGGAATTAATGGAAAATCTTGGTACTGACTATATTGACATTGGAATGTTATTTTTTGTGGATACTGATGAAGACCTTGAACAGATCTACTCAAATGGAATTATTGATTATGCTTTGGAGCTTAAAGGAAAAGGAGTAATAAAAGCTATAGGAATTAGTTCTCATAATCCAAAAATTGCTCGTAAGTTATTAGAAACAGGAATAATAGATTTGATGATGTTTAGTATCAATCCAGCATTTGATATGACACCTTCTGAGGTAGATGTGTTAGGTACAGTAGAAGAATTTGCAAAACAAGAATATGTTGCTTTTGATTCTTTAAGAAGTAATCTTTATAGGTACTGCCAACAACAAAATATTGCAATAACAGCAATGAAAACATTTGGAGGAGGTAGGCTTTTATCTGAAGATCATTCACCATTTAAAAATAAATTGACCCCTATTCAATGTATTCATTATGTTTTAACACGTCCTGGAGTAGTAAGTGCAATGGTTGGTTGTCAATCTTCTAAAGAAGTTGAAGAAAGTATAAAATATTTGGATGCTAATAGTGATGAATGTGATTATACAGATATAATCAGCGAATACGATGAAGAATTCAGTGGAAAATGCGTTTATTGTAGTCATTGCCAACCTTGTCCTGTTGATATAGACATAGCTATGGTTAATAAATATCTTGACATTGCCATGTTAGATGCTAATAACATCCCTCCAAGTATTATACAACATTATAGATCATTACCAGTAAGTAGTGATGATTGTATTGAATGTGGGAACTGTGAGAAAAAATGTCCATTTTCTGTCCATATTATTGAAAATATGAAACAAGCATTTGAATTATTAGGATAATCTACAAATAACGTTTTATAATATTAAATAATAGCTACAGATTAAAAAAGTATAATCTTTTTTAATATCGTTTGATATTTTATTAAAGAATATTTGTATTGATTAGAAGGGTCGTACTTCTTTTAATTTGTTAAAAAGCTTTTTAATATACCAAATAACTATATTAAAAAATTTTTCTAATAATATCTTAGTTTAAAAATCTTATTAGTTATTATTTTTGTAAACAGAGCAGTAAGTATTTTTAAATATTATCAAATCAAAGAAAATGCCATACACTTAATAGCTTATATTAAAGGTAAAAAGTCAGTCAAATTAGCATAGTATTTTTAAACGATACAAAATTGTTAAAGCACTTGAAGACAAGGTGCAGATATTGTTTTACTTGCTAGAAGAAAAGAAAAATTGGATGAAGTTGCTGAGCAGATTAAAGATATGGGTAGAAAATGTTTGCATATAAAATGTGATGTAACACAAACTGATCAATTGCAAAATGCTGTAAAAGCTACAATAGATGAATTTGGAAAAGTAGATATTTTAGTAAATGATGCAAGAATGGGTGATTTTGATTCTGTAATTGATACTACAGATGAATTATAGGAAAAAGAAATAGATTTTAGCTTAACAGCTCTCTTTAAAGCTTCAGGGGAATTCGGCAAAGAAATGGTTAAAAATAATTATGGTCGTATAATCAACATTGCTTCAATGTATAATTTGGTAGGTAGTATGACAGCAGGAATTGGTTATCATTCTAGTAAAGGAGGAATTATAAACCCCACAATAGCTGCAGCAGAATTAACTGAATATAATCTAACTGTCAATGCTATTGCTCCAAGATTTTTTGAATATAAAATGACATGTGAACTTATTAAGACAGATTCTTTTAAAGAAATGCTTAGTCAAAATTGTCCAAAAGTATGTTTAGGAAATCAAGGGGAACTTGATTCTGTTTTAATTTATTTAGCTTCAGATGAAGCTTCTTACTCAACAAGATCTGTTGTTGTAGTTGATGGTGGAACAACAGCAATTTAACCAAATTAAAAAAAGAATTGTCATAATTCTTTAATTTTTTTTATTTTTAAAACATTATCTTTTTTAGTATTATTTACTTTATATAATATGCATCTTAGAATTAGTTTTATGTTTACCTAAATATGATTATTTTAAATTTGATTATTCTTTAAATAAGAGATAATATTGTGTTATTATTTACTTTGAAAATTTTAAAAGTTTATATTTGGTAATTGATATAATTATATAAATATAAATTTTAATTTATTAGAATATTATAATTGAATGTAGTTTTAAAATTTAATATTAAAATACTTTGTATTGTTCTAAAATATGATTATGTAATCATGATATGATTTATGTGGCATTCTAAAATTTATAATATTGTAATTTTGTCATATAACTTTCTAAAAATAATAATGTGAAATTATGAAAAATGATATTCTTTTTAAACTTTCATTTTTAATTAGTAGATTAATTTATCTAATTGTTCGAAAAATGGGTAAAAAAGGAACTGCTCTTCCTGGTAAAATAGCTATGAAAATTAAACCAGATATATTAAATGATTTATCTAGTCGATGTGATAATATTGCTATAGTTTCAGGTACTAATGGTAAAACTACCACAAATAATTTATCAAATCATATATTTAAAGGTAAAGATTTCAAAGTTTTATCTAATTTAAATGGTTCTAATATGATTCAAGGAGTAATAAGTCCTTTTATAATAGATAAGAAAAAACATTATGATTGGGGAATTTTTGAAGTAGATGAAGGTTCTATGCCTGTAATAAATAAATATATGGTTCCTGATTATATAATTTTAACTAATTTCTTTAGAGATCAATTAGATAGGTATGGGGAAGTTGAAAAAGTCATTAAAACTGTCTATGATTCTATAAAACATGAAAGCACTACCTTAATTTTAAATGGTGATAGTCCTACATCATTATATTTTGATGATTTAAAGAACTCTAAAATATATTATAGTTTGGAAAAAACAAAGTTTTCAAGAGATGATGAAACTTCTGCAGAATCAGTTACTTGTCCAAAATGTAATAATAAATTAAATTATGAATATATTACTTATGGAAATATTGGAAAATATTACTGTTTGAAATGTGGGGTAAAAAATCCTAAACCTCACTATGTAATATCCAAAACAGAACTCAAAGATAATTTATATGATTTTACTGTTTGTGATAAATATGGAAGTTCAAAAATTAAATTAGGATTATTAGGGATATATAATTTATACAATGTTCTTGGAGCTATTAGTTTAGCTAGAGAAAATAATTTTTCTTATGATTTAATAAAAAAACAAATTGAGAATTTTGAATTTAAAGAAGGGAGAATGGAAATAATTAACACAAGTTCTTCAAAAGTTATTTTGGGCTTAACAAAAAACCCAATTGGTTTAAGTGAAATTTTATCAATAATATGGGCGGATAATAGTAAAAAATCAGTTATGTTTGTTTTAAATGATTATGCTCCGGATGGTAGGGACATATCTTGGATATGGGATGTTTTCATTAAGGAAAATAATGATTTTAGTAATATAGATAAATTTTTCTGTGTTGGAACAAGAGCTGAAGAAATAGCTTTAAGATTAAAATACATCGATTTTCCAGAGGAAAAATTAGTAATATATCATTCAAAAGATAGGTATGATATTGAAGAACCTATATTAACAATCATTAGTCAAAATAATAAAAATTATATACTTGGGACATTTACTGCAATGCCCGAAGCTAAAAAAATAATAATGAAAATAAAAAAAGAGGAAAGTTTATGAAAATGGAATTAAACATTGTGGATTTTTATTCTGATGTTTTAAATATTTATGGAGATATTGGAAATCTTTTGTGTTTGAAAAAAAGGTGCCAATGGAGGGATATTACTATAAATCAAAAATGTTTCTCGATTGGTGAGGATATTGACTTAGATTATGAAGATACTGATTTAATATTAATTGGTGGAGGATCTGATAGGAATCAGGAAGCAATAGCTAATAATTTTTTGAATCAACGAAAATATATAGATTCTTATTTGGATAATGATGGCGTATTATTAGCTGTTTGTGGTAGTTATCAAATGTTTGGAAATAACTTTAAAAATATTGACGGAATGGATATTAATTGTCTTGAAATATTTGATATGGAGACTATTATTTCAAAAGATAGACTAATTGGGGATATTATTTTAAATAGTAATATTGAATTAGGAAATGATAAAATAGTTGGATTTGAAAATCATGGTGGTAATAGCTATCATGATTATAATACACTTGGAATTGTAGATATAGGTTTTGGAAATAATAAAGATGCTGTTGATGAAGGATTAGTTTTTAAAAACTTTATTGGAACTTATTTACATGGACCACTATTGCCTAAAAACCCACATCTTGCTGATTATCTTATTTTGAGTGCTTTGAAAAATAAATATGAAATTAGTTCATTAAGTCCTTTAGATGATTCAATAGAATCTAAAGCTCATGATTTTATGGTTAATAAATATTTAAGCTAAAAAATATAAATATAAGTTATTATTTTCTGTTATTGGAACTTTAGTATAATATATTATATAATATTAATAATTCCTTATGTTTTATTAATATCATTAATTAAAGAACATGGTGTCTGATTTTTCAATAGTTTGTTATGTGTGATAATTCTTTAATTTCTTTTTGGTTGTGTGAAATGAGTAGTCCGAGTAAAAGTACATTTAAATGTGTGTTTTTGTATAATTGTTTAGTGTATGGATGTGTTTTGTCTAATTTTAAGTTTAGTTTGAAGAATGAGAAGTATTTTTCTATTTTCCATCTCTGTTTTGTCTGAGGTCTTCCCATTTGGGTGGTAATTCAAATAATCTTTCTCTTAATTTTTCGTAAATTAGTCCAACTTTATTATATGTGTTAAAATAGTCTAAAAGGGTTTTATTTTTTATTTGTTTGAGTTGGGTTTTGTTTTTGGAAATATTAATGGGATTTTGTATTTGTTTATTCCGATTAAGTAATTATTTGCATTGTAATATCTTTTATCACATAATATTTTTTTTGTCTTTTTTTAATATTCTTCTTTTTTTAAGTTCATTTAATATTTCCTATTGTGTGGTGATTTTTGATGTATTAGTACTGTTAATGGTTTTTTTGAATCATAATTTAGTGCAGATGTTAGTTGAAATCTTGTATAATGTCTTTTTGATGAAGAAAATGCTTTTTTATAGTTTTTAACTAGTAATTCTTGTTTGTTAAAATATTTTCCATTAAATTTTAAATCAATCATTAAAGTTGTGGAATCAATAATAATGTTGAATTGTAGTTTATTGATAAGTCTTTAAAGTTAATTCTAAATATTTTTCTTCACCATCACGAGAATAAAGTTCTCTTTTAACTGTTTTAGACTTAATATGTCATCAATATTTAAAAATTTTTTAAGTTCATCATTATTATTTTACTTGATTATAAAGTTCTTTAAGTTCCATATTAAAATAACAAGATAATAAAATTAATTTTAACATGAATTAATACTTGGGCAATCTTTTTTAACTTATTTTCGAGCTAATTCTTGTTGAAAAGTTCTAGAATCGATAAGTTTAATATACTTTGTCATACAATTTCCATGTAGGGTTTCTTTTATCCGGAATTATTGGAACATTCATTGTAATCATAAATAAATGTTTGTTTTAATCTTATATAAAATTTTCTCTCTAAGAGACTCTTTATTTTAAAATTAGTAATATATTAAACTGTAATTTTAAAAAATATGATTATACAAATAGATATAGATAAAATGAGAATAAAAATGTCTGGAAATTAGTTAGTATAAATCAGACACCATTTTTATAATATAAAAAAATATTAAAGATTGATTTAACAATCAATCTTATTTTGCATTTAATTCTACAAATAAACTACCGTAATCAGCTGAAGTATTATCTTCATAAATACTATTTCCTTTAGAGTCAATAATTTTTATTTTAAGATTTCCACTACCTTCTTGATTAATTGTGATACTTGAATATGTATTAACAGTACCTAAATCAATTTCACTATTTCCAGTACCACTACTTTGAGAATATTTACCATCAGTAGTAATATAAGATGCCCAATTATTACTTGTTTCTACTTGAACTTTATATTCTCCTGGTTCTATATTAGCAGTTGAACCTGTAACATTACTTGAAGAACTATTACCATCTGTTGAAACATTAACTTGAACTAAATTATTAGAAACTTCTGGTGCAATTGTTATTATTGTAATTGCTCCAATAATAGCTATTATAGCTACAATTATAATTAATACAACAGCTATTTTTTTACCAGTTCCCCAATTATCAAAACCCATATTTTTATCCCCCATTATATTTATAATTGTAATTTAACTTTTATAATATTTAAAATTATTTACTTGATTTTGTATAATTTATTAGGATTTTTTACTTTTAACTATTAAAAATTTCAATAGTTTTTGATTTTTTGAGATGTTCTATTCATTTAATTTTTATAAATGTACAAATTTAAAAGTAGTATAATTGAGTATTTTATTAATAAAATAGCTATTATATACAATCATAATTATTTGAGGTATTCATATCCTTTAGAATAGATAACCAAAATTCATCTAATGGAACTATACGATTAAAACAAAATTTATCTATGGGACGATACTATTAAAACAAAAGTTAATTTGTTATCAATGTTAATTGTTATCAATAACAACAGTTATATATGATTACTAACATATGTTATATTGTGCTTAGTATGATTTTGAAATAAAGCAAAAAAATTTCAGAGCTTTAAAAATGAAAAATATTAAAAATATGGAAAATTTGAATTATTATTTAAATTGTTATCTTTTGATTCTTAATAAATCCCATCAAACATTTATAAATCCTTATTTAAAGGAAAATGGTCTTAGTTATCAACAATATGAATTAATATTACATATTTATATGGATGAAGGATCAATTCAAGGAAATATAGCTTCTGCTTGTGGAACAGATAAATGTGGAGCATCAAGAGCTCTTAGGATATTAGAAGATAAAGAATTAATTATTAAAAAAATTGATGAAACTAATAGGCGTTCTTATAAAATATTTTTAACAGAAAAAGGTAGAGACATAGTTGAAAATATAATTGAAAAAGAACGTTATTGGGAAGATAGTATTTGCCAGAAGATGGATATTAAAAAAGAAAAACTTTTTAAAATATTAAACAAAGCCTGTATGGGTTCTATAGATTTAACAGAATAATTGGGGTATAAAATGGATTGTATTAACTTTAAACCAATAAAATTATCAGATAAACCTCTATTTGATGATTATTTTAATAAAACGGATTTTAACAACGCTGAAAAGAATTTTTCTAATCTTTTCATGTGGAGAAAAACTTATGAATATGAATATGCTATAATTAATGATTGTTTATGTATAAAAGGTAAATTAAGAGGTAGTAAAAAACCATTCTGCCATTTTCCTTATGGTGGATGTGATATTAAAGATTCTCTATCTCTAATAAAAGAAGCCTTTAAAAAAGAAGGAAATGAATTAATCATAAAACCATTACTTCCTAAAATGAAAAAATGTTTAGAGAAGACTTTAGAAGATTTTACATTAATTGAAGATAGAGATTCATTTGACTATATTTATACATCAAATAAGCTGATTTCCTTATCTGGTTCTAAATTACGCCATAAACGTAAAGGTATTAAAAAATTCAGAGAAAATTATGAATATGTATATGAAGAACTCAATTCAGATAATCTAATTGAAGCAAAAGAATTTACAATAAATATTATTAAAAATTCTAATAATGATTATGATGAAATAATAGCTATGGAAGAAATGTTTGATAACTTTTTTGAATTAGATATTAAAGGATGTGTTATTAAAATTGATGATAAAATTGTTGGTGTATCTACTGGTGAAGAATTAACTAAAGATACTGTTGTTATTCATTGTGAAAGAGCTGATACTCAATATGAGGGAATCTATAATTTTATTAATCAAGAATTTTGTAAAAAACAATGGTCAGATTATAAATTTATTAACCGTGAAGAAGATCTTGGAATTGAAGGTTTAAGACAAGCTAAATTAACTTACAGGCCAGATTTATTATTATCAAAATATGTTGCAAAAATTGAGGTTTAAACATGACTTATGTAAATAAATTAGATGGAGATAGGCTATTTTTAAGTTTATCTAAAAAAAAAGACCTATCTTTATATAATGAATGGTTAAATGATTTTAATATTAATTTAACATTTGGTAGAAGTCATATTACGTTTAATGAGGAAAAACAAGCAGAATATATTGAAGATTATAATAATTCTTTTGATAAATTTTTCTTTGTAATTGTAGAGAAAAAATCTAATCAAGCTATTGGAATTGGATTATTATATGATGTAGATTTTGTTCATGGTAAAGCTACATTAGGTCTTCTATTAGATAAGTCATATCAATCAAAAGGTTATGGCAAGGAAGCTACTAATTTATTATTAGAATATTCTTTTAATATTTTAAATTTAAATAATGTAATGTTGTATGTTATTGATTTTAATGAAAAAGCAATAGCTATGTATGAAAAATGTGGATTTAAAATAATGGGTAAAAGAAGAGAAGCATATCCTATAAATAATAATGTTTATGATGAAATATATATGGATATATTAAAAAAAGATTTCAATGAAATTAAATAGCTATAAATGACTGATGTCTTTTTTACTATCTGCAAATCCATCAGCTAATAATATCCTATGACAAGTATCAGGCTCTTTTTCACTACATAATAACATTATATTACTTGGATTTCCATATTTTTCATGGAATAAATTAATCATATCCCTTTTTTTCATTAGTTTTAAGTATTCTGCTTTGTATTTAACCCATTCAATTTCTTTTTTTCTATATGCTATTAAAACTTCTTCTGTTGTACAAAAATCTTTATCATGAATATATTTACAATTAGATATTACATCTAAAAAATATCCTAAGTCAATTCCTTTTGTAAAGCCTAATAACTGAGAATAATTGTGCAGGCGAACATCAAGTAATACTTCAATCTTATTTTCATTAATTATTTTAAAAAATTCTTCAGCTTTTTGTCCTGAAGAACCAATAGTAAATACTTTCATTATAATCTAATTTATATGATTAATATATTTTATAATTTACTTTTGAAAGATACTTGTTTTAAATCTTTCTTAAATAAATCAATATTTTCTATTTGTTCTTGTGTAATGTAGTGAGGAGAATTTATTTATAATTAATAAAAAATATAAATTATATGTTCGTTTTCAGACTACCTAACTCAATAAAATAATAAAATATGGATTTTAAAAAGTTTTATATTTATATGATAGAATTAATCTAATTCCTCTCTATATATTATAAGTAATATTATTTATAATTTATACTAGTATTTTCCTTATTTTATGAGTGGAAGTATTCTACAAACACCTCTTCGTTACCATTTAAAAATAAATATTATTTGTGTGTAATACTTTCTAAAATTTCATATCTTATTTCTGCTCTTTTAATGGGATCTTTTGAAGTATTTTTATGAGTTGGAATTTCAATTAATTTTAAATCATCTTTTTCATTAATTTTATCTTTTAAATAATCTGGAAAAACAAGGTAATCATAGTTTTCTTTAGTGATATTGAAGTTCATATCTTCAGCAATGTCTTTTAAAAACTTTGTGTATACTTTAAGATTGATTTTAGAATTTTTTTCTTTTAAGGCAGTAGTTTCTTCATTTTGATATAACCATTTAATAGCTATTGGATAATTTGAAAAGATTTCTTTTAGATCTTTTTCATTAATTATTTCCTTATGTGAATATTCAGATACTTTAATTATACTTTCTTTTATTTGTTTAAATGTGTTTAATTTAATAGGAAGTGATTTCATATTTACTTTGCTTTCTGAAAGTAAAATAGCTAAATCTCCTTTTTCTTTATCAGGATTTTTATTTACTTTAAATTTTTCAATTCTTGCAAATTCAAGAATTTTTTCACACATTGGGGTTGTAACTAAAATCATTATAAATAACTATTTACAAATAGATATATATAATTTTTATATAAATTTTTAGGATGAAAAAATGAGAGTTACACTTAGCTTTGAAGAAACAAGCTCTAATGATTTATCTGTAATGGTAGATGCATTGAGAGCAAGTACAAGCATAACTGCAGCTTTAAATAATTTTGATGAGATAATTCCTTGTTTTTCACCAGAAAACGCTTTTAAAATTAATAAAAAGAAAAAAGGAGTTCTTGCAGGGGAGCGTAATGGGGTTAAAATTAAAGGTTTTGATTTAGGAAATTCTCCAGATAGTCTTGAAAATTATGAATTCAGTGATGATGAATTTAAAAGGCTAATATTAACAACAACTAATGGAACACGAGTTCTTGAGGATATAAAATCAACAACTATTATTGGTTCTTTAATTAATGCAAAATCAGTAGCTAAACATGCATTAAATCTTTCAAAAGAACATATTGATGTTGTTATGGCGGGTCGAAATGGATATTTTGCAATTGAAGATTTTTTAGCATCTGGTGAAATATTATATTGGATTTCAAAGGAAATTAAGGATAAAAATGATTTTAAAATTAGTGAATATGCTCAATCTGCAATTCTTGCAAGAGGAGATTATGATAAAATTAAGGAAGCTTTTTATAACTCTTATTCTGGAAGAAGATTAAGTGAAATTGGTTGTAAGAATGATGTTGATTATTGTACTCAGAAAAATATAACTGATAATGTAGCTATTTATGAAAATGGTGTTTTAAAATTAGTATAGTAAGTTTTATTTTAATCAACTTTATATAATAATTTGAACTAAATAGATAATACTAATGTTTATTTTTAATAATTTAAGAAGTGTTTTTTTAAATGAAAAGAGAATGTTTAACAATTATAGGAACTGCACATGTTTCACAAGAAAGTGCTGATGAAGTTAAAACAGCTATTTATGAACAAAAACCAGAAGTTGTAGCTATTGAATTAGATCATGGTAGATATAAACGATTAATGGATCAGCTAGCAGGTATTGAAGAAGATGACACTATTTCTGTAAGTAATATTATTAAAGAAAATAAAGTAGGTATTTTTGTTGCAAGTACTTTTTTAAGTTATATTCAATCTAAAATTGGTGAAGACTTAGATATAAAACCAGGATCTGAAATGATAGCAGCTATTGAAGCTGCAAAAGATGTTGAATCTAAAATAGCTTTAATAGATAGGGACATTAACATTACTCTTCAAAGAGCTTTGAATAATATGAGTTTTATGGAAAAAGCTAAATTTTTATCAAGTAGTGCTTTTTCGATGTTTTCAAGTTCTGGTGAAGATGAAATTGATGTAGAAGAATTGAAGAATCCAGATACTTTAGATGAAGTGATGGAATACTTTAAAAATGTTTCTCCTGGTGCTTATGAAGTTCTTGTTAAGGAAAGAGATGCATATCTTGCAGGATCTATTTTAAACATTCCTGAGGATCATGTTATAGCTGTTGTTGGTGCAGGTCATAAAAATGGAATTATGAGATATTTAGATAATCCATCTAAGATTCCCCCTATCTCTTCATTAGTTGATGTTGATAAAAAAGGTGGAATTCCATGGCTTAAGATAATATTAGCTTTGATTCCTATTTCTTTTATTGTGATATTTTTTCTGGCCTTTTTAAATGGAATTAATATTCAGTGGGATATATTAGATTTTGTTGTAATAAGTATGATAATGGGATTTGTAGGTTCTATATTATCTGGATCAAAAATCCAATCAGCTATTGTTGGTGGAGTTGTTGCTCCTCTTACAATTATTCATCCTTTACTTGCTGCTGGTTGGTTTTCAGGATTAACTGAAGCTAAATGTCGGAAAGTTAGAAAAAGAGATATAAATAATATCTTAAAAATTAAAAAGTTAAGGGATTTGTGGAGTAATAATATTTTTAGAATTTTACTTGTTGTTATGGGTACAAATATTGGTGTGAGTATAGCTACATTAGTTATATTACCTTCACGAGTTTTTATTCCATTATTTTTTAAAATGTTTGGTGGATAAATTTTAAATATAAATCTTTTTATTGTATGATGTTATAATATAATATTAATTTTATTAAAAATAAAATAATTTCAGTTAAAAATATGTATCTTATATTTCGTTGTGACTGTGGCAGGGTCTTATATTCTAAAGAAGGAGTAGCTACTCGAAAATGTACTTGTGGTAAAACTATAAAAGTTAAACAACGTAGAATTTTTGATAAGGTAGAAACATCAGAAGATGCATCATTAGCTGTTCAAAAAATGCAAGATGAAATATATGGTAATACTGGATTTATTCGTGCAAACAAAATTAAATAAGTTTTAAAGGTTTATGTAAATGACGACAATATTATTTGAAATTTTTATAGTAATTATATTGATATTATTAAATGGATTATTAGCAATGACGGAAATTGCTTTTTTATCTTCTAGAAAAGCTAAACTTCAAAAAATGTTAGAAGAAGGTAATAAAAGTGCAAAGATAGTGATTGATTTAACTGAAGATCCAAACCAATTCTTATCAACCATACAAATTGGAATAACTCTTATTAGTATTTTAACAGGTGCTTATGGTGGAGCAACTTTATCAGCACCCCTTGCTTCTGTACTTAAGAATTTTATACCATACAGTGAAATTATAGCTATGGTTATAGTTGTTTTAATAACAACTTATTTATCCCTTATTGTAGGAGAATTAGTACCAAAAAGAGTAGGTTTAAATAAACCAGAATCTATGGCAGTTAAAGTTGCCAAATTAATGAAATATTTATCTAAAACATGTGCACCTTTAGTAACAATATTAAGTAAATCTACAGAGTATGTTTTATTACTAATTGGTATTAAAAAAGAAGAAGAAAATGTTATTACAGAAGAAGAAATCGAAATGATGATAGAAGAAGGAAGAGCTGGAGGAACAATAGAAAAAGAAGAAGAAAATATAATTAAAAGAGTTTTCCGCCTAGATGCTCAAAAAGTTGACATGATTATGACTCCAAGAAATGAAATCGTATGGGTTGATTTAGATGATAGTGATGGAGAGATTCATGAAAAGATCACTGAAAGTAAAAGATCAATATTTCCAGTAGCTCAAGATGAATTAGATAATTTTATTGGTGTTGTACAAGCTAAAGATATTTTAACCTGTATTTTTAATGGAAAAAAAGTTAATATTGAAAAAATTGTTAAAGAACCATTAATCGTTCCAAATAATCTTCCCTCATTAGAATTATTAAAACAATTTAAAAAAAACAGTGGACATGTTCATATGGCTTTAGTTGTTGATGAATTTGGAGGTCTTGAAGGATTAATCACTTTAAATGATTTACTTGAAGGTATTGTTGGAGATATTCCAGGAATTGATGAAATGGATGATCCAATAATTACAAAAAGATCTGATGGCTCATGGCTCATAGATGGAAGATTCCCAATTGATAGATTTAAAGAAGAATTCAATGTTGATATAGAATTTCCACTAGAAAAAGAAGACAATTATTCAACTATTGCAGGTTTTATACTAAGTTATATTGGTAAAATACCTGAAACTGGTGAAAAATTTGAATGGTCTAATTATTCTTTTGAAATTGTTGATATGGATGGACACCAAATCGATAAAGTCTTATTTAAAGAATTAGGATCTAGAAATAGAGATTAAATCTAAAATCTCACATGTCTTACAAATATTTGAAGATGTTGGTTCACCACATAAATCACAATTCTTTAAGACTGGAGGATTTTCTAAATCAACTTTCAATGATTTTTTAAATGATTCCATTATATTTTTTTTAAGTCCAGGATATTTATCTTCGTTAATATTTAAAAATTCTTTTATTTTAGCCCTTAAAGATAAATAAGAATAAGGACACTCTTCTAAATGAATATTAATATCATTTAAAACTGCCCACATACCCACATCTTTTTCTAAAGTATTCCATAATGGTTTAATTCTAGGTACTAATTTTGGATGAATCATATCCAATTTTGGACCAAATTTAGAAAATTTTAATACATCTCCTCTTGCAAAACTCATTAAAAATGATTGAATCTCATCATCTAAATTATGACCTGTAGCTAATTTATCTACATTTAATTCATATGCAGTTTTATTTAAAATATTTCGCCTAAAAACTCCACAAGGAATACATGCACTTTTAAAGTTTGAATAAACATCATCTAAATTAAAATCATATTCTTCTTTAAATGATTTTTGAATAATTTTTATATCAAGCTCTTTTGCATTTTGAATTGCAGTTTCAATACCATAATTTCTGTAATTATCTATTCCCTCATCAACAGAAATAGCTATTAAATCAAAATCTAAAAATTCATTATAATTATTTAATGCATGTAATGTTAGAACACTATCTTTTCCACCAGATAATGCAATAGCTATTTTTTCACCTTTTTCAATGAGGTTATATTCATTAATAATATTATAGATATTACTGAAAATCTTTTCATTAAATTCTTTTTTAGAAACTACACTCATCTTTTTCACTTTAATTAAAATTCTAAATATTTTATAATTGGGGTTTCAATTTTTTTAAATAATAATTATCATGTTTTAGTAACTATTTTATCTAAAACATGTTTTTATACGACTTAAAACGCTTTTTGATTTTCTATCTTAGTTCTGTTATTTTCTGACTTCTTTACTAGATATTGGTCTAACCAGTTTTATCAGTATCTCCCTATAATATAGATAATTTTTACCATCTATCATTATAAATAATCAATACTTAGACTTTTAACTTTGTAAGCCTATTTAATTTAAAGTAAATATAATTAACTTAAATGAGAACAATTTTGTTTTCAATAAAAATTAATCACATCATTAATTATTAATATTCTATTTTATAATATTATATAATATGATAACTGCAGATTTTGGAATTGTTCCAATTGGACATGAAAGTATTAATATAAGTGAATATGTTACAGCAGCTGTTAATTCTATTAAAAAATCAGGGCTTAAATACGAATTAACTGGAATGGGTACACAATTAGAAGCAGAAGATTTAGATGATTTATATTCTGCAATAAAAGATGCTCAAGAAGAAGTTTTTAAATTAGGTGTTAAAAGAGTTTATACTGTTGTAAAGATAGATGATAGGAGGGATAGAAATAGATCACTTACAGATAAAATTAAAACTGTAAATGATTTATTAGATTAATTAAAGTTTTTTGATGCTTTTTTAATAGCTTCAATAACTTGATTTAAATCATTTTTACTTAAAGATGGGTGAACAGGAATGGAAATTACTGAATCAGCAGCTTCTTCTGCATTTGGACAATTTCCTTTAATGTTTAATTTTTTATATATTGGTTGATTGTATAATGGAATAGGATAATGGATACCAGTTCCAATACCTTCATTATTTAAAAATTCAACCCAATCATCTCTATTATCACCTTTTACTTTGATTGTATACTGGTGATAAACAGATTTTAAGTCTGAATCTAAGTATGGTGTTGTGATTCCTTCAATATCTTTTAAATTTTCACTTAAATAATTTGCATTTTCAATTCTCTTAGAATTAAAATTATCTATTTTTTTAAGTTGTGCAAGACCAATAGCTGCAGCAATATCAGTCATCCTAAAGTTATAACCAATTTCATCATGATGATATCTTTCACTAGCACCATGAGCTCTTAACATTCTAGATCTTTCATATAATTCTTTATCATTGGTTGTTATGATTCCTCCTTCACTTGTTGTCATGTTTTTTGTAGGATAAAAACTAAAACAAGCCATATCTCCTAGAGTTCCAATATTTTCATTTTTAAAAATAGCTCCATGAGATTGAGCAGCATCTTCAATTATAAATAAATCGTGTTTTTTAGCTATTTCTTTAATCTCATCCATTTTTGCAGGCTGTCCATACAAATGAACAGGCATAATAGCTTTAGTTTTATCAGTAATATGATTTTCTATATCTTTAGGATCAATGTTATATGTTTTAAGATCAATATCTGCAAATACAGGCTTTGCACCAGTATAAACAATTGAATTTCCACTTGCAATAAAAGTAAATGGGCTTGTTATTACTTCATCACCTTCACCAATTTTACAAGCTAAAAGAGCTACATGTAATGCTGATGTTCCAGAATTAGTAGCAATAGCATACTTTGTACCAATCCAATCTGCAAATTTCTTTTCAAATTCTTCTACTTTTGGACCTTGAGCTATCATCCCAGATCTTAATACTTTTAAAACCTCTTCAACTTCTTCATCACCTATAATAGGATTTGCTATTGATATGTTTTTCATGATAAAACCAACTTATTTTAATCTTATTTATATCTAAAATAATATTTAAAGTATTAATAATAGATTATATTTTAAGTGATAAAATGGATGAATCCTTTAATTATAATAAAAATGACTTAAAAGAGGTAGAAGAAGGATTAACTATTATTAAATTTCCAGAGTTTGATAAAGTTTCATCAACTGCACCAGTATTTTATAATCCTAAAATGGAATTCAATAGAGACATATCTATTTTAGCTATTCAAACCTTTCAAAAAAAATTAGATAAAAACATTTCTATTTGTGATTTGTTTGGAGGAAGTGGAATAAGAGGAATTCGCTATAAAAAAGAAATTCAAGGAGTATCTGATGTAGCTATTAATGATATAAGTAGTGTAGCTAATGAATTTGAAAAAATCAATATTGAAATAAATGATGTTTTTGATTTGGAAGTTTATAACAAAGAAGCTAACTTAATGCTTAGAGAACATCCTGGTGAATTTGATGTAGTTGATATTGATCCATTTGGATCTCCTAGTTTTTTTATAGACTCAGCAGCAAATTCTATAAAGAAAAACTCACTATTATGTGTCACAGCTACTGATACATCAGCATTATGTGGAACATACACAGAACCATGTATTCGAAAATATAACTCTAAACCATATAAAAGTGAATACTGCCATGAAACAGGTATTAGAATTCTAGCAGGATTTCTTGGATTAAGTTTAGCTAAATATAAAAAGTACATTGATATTAAATTGTCTCATAGTAGTGAACACTACATACGACTTTATATTTCTATTAAAAAAGGTTCTCTTGAAAGTGATGAATCTCTAAAAAATATTGGTTACATTAGTCACTGCAGGGAATGCCTGTATCGTGAAACAAATAAAGGATTAGCAGTAGCTATTCCTCAAGAATGTAAAATCTGTGAATCTAAATTAACCCATGCAGGACCATTATGGCTTGGTAAAATTCAAGATAAAGATTTTATTAAAGAAATGATTAAAACTTCTGAAGATAAAAAATTAAATACTAAAGACAAGGTATTAAAGCTATTAAATACCTGTTTAGAAGAATCAAATGCCCCTGCAACATTTTATGATGTACATGTATTATGTAAAAATCTTAAAATTAGTGCACCAAAATATGATCTAATTTTAGAAAAATTACTAGATAAAGGATACTTAGCTATTAAAACACATTACACTCCATTAGGAATTAAAACCGATGCACCTATTACTGAATTGAAAAAAATTGTAAAAGATTTAGCTATTAATTAAAATTTATTTTAAATTTTAACTATAATATTAATATTTATGCTATTTTTTAAATTCATTAAATTAAACTAATATTTTAATAATATGAAAAATCTGATTAATTATTACATAAGTTAAAAATTTCTAATTAAAATAAACATAGTTATTTGTTAAATTTAAAGTACTTATCATAACATATATTTTACAAAAAATTTAATTAGGATAATTTATTAAGTATTTTTATATATTATTTTAATATAGGGTGGAATAAATGGACTTTAGTGAAATTTTTAAAGATTCTTTAAATTATCCTTTTAATAATTATAGGAAATTTTTAGCTTTTGGATTATTATTGATTATTATTGATCTTATTTGGTATTTTGTAGCAGATGTATTTGATATTTCTTTTGAGTTAGGGGCTTTATTATTTTTATCTGGATTATTAATAACTTTTTTATTGGGTTTTGTAATTGATGGGTATTTATTAAGTGTTTTAAGATCTACTATTGATTATGATGAGGATATACCTAAGATTAGTTTTTTTAAAAACTTGGTTGATGGTTTAAAAGTTTTAATAGTAAATATTGTTTATTATGTTTTTGCTTTATTTTTTGTTATTATTGCTGCTTTTTTAAGTGGGTTCATAGGTTCACTTATGAAAATTTTTGAAATAATTGGAGCAAATCCTGATATGAATCCAGATTCTTTAGGTAGTTTAGTGCCATATGATTTGGTTTATGGTTTAGGTCTTGGTTTTTGGATTACATTGCTTGTTTTTTTAATCATAATGATAATTTTCTCATTTGTAATAGTAATAGCTAGAGCCAGATTAGCAGAAACTAATGAAATTGAAGAAGCTATTAATATTCACCATGTTTTAAGTGATATAAAAGAAATTGGTATTATTAATTATATTATTTGGGCAATTCTTCTTATTTTAATATCTTTTGTTATTATAGCGATACTTGCTTTTGCTTTAGCTTCAATTTCTTTTATACCTCAGTTTGGACAAATTATTGCTTTAATCATACAATCTTTATTGATTGTTCCATTTTTGAACTTGTTTTTAAATAGAGCTATTGGTTTATTATACATATCTAAAGATAATTAAATTCAAATTTTTTTTATTTTTTTTAAAAAATAATATTTTTGTATATTTTATTTTTATTTTAAAGAAGATTTTTACATTTGAAATTGTACTAAAAAAATTATATAGTTTAATAATTTTTTTATAAAAATACTTTAAGATTATACAAACATTAATGTTTAAATATTAAAAAAGATAAAATTTGTTATAATTAATATTTTACAAAAAATCTTTTTATTGAAGTGAAAATATGAACAAGAAAAAAGAAGATATAATAAAATTAGATGATACTGATGTTAATATATTAAAAATTATTAATGAAGATGTAAGAACTTCTTATAGGCAAATATCCCGTAGTTTGGATGTTTCTGTTGGAACAGTACATAATCGTATTGATAAAATGGTTAAATCTGGAGTAATAAAAAAATTCTCTCCTGTTATTAATCATAGAAAACTTGGTTTTGTTCTTACAACTATTATTGGTGTTAGAGTAAAGGGTGGTAAATTAAAAAATTGGGAAGATAAAACTTCTTTCAATAAAAATGTTGTTGGTATATATGATGTTACTGGTGAATATGATGCATTTTTAATTGCTAAATTTAAAAACACTGATGAATTAAATGCATTTATTAAAGAATTGTTAAAAGTCCCAATTATAGAAAGAACCTATACTCAAACTGTATTGGATGTTGTTAAAGAGGATATGGGATCCTCTAATATATTATAAAATTATTGGAATTAAATCTAAGTGTGAATTATGAATAATATTAGATTGAATCAAGCAAGAGATTTAATTCAAAAATCTAGTAAAAAACCTAAAAATGTAATTAGTTTTAAAGAAGCAGATTCAGGTATAATTGATGCTAAATTATCTGAAGATGCTTTAAAAAATATTATAAAGTCAGAAGGTTTTATATATAGCAGCCTACCAAGTCATATTCTTTCTAAAGAAGAAGCTATTAATTATACTAAATTTTTAATAGCTGCAAGAGAAAATATTGATGCACAACTTAAAAATTTCAATGTTATCGAAAGTGAGATTGAATTAATTGATATCAATGAATTAACTTTAAATACTCTTTTTTTAACAACAAAAAATAATTTTAAAAAATTTTTAAAAAAGCTTGGAGTTGATGTTCAAAGAATCATTGTTGCTGATTCTCCATTAGTAATAGATGATATGAAAGAAATCAATCCGAAAATTCCTGATGCTGCATTAAAAGGAATTGAAAAGAAAATTGAACATGTGCATAATGATATTAAAAGAAAATTATCTTCTTTAAATCCTTCAAAAATCATTGTAATAGCTGAAAATGATATTAATGGAACTCTTTTAGGAAAAAGATCTAAAGAACTTTATGGTGCTGATATATATTTAATTGATAACTTTAAAGATTTATCTGAATTAGAACTTAAAGATATAGTTGAAAAATAAAATTGAGGATTTTATTTTAATTTTTTTTATTAAGAGGTATGAATATGAGAGTTTGTTTTCCAGATACACAAGATGATACACCACGCGTTCCTGTTGAACTTAATAGAGTAGGTGTTACTTGTGTTAAAAAATTATTAAGAATTGATAGAGTAAGTAAAAGACCTATAATTTTACTACCTACTTTTGACGCATTTGTTGATTTACCTAATGATCAAAAGGGTATTCACATGTCTAGAAGTCCAGAAGCTATTAATGAGATTATGGAGGAAGTAACAAAGAACTTATCCTTTGAAGTAGAAACAATTTGTGCTGAAATTGTAAATCGAATGATGAAAAAACATGATTATGCTAAACATGTTGAAGTACGTATGTCCAGTGACTTCATGCACCTTAAAAAATCTCCTGCAACAGATAATGAATCTCAAGAAATTTCTAAACTTAAAGCTAAAGCTATAGGTTATAGGGATGATCAAGGAGAAATAAAAATTCGTAAAATGATTGGTGCAGAAGTTATAGGGATGACTGTTTGTCCATGTGCTCAAGAATCTGTTAAAGAAGCAGATAAAGCTAAATTATTAAAATTTTTAGATGAAGAAACAACTGAAAAAGTATTAGATACAGTAACATTTGCTTCTCATAATCAAAGAGGTATTGGAACTTTATTAATTGAAGTTCCTGAAAATGAATATATTAAAGCAGAAGATATAATGGAAATTGTTGAAAATTCAATGAGTTCTCCAGTATATGAACTTTTAAAACGTTCTGATGAAAACGCTGTTGTTATGAATGCTCATAAAAAACCTGTTTTTGTTGAAGATTGTGTTAGAAATATGATGGAAGAAGTACTTGATAAATTTTCTCATCTTCCAGATGATACAAATATTACTGCAAAACAAGTTAATCAAGAAAGTATTCACAGGCACAATGCTTATGCTGAGAAAAATACAACAATGAAAGAATTAAAAGAAGAATTACATTTCAAAAAGTGATAAATAATGGTTCAATTACATAAAACAGCTTCTAAAGTAATGGAATTTTTTGAAAGTTTTAAAGGTTCAAGACCAGCATTGAATATAGATAATTTTTTAATTGTAAGATCTCAATCAAGACAAAACTTTCCACTTGATGAAATGGAATCTAAATTAGAAGAAGTTGGAAAAGTTATTGGGGGAAAAGAAATAGATCCAGTTTCTAATGATGCTAAAAATATTTTAAACACTATGGATGAAACATTAAGAGCAAACGTAGAAATAAATGCTTCAGTTGATTCTAATGGTTTTTTTAGGATGAAAAAAGACTTAGAAACAATGGGTCTTAAAACAGAATTTAAAATATTTTCTCTTAAACATTCTAATGCAGTTGTTGCAATTTGGAAAGACAAATCAGGTATAGGTCCACTATATGTTGAAGTTACACTTTCTGATAATGGTAAATAGTTACACTTTCTGATAATGGTAAATAATTATGTCATGTGATTTTAATAAAAAAGAATTAATAGATTTTTTATCTTCTCAAAAAGGAGATTTAATTAAATTACTTAACTTAATTAAAGATATAGACTTTAAAAATCATATCACTTTTTCTAAAAATGTTTTTATACCTTTAACTGAAGTTTGTAAAAATGATTGTGGTTATTGTAGCTTTAAAAAAGATCCAAATAATGAAAATACAATCATTTTAAAAAATAAAGAAGAAATTCTTGAATTATTAAAAGAAGCAGAAAAACATGGTTGCAAAGAAGCTATGTTTGCATTTGGAGAAGATGCTGATTATGATCCTGATGTAAAAAAAGCTTTAAACAATTTAGGATATTCTAATATGGTTGAATATATCTATGATGTCTGTAGATTAACACTTGATGAGACTACACTACTACCTCATACAAATGGGGGTAATTTTTCATATGATGCTTTAGAAAAACTTAAAGCTGTTAATGTGTCTATGGGTTTAATGTTAGAAAACTCATCCACTCGTTTAATGAATACAGTAGCTCATAAAAATAGTCCAGGTAAAGATCCTAAAATAAGACTTAAAACAATAGCTAATGCTGGAAAATTAAGAATACCTTATACTACAGGAATATTAATTGGAATTGGTGAAACCCATGAAGAAATTATTGATTCATTAATAGCTATTAAAAATTTATATGATGAGTATGGACATATTCAAGAGATTATTGTTCAAAATTTTACACCAGTTTCTGGAATTGAGATGGAAAAATATCCAGAACCTAGTTTATTTGATATGATTCGTGTAGTTTCTATTGCTAAACTAATATTTAAAGATACTGATGTCTCTATTCAAGTACCACCTAACTTGAATTTAGATAGCTCTCAAATATTCTTGTTATGTGGTTGTGATGATTGGGGAGGAATCTCACCACTAACTAAGGACTATGTTAATCCAGATTCACCATGGCCAGAATTATATTATTTAGAAAAATTGACTAATGATGCAGGATTTAAATTAAAAGAAAGATTAGCTATTTATGAAAAATATATTAATAAAGAATGGTTAAATAAAGAGCTTTTAGATAAAATTAATAAATTCTAGCATCTACAACGATGTGACTAACACCAGGCGAATATTTTTTTATTTTTCGAATATTAATTAATTCTACTTCTCTAGAATTAGCTATTTTTTTGATTCTACTGAGTGGTCTACTTTCTATTAATTTATCTGGAACAGTTTCATGGTAGTGAATTATTCCACCTTTTTTTAAGCTATTGATTCCAGATTCTAAATAGTAATGTGTAGTTTTAACATAACCCATTATAAGACGATCTACTTTCTCATCTAAATTAATATTTTTAGAATCTCCTAAAATAGCTTCTATTCTCTCATAATCTTTATTTATTTTATTTATTTTTATGTTTTCATTTAAAAAATAGAATGAATCTGGATTTATCTCAACAGAATAAATTTTTTGAGCTTTTGAGTGAACTCCAATTGGTATTGAAAAATAACCTATTCCTGCAAACATATCAAGTACAATTTCATTATCTAAAACTTCTTTTGCAATTCTCAATCTTTCATGAGTATTTCCTTTAGACCACATAACCTTAGATAAATCCAATTTAAATAAACAAGTATTTTCTTTATGAATGGTATCTGTTTCACTTCCTTTTAAAATTTTTATATTAGGTTTGCGTCTGGTTCCTTGGATATTTTCTATCTGAATTATTGTTTTAACTCTATGTTCTTTTAGAAGTTTATCTAGGTCAGAATTTTCATCAAACTTATCTAAAATAAGAATATCTCCTATTTTTTTCCATTTCATTTTTATTTTTCTCCTCTAGCTAAAATTAATATATTGAATTTTAAAACTATATATTTTATCTTAATTTTTAAAAGTCAGTATTTTTTAGTATTTTTTAAACTAACCATTTTTGTGCCTTTTAGCTATTGTACACTATCACAATAAACATGTTTACGAGTTAATATAAAATATATTACTTAAGAAAATTTTATCTTAAAATAATACAATTTAGTGTAAGTATTTTTTAAAATATTTTCTTTAATGAATTTTCAAATAGAAAAGATTATATATGTTTAAAATATAATATAATATTAGTTAGTAAAAACTGACTGTTGATTCTAATTTTAATAAAATTTTATTTTTATTGTTATAATAGCTTACTTAAATAAAGCTGTAAAACTAATTTAATTATTTTTATGCTTTATATTGATTTACACGAGGTGTATTTATATGGAAGATAAAATAGTAGAAGGTACAACTACCGTTGGTATAACTTGTAAAGATGGTGTTGTTTTTGCAAGTGAAAGAAGAGCTAGTATGGGTAACTTAGTAGCTCATAAGGTAGCTGAAAAAATATTTAAAATTGATGATCATATTGTAACTACAATTGCAGGTTCTGTTGCAGGGGCACAAAATTTAATGAAGATTATTAGTGCGGAAGTTTCATTATATAAAATGAGAAATGGATCTCCAATTAATATTGAAGCTGCTGCTTCTTTAGCTGCAAATATTTTAAGTTCTAATCCAATGTATGTTCAAACATTACTTGGTGGAGTAGATGAAAAAGGGCCAGCTATTTATTCATTAGATCCTGCTGGAGGTATGATTAAAGATACTTTTATATCTACTGGCTCAGGCTCAACATTTGCTTATGGTGTTCTAGAAGATAGATTCCATAAGGATATTTCTGTTGAAGAAGGAATAGATTTAGCTATTAGATCAATTAAATCTGCTACTGAACGTGATACTTATTCTGGAAATGGATATTTAGTTGCTAAGGTAGATAAAGATGGATTTAAAATGCTTGACAATGATGAGATTAATAAAAGACTTGAAAATATGAAATAATTTTATTTTTTTATTTTTTTATTTATTTATTAACTAATTTTATTTAATGAAGTTTTAACTTATTTAAGTTAATATTTTTTATACTATTTTTTAAAGGGATTTTATGACTTCACAAATTTTAGAAGATATCAAAAAAACAATTATACAAAAATTACCAAATAATGCAGATGTTGCTAAGGTTGAATTTGAGGGACCAGAGGTTGTTATTTATACAAAAAACCCAGAAATCATTACTGAAAATGGTGACATTATTAGAAACTTAGCAAAGGATTTAAGAAAAAGGATTATTATCAGATCAGATAAAAGTGTTTTACTTGATCCTGAAAAAACTATTGATAAAATACATGAAATCGTTCCAGAGGGAGCTGAAATTACAAATATATATTTTGATGATATCACTTGTGAGGTTGTAATAGAAGCTAAAAAACCAGGACTTGTTATTGGCAAGTATGGAGTTACTTCACGGAAAATTGTTAAAAACACTGGTTGGGCTCCTAAAATTTTAAGAACACCACCTATTTCTTCTGAAATTATTGGTAAAGTTAGAACTATTTTAAAAATCAATAGTAAAGATCGTAAGAAAATTTTACAAGAGCTAGGTAAAAGAATCCACCAAGGAACTAAATATGAAAGTGATTGGGCTAGAGTTAGTTCTATGGGTGGTTTTAAAGAAGTTGGACGTTCTTGTATGCTTTTACAAACACCAAATAGTCGGGTTATGTTAGATTGTGGGGTTAATGTTGCAGCTCCTGATGATAAAGGTTCTTATCCTTTTTTAAATGTACCTGAGTTTTCAATTGATGAGTTGGATGCAGTTGTTATTTCACATGCACATCTTGATCACTGTGGATTTTTACCTTATTTGTATCATTATGGTTATGATGGTCCAGTTTTCTGTACAACTCCAACAAGGGATTTGATGACATTATTACAATTGGATTATATTGATATTGCACATAGAGAAGATAATCCTTTACCTTTTAATGTTAAACATGTTCAAAAAAGTATTAAACATACAATAACTTTAGATTATGGTGAAGTAACAGATATTTCTCCAGATATAAGGTTAACTTTCCATAATGCAGGACATATTTTAGGTTCTGCAATGAGTCACATGCATATTGGTGATGGACAACATAATCTTGTTTATACAGGTGATTTTAAATATGAAAGAAGTCGTTTACTTGAACCTGCAACAAATAGATTTCCTCGTGCTGAAACAGTCATAATGGAAAGTACATATGGTGGACATGAGGATGTACAACCATCTAGAAACTCTGCAGAAAAAGAAATGATGAAAACAATTTATAAAACCTTAAAAAGAGGTGGAAAAGTATTAGTTCCTGTTTTTGCTGTTGGAAGAGCTCAGGAATTAATGGTTGTTTTAGAAGAGTATATGCGTCATGGGATGATTGATGAAGTTCCAATTTATATTGATGGTATGATATGGGAAGCTACAGCTATTCATACTGCAAGACCAGAATATTTAAGTAAAGATTTAAGAGATCAGATTTTCCACATGGGTAGGAATCCATTTATTTCAGAAGCATTCCATAAAGTTAAAAATGTTGATGAGAGAATTGATCTTGTTGAAGGTGAACCATCAATTATACTATCTACTTCTGGAATGTTAACTGGTGGTAATTCTGTTGAATATTTCAAATGGCTTTGTGGTGATGAAAGAAATACATTAGTTTTTGTAGGATATCAATCTGAAGGTTCATTAGGTCGTAGAATCCAAAAAGGATGGAAAGAAGTTCCTTTACAAGATGATGGTAAAACTAAAGTTTTTAATGTTAAAATGGAAATAAAAACTATTAATGGGTTTAGTGGTCATTCTAATAGGAGACAACTTATGGAATATGTGAAAAGATTAAATCCTAAACCTGAAAAAGTTATTACTTGTCATGGAGATCCTTATAAAGCAGTTGACTTAGCATCTAGTATTCATAGGAGTTTTAAAATTGAAACAAGAACTCCTATTAATTTAGATAGTACACGGATTCAATAAGAAAATAATTTAAATATCTTCTTATAAATATATATTTGTAATTTTAAAAGTAAAGATAATAGGTGTGTTAATGGTTACATATTCCCAATCTGGTGTTGATATTAATTTAGAAGAGGATACAGTTTCTAAAATTGCATCAAAACTTCAATCAACACTTCAATTTAGAGATATTATAACTGGTAGTGGTCATTATGCTGCATTAGTTCGTTTAGGTGATAAAGCTATTGCTATGAGTACTGATGGAGTTGGTAGTAAAATTTTAATAGCTGAAATGATGGAAAAATATGATACTATTGGTATTGATTGTATAGCTATGGTTGTAAATGATATTTTGTGTGTTGGTGCAGAACCAATTGCAATTGTTGATTACTTAGCTGTAGAAAACCCAAATCCTGATGTAGCTGTTGAAATAGCTGAAGGCCTTGTAAAAGGAGCAGAATCATCAAAAATTTCTATTATAGGTGGAGAAACTGCATCTTTACCTGATATTATTAGAAATTTTGATTTAGCAGGAACTGGTATTGGTTTTGTTGATACAGATAAAATCATTTCTGGTAAAAATATAAGTTCTGGAGATGTATTAATTGGTCTTAAAAGTAGTGGTATTCATAGTAATGGTTTAAGTCTCGCTCGTAAAGCTATTTTTGAAGAAGCTAATTTTAAAATAGATGATAATCTACCAGATTCAGATATCACTATTGGTGAAGAATTACTTAAACCAACCGAAATTTATGTTAAACCTGTTGTAGACTTATTTAAAAAAGATTTTAATATTAAAGGTTTAGCACATATTACTGGTGGTGGTTTTACTAATCTAAAACGACTTAAAAAAGGTATTGGGTTTAAAATTGACAATTTACCTGAACCTCAAGAAATTTTTAAATTAATTTATAAACAAAATATTTCTATAGAAGAAATGTATAAAGTATTTAATATGGGAATTGGTTTTGTTATAATAGCTGATAGAGAAGAGTCTCAAAAAATTTTAAATTGTTTAAATAAAGATTATGATGCTTATAAAATTGGAGAAGTAATTTCAGAGGATAAAATTATAATAAATACCTTTGATGGTATTGAAATTCAATATTAATTATTATTAAATGGAGGAAAGTTTATGAAGATTTCAAGTGAAAATGAATTTATGCTTGTAAAAGAAATTTTAAAGAGTTTAGGGGTTGGTGAAGAGGATTGCGAAATTGTTGCTAAAGCTACATTAGATGCTGATTTAAAAGGATTTACATCTCATGGTTTGGGTAGATTCAAACAATACATTGATAGTATTAAAGCAGGAAATATAGCTCTTGATGAGGATATAACTATAGAAAAAGAAACTCCAGCTATTGCTTTAATTAATGGTAATAATGGTTTTGGACAAGCTATAGCTCATAAAGCTATGAAAATAGCTATTAAAAAAGCAAAAGATGTAGGTATTGCTTGTGTTGGAACTCATAATGGTAATCATTTTGGGGTAACTGGTTATTATTCTGATTTAGCTATTAGGGAAAATGTTATTGGGTTGGTAATTGCTAATACTGAACCAGCAGTAGCCCCATTAGGTTCATGCAAACCTATTTTAGGTACTAATCCTGTTGCCATAGGGATTCCTTCTGATAAAACATATATTGCACTAGATATGGCTACTTCTGCATCTGCAAGGGGAAAATTATTAGAATGTAAAAGAAAAGGTGAGGAATTACCTCCAAATGTTGCATTAGATAAGGATGGAAATCCTACAACTGATCCGGATGAAGCTCTTAAAGGTTCTATTTTACCATTTGGTATGCATAAAGGATATGGGATTGCTTTTATGATAGAATTATTATCTGGTCCATTAGTTAATGCCTGTTATGGTACTAAAGTTACTGGAACTGCAGATCATACTGTTGATTGTACAAAAGGGGATTTATTTGTAGCTATTGACCCTTCTAAATTTGTTGACTTTGATACATTTACTGACGAAGTAGAAGAATTTGTAAGTGAAATAAGAGATTGTGGAAATTCATTTGTTCCAGGAGACTTAGAAGTTAAAAAAATAGCTGAAGCAGAAAAAAATGGAATTAATATCGATTCTAAATTATACAATCAACTAAAAGAGATATGTAGTAATTTAGATATAGACTTTGATAAATATTTATATGAGTAATTAAATTAAGATTAGGTTGTAAATATGTATGAAACATTAACTTTCACTGGTGGAGTTTACAAAAGCGATGAACTTAAAGAACTTATTGAAGATTTAGGAGGTATTCTCCTTCAAGAAAATATTTTACAATCTGAACTTATTATTAATATGGCTATTCCTATTGATGATGTTGATAAAATAAAAGAGAAATCAAAGGAACTTTTAGCTAAATTAACTACAGCACCAATGGCTGGATGTGAAATAGCTATTGTATCTCCTACACTTGCAAGACACCATTTACCTCATTCTGCATGTGATATTGCTGAATATTTACGTAAGTTTGGTGCAAAAGATAATATGATTGGTCTTGCTCGTGGAGATGGTAAGGGAACTGCAGGAATCACTGAAGAAGAAAAAAAATTAATAGAAGAACATGATTTAGCAGTTTTTGCTTTAGGTAGTTTTAAACAATGCATTTTAGATAAAGATTTTTTATATAATGATATTGATATTCCAGTAGTTGTTACAGGTGCACCTAAAATAGACTTAGAAGAACTTCCAGGTGTTAGTGCATATGTAGAGGATCTTGGAAGAATTCCTCGAAGACTCAGGAGAGGTCATGATATTCGAGCTTTAAAAAAACTTGTTAAAGTTGTTGAAGATGTTTTAAATAATAAAAAAAGAGAACTTGTTAATGATCCTCCACTTGCACCACCTATTGTTGTAAAAAATGCTATTGAAAATCAAGTCCCATCTATTAAAGATGCAATTTCTCCTACTCCTGTTACAAGTCAACTTGATGGAGTTCGAGTTAAATTAGATTATGATAAATATCATGAAGAGATTGAAAATGTAATAGTAGATAATAAAAAATTAAGTGATATTGCAGATATTAAAAAATCATTAATGTATGACTATATTTTAGTTAAAATTTATAATGAAAGCTCTATAATTTATGATTCTTGATTTATTAATTATTTAAACTATTTTTTTCATTCCAAAGAAATTTATAGCTTCAACTAATTGATTAAACTGCTCTAACTCTTTTTCAATAACATTTTCATCAGTTAAAGTTCCACTTAATTCTCCATCAATACTTAAAGTATCAGGACCTCTTCCAACAATACGTTCTATTCCATCAGAACTTAATATTTCCTCAGCATCTATTTGGTGAACAAATGATCGTCCTGGAAGTATAACGGATTCTTTAACATCACTTAAATCCACTTGTTCTAAATCCTCTTTAGTAATCAAACATGCAATTTCCTTATCAACAGGAACAATATTAACATTATCTCCATCAATTTTATTAAAAATTTTACTTAAATAAGGACTAGCTATTTTTGATGAAATGATAGTTGCTTCTCCTGTAATTTTAGGTATAAACTGCAAAAAAACTTCATTTTCTTTTTTAGATATTGCAAAAGGGGCACCTGTTTCAGGATCACAAACAGGGGTTCCTGTAACTCTTAAGTTAAACTCCGAATTTGTTCTTTTAACTAATTCTTCAAAATTACTTACACTTTGAGATTCATAATCTTTAAGAATTGGTTCATTACCAAGTATTAAACCTTCATTAAAAGTATTTGCAAATCTCATTAATATTAATGCTTTTGCACCCCAACTTTCTAATGATTCACATGTGTTTCTAAGTATATCCCCATCATTTACTCCTGGAATTATTACTGATGCTGCATGTAATTCTGTATTTTCTGCAAAAATTTTACAAGATTTCAATGATTCTGCTGGATTTGAGTCTTTAATCCATTCTTTTCTTAAATTTATATCATTTGCAAATATTGTAAAAGTTACTTCATCTACTCCATTGTTTATTAGTTTATGAGGCATTGAACTATCTTTAATTCCTTTACCACTAGTATATCCTAAGTGTATTGGTAGTGACATTTGATTTAAACCACTAGTTAAATCTTCTAAATATGGGTAGCAACTAACATCTCCTCCTCCTGTAATGTTTGCTTTTGAGTGATCTCTAGGGCTCATCATTAATGTATTTTGAACATCTGTTATAACTTCAAATGGAGTTTTAAATTCTCCTTGCTGTTCACTAACTCCTTTAGTACAACGCTCACAGCCTATTTTACCAGGTAAGCAATTAGAACAACCGAATGTTTTCATATCCTTTACTTTTCTAAAATAACAATATTTACAAAAACCATCACAATCTTTTCCAGGGGTTCCTCCAATATCTGCTACAATTTGCATGATTTCAATTTTTGTTTTTATTCTATAAAAACATATTTTTTATTTTATTCTTATTTTTTTATTAAAAAGAGTGTCGGATAAAAATACCTTTTTCAAGAAAGATGTTTCTTCAAATCTCAAACAAAGGATTAATCTATCGTTTTAAGAAAATGATTTTGAATTTTGGCCGACTCTCAGAAATAATTAAAAAAATATTCTTATTTTAACAATATTATTAATTTTTATAAGCATAAATATTACAATTAAATAATTTATAAATAAGATTTCATTTTTTATAATTTGATTATATAAATACTTTTTTATTAAATAATTAGACAAGTTTTCATTTTGTTCGTAATATTATTTTTATTTTTTACTGTTTTTATTTTTTAGTTTTTTAATTTCTAATATTTTTTGATTAAACTAAATTATTCATAGCTATTTAGAATGTATTAAAAAATTAATTTTAGATTAATAATTTTTAGCTATTTTAATAAGTATTTTCAATAAATGTCTCTTATTAATTTATTTTTCTAGTATTACTTTTATCTTTCATTTTCTTAAAAAAAACCGTTTTTCTCATTCTTTATAAGTCTTTCTAATTGTTTCTAAGAATAATATTTATATTATATCTTTATTAAAATAAAATCTGTATACCATATAGCTGGATATTGCAAAAAACTTGCTTTATAGCTTTCTCAAAATGGATTAAAAATTCTTATTCGTCTTTGAGAGGTATATTATAATATTCTATTTATTTAGGAGGGAAAAAATGGCAAAATTTGATGATAAGGTCGATTTATACGACGACAGAGGTTCATTAGCTGCTTCTAATGTACCTATTGAAGCTTTAAGTCCACTTAGAAATTCTGCAATTCAAAACATCATTACTGGTGTTAAAAGAACTGTGGCTGTGAACTTGGAAGGTATAGAAAACGCTGTTAAAACCGGTTCTGTTGGTGGGGCTAAATCTAAGATTTTAGGAAGAGAATTAGATCTTGATATTGTTGGTAATGCAGAAAATATTGCTGCATGTTTAAAATCCATGATTCAAGTTACTGAAGATGATGATACAAAAGTAGAACAAATATCTGGTGGTAAAAGATTATTAGTTCAAGTACCATCAAAAAGAATTGATGCTGCTGCAGAATATTCTGTTGCAACATTAGCTACAGCTACTGCTTTAATACAAGCTATTATTGATATTTTTGATGAAGTAGATATTTATACTGCAAACTATGTAAAAGCAGCAATTTTAGGAAGATATCCTCAATCTGTTGATTACATGGGTTCTAATATTGCTACTATGTTAGATATTCCACAAAAACTTGAAGGTGCAGGTTATGCATTAAGAAATGTCGGAGCTAACCACTTTGCAGCTGCTACATTAAAAAATAGTTTCCAAGCTACTGCTTTAGCATCTATTTTCGAACAAACTGCTATGTTTGAAATGGGTGACGCAGTTGGTGCATTTGAAAGAATGCATTTATTAGGTCTTGCATATCAAGGAATGAATGCTGATAATATGGTCTATAACTTAGTAAAAGATAATGCTAACGATGGAACAGTAGGATCTATTGTTCAGGATACTATTTCTAAAGCTGAAGCAGATAATGTTATATCTTCTCAAAAAGATTTAAATGGTTTTACTGTGTATGATACTGATGATGCAGCAAAATGGAATGCATATGCTGCTGCTGGAGCTACTGCTGCTACAATGGTAAATATTGGTGCAGCTCGTGCTGCTCAAGGTGTTCCTTCAACTTTATTATACTTTAATGATAATATTGAATTTGCAACTGGTTTACCAAGTCTTGACTTTGGTAGAGCTGAAGGGGTTGCTGTAGGATTTTCATTCTTTAGTCACTCAATTTACGGTGGCGGAGGCCCTGGCCTCTTTAATGGTAATCACGTTGTAACAAGACACAGTAAAGGATTCTGTATTCCTTGTGTTGCTGCAGCTATGTGTTTAGATGCTGGTACACAATTATTCTCTCCAGAAAAAACATCTGGATTGATTAAAGAGGTATACAGTAGAGTAGATGAATTTAGGGAACCTCTCAAATATGTTGCTTTGGCAGCTGATGAAATTAAAGGTGACATTTAATTATAATTAATATTCTTATTTATCTTTGAGGTTTATATAATGGATATTGAAATATTTCCATATAGGGTTCTTGGTTCTGATACAACAGAAAAAATCTTAAATGAATTAGAAGATTTTGATGATGTTAAGAGAACTGTTATTCATGGACCTAGATTCCCAAATGAAGATTCATTAGATCCGAAATATAGGGAACGTAGAGTTATTCAGGTTAAAGGGAATGATATCACATTAAAAGTTAAAACAGGTAGAATTTTTGTTGAATTAACTATGGAATCAACTATTGATAAAATAGAAGAAATTTGCAAAAAATATATTCCATTTGGATTTGATATTAATCGAAGTAAAACAAGTTATATCCGAAAAGAAAAAACTGTTTCTGATAATATTAAATATGGAGATATGGATTTACCTGATGAATTGATTGGTATGACTGATCAATATTCAAAATTTGATGATAATGTTTCAATTTTAAGAAAAGACGATCTTGATTAAAATGATTGGAAGGAAAACTCACGTTGTTGATTGTAGGGAAACAATGGGTATGGGTGATGGAGGAGGTATTGCTCAGCGAGGTACTTTTGCTGAGTGTGGTACTGATGTATTAGCAGTAGCAATGTCTCCAGGTCGAAGACACATTACTAAACCTGTTTGTGAAATTACATTTGCATTACGTGAAGCTAATATTTTAACTAGTACTATGGTATTAAATTCTGGTGCTGGTGTTCCTCATGATTCTCCTTCTGCAGGTGGCGGTAGTCTATTTGGCTTGACTGATAAGGAAATTGGCCAAATGAAAAAATTTAAACTACTTGTTGTCCATTTAGGTGGCGTGAAAAATCATATTATATATAAAGCAAGATTAATTTTAAGAAATGTGAATAAACCTTTTGTTATTATATGTGAATATCCTGTTGATTGGGAAGATTTTGCGAGAATTGGTGTTAAAACATCTAAGGTTATGCCTGATGATGTAAAGACTCAAGGAATTCTTGTTGATACAATCAATGGTGTAATTCGTGGAGAAACAGCTCCTCAAGATAAATTAGATGAGATTATTAGAAAAGTTAAGTTAGCATTAGGAGATGCATGATTATGGCACAATTTTATCCAGGTACTTCTCAGGTTGCTCAAAACAGAAGAAATTTTACTGACCCAGATTATAAGTTAGAAAAATTAAGAGAAATCTCTGATGAAGACGTAGTAAAGATATTAGGTCACAGAGCTCCAGGTGAAGAATATAAAAGTGTTCACCCTCCATTAGATGAAATGGATGAGCCTGATGACGTAGTTAGAGAATTAGTAACACCTATTGATGGTGCTAAAGCAGGAGACAGAGTAAGATATATTCAATTCGTTGATTCAATGTATTTTGCTCCTGCTCAACCATTTTTAAGAGCTAGATCTTACTTAAATAGATTTAGAGGTGTAGATACTGGTACCTTATCAGGAAGACAAGTTATTGAAGCAAGAGAAAGAGATGTTGAACGTATTTCTAAAGAACTTTTAGAATCTGAGTACTTTGATACTGCAAGAACAGGTATTAGAGGTAAAAGTGTACACGGACATTCTTTAAGACTTGATGAAAATGGTTTAATGTTTGATATGCTTAGAAGACAAGTCTTTAATAAAGATACTGGTATAGTTGAAATGGTTAAAGATCAAATCGGTCGTGATTTAGATGAGCCTGTTATATTAGGTGAACCATTAGATGAAGAAACTTTAAAAGCAAAAACTACTATTTATAGAGTAGATGGTGATGCATATAAAGATGATAAAGACGCTGTAGAAGTTTTACAAAAAATACACGTTACAAGATCATTTGGTGCATATAACCCAGAAAAAGGATGGGAATAATATGGCTGATAAAAAATTCTTAGATGCAATGAAAAAGAAGTTCAAAGAAGATCCTGATGAATCCAGAACTACTTTTTACAATATGAATGGTTGGAAACAATCTGAAAGAAAAACCGAGTTTGCAAATGAAGGTAAAGAGATTGCTGAGAAAAGAGGCATTCCAATGTACAATCCAGACGTTGGAAGTCCTTTAGGCCAAAGAGCTTTAATGTCTTACCAACTCTCAACTACTGACACTTATGTTGAAGGTGATGATTTACACTTTGTAAACAATGCAGCTATTCAACAAGCTTGGGATGATATTAGAAAAACTGTTATTGTAGGTTTAAATACTGCACACAATGTTCTTGAAAAAAGATTAGGTATTGAAGTTACTCCTGAAACTATTACAGAATATTTAGAAACTGTAAACCATGCTATGCCAGGAGCAGCTGTTGTACAGGAACATATGGTAGAAACTGATCCTTTAATAGTATCAGATAGTTATGTTAAAGTTTTCACTGGTGATGATGAATTAGCAGATGAAATCGATCAAGCATTTGTTTTAGATATTAATAAAGAATTTAATAGTGAACAAGCTGAAGCTTTAAAAGCTGAAGTTGGTGGAAGTGTATGGCAAGCTGTAAGAATTCCAGGTATTGTTGGAAGAGTTTGTGATGGTGGTACTACCTCAAGATGGTCTGCTATGCAAATAGGTATGTCAATGATTTCTGCATATAATCAATGTGCTGGTGAAGGAGCTACTGGTGACTTTGCTTACGCATCAAAACACGCAGAAGTTGTTCACATGGGTACTTACTTGCCTGTTAGAAGAGCAAGAGCAGAAAATGAATTAGGTGGTATTCCATTTGGTTTCATGGCTGATATTTGTCAATCTTCTAGAGTAAATACTGATGATCCTGTACGTGTATCATTAGATGTTGTAGCTTTATCTGCAGCACTTTACGATCAAATTTGGTTAGGTTCTTACATGTCTGGTGGTGTTGGTTTCACCCAATATGCTACTGCAGCATATACTGATAATGTTTTAGATGACTTTACTTACTATGGTAAAGATTATGTAGAAGATAAATATGGTGAATTATGTTCTGCACCTAATAACATGGATACTGTTTTAGATGTTGGTACAGAAGTTACTTTCTACTCATTAGAACAATATGAAGAATATCCAGCTTTACTCGAAACACAATTTGGTGGTTCTCAGAGAGCGTCTGTTGTTTCAGCAGCAGCTGGTTGTTCAACTGCATTTGCTACTGGTAATGCACAAACTGGTTTAAGTGGATGGTATTTAGCTATGTACTTACACAAAGAACAACATTCCAGATTAGGATTCTATGGTTTCGATTTACAAGATCAATGTGGTGCAGCTAACGTATTCTCTATAAGAAACGATGAAGGTTTACCACTTGAGATGAGAGGTCCTAACTATCCTAACTATGCAATGAATGTAGGACACCAAGGTGAATACGCTGGTATTTCCCAAGCTCCTCACGCAGCTCGTGGAGATGCATGGGCATTTAATCCATTAGTAAAAATCGCATTTGCTGATAAAAATTTAATATTTGACTTCAGTAAACCACGTGCTGAATTTGCTAAAGGTGCTTTAAGAGAGTTTGAACCATCTGGTGAAAGAACTCCTATTATTCCAGCAAAATAGATTTAATTAGATAATAAATTATTTTTATTATCTTTTTTTATTTATTATAAAATCAAAAAAAATTTATATATTAAAACCATATTTTAGTGTATAAGATATACAACTTATTTAATTTCAAATTAAGACTGATGCTTAATTTCAAATTAAATAAAAAAAATATTTTATAACTATCTGTAGGGATATAATTTAATTAGATTAAAGTAATTAAGTTTAGTTATTTAATTCATCATGTTTATTAAATGATACATTTAATAATAATTTTAAGGAGGAAAAAAAATTATGGACCCTGTTACATTAGGTGTTGTCGCATTGATGGGTGCTGCTGCTACTATTGCGGGTGCTGCTGAGGATGCAGAATCAAATATTGGTTCTCAAAGTAACCCCAACTCACAAGTACAGCTTGCCCCTCAAATGGGACATTTACACCGTATGATTAATAAAGCGATTTCTGGTGAACCAGTCGCTTATGGTACTTGGTGTGGAATTGCTGGTTCTATTGCATTTGTATTAATATCACCAAATTTTGGTATTAATTTATTGCCTATTATAGCTATTGCTATAGGATCAGTTATTGCTACATTTGTTCACTCAATTTATACAATTACTTCCCATATGGGTCGTATTGTTGGTCAATCTCAATTTGAGCAACCATTATTTATGGATGTTTTAACTCAATCTTTAGGACCTATTGCTGGTCATGGATTTATTACTACTTTTTGTATAGTTGGAATGTCTTATTTAATGATTATTCCACTTAATGGAACTCCATTACACATATTCCCTTTACCTTTACTTGGAGTTATTTGGGGAATTACTTTAGGAGCTATTGGTTCTTCTACTGGGGATGTTCATTATGGTGCAGAAAGTGAATATCAAACATTTAAATTTGGTGGAGGTACTCCTGTAGCTATTCAAGGAGATATCGTTACAAAAGCTCCTATTGGTGCAAAAAATTCTATTGATGTTGGTAACTTTTGTACTAAATTTGGTGGACCATTAACTGGCTTTTGTTTTGGTGCGGTTATATTTTTAAGTTTCTGGATTACTGTAGTATTTGGTATAATTGGTGGATTAATATCAGGTGCTATTATTATTATTTTATTAATAATAATGAATGAAAGACTTGAAAATTTTGCAAGAAATAGATTTGGACCTTATGAGGAGGATTAGGAGGTTTTCTTATGGATCCTTTATTTTTAATTTTATCTATTGTTATTGGTGGCATCATGATTGGTGCTGGTGTACATTTTATTCCTGTTGGAGGAGCACCTGCAGCTATGGCTACAGCTACTGGTGTTGGTACTGGTACTGCTATGTTAGCAGCTGGTGCTGGTTTAACTGGATTAGTAACTGCAGCATCAATGATTGGTCAACCAGTACATATTATAATGCTGGCCGGAGCTATAGGGGGTATGATGATGATGGGAATTACAATGTTTGTCTCTAATTTAATTTATGTTTTTGGTGTCGGTGTTGTCCCAGCAGCTTCAAAGATTGATGTTGACCCTATAACTGGTCGTAATCAAGAAAAATATAAAACTTCTGGTACTGAAGGACATGGTATTCCTACTATTTGTTTTGTTAGTGGTATTATTGGAGGATTACTTGGTGGTGCTGGTGGTGGATTAATTTATTATGCTGTGGATATATCAACTAATGGTTCAATTCCTTTTGATCCTGCTACTGCTGTTGGTGTTGCTGCTATTTTCTCTCTTTCTGTATTTTTCGTTAATGCAGTTGTTGCTTCTTATAATATAGGAGGGACTATTGAAGGAGTACATGATCCTAAATTCAAAAGAATTGGAAATGGAATTATTGCATGTGGTATTTCTTCATTGATTTTAGGAATTTTTGCTGTTTTTATTCTTGGGGTGATCTAAATGTCTCATGGACCTAGTGGCGAACCTGCAGGTTCTGCAATAAACTCTGTACACTTATTAATTGTTGGTATAGTTGGAGGTTTAATTGGAATATATTTAACTCCATTTGTTCCTGTTGTAGGCCCAATATTTCCTGCATTAGGAGCTGTACTAGCTATTATTTGGGGTGCAGATGCTATTCGTAGAGTTGCAAGCTATGGTTTAGGTACTGGTGTACCTTCTATTGCTTATATGGTTTTAGCTATAGCTATTATTGGTACTTTAGCAGGTCTGGGTATTGTTTCATTACCTGTACTTAAGGGATTTTCAATGATAGCTCCTGTATTGGCATTAATCTTTTCAATGATCATTGGATTATTAATAGCGGTTATTGCTAAAAAAATAGTAGGTATGAAAATTCCTATTTTAGAAAGATGTACTTTAGAAATTTCTGGTGCTGCTTCTTTATCAATTCTTGGTTTTTCTGTTGCTTTATCTGGTAGTTTTGTTTATACAGATATTTTAACTACAGTTGTTGCTCCTGGATTTATAGGCTTATTTTTCATAATGAATACTATGGCTATTCAACATCCATACAATGCTTGTTTAGGACCTAATGAAGATCAAGTGAGAACTCTTAAATGTGCTGTTTCTACTGGATTTTTATCCATGACTATTACTGGTATTTTAGCAATGGTTATTATGGGATTACCAGGCTTTGCAATTACAATAATTGGTTTAATTGGATGGATTATATCCTTTAGGAGTTTTGTTAAAGCATCTTATGCTGATGCTGCATCAGTTAAATGGGCTGGTTTATGGCCTAAAGTGGAGGAATGATTATGGCTGAAATGTTGCCTTTTATTCAGGTTGTACCTGAAATGAATCTTGCTCTTGATCCGGCTACTGGTATGTTAGGAGCTTCTTTAGGAAAAGACATGATTATTTTATCTATGGATGAAATAAATGAAGAAGTAGCCAATATGGAGGTAATGGCAGATGAATTAATCAATTCATTAGATCCAAAAACAAGTCCTGTAGGTTCTTATCCTGGACGTGAAGGTGCCTATGAAACTGCAGGTATGTTGACCAATATGGTATATGGATTTTTAATCGGTTTGTTTATATTGATTGCTGCTATTCCATTATTACAAAGTTTGGGGGTTTTATAGATGGTAGATAAAAAATCACCAGCAGAAGGATGGCCAGCTATTAGTGGAGACTATATTATTGGAGATCCAGAAAGTCCTGTTGCAGCTGCAACTCTTGCTTCCCATATAGAAGCTGAAATTTCTGGTTCTTCAATTGTTGGACCTTGTAAAACTGAAAATCTTGGTGTTGAAAAAGTTGTTGCTAATATTATATCTAATCCTAATATTAGATTTTTAGTTTTATGTGGTGCTGAGGTACAAGGACATATTACTGGTCAAAGTATAATAGCATTACATGAAAATGGTTGTGACCCTGATAAAAAAAGTATTATTGGTGCAGATGGGGCAATTCCTTTTGTTGAAAATGTACCTATGGAAGGTGTTGAAAGATTCCAACAACAAGTTGAAATTGTTGATATGATAGATATTGAAGATATTTCTTCTATTCAATCAAAAATCAATGAGTGTGTTGAAAAAGATCCTGGTGCTTTTGAAGAAGAAGCTATGACTATTACTGTTGATGATGAGGGGGATGATGAAGAAGATTCTGAAGAAGTTCGTCCTATTTCATCAGAAATAGCTTTAATTGAATCTAGAATGCGAAATATTGATACTCAAGTAAAAATGGTTGCTGCTGTTCAAAAAAATATGGCAGGAAATTATTCTGGTAAAGTTCAAGGAATAATGATAGGATTAGCTTTTACTTTAGTTTTAGGGACTTTATTTATTATATTGTAGGAAGGTGTTATTATGGTAAAATTTTCTAATAAACCAAATGTTAATGGTATTAAAAAAGTCTCTGAAAATTTTGAATATAGATCAAAGCTCATTGGAAGAGAAGGAAGGCTTTTTGCTGGTTTAATTTCTACTAGATTTACAGGCATTGCTTTAGGGCTCTTTATAGCTGTTCTTTTTATGGTTATTATTCCATATTTAGCTAAATTATTAGGAGTTTAAGAGGTGTTTTATATGAGTGAGGAAGATAATTCAATACCTCAAGTTATGGTTTCTAATGAGGAATTCAACAATATTTCTGAAAAATTAGATGATGTTGAAGAAAAAGTTGAATTTACTGTTGGGGAATATTATCAACGTTTAGGTCAACAGACTGGACGTGATATTGGTATTTTATATGGTATTATTTTGGGGTTAATAATTTTGGTTGTATTTATTAAATTTAATATTGCAGCATTATTAACATCATTACTCTAAAGGAGGTTTTTAAATGTTTAGGTTTGATAAAGAACAAGAAGTATTGGATATTGCTGGTGTAAAAATTGGAGGTCAACCAGGTGAATATCCAACTGTTTTAGCAGGAACCATATTTTATGGTGGTCACAAGATTATTGATGATGAATTGAAAGGAACTTTTGATAAAGATAAAGCAGAACAATTAATTAAAGATTTAGAAGAAATGGCTGATGTAACTGGTAATCCATGTTTGATTCAAACTTTTGGTCAAACAGAAGACGCTATGGTTAAATACTTAGAATTTGTAGGGGATATTAGTGATTATCCTTTCCTTATAGATTCTACTTCTGCTGATGCAAAAGTTGCTGGTGCAAAATATGCGGATGAAGTAGGACTTTCTGATAGAGGTATTTACAATTCTATTAATATGTCTGCAGAACAGGAAGAACTAGATGCAATTAAAGATTCTGATATTTCTGCTGCTATTGTATTAGGTTTTAATCCAATGAATGCTACTCTCGATGGTAAAATTGGAATTTGGGAACATGGTGATGGTGCAATAGATAAAGGTTTAATAGATTTATCTTTAGAATGTGGTATTGATAAATTTTTAATGGATACTGCTATTACTCCTTTAGGTCAGGGTGCAGGTATTGCTGTTAGGACAACTTTTGCAGAAAAATCTAAATGGGGTTATCCTGTTGGATCAGGTATTCATAATGTTCCTTCTGCATGGGATTGGTTAAGGGAATACAAAAAAGACAATAAAGAAGCTTTTACTGTTTGTGATATTAGTTCAAATATCGTTCAAATAATGGCTGGTGGAGACTTTGTTCTCTTTGGTCCTATTGAAAATTCAAAAATAGCATTTCCAGCTTGTGCACAAGCAGATATGTTTATTGCTGAAGCAGTTAAAGATATTGGAACCGAACCAATAGAAACACATCCATTTAATAACTTATTGTAGATTAGATTTTTCTAATTCTACAACTTTTTTTATTTTAATTTATTTTATATTATAGTTGATTACCTAATATTTAATTAATTTAATATCTATATATAAATAAAACATGCATTTATATGAAAAGTTTAGTAACACACTATAGTTTTTAGTTTTATTTTATTTGTTAAGCTTATTTTAAATATAGTATTCGACGTAACATTTAAAAACTATGAATGATATATTAATTAGTATGGTATCTGTAATAAAAAAAGAAATTGAAGATCATATTGGTTTAGATGGTGTTAAAAAAGAAATTAAAAAGAGAAAAGTTGATGCTATTGTTATGCAACGGCTTATTTTCATTCAATCAATGTTTGAACATGAAGATGTTCAAAAAGCATCGAAAGTTGTAGGTGTTGCTCCTTCAACAGGATATGAATGGTTGAAAAGATGGAATGCTGAAGGTATAAATGGTTTAACTCCTAAATATGATGGTGGCAAACCTTCTAAGCTATCTAAAGAAGATTATAAAAAATTAGATAAATTATTTTATGAAACTGAAAATTTAACAACAGATTTGGCTCATGAAATTGTTAAAACAAATTTTAATATTGATTTTTCACAACGACATATTCAAAGAATTTTAAAAAGGTTAAAATATACTTATACTAAACCATATATGATTTATGCCAAAATACCAGAGGATGCAGAGGATCAGCTTAAAAAAAAACTAAAAAAATAGATATTGAAGAAGATATTATTGGTTTTGATGATGAATCTCGCTTTGATAATAGGAATACGAATGGTAAAACTTGGCATAAAAAAGGAACTAAAAATATTATCATAAAAACTTTAAATCGTGAATCAATTAATTTAATAGGTTTTCAAGCAGAAAATGGTAATTCTGTCTTATCATTTCCTGAACGAACGAATAGAGTTACATTTGGATTACATTTATTTGATATTCGGGAGAATAACATTAGAAATTCAGATTGCTGTGAAAAATTAAAAATCATATCAAATTCAATTAATCTCAAAGAAGATCATATTAAAGAAGAATTACAAAATAAAGTTCCAAAAATAGATGAATTAAAAAAACAAATACATGAAGCTGCTGAAAAACCTATTAAATCTAATACTGCATTAGAAAAAAGAATGAATCGTGTTTTTGATTCAATTAAAATAAAAAATAAACAAATTGTAATTGTTCAAGAAAACCGATTAAAATATTTTTTAGATGAGTATGATGATTTAAAAGAAGAATTATCTAACGAAAGAAGAATTGTAATGATATTAGATAATTATTCTGCACATATCTCTAAATTAGCAAGAAGAATTGCTAAATTTTTAAATATAAAATTTATTTTTTTACCAATATATTCACCTAAATTAAATCCCATAGAACAAGTTTGGAGAAGTATGAAAAAAAGAATATCTTCAATTGATTTCAAATCGCTTATAGAATTGTCGAATAAACTAAAATTCTATTTTAAAAAATATGTAACACATAAATCATTCACAAAAGAATGGATGAATAAATTCATTTTTAAAAGTTAGGTCGATTACTATAGTATTAATAAATAAATATTTATTATAATTATTTGTTTATATAGAGTAATACCTATTTTTTAGCAAATTATATATGTGATGAAATATAATTTATTATTATGATTGATAGTTCCAAATCTATAGTTGAAAGGCATATAAGTGAAGATAAGCTTCAAGAGAACATTCGTGAATTAGAACGTGTTGCTAAAAAGGTAAACCGTTTGCATTTTATTAGATTATTATATAAAGACTATTCTGTAAAAGAAGCATGTGATATTTTAGGACTTCCTTCAAGAACAGGTTATAATTGGCTAGAAAAATGGAATAAAGAAGGAATTAATGGTTTAAATCATAAAAAAGGTGCTGGAAGACCATCATTTTTAACAGAAGAACAAATTAAAGAATTAGATAAGTTTATAAGTAATACTGAATCATTATCCACACAAGATGTTCATAAATATATCAAAGATAATTTTAATGTTGATTATTCATTAAAACAAGTAAGAAAAATAATTAATAAACTAAATTACTCATGAATTAAACCTTATCTCTTATATTCTAAATCACCAGAAGATACTAAAGAAACATTAAGAAAAAATGTTTCTAAAATCGATCCAAAAAATGATATTTATGGTTTTTTTTGATGAAAGTGCTTTTCAAAACAAACATAATGTATCTAAAATAATTAAAAAAAGTACTACAAACTAAAATCATAGTTAATCCAGGTAAATTCAAAATCAGTGTAGCAGGATTCCAATCAATAAATGGAAAATCCATATAATACAAAAAATAAAATTATTAATACATTCAATTTTAGCAGTATTAATGAAAATAAAAATAAAAAACATGTAAAATCCTAAAATAATTGAAGAACTATCTGTAATTTTGAATACTGAAAATTTAAATGAAAAATACACAAAAGAAATATGTATACAAGGACTAATGAAGAATTTATAAAAGCAGTTTCCAAAAATTTAACAAATAAGCAAAAACACGAAAGAACAAATAATAAAAAAAAGTTAAAAACACAATAAAAAAAGAAAATAGAAAAGATAAACAAAAAATAAGTAAAATAAAAACACAAACATTAACTTCCAACTTATTGAACTATTTCAATATAGATTTAGATGAAAAAAATACTTAAAACCAGAATAAAATTAAAAGAACTTTCTGAAGATCAAGAAAAAATCGATAAACTTTTCAAAACATTATTAACGCCAGAAAAAAAAGAATTATTATCATAATAGATAATTATTCAGTCCATAAAACTTATTTATCAAAGATTATATGTAAATTATTAAATATTCAGCTGATTTATCTTCCTAAATATTCTCCTCATTTAAATCCAATAGAACAATTAATGGAAAACTATTAAAAATTCCATCTATCGTAAACCAATAATAATATTGAAAGTTTAACGAATGATTTTTATAGAAGAATTCGAAAAATAATGTGAATAAAATATCATTAACCAAGAATTTACTTGAAAAATTTATTGCTAAAAATTAGGTTTTTAACTATATTATGATAAATAGAATATTTTCATTAAAATTATTACCGTTTTATCTTATTTTTATTTTGATAAGTGAAGTGATATTAACATTATCATCCATCTTGATTAGTTTAGATGAATTAAATTATTTAAACCCTAATTTTTTTTATTCAGAATTTAGTATTTTCTTATATTTAGGTATGTATATAGCTTTTTTTATTTTTGTTTTAGTTATTTTTTCTTTCATTGGTTTATGTTCCTATGATAAAGAAATACAAGAAAATAGAAATAAACTTTTAAAAAAGATGAAAGATTAAAGATCTTTTTAAGTTAAAAATTTTTTTATAAATTCATATCTTTAATAAAATTTATATTATTTAAAATTAAATAATTTTTTAGAGTAATTTTTACATTTGATAAATTAATTTGGAGATATTATGTCTTTTTTAGATAAAATTTTTAAAAAAGGACCAAAACCTGTAATAGCTAAAAGTCATATTGAGAATTTAGATAAATTATTAGCTGATTCTAGAAATAATCAAGGTCCTGGGGTTGTAAGTAAACCAGATGTTTTTTATGTTACTGGTTCTGTTGAACTTGGTAATACAACAACTAAATGTATTTTAGTTGCTACAAATCTTAATAATAGTCAGTCTTATTTATTAAATAAAACTGTTCGAATGACTAGGGATATAAGAAAACCAAAAAGTAATGAAGAAGTTTTTGGAAAGACTGTGTGGGGTATTGAACTCTCAAAAGAAGCAGTAGCTGAAATGATTAAAGAAACAGTTAATAAATCTTTAAAAAAAGCCAATATTGATAAAAATGATGATTTGGATTTTGTTGTTAGGTCAACTGGTGTTACTGCAGGTTTTTCAACTGCTGAAGAAGCAGGGCAATTAATTATTGCTTTAGCTGATGGCTGTTTAGATGCAGATATTCCTCCAAGAAAGATGTCACCTGCAATGTCTGTATCTCAGTTACCAGATAGACTTCAAAATTTTTCTTTACTTGAAAATGTTATGTTTGATGGTGCTGTTGTTAGTGTTATACCTCCTAAGGGAAAAGAATCTGTTGCTAATGAAATGGAAGGTGAACTTGTTACTGCAGGGATTAAATTAGGATCTAAATGGACTGATGTTGATTTTAGAAATCCTTGTGTTTCAATTGATTTTGGTTCAACTTTAGCTGGTCGTATTGTTAATAATAATGAACCTTATGCTAATACAATTGGAAATTTTTTAGGGTTAGCTGGAGTTATTGCTGATTCTCTTGCTAAGGGGACTGGTGAAGTTGATAAAAAAAATGGTGCTGCACTGGATTTGTATTCTGATAAAGCTCTTAAAAAAGCAGATAAGAAAATAGCTAAAGAGAATGCTAAAAAGACTCATGAATTAATTGATATTAGAAAAGTTCCATTAGATGTAAGCCGTTTTGGAACTGTTCCATTAGATTCAAAAGCTGCTGAAAAATCAGGAACCGCATTAATAGGTTGTGATGTTGGTGAAAATGGTGATAAATTATCTGATTTGATGGATTTAGGTAAAGAATTTTATGATAAAGATGGTCTACCTACTCTTTTAGCAACAATGGATCATGTTAGTGCAATGATAGTTGATAGGCTTCTAGATATAGCTTTTGAGGAAAAAATTATTTTAGAAAATTCTGTTTTAGGGATTACTGGAAGGGCAGGAATTACCGGTAAAAAACCAGAATTAATTTTAGAATATGTTGGAGATAAATTTAATGATGTTGTTTTTGTCGAAGATGGTTTAGCATTAGGTTCAGCTATTATGGCAAGATGTATGAATTCTATGGGTACTCAAAAAACTCCAATTGGTGGTAATCAAGGAGAAAAATGTATTCTTAAAAAAAGAATGAAAGCACAAAAAAGTAAATTTGCAAAATAATTTTAGATATTATGATTTATGCAGTTATTATGGCAGGAGGTTTAGGAACTCGTTTAAAAATGGATGTTGAAAAGCCTTTATATTTATTTAGAGAAAAACCTTTAATTGATTATGTTATTGATAATTTACTAAAGTCTTCTCTAATAGATGATATTTTTGTTGCTGTTAGTCCTAATACTTCTAGAACTAAAGAATATTTAAGTTCTTATAATAAAGTTAATATCATTGATACTCTGGGTAATGGTTATGTTGATGATCTTTCTTTTTTAGTTTCTCGTTTTGAACAAGGTTCTCCTTTAGATACTCTTCTTTTTATTAATGCAGATCTTCCATTTATTTCTTCTGAGTGTATTGATCATGTTTTGAAAAAATATAAGGATACAAATTGTGATTCTTTATCTGTATATATTCCTTCAAAATTTTTAGATGATTTAGGAGTAAAATATGAGTATGAATATAATGGACTTGTACCTTCAGGATTAAACATATTAGTTAGTAAAGATATAATTCAAGAAGAGGAAGAACTAATTATTTCAAGGCTTGAGTTTGCAATTAATATAAATTCACTAGATGATGTAGATGTCGCAAATCTTTTTTTCTAGTTTTAAAAATTTTTATTTCTCTTTTATATTTTCTTTAAAGTTTACTAATTTTATTATTAATAACAAGTTTTTTCTTAAATTTAATTTTTATTGAGAATAGTTTAAATATAATAAAATTATAATATAATAATTATAATAATCTAACATTTGATATTCTGCTGGTGAAATCATGGAAAATAAACAAGTTCCAAAAAAAGAAGAAAAATTATGGAGTGAAATAAAGAGTTATCAAGTTGCTACAAATAATGCACGTATACTTGGTGTTCTAGATGAACTTATTGTCAACGAAAAAACAGGTAAGATTGTTGATATCGTTATAAAAGTTGAAAATAATCGCAATGTTCATGTTAAAGGTGCTAAACGAAATGGTGACCTTTTATTAGTTCCTTTTGCTAAAGTTGAAAAAGTAGGGGAATTTATTATCGTAACAGAATAATATTTTTATTTATAAACTTTTAATTTTTTTTTAATTTATTATTTTATATTTTTTATCTAAACTTCTTAAATTATTTATACTTGTTTTTTAATATTATTATAATATATAACACATTATTATTAATTTAGGGGGTTAAAAATGTTACTTGAAATAAAAGATTTAGCTGTTGAAGTTGAAGGAAAACTTGTTTTAAAAGATATAGATCTTTCAATTAAAGAAGGCGAAACTCATGTGCTTTTGGGTCCAAATGGGGCAGGTAAAAGTACTTTATTTTTGACTATATTAGGTTTTCCTAATTATAAAGTTTTAAATGGTTCTATAATTTTTAAAGGTGAAGATATTACAAATTTATCTACTACTGAAAGAGTTAAAAGAGGTATAGGTGTTAGTTTCCAAAATCCTCCCGCTATTAGAGGTGTTTCTGTTCAAAATCTTTTAAAATTTGAATCAGGACAAGATGTTGAAAAGCCGTTAAATAATAGAATGGTTGATTTATCTGAAAAATTAAAATTTAATAATGAATTTTTAAATAGGGATGTAAACTTAGGTTTTTCAGGAGGAGAAGTTAAAAGATCTGAAATATTACAATTATTAGCTCAGATGCCAGAGTTTATAATGTTTGATGAACCTGATTCTGGAGTTGACATTGAAAATGTTGAATTATTAGCTGGGCAATTAAACGATTTATTAGATAAAGATAAGAAACCAGCTAAGCGTAAGAAAGGAGGATTATTGATTACTCATTTAGGTTATATTTTGAATTTTGTTCATGCTGATAAAGCTCATATATTAATGGATGGGGAAATTGCTTGTTCTGGAGATCCTAATGAAATATTAGAGGATGTAAGAAAAGAAGGATTTAAAGGTTGTGTTGAATGTGCGAAATGTAGTTAGAGATGCTGAAAAGGCTAAAGATAAAAAAGCAGCTATTGGCCAAGATATTACTATTGAGAATTTTACAAAAGAAGATAAATCTGCACATGAATTGATTGATGAGATTGGAGATGTATCTAAAAAAACTAAAGGTGATCTTTTAAAAGTAGGTATTGATGCTGAAGAAAATGAAAGATCTGGTTCTTTTTTACAATTTGATCAAAGTAATGTTTTTTCAAGTTCTTCTTCTGATTCTGTAGAATTAATGAATTTAGAATCTGCAATTGATAAATACAGTTGGGTAAAAGATTATCTATGGCAAGTTGTTAAACCTGATGCTGATAAATACACTGCTAGAACTGCTCTTCGAGAACAAGAAGAAGATGTAAAAAGTGGATATTTTGTAAGATCATTACCTGGAACTAAAGAAATCTTTCCAATTCAAACATGTATGTTTATTGCTGATGAAAATGTTATGCAAACAGCTCATAATATTATTATTGCGGAAGAAAATTCAGAATTACATTTAATTACTGGTTGTGCAACAGGTGATGATGTTGCATCAGCTTTGCATGTTGGAGTTTCAGAATTTTATTTAAAGCCAGGTGCTAAAATAACTTTTACAATGGTTCATAATTGGGCAGAACAAGTTGAGGTTAGACCTAGAACTGGTGTTAAACTATATGATGATTCAACTTATATCAATAATTACATTTTAACTAGTCCTGTTAAATCTATTCAATCATATCCTACTGCTTTTTGTGATGGAAAAAATTCAAGAGCGGTTTTTCAAAGTATACAGAGTGGCCAAAAGGATTCAATAATTGATGTAGGTTCTAGAGCTCTTTTAAACGGTAAAGGTTCTGCTGCTGAAGTTATTTCAAGAGCAGTTTCTAATGATGAATCTCAAATTTTCTCTAGAGGTCATTTAGCAGGTCTTGTACCTGATGTTAAAGGTCATTTAGAATGTCATGGTTTAGTTTTAGCTGATGATTCAAGAATTTATGCAGTACCAGAATTAGAGGCTAGTGCAGCTAATCTTGAAATGTCACATGAAGCTGCTGTTGGTAAAATTGATGAGGAGGAAATTTATTACCTTACATCAAGAGGTCTTTCAGAAGAAGAAGCTACTTCTATGATTGTTAGAGGTTTCTTAAGTATGGACATTACAGGGCTTCCTGATGAACTTGCAAATGAAACACAAAGGATGATAGATTTAAGTTTAGATGGTATGTAAATATTATTTTATTTTTTGGTCTTCCTAACTTTTTATTTCTATTTTTCTTTCTTTATTTTTTAATTTTTCTCTTTATATTTTATTCTTATTAAAAAAAATAGCTATTAATCTTTATTTTCACTTTTCTTCTTTTTAACATGGATTTTCTAATATTTTTTAATACAAGTTTTTCAAGTTGTAATATTATATATAAACCTTTTGGATTTTATTTCTAAGTAATCTTTATATTAATTATTTTTAATATATACAATCAGTACATTAATGTATGCTGAGCTAGCTCATTAAGTACAATAAATCTAGTTTTAAGGTAAGCCTAAATTACCTTAAAGATTTAATTCTTAAAAAAGAGTTGTGAAATTTGAGAAATTAAAAATATTTTTCAAATGGATATATAAATTTAATAAACGAGGAGGAAAAACTCTATGGCAGAAGATATTAAAATTGTAATGTTTTGTTGCAACTGGTGTTCCTATGGAGGAGCAGATACTGCTGGTACAGCGAGGATGCAATATCCACCGAATATAAGAGTTATTCGTGTGATGTGTTCTGGAAGAATTGACCCACAATTTGTTTTAAAAGCATTTAAAGAAGGAGCTGATGGTGTATTCGTAGCTGGATGTCACATGGGTGATTGTCACTATGATGCTGGAAATTATAAGTTAGATCGTAGAATGAGATTACTTTATAAATTAGTTGAAGATATGGGAATTGGTAAAGAAAGATTATACCATGATTGGATTTCAGCATCTGAAGGTGAAAAATTTTCAGAATCTGTTAAAATGATGGTAAATAGAATTAAAGAATTAGGCCCTGCTCATTTGAAAGATCAACTTGAGGTTGAAGGATAATTGGAGGAATGTTTATGGCAGATAAAGCAAAAATAGGGACAATGTGGTTAGGAGGATGCTCTGGTTGCCATTTGTCTATTGCAGATTTTCATGAATCTTTATTAGATGTTTTAGAATTAGCTGAATTTGAATTTTCTCCAGTTCTTATGGATACTAAATATGATGAAGTTCCTGAATTGGATGTTCTCATCGTTGAAGGTGGAATTAGGAATGATGAAAATAGAGAATTAGCTGAAATGTTAAATGAAAAAGCTAAATTTATCATATGTTATGGTACTTGTGCATGTTATGGTGGAATTCCGGGTCTTGGAAATTTATTCACTGTAGATGAATTAGAGGAAGAAGCTTATATTAATTCACTTTCTACTGTTAATCCAGATAAAATTATACCTAATGAGGAAGTTCCTCATCTTGAAAGTAGGGTTAGACCTTTAGAAGATGTTATGGATATTGATTTAATGGTTCCTGGTTGTCCACCACGTTCTGATGTTGTTGCTCAGGCTGTAGTGGCTTTACTCAAAGGGGAAACTATTGAATTACCTACAACAAATCTTTGTGAAGTATGCCCTAGAGAAAAACCACCTGAAGGTTTAGCTATGGACTTCATTAAAAGACAATTTGAAGTTGGAGCTCCAGAAAAAGATTTATGTTTAATTTCTCAAGGTTTAGTATGTATGGGTCCTGCAACAGTATCCCTTTGTGGTGCTGAGTGCCCATCAATAGCTATTCAATGTCGTGGATGTTATGGTCCTACTGCAAAAGTTTTAGATCAAGGCGCAAAAATGGTTAGTGCTATTGCATCTGATTATGGTATCGATGAAGATAAAACTGTTGACCCTGAAGAAGTAGCAAATCAATTAGATGATATTGTGGGTACATTTTATACTTATACATTACCTGCTGCTTTAGTTCCTGCAAAAATGCAGAAAGGAGGAAAATAATATGTCAAAATTAGTTATGGAACCTGTAACACGTATTGAAGGTCACGCAAAAATCACTGTTGAACTAGATGATGGTGGTGAAGTTGTTAATACTAAATTACATGTTATGGAATTCAGAGGTTTTGAAAAATTCTTACAAGGTCGTCCTATTGAAGAAGTTCCTAGGATTGTACCAAGAATTTGTGGTATTTGTGATGTACAACACCACTTAGCAGCTGCAAAAGCTGCAGATCAAGCATTTGGTTTCGAAGATGATAAAATATTACCAACTGCATATAAAATGAGGGAACTTATGAACTGGGGTTCATTTATGCATTCACATGCACTTCATTTTTATTTCTTGGCTGCACCAGATTTAGTCATTCCTGATGGAACAAGAAAAACTAGAAATGTATTCCAAATTATCAAGGACATGCCTGAAGTTGCACTTCAAGCTATTGAACTTAGAAGAAATGGTTTAGATATTGTTAAAGCTGTTGGAGGTCGTCCAATCCATCCTACTTCATCTACTCCTGGTGGAATTTCTACTGAATTAGACGATGAAACACAAAAAGATTTATTGACTAAAGCTAAAAAGAATATTGAGTTAGCACAAGCTACTATTGATTTAGCTGTTCCTATTTTAGAAGAAAAAATGGATTTAGTTGAGTCATTAGGTAATTTTGGCGACACTAGACACTGTGGTATTGTCAAAGATGGTGTTTGGGATGTTTATAATGGTGATGTAAGAATCAAAGATAAAGATGGTTCTATTTACACTGAATATAATAATTTAGAATACAAAGATATAGTAGCTGAACATGTAAAACCTTACTCTTGGTTAAAATTCCCTTATATTAAAGAATTAGGTTATCCGGATGGTATTTATAGAGTAGCTCCTTTATCAAGGCTTAATGTTGCTGATAAAATGCCTGATGCAGCACCTCTTGCTCAAGGCGCTTTTGAAGCATTCCATGAGAAATTTGGTTATGCACAGGCTCCTTTACTTTTCCATTGGGCTAGATTAATTGAAATATTAGCATCTGCTGAATGTGCTGCTGATACTTTAGAACAAGATTTATCTGGTGAAAAATTCCCTGATTCTATAGAACGGGTTTCCGGTGAAGGTGCAGGTATTGTTGAAGCTCCTCGTGGTACTTTAATACATAATTATAAAACTGATGATGATGGATTAGTTACTGAAGCTAATATTGTTGTTGCAACAATTCAAAATAATCCAGCTATGGAAATGGGTATTAATAAAGTAGCTAAAGATTATATTAAACCAGGTGTTGAAGTTGATGATAAAATTTTCAACTTGATGGAAATGGTTATTAGAGCTTACGATCCATGTTTATCTTGTGCTACTCATACTATGGATAGTCAAATGAGATTAGCTACTATTGAAATTGTTGACAATCAAGGAAATATTATTAAAAAATTTTAAAAGGGATAAATGGGGATTAAGATGATAATATTTAATGAGGAAGGTTGTATAAAATGTGGGGCATGTGAAGGTACATGTCCTACATCTGCTATTGATGTAACTCAAAAACAAATCATTCATTGTGATTTGTGTAATAATGAGCCTAAATGTGCTGAAGTTTGCCCTGAAGGTGCTTACAAAGTAGAAGATATAATTGTTGATGAAAATGCTGATCCTCAACCTAGATTAGTTTTTAACCCAATAGCTTGTACTGAATGTGGAAAATGTATAGATATTTGCCCTCCAGATATACTTAAACTTACACATGATGATAAAAAACCTGTTGAAGGTTTTTGTGTTATGTGTCAAAAATGTGTAAATATTTGTCCTGTTGATGTTATAGGTATTTCAGATAATATTAAAGAACCAAAAGAATGTAAAATACCTATTAAAGGACCTATTTATATTAATAATTGTGTTGGTTGTGGAACTTGTGTAGATTTCTGTCCAGTTGATGCTATTACTTTAGATAAGATTGGGGGATCTATTGAAATTGATGAACATAAATGTATTAAATGTGGTGTTTGTTCTCAAACTTGCCCATGGAATGCAGTATTTATATCTGCTAAAGAACCTGTTAAACGTCCTAAAGAAATTCAATCATTTACTGTAGATGAAGATGCATGTATTGGTTGTAATACTTGTATTCAGGCTTGTCCTGGAGATTTTATTAAATCAAAACATTCAAACTTAACAGTCAAGCTTCCTGAAATTTGTGCTGCTTGTGGATTATGTGAAAAGCTTTGTCCTACTGATGCAATTAGCTTAGATGTTAAATGGGGAGAAGTTACTCCTGCAAACGAAAGTGGTTTAGGATGGGATATGGATAAATGTGAACATATTGGAGCATGTGCTATTAAATGTCCATTTGAGGCTATTCGTGTAGTCACTAATACTGGTATGCAATTACCTGAAGAAATTCAAACAAATGATGATCCTTCATTTGTAAATTGTATTAGATGTGGTGCTTGTGCATCTGTATGTCCAAATGATGCATTAACTGTAAGTCCTATTATAAAAAATATTAATGGAGAACAAGTATTTAGGGATAGGATTAAGTTTAATCCAACAAAATGTGATCAATGTGGAAAATGTGTTGATGTATGTCCTTATCATATGCTTAAACTAAAAGACGAAGGTAAATTACCTGTAGTTGGTTTCTGTACATTATGTGGTCAATGTATTAATGCATGTCCTGAAGACGCATTGTACTTTAAATAAAAAGTTTATCTTTTTATTTTTCTTTTTTTTTAATTAATTATATTATAAATTATCTATAACTACTTTTCCATTTACTATTGTAAGAATAGATTTTCCTTTATAGGTGTAATCCTTAAATGGGGTGTATTTTGCTTTAGTATAAAAAGAATCTATATCAAATTTACCTTCTTTTTTAATGTCTATTACAGTTATATCAGCATCTTTTCCAATAGCTATTTTTCCTTTATTTTCAAAACCAAAAATTTTACTTGGATTTTCTGATAAAATTTTAGGAATTAATTTTAAATCTAAATTTCCTTTATTTACTTCTGTTAATAATAGAGGTAGTACTGTTTCTAAATTTGGAATTCCTGGTGCTGAATCCCAAACTCCTTTGTTTTTTTCATCTATTGTATGGGGTGCATGATCTGTTCCTATTACTGAATCTTCAAAAATATCACTAATAGCTATTTTATCTTTTTTTTCTCTAAGTGGGGGGTTTGTTTTTGCAATAGTTCCATATTCATTATATGCAGTATTATCTAAAAGTAAATGGTGTGGTGTAAATTCCCAAGTTATTTTTTGTGTTTTTGACTTTTCTTTAAGAATAGCTAAGCTCTTTTTTGAACTTAAGTGACATATATGTAGTTTAAGATCATTATCTGATCCTAATTTTATCACTTGTTTTACTGATTCATCTTCAGCTATTTTAGGTCTCCCATAGCTATAATCTATTGGTCTAATTTCGTCTTTTTCTTTTAATTTACTACTATAATCATCTACAATTTTCTTCTTTTCACAATGAACTGTTACAAGACCATTATATTGTGTTTCTCTTTTTAAAATTCCTAAATTTTTAAATATTTCTTCTAATGAATCATCAGTTTCTAAATCAAGAAATACTTTAAATGAAGGAGGATTAAATTTAGCTATCTTTTTCATTTCTTTTAATTTGTTAAAACCAGCATGTAGCTTAAAGTTTACTACACTTTTATCTTTTGCGATTTTTAATTTTTCTTTGTAGTTCTTATAGGTGTTTGTTTGTGGTTTTGTATTAGGCATATCTATTATTGTTGTAAGACCACCATTAGCTGCACTTAAACTTCCACTTTTAAAATCTTCTTTTTGTGTTAATCCAGGGTCTCTAAAATGAACATGAGGGTCTATTAAACCAGGTAAAACTATATTTCCTTTTATATCTATTTCTTCTTCAGTTTTTGCTTTTTGTTTAGAAATATAGGATATTTTTTTATTTTCTATTCCTATGTAAAATTCTCCTTTTTTATCAAGAAGTTTACAGTTTTTTAATAATAATTCATTCATTTTTATATCTCTTTCTTACTAATATTTATTTAGTTTATTGTACATAATATATGTTATCATGATTTCTAAAAATTTTGTTAAAAATATTATTCTACGAGATAGAAAAACTTTCTATAATGATTTAGAATTATCTAACTCCAATGAAATTAATGAAAATAATAATATTAATTTGATAGCTGATTTTACAGAATATTCTCCTTTACATAATGGTCATTTTCATTGTATGAAACGGGCAAAAGATGAAGTTCCTGAATCGATTTTTGTAGCTATTGTTCCAGGTCTTTTTGAACGTAGTGGTAGGGGATTACCATATATATTGCCTCGTGAATATAGGAGTGAAATAGCTATTTCTCTTGGAGCAGACATAGTTGTTGAAGGTCCACCAATGGGTATAATGGGTTCTGGTCAGTATTCATTATGTCTTGCTCAAATGTTTAAATCTTTAAATACAGATTTTATACCTCGTGGATATAAAAAAGTTGATGGATTTGATGAAATTCTAAAAAGAATTAATAATGGACATGGTATTGCTCCAAAACCTTATAAAATTGTTGACTTGGAAAATGGTGAAATAGTTCTAAAAGGTAAATTAGAGGAAGATAATTATGTTATTGTTTCTCTATCTAAATCTTTAAAAAAAATAAATTTTGATTTTAAAAATAAGTTCATTTTTGTTGAAAGAATTACAGGTGTAAGCGGAACTTTAATCAGAGAAGCTATTGCGAATGATAATTTTGATGATGTTCAAAATATGATGCCTAAAGAAACTATTAATGTTTTGAAAAGGGAAATAAAAAAGAATCATTGTCCTTTACATAATTCAAGATATGATGAAGAAATAATTAATAATGCAAATAATTTGTCTTTTAATGAATTAAAAGAATTAAACTTATTCAATGATAAGTTTGCAGAAAAAATCATTAAAATTAGGGAAGATAAATCATTTAATGATATTGAAGATGTAAAAAAAGCTATTGTTAGAGGATTTTCAACACATTTTCAAAATAGAGTATTGAGTATATTAGAAACTAATATTAATGGAAAAGAGGTTTCTACATATATCGATAGATATCCATCAGTTATTAGAGTATTGGATTATAAAAATAAAGAAGTTTTAAATTTATTTCAAGAAAAAATAGTTAATAAAAATATTGATTATTTTTAACCAATATTAATTTATTAAACCAAATAATGCATCAGTAAATGTAGGATAAGTATTACTCCATGAAAATAAGTATACAATATATAGAATAACAAATATTATTAGAATTATTAAAATAATAGTTAATATTATGTCTATTATTTTCATTGATTCTTTTTCTTCTTTATAGTGAATATTCTCATGTATTGGCTTATTTTCTTTTTTTTGTTTCTCTATTTCCGGAGATTCTTGATACGATGTTCTATCATAGTAAGTATTATCTACATAATTTTTTTCTTCTAATTTTGGTTGGTATGGTTCATTTGTTAATGGACCATAAAGTTCTTCGTCTCTTGCTAATTGTTCTTGTAATGGAATATTTGGCTCTTCATAGATTTCATCTAGATATTGTTCATATTTTTCTTCTAAATTTTTATTTTGTGAAATTGGTTCTGGTTGATAGCTATGATCTGGATAGATATAATCATCTTCATTATCATCAAAACCTTTTTCTTTAAATGTTTCAATATTTTCAGGTTTTTGTTCTTTTGATTTGTTACTAAAATCTTTTTCCATTTTTGGGTAATAACTTTCTTCAGAATAATCTTCATTGTCTAATTTTTTTTGGAAGTCGTCAATATCAAATGGTTCTATTTTTGGTTTTAATGTTGGAATATCTCTTGTTTGTTCTGGTTCTGTGTATTTTTCTTCTATGTTTTGGTATTGTTCTGGTTCTGTGTATTTTTCTTCTATGTTTTGGTATTGTTCTGGTTCTGTGTATTTTTCTTCTATGTTTTGGTATTGTTCTGGTTCTGTGTATTTTTCTTCTATGTTTTGGTATTGTTCTGTTGATTCTGTGAATTCTTTTTCTGGTATGGTTTGTTCTGTTGATTCTGTGAATTCTTTTTCTGGTATGGTTTGTTCTGGTTCTGTGTATTTTTCTTCTATGTTTTGGTATTGTTCTGTTGATTCTGTGAATTCTTTTTCTGGTATGGTTTCATCTGGTTCTTGATAATTATTATATTCTTCTTGTGTTTTTTGAGGTTTTAAATCTTCTTGCTGGTTATTTTGAACATTACTTTGTAAACCAACACCTACAATTTTTTCTAAGCAGTCTTTACAATAGATATTACCAGAAATTTCTAATCCACACTCTTTACATATTGGTTTTTTACAAATAGCACAATTATCTGTACTTTCTCTCCCTTGATGGTAATAGCAATCCATTTTTACACTCTCATAATATTGATAATCATTAAAATATATATTATAAATAATACTTATTAAGTTAGGATGTATTATATATAATTTGTTACTTTAATCAATTTTTAGTCATTTTTTAATATTTATATTATTTTTATAATGATTTTCTACACTTAAATTTAAATAATTCCATTAATATTATGGCCAAGTTAATATTTTTGGAACTTTTGTATCTTTTATATTATCTCTAATTAATTTCGGCCAATTCTTTTTATCAAATCCTTTTTGTGATAAAAATCCAAACAACAATCGGGTAAGTCCAAAACCAGTACATCCTGTCCATAATTTCTTTTTATGAGATTCTTTTATTGAAAAACCTTCTATAAAGTGGGTTCCATGAAGATTTGCAGATACAATAGCAACACCTTTTTCTTGACCTGGGACTTTTATTCTCATTTCATATTTTGGTGTGTCTGGAAACTCAATGCCTCTACTTTCAACTTTACGGCCTTCAAGATAAAATGGATCATCTCCAACTTCAGTGTACCACTCAAGTTCTAATTCACTAATAAGTTCATGGGATAATTTTAATGTTGTATCTCTAATCTTTTCTGCTTCTTCGGGTTCTGCAAGCCAGACTAATTCTGTACGTTGGAATTCATTAACACGATCCAATCCTTTGGATCCTCCTCCTTCCCATCTATAAGTCCATCCACTTTTATCATAGTATTTTATAGGTAATTCTTTTTCATCTATGACTTCATGTGCTAAAAATTCATAAAATGGTTCACACTGTGCTGCTGCTAATACATTAGAAGGACTTTTTAATCCTTCTTCAAGTAATTTCATTGGAATTTCTTTATTGATTATTAAATCATTTTTAAATTGTTTGAAAAGTTCAGGATCTCTTTTTGGAGCAGATGTGTAATACATACCTTCAGGAAGACCTTCTAAATATTTCATTTTTTCCATAGTTTCTAAAGGAATTAATTTAGGGAATAAACATTCTTGAAATTCTAATTTGTCTATGATTTTTTCATCTATAACTTTTTCAAAAGCTCTTTGTAGTGCAGTAATTTGTGGTCCATAAAACCATTGTCCTTTTCCAGGGAATTTTTTAATCCATCCAAGTTCTGCTAATTTTTCAGTAACATCTCCTTTAAAATAGGTTTTAAATTCAGAACTTTCTTCAACAATCTCTCCCGGAGTTGAATTTAAATGATATGTTAGATCTAATTCATTTTCTTCTTCATCAAGTTTTTTATCATCTTTTTTGTTTGCAATTTGTTTTATAATTCTATTAATAGATTGTTTTCTTAGTGAGGACTCATCAAAATCTTTTATTATAAAGTTTATTTCATTATCTTTAATGTTGATGTTATTTATTTGAGGAATTTTTTCTGCAGCTTTTATATCAATATCATATTCGTTTGTGTCTCGTGGTATTGTAATTTTATATTCATCTGCATATATTTTCCTAATTCCTAGATGATATTTTTTCCCAAGTAATTCTCCTAATGGTTTTTTAAGTCTAAGTAATCCATCATGTGCACGTATTTTATGTCCAGATACGATAACTAATTTTAATTCACTATCTTCTATATTCCATTCTTTTATATGTGCTCCTTCACTTTCATCATTATTACCTAAACCTTTAAGTAATATTTCTTTATTTGCTTTATTGATAAATTGATTAATATCTGATTCTGCTTCTTCAATATTTTTATTAAATGTAATTGTTCCATAAAGTTTAAATTTCATTTTATTTCCCCTTGTGAGATGAATTTAAAATTTTTTCACTTAATATTTGTGATGCTATTAAATCATCAGCTGTTGATAAAAAACTACCTAATGATTCACTTTGGATAGTGTAAATAATATTTTTATTATTAATTTCTGATTTAATAAATCCGTTATTATCTACCTTTAAAGACTCATGCGATATTTCTGCAATTTTCTTCTCTTTAAATTTCATTTGAATTTTACAGCTAATCTTCATAATTATTCAACAATATTTTTATATAATTTACTATATATTATTTTTTAATAATTATTTTTTTTGATAATTTAATAGTAAATAGCTATATATAGTTTTATAATTGATTATTTAATAGCTAAATTAAATATTGTTTTGATTTATTGAAACTATTTTATAATAAATAGATTTTCTTATTTTTATTTTAATAATAATTTATTAATATCTATTATATTTATTTTAAAGTTAGTTTCATATTCATATACTTTAATTTATAAGTACTTATTCTAAAAATTAATTTATTTACTAGGTTTATAATAACATTTATTAATAGTAAAAATGTAAATATTAATATTCTATCTATTTATAATTTAAATTTTAAAATAGAATTTTAATTAAATTAATTATTACAATTTATACTTGATTTATAGTTGTATAGATGATTAATATTATTGGAGGACATATTTATGGTTCGTGCTTACACAAGAAGAGATTATATAAGAAAAACCCCTAATTCAAGAATTGTTCAGTTTGATATGGGTAATTTGTCTGATGAATTTCCAGTTTCTGTAAGTTTAGCTGTTAAACATCCAGCTCAACTTAGACATAATTCTTTAGAAGCTGCAAGGATTGCTTCTAATAGGCTTATGCAAAGAAAAGCAGGTAGGTTAGGTTATCATTTAAAATTAAGAACTTATCCTCATCATATTGTTAGGGAAAATCCTATGGCTACTGGAGCAGGAGCAGATAGGGTTCAAAGTGGTATGAGAAATGCTTTTGGAAAGCCTGTTAGTGTTGAAGCTATTGTTAAAAAAGGACAAAAAATTATCACTATTGATGTTGAAAAGAAGAATTTTGAAGATGCTAGAGCTGCTTTAAAAAGAGCTGCAATGAAATTGCCTGTGTCATGTAGAATTGTCATTGATAAAGGCGGAGAATTAGTTAAATAATCTTTGATTATTTGAACTTTTTTTTATTTTTATTTTTTATTTAAACAAAATTTATATTAATTAAAAATTCAATATCTTATTATATTAAACTTTTTATATTCTTAGTGAAATTTTTTTGAGGTAAATTAAATGTATGTTGTAAAATTTGAAGATTTGAGTAAGGATGATATTGGAATTGCTGGAGGTAAAGGAGCTAATTTGGGTGAATTAACTCAAGCAGGTATTCCCGTTCCTCCAGGGTTTGTTGTAACTGCAGAGACCTATATGAAGTTTATGGATAGTTCTGGAATTAATGATGAAGTAATGAATATTCTTAATAAATTAGATATTAATGATACTAAAGCTCTTCAAAATGCCTCTGAAACTATTAAAAAAATGATTATTAATTCTCCAATTCCTGATGATATGAATACATTAATTATTGAAGCTTACAATCAATTAGGTCAAAAAGTTAATGAAAATAATGTTGATGTAGCTATTCGTTCATCTGCAACTGCTGAAGATTTACCTGAAGCTTCATTTGCAGGACAACAGGACACTTTTTTACATGTTTCTGGTAGTAAAAAAGTTATGGAATATGTTAGAAAATGTTGGGCATCTTTATTTGAGGCAAGAGCTATTTTTTACAGGGAAGAAAATAATTTCGATCATTCAAAAGTTTATATAGCAGTTGTTGTTCAACAAATGGTTAATTCTGATAAAGCAGGGGTTATGTTTACTGTTAATCCATCTACTGGTGAAAATATAGCTTTGATTGAAGGATCATGGGGTCTTGGTGAAGCTGTTGTTTCTGGTGATGTTACTCCTGATAATTATGCAGTTGATAAAAATAACAATGAAATAATTAATGTTAAAATATCTAATAAAAAGGTTATGTATGCTGAAGATGAAAGTGGAACTAGTATTAGAATCGATGTTCCAGAAAATCTTCAAAATGAACGTGTTTTATCTGATAGTGAACTTATTGAATTAACTGAAATAGGAAAGAAGATTCAAGCACATTATGATAAGCCTCAAGATACGGAATGGGCTTTTGAAAAAGGTAATCTTTTCATGCTTCAATCTAGACCAATTACAACATTAGATAATAATAATTCTCATAGTGAAGAATCTATTGGTGATATGGAAGTTTTAGTAGAAGGTTTAGGCGCAAGTCCAGGTTTATCTTCTGGAAAAGTTAAAATCATTAATAAAATAGATGAATTAGATAAAATTAATGAGGGTGATGTTATGGTAACAACTATGACTACTCCTGATATGGTTCCAGCTATGAAAAGAACTAATGCAATTGTTACTGATGAAGGTGGAGTTACTTGTCATGCTTCTATTATCTCTCGTGAGCTTGGAATACCTTGTGTTGTAGGTACAGGTTCTGCCACTAATGATTTAAAAGAAAATACTTTTGTATCTGTTGATGGTAAAAAAGGATTAGTTTATGAAGGTGTTATTAGTACATCAAATAAGGAGAAAAAAGAAACTGAAGTTTCCAATGATGTAGTTCCAATCATTACTGTGACAGAAGTTAAAGCTAATGTAAGCATGCCTGAAGCAGCACCAAAAGCCGCAGCTACTGGTGCAGATGGTGTTGGATTGCTCAGAACAGAACATATGATGTTAACTGCAGGGATTCATCCTAATAAATTCATTCAAGATGGAAATGAAGATGAACTTATTCAAATATTAGTTAAAAATGTTATTAAAGTTGCTGATGAATTTTATCCAAAAACAGTATGGTATAGAACATTAGATGCTCCTACTGATGAATTTATCACATTAGAAGGTGGAGAAAATGAACCTCATGAACATAATCCTATGTTAGGATGGAGAGGTATTAGACGTGAGCTAGATCAAAGTGATATTTTAAAGTGTGAATTTAAAGCTCTTAAAAAGTTACATGAACAAGGATATAAAAACATTGGTATAATGATTCCTTTATCACAACATCCTGATGAACTTAAAAAGGCAAAAGATATTTGTGAAGAAGTTGGATTAAAACCACATATAGATATTGAATTTGGTATGATGGTAGAAACTCCTGCTGCTGCTTTAACAGTTGAAGACTATATAGATGTTGGACTTGATTTTGTAAGTTTAGGAACTAATGATTTAACACAATATACACTAGCTATTGATAGAAACAATGAATATGTTGCTAAAAGTTATAACGAGGAACATCCAGCTGTTATGAAATTAATTGAGAGAACAATTAGAAAGTGCTCAGAAGCAGGAGTAAAATCTAGTATTTGTGGACAAGCTGGAAGTATTCCTCATATCGTTGAAAAACTGGTGGAATTTGGAATTTCTAGTGTTTCAGCTAATACGGATGCTGTTGCTGAAGTTAGAAAAACAGTTGCTCGTGCTGAACAAAAATTAATCTTAGATGCTGCAAGAAAAAGAAAAGATTAATTTTACTTTTTTTATTTATTTTTTTATTAGGTTTTTTAAATGGAATATGAATCAATAGCTAAAGAAAAGATTTTAAAAAAGCTTGAAGATTTCCAAAAATATGATTATAAGTATTCTGATGGTAGAATTTTAGGATCTATGTGTACTTCTGCACATCCTTTTGCTAAAAAAATTTTTTATAAATTTTTAGATTCTAATTTGGGAGATCCTGGTCTTTTTAAAGGTACTAAAGCTATTGAAAAAGAGGTTATAAAATCTATTGGTGTATTATTATCTAATGAAAATGCATATGGTAATGTTGTAACTGGTGGAACTGAAGCAAATATTATGGCTATAAGAGCTGCTCGTAATTTTGCAAGAAAACACAAAAATATTGAAAATGGAGAAATCATTCTTCCTAAATCAGCTCATTTCTCTTTTAAAAAAGCAACAGATTTAATGAATTTAAAGATTATTGAAATAGAATTAGATGATAATTATATTATGGATTTAAGTTCTATTGAAGATAATATTTCTTCTAATACAATAGCTATTGTTGGAATAGCTGGAACAACAGAACTTGGTTTAATAGATCCTATTGAGGAATTATCAAAAATAGCTATTAAATATAATATTTATTTACATGTTGATGCAGCATTTGGCGGATTTTCTATTCCTTTTTTAAAAAATAGTGGTTATAATTTACCTAATTTTGATTTTTCACTTAAAGGTGTTTCTTCTATTTCTATTGATCCTCATAAAATGGGGTTGGCTCCTATACCATCAGGTTGTATTTTATTTAGGGAAAAAGAATATCTTGATGTAATGGCAGTAAATTCCCCATATTTAACTACAAAAAAACAATCTACTATTGTTGGAACTCGCCTTGGAGCTTCTGCAGCTGCAACTTTAGCTATTATGGATTATTTAGGTTTTAGAGGTTATGAAAAAATAGCAATGGAACTTATGAATAATACTAAATTTTTAAAAGAAAATTTGATTAAAGATGGTTATGTTTTAACAGTAGAACCTCAATTAAATATTATATCCTTTAATCATCCGAATATTGATACATATGACTTAGCAAATGAACTTGAAAAAAAAGGATGGTATGTTTCTATTTCATCATGTCCTGTTTCTATTAGGATTGTTTTAATGAAGCATATTAAAAAAAGTCATTTAAAAGAATTTATTTTAGATTTAAGAGAAATTAATAAAAATTATTAATGTTTTATATTATTTCTTCTGCAGTAGCATTTTTCATTGTTTCTGAAAAATTATTTTATCCTTATTAATCCTTTCGTATTGTTCTTATTTCTTCAACATACATTAAAGGATAATTTAGTTCTTTAATAAATTCTAATCTTATATCTACTGATATATCATTTATTTTTGTTTGAATTAGTACATTTAACATATCTCCATTTAAAGAGATATATTCAAATTCACTAATTTCTTTTAATTTTTCACTGTCAATAGTTACATCAACATTTTCAACTGCTGGTTGTAGTTTTAATGAGTTTTCAATAGTTTTTTCTAAGTTTTCTTTTGTTTTTTCATTTACAGGTGTTCCTATAAATTGGTGGAATAATGCACCCATACTTATTCCGCCTTCAAAAATAGCTCTTTCTCTTGATGTAATATTTGAAAAAAATTCTTTATCAACATTCATTTTATCACTTTAAAAACTAATATCCATAATACCAATCTTTGAATAGATTATATCTGAGGGTATTGGGAAGAAATAAAAATAAATCAATATTATTGAAATTATGATTATTGTTATTAATATATAAATTCTATTTTCTTTTGGATAGAAATAAACTAAGATAGCTCCAATAGTTATAAATGCTAGAATTATAATTAATGCATAATGCTTTTGCGGATTATCTTTAATTATTTTTTCATTTATATTCCCAATATTTGACATTTCTCCTTGACATATCAACCTATTTTCTGATGAACCTATAGGATCGCAGGTTATTAAGTAAATATTATTGGTGTCATTTCTTACATCCATTCTGTATGATTCTGGAACAATTGTTGAATTATCAACTGTATAATTTACTTCCCCAATTCCTGGCCATTCTAAAATTATTGTATCTCCTTGGGATAATTCATTTAATCTTAAAAAAGGAGATCCTTGAAGAGTTCTATGGCCAAATAGGATAACTTCTCCTTCTCCAGGATTTTTAGATAATTCTTCATGGTATACTCCTTGAGATACAGAAACATTGTTTATTTTCTCTTCAATGCCTAGTTTAGGAATTAAAATAACAGGTGAATTTAAATCTTTTTCAATAGCTATTTTAGAGGAGTAATAATTAACTTCTCCTGATGTATAGAATCCAACAACAATTATTAAAATAATTAAAAAAATTGTTATTAAACTTGGTTTATTCATATATGATTATATTATTTGTTTTTATTTAAAAACTTTATTATGAATATGCTTTTGAAAGCTCATTTATCATCCAATCAGGTGCATGTTCAGTTGGAATTGTTATAATAAGATTATCCATATTTTGGAGAATAAAAGGTGTTTTATTTTGAGGAACTTCTATAATTAAAATGTATTCTGATTCTAAATCACCTAAATTCGCTTGTCTTTCATAATCTGATAATTTTAATCCATAATTTCTAAGCATATTAATTGTTTCTTCTTCATTATATCCTCCAGCTATTGCTCCTTTTAACATTTCTTCAACACTTGTTGAAAAAGATCTTACCTTTTCATTTGGATTTGTTAAATTGCCAATTGTAATGATTTCTGATTTTGAATAGTCTGCTTCAATTATTCCATTATCTTCGCAACGTATTATTGAAAGAACTGTAGATCCACTAATTACAGGATTAGAGTTATTTAAATCAGCAGTTTGATTTGTTCCATTTGAATTTTGAAAATATATATCTATTATACTACCTAAATTCAATAATCCTCCACTAGCTTGTAACCTATTAACTAATATGGGGACTGCTACAGTATCTGGTTTTTTAAAACTTATAGTTGATAATACACTTGCATCATTTTTATTTATAAACTCTGTTGCATTTTCACTATCCATTATTACATTTCTTGTTTCATTTGTAGAATAAACTGCCATAGTCCTATTGAACTGGTCAGTATTTATTTTCACACTTTTTAGTTGATAATCTTTCCAAGATTTTGTTGCTGACCGGGATATATCTATCATTTCTAATTCAGCTACAGAATTACTATTTTCAATTTGTTTTTTTAAGGTATATGCTTCATTATCTGTAATAAGGGGGCCTTTGTAATAGAAATTCAATTCATTTAATTTAGAAGTTTTAGTACTACTTAATTCTTCTTGGTATGGTTCATAAATTAAAAAATAATATGCTGATGATACAAGAACTAATAGAATTAATGAAAAAATTATAATTCCTATTTTCTTCTTTTCTTCGTTATTTTTCATCTCATCATTTTTTGAACCTAAAAAATTGCTTATTCTTTGATTTAAACTTTTAATTTTATCAATTTCTTTATCTTTTTTCTTTTTATCTTCTTGGGTAATATTTATTTCTCTTAATCTTTGGAATCTATCTTCAATTTCTTCATCATTTTGAATTTTATCTTGTTTTTTCATTTAATAACCTCTTTTATAGTTAGAAATTATCTTATTTTAGCAACATATTCATCTAAAGGGCCAAATAAATTAAAATAGCAGAGTATGAAAGTATTTATAATTGATTATGTAAAATAACATAAATTTTTCATTATTTTCTATTTCTATTTTGACTCACTATTAGATTTTTAAGAATTTATTTATTAAATTTCTCTTAGAATTGGATATAAAATTATATAATTCATTTCTAAATCATTTTTAACTTATTATTTCTCTTTTTCAATGAAAATAGAGTATATTTATTAAATTTACTGAATTTTTATTTTTTTATTTGGTTTAAAATTATTTGATATCTTTTTTATTAAATAATTTTTAGTGTATTTCTTTTTTAAAAATGAATACACACTTTATTTTAAGTAAAAAATAATAATAAGCTTATTTTTTTTAAAAGTTTTTTTCCCTGATGACTTATTAAGTTTTAAAATATTTTTATCTGCTTTTTGATAGTTTGTTTTTAAAAAAATCTTTAATTCTATTTATTACAATATAAAAGATAAAATTTATATAAGTAATTACAGTAATATTAAATTATTAATATTTAATAGAGAAAACTATTAAAATATTATTAAAAAGTTTGATTTATACAGTATTAAATTATCATATTATGCTTAATACAATACTAATTGGGTCATAATAATTTATTTGTGTGTGTATCAATGATAGAAGATAATATTCAAGTTCTAAGGAAAGCAGCTAAAGGTTCCGAAAATAATCCTAATAAAAGGATTTGGTGTATTATAGCGGGTAATGACAAATTAATTGATGAAATAGCTTATAAAGCAATTGCATCAAAACATAATGTAAAAATCCTATTCCGTGAACATGTAATATTAAAAGAAGATAGATTTAGTAAAAAATTTGATTTTATAATGTTAACTGGATTAGCACGTAATATAGCTAATTTTAAAGATTTTTGTAAAAAGAATGGTGGGGCATTTATTAAAATAACTCCTCAGGATGTTGTAAGTGAACCTAATTTGATGGTTTTTGTTGCTCCAGATGATTTTATTAAAAAATGTGTAAATATAATTGAAAAAAATAAAATTTCATTTGCAATTTTATCAGAAGATCAAACTACTGGTTTTATTGAAGCTGATTTAAATGTGGGAATAAATCTACCAAATTTTGCAAAATCTGCACTTAAACCTTTTTATAATGTGAGTGATGTTGTGTTGTCAACTATTTTAGTTTCAGTTGAAAATAAAAAAGATGTTGAGAAAGTACAGAGTATAGCTACTCAAAATAAAATTTTTGTTATTGATTTTAAAGATATTGATATGGAGGACTAATCAATGAATATTTTTGGAAATGAAGAAGAAGAGTCAGAAACCACAAGGGTGGTAAATAATAGTTTAGGCATAGATTTAGGAACATTAAATACTGTAATAGCTAAACCATCAGGAGATAAATTTGATTTATATCAAATTCCATCTGTTGTTGCAGTGAAAAAAGATGATCCTTCTGCTGTCTTAGCTGTTGGGGAAGAAGCTAAAAAAATGCTTGGAAGAACTCCTGAAGACATAATTGCTGTTAGACCTTTGAAAAAAGGTGTTATAGAAAATGTTGCACAAGCACAAGCTTTACTTATTAAAGCTATGCAAATTGGAATTAAAGAAGGAGAAAGTGTTGGAAGAATTGTTATTGGTATTCCTGGTGATGCTTCTGAGGTAGAAAAAAATGCTGCTGAAGAAATAGGTAGGAAAGCTGGTGCAGAATATGTTCTCGTTATTAGTGAAGGTTTAGCTGCAGCTATTGGTGCAGGTTTACCTATTGCTGAGCCTAATGGTACAATGGTCATTGATATTGGTGCAGGATCAACTGATATTGTAATTATTTCTCTTGGTGGAATTAATGATATTGAAACTGTAAGATTTGGTGGAGATGATGTTGATTCTCGTATAGTTGAAATTGTTGCAGAAAAATATGATGTTTCTATTGGTATTCATGATGCTGAAGCTGCAAAAATGGAAGTTGGTATGATTCATTGTAGTGAAACTCTTGAAAATTTAAGTGTTGAAATTATAGGTAAATCAATGGAAACTAATAGGCCTAAAAAAGTTGTTATTGATTCTATGCTTGTTGCTGATGCTGTTGAACCGATTATGCAAGAAGTTGTAGCTGGATTGAATCTAATATTCGATAGATTATCTCCAGAATTAATGATGGGTGTTTATAATAATTCTGTTGCAGTTGGAGGTAGTTCTAGACTTCGTGGTTTAAAAGAAAGAATATTAGATGAAGTTTCTATTCCTATTACAGTATCTGATGATCCAATGACTGTTGTAGCTAAAGGAACAGCTATTGTTGCTGCGGAACCTCTTGCATTAGAACCTGAAGTTCGCCTTAGAGCTATGAAATAATTTTTTTGATTTTTTTTGATTTTATGAATATCTTAGGAATAGATGAAGCAGGAAGAGGTCCTGTGCTTGGTCCATTACTTGTTGCAGGTGTCGTTATTCCTGAAGATAAAAATAAGATATTAGAACGAATGGGTGTTAAAGATTCTAAACGTTTAACACCAAATCGTCGAAAAGTCCTTGCTCGTAAATTAAAAAATATGTTTGAGTATGAAACTGTTTCGATTACAGCTTCTGACATTGATACTTTAAGAAAAAAAGGATTTAATCTTAATGAGATAGAAAGAATGGCTATGGTTAAGATTATTGAAAAATTAAATTTTGATAAGGTTATTTTAGATTCTGTTGATATTAAACCAGAACGTTTTGTTGAAAATATTAAAGAGGTTGTTGGAGATTTAGATATTATTGCAGAGCATAAAGCTGATGATAATTATATTCAAGTAGCAGCAGCTTCAATAATAGCTAAATATAATCGTGATGAAGCTATTGAAAAAATAAATAAGGATTACAGAAAATTGGGTGGAATTGGTTCTGGTTATCCAAGTGATCCTACAACAAAAAAATTCTTAACTAATTTTACATACGATGAAATGCCTGATTTTGTTAGAAAATCGTGGAAAACAATTCAAAATTTTAAAGAAAGTTCTAAGTAAATTTTAAATTTTTATAAACTTTTAAATAATAATCTAATTTTCAAATAATATTTATATAATTTTATTGTAAATTTGCAGTTTATAGTATATTACGAAACTTTTATAACTAATATATTGTATATTAATATTTATGAGTGGTAAAAGTAAAATTGAAATTAAAGATCATTTATCAATGGATGAAATAAATAAACTTATAAGTGACCTTAAAATAGGGGTTAATTTATATAAACGTTTATCATTTATTAAATCTGTTAAACAAGGAACTCCTATAACTCATGCTGCGGAATTTGTTGGAGTTAATAGAGGAACTGGTTTTCGTTGGATAAAACAATATAATGAAAATGGATTAAATGGTTTAATACCCAAATATGGTGGGGGAAGACCATCTTTTTTATCTGATGAACAGTTGACTGAATTAAAAGAAATATTGTCGAATTCCAATGAAAATTATAGTATTCATGATGTTCAAATATTAATAAAAGAAAAATATAGTGTTGAATACTCTTATAAACAAGTTTGGGAAATTGTCCGGAAAAAATTTGCCTTGAATTATAGTAAACCATTTCCAGTTTATGAAAATAAGCCAGAAAATGCTGAAGAAATTTTAAAAAAAACCTCGAAAAAGTAGATTTAGAAAAATGATTATTTAGCATTTCTAGATTCAGTGGGTGTTCAAAATATTCCTAATTCTCACAGAACACTACATAAAACCTTTGACTAAAAATAAAATTCTTAAAAATCCAGTGAAATTTAAGATAAATGGAATAGGATTACAGGGAGTTAATTGTAATTCATATTTAGGATTTTTCTTCAAGCACTAAAAGCTCATGAATTCGTACAAATACTAATTCAATATGAGATTAATAAACATAAAAAAATGAAACAAGTATAATTTATACTCACAGAAGTTTTAAAAAATCATAGTTTAACTGAAATTCATGCACAGGAAATTCTACGAAATAATAGGATGAATGAAATGGATTTTCGTGAAAAAACTATAAATGATCTTTATGATGAAAATTTAACCAAAGATGATAAAATTACTAAAATCAGCCGTAGATGCAATAGAGAAGAAATAACTAATGTTCGAAAGATAAATAAGATAATAATAGATAATTTACTTGAAAATATAAATAAAATGAGATTATAACGCTTTTAAAGAAAGAAAAAAGACTTAACATTGTTTTAGATAATTATAGATTACATAGGACAAAATTAGTTGAAAAACTTGCTGAAATTCTTAATATTATAGTGTGTTACCAAACTTTTTCATATAAATGCATGTTTTATTTATATATAGATATTAAATTAATTAAAAATATTAGGTAATCAACTATAATTTGATATTTTTACCACCTTATTCTCCTGATTTAAATCCTATTGAAGTTGTTTGGAGAAAAATAAAGAATTCTATCTCTAATAAATATTTTAAAACAGCCGATAAATTACAAGAATTATTTTCTAAAGTTTTTCACGAAATAATTGGAGAAAAATCTTTTTATGAAAACTCGTTAAAAAAGTTTTTACCAACAGTTGTAAAAATTAAGTAATAAACTATACACAGTTAATAAATAATAGAAAGTAGAAAAATATATTAAATTATTATAATAAGTCATTTAAGGAGAGTTTTAAATGGTTGAAATGAAATATGTCCCTACAATATGCCCATATTGTGGAACTGGTTGTGGACTTAATCTCGTTGTAGTAAATGAAAAAGTCGTTGGTGTAGAGCCATGGAAAAGACATCCAGTAAATGAAGGAAAGTTATGTCCGAAAGGAATGTTCTCTCATGAATTTATTCATAGGGAGGATAGATTGACTAAACCACTTATAAAACAACCAAACGGTGAATTTAAAGAAGCTAGTTGGGAAGAGACAACTGATCTTGTTGCAAAAAAATTAGGGGAAATTAAAGATGAAAACCCTGACAACATTGGATTTTTAGCTTGTGCAAGATCACCAAATGAAAATATTTATATTACTCAAAAATTTGCACGTAAAGTAATAGGAACTCACAATGTTGATCATTGTGCTCGTATTTGTCATGGACCTACTGTAGCAGGTTTAGCTAGAACTTTTGGTTCTGGTGCTATGACTAATGATTTTAAAAGTATTGAAGAAGCAGATGTTATTTTTATAATTGGCTCTAATAATATGGAAGCACATCCACTGTTTGGTAGAAGGGTTATAAGGGCTAAGAAAAATGGTGCAAAAATCATTGTTGCTGATCCAAGATTTACTCCAACTGCAAAACTTGCAGATATTTACATGGAATTTAGATCTGGAGGAGATGTTGCATTATTAAATGCTATGATGAAGATTATTATAGATGAAGGCTTACAGGATGATGATTTCATCAAAAAAAGAACTAAAAACTATCAAAGATTGAAAGAAGTTGTAAGTAAATATGATCTTAAAAAAGCTACTGAAATTTCTGAAGTAGATGTTGAAAAGCTTGTAGAAGCTACAATGTTATATGCAAAAGCTGACAAAGCTGCTATTGTTTATTCATTAGGTATTACTGAACATAGGCATGGTGCTGATAATGTAATGTCAACAGCTAATTTAGCAATGCTTACTGGTAATATTGGTAGAAATGGTACTGGTGTAAATCCACTTAGAGGACAAAACAATGTACAAGGTGCTTGTGATATGGGTGCACTTCCAACCGATTATCCAGGTTATCAAAAAGTTGCTGATGTTGATGCTACACGTCGTGTAGAGCAAAATTGGACTTGTACTTTGGATGATTGTGCTCCAGGACTTACTGTTGTTGAGATGATTCATGCAGCAGCTGCAGGCGATATTAAAGCAATGTATATAACTGGTGAAGATCCTGTACTTTCAGATCCAGATACTAACCATGTTATTGAAGCTATGGAAAATCTTGACTTTTTAGTTGTTCAGGATATCTTCATGTCTGAAACAGGTAAATATGCAGATGTTGTACTTCCAGCTGCAGGATGGGGTGAACAAGAAGGAACGTTTACTAATGGTGAAAGAAGAGTTCAACTTGTAAGAAAAGCTGTTAACCCACCTGGTGAAGCTAAAATTGATTGGGAGATTATGAAAGAGATAGCTATTAAAATGGGAGCTGATCCAGAACAATTCACGTATAATAATGCAGAAGAAATTTTTAATGAAATGCGAGAAATTACTCCTCAATATAAAGGTATGAATAGAGAACGTTTAGAACGTCCAGAAGCATTACATTGGCCATGTCCTGATGAAAATCATCCCGGTACTGGTTTAATGCATGTTGATACTTTTGCTCATCCTGATGGAATGGGAGTATTTGAGCCTACAGAATATATTGGCCCATCTGAACTTCCAGATGATGATTATCCTTTAATATTAACTACAACAAGAACTCTTTTCCATTATCATGCTAGTATGACAAGAAGATGTAAAACTCTTGATAATGAATTACCAACTGGTTATGTTGAAATTCACACAAACGATGCTAAGAATCTTGATATACTGAATAGGGAAATTGTTAAAGTTAGATCTAGAAGGGGGGAAATTGAAATCCCTGCAAGAGTAACTGATGATATAAAAGAAGGAGAGATTAACATACCAATGCATTTTGCAGAATGTGCGGCTAATATGCTGACAACTTCTAAAGAACTTGATCCTAAATCAAAAATGGCAGAGTTAAAGACTTGTGCAGCAATTGTTGAAAAGATGTAGTAAATGGGTAAGTGTTTAAGTAAGTGATTTAAAATGTCAGTAAAAGTTAATGATATGTATTATATGTGGTCTGTTGATGATGATTTAGCTAAAAAAGGTGAATATGGTGGTGCTGTAACTACATTAATGAAATATATGCTTGAAAATGGTATTGTCGATTCAGTTTTGGCTGTTGAAAAAGGTGTTGACCTTTATGATGCTGTACCTATCTTAATAAATGATCCTAAGGATATAGATAAATCTGCAGGTTCTCTTCATTGTGGTACTTTGAATATTTCTAAAGTTGTTGAGAAGTATCTTGATGGCTTACATGATATTAAAATTGCTGTTACATGTAAACCATGTGATGCAATGACTATAAGAGAACTTATAAAAAAGGGAAGAGTAATAGAAGATAATTTAATCATGATTGGTGTTAATTGTGGAGGAACTATGCCTCCAGTTAAAACTCGTGAAATGATTGAAGAAGTATATGAAATGGATCCTGATGAAGTTGTTAAAGAAGAAATAGATAAAGGAAAACTCATTATTGAAACAAAAAATGATGAAAAGTCCTTCAGTATTGATGAACTTGAAGGAGATGGATTAGGTAGGAGAAGCAATTGTCAAAGATGTGAAGTCAACATTCCTCAAATGGCTGACATGGCTTTAGGTAATTGGGGAGTTATTGGTCCATTAGCTGGAAAAGCAACTTTTGTAGAGGTATTTTCAGATAAAGGTGCAGATGTTCTTGATAAAGCTATTTCTGAAGGCGTTGTAAATGTTGAAGAAGCAAATCCTAAAGGTATAGAAATTAGAGACAAAATTAATCTATCTATGGTTAAATTAGCTAATAAATCTAAAGAATTTGCTTATGGTAATATTAGAGGAGATATTTTAGAAGTTTTCGCTGAATATCAAGATGAATTCTCTCGATGTATGAAATGTTATGGGTGTCGTGAGGCTTGTCCAATTTGTTATTGTCCTGAATGTTCATTAGAATCTAATGGTCCTGATTGGCTTACTAAAGCTTTAATTCCAGCTGCTCCAATGTTCCATTTAGAAAGAATGGTGCATATGGTTGATTCATGTACTAATTGTGGACAATGTGAGGAAGTTTGTCCTTCTGAAATTCCTGTAGCTAAAGTATGGGATACTGTAAATTCAAAAATCAAAGAAATTTTCGACTACTACAGTGGTGTAGAAGATGAAAGTGTTGTATCTCCATTAACATATTATCAGGATAAATCATTAAGGGACTAAACTTATAAACAATAAATTAAATTTAAAGGAATTTTAGTAAACTCAATTCAAAGGAATTTAATAAATAATATTTATAGATTTAATTGCTTAGAGAAGTTTATATTATTATCTATTTTTATTAAGTCCTTTATTTTACTAAAAACCTTTATAGAAAAAAATAAAGAAGAAAATTCAAAAACAGTTGAATGAACTGTAAGTTTAAGATTTGATTTCTTATTTCTATTAATGAAAAAGTAATTGGTGTGAACTCTTTTGTAAGTAGGTTCATGAAAATTAGTATCTTGGAATGTTAAATTTCTCAAAACTGAAGAATATTGGATAAAAACTTTGATGAAGTGGAACTTGTGATTAATAATGGAAACAAAAAATATGGGAGAGAAAATACCTCCTTTTTTAGAGGATGATTTTGATAATATTTCCTTAAAAAATCTTTCAAAAAAAGTTGAAGATAGATACAATCGTCCAATAATTTCTCTTAGACTTTCTATAACTAATAAATGTAATATTAATTGTTTATACTGTCATCATGATGGTATGATACCTTCAAGTAATGAAATGACTTCTGATGAAATTTTTCAGATTTTAAAGATTGCAAAAACATTTGGTGTTGAAAAAATAAGGTTTTCTGGTGGTGAACCACTTATTAGAAAGGATATTGTTGAAATTATTAAGAAAACTGCTTCTTTAAATTTTAAAGATATATCTATAACTACTAATGGAATTTTATTAGCTAAATATGCTGAAGATCTTTTTAACGCAGGTCTAAATAGGGTTAATGTTAGCTTTGATACTCTTGATACTGAAACTTATAAAAAAATTACAAGAAAAAATTATCTTAAAGAAGCAAAAAAAGGTGTTTTAAAAGCTGTTGAGGTAGGATTAAACCCAGTTAAGTTAAATATGGTTGTAATGAAGAATATTAATGATAATGAAATTATGGAAATGTTTGATTTTGCAAAAAATAATGGGGTTGTTCTTCAGTTAATTGAACTTATGAAGTCTGAAAACTGTGATGATAATGCTTTTAGTGAAGATTATCATTTTGATGTTAGTTTAATAGAAAAAAGATTTGCAAAATTGTCAAAAAAAGTCAGAACTCGTAAGTTTATGCAGGATAGGAAAAAATATTTTATTGATGATGGTGAAATTGAAGTTGTTAGACCAATGGATAACACTAAATTTTGTGAAAATTGTACTAGACTTAGAATAACTCCTGAAGGAAAAATTAAACCTTGTTTACTTAGGAATGATAATCTTATTGATATAATCACTCCTTTAAGAAAAGGAGCTTCTGAAGATAGTCTTCGAAAAATCTTTTTAAATGGAATAAGTAATAGAGAACCTTATTATATAGATGATAATGAATAGTTTTTTCACTATAAAACTTTTTTTATAGAACTTATATTGTTATTATATTTTTTATTTTTCATTTTATAATTAACGACATGAGAAATTTAATTTAAGAATTTTTCTATCCGGTTTTCATAAATTGTCTTGTTAGTTATATTTTCATTGTATTATAGTTGATTACCTAATATTTTTTAATTAAGAATCTTTTATTATTTATATTTATTATTGAAGGTTTTCTTTTTATAACTCTCCAAATTTGTTTTATAGAATTATATTTTGGTGAATAATGAGGTGATGGTATAAGTTTTGTGTTTAATATTTCGCATCTTTTTTCTACTAATTTAGCAATGTGGAGTTTAGCATTATCTAAAATAATAATAATAATTTGTTTTTCATTTTTTAAATTATTTATTACATGTTTTTTTATTTATATTGTCATATAAGTTATTTCTTTTTAAGCTGTTTAGTAGTCTTTTATTTTTGTTATTTTTTGTTTATTGTTATTTGCTTAAGTTATTTTTATGAATTTGTTTTTCAATTGTGCTTATGATTTTTTTATTTGGTTGTTTGTCTTTTAAATATGTAATTAATTTATTTTCATCAATATTTTTATTTTTAGTGCGTTTTTATTTTTTTAGTGGAAAAGTGTTTTCTTTCATGTTTTTTAATTGAATTTTAATTTAAGAATTTAATGAAGTCGAAAGTTTTCATGGATTGGGGGAGTTAATTATGGTTTTGTCATTAATGCATTGAAATTTTATTCTTGTAACTGATGTTTTTTCTGGATTTTTTTGGTTAAGTTATTTTTTTAATATTTTTTTATACAAATATTTGTTGAATTTGTTCTATTTTGACAAGATGTTTCATCAAGAAAACCGATGATATCATTTTTTTAGTTTTTTTTAAGTTTATCTTCTGTATCATCAGGTATTTTAGAATATAAAACATGTGGTTTTAGAATAATTATAATTTAAATTTCTTAACATTTTTCAACTTGTCTTTTGCTGTATTCTACTCCAAGTTCATTAATAATAGATTGTTTAAGTTCTTTTGTCGATTTAAAATCGTGTTTTAAATTTTTTTCATCTTAATGTTTCTTTTCATTATCAGTTAGTTTACTTTGACCACCACTACCTTTTTTACGTTCCAATATTTCAAATCTTTTTTCATTCCAATTCTTAACCATTTTAAACCTCTAGGATTAGTAATATCTAACTTTTCACAAGTTTCAGAAACAGAATAATCATGATAAATTTCATTAATAAAATATAACTTATTTAAACCTTAATATTTTGTTCTAAAGGTTTAATTTTAGTTTGAATCTCTTCTATAGTAGCATGATCCTTGTTTAAAAAAGCTTTATGACTCATAACAAAATATTTGTAAAAAAATAATACATAAATATTTTCATGTCGTTAACTATAATTAAACAATTAATATAAATATTTGAAATTCTTATTTATTAATAAGATTATTTTAAAAAACAATTTATAAAATATAAATATGTGATTAAATGGAACATAAAAAAATACTAATAATATTCTTTTTTTTTGTCTGTTTTCCTACTAATTTCTAGTGTTAGTGCTAATAGTAATTTTACAAGTTTAAATCAATCAATATCCGAGCATACTAGTGATATCTACAATCTAAAAGAAGATGTTCAATTTATATCTTCTGATAATGAAAGCAAATTTCAAGATGGTATTCTTATTGATAGAGATGATTTTACAATTAATGGAAATGGTCATACAGTAGATGGGCAGGGAAAGGTTAGAATATTTAATATTACTGGAAATAATGTTAAACTAATTAATATTAATTTAATTAATGGATATAACTTCGAAGATGGTGGAGCTATTTATAATACTGGTAAAAATCTCAAAATTGAAAATTCAAATATTTCAAATAGCTATGCTGCATCTGGTGGAGCTATTATAAATCGTGACTCAAACTTTAAAATAATAAATTCTAATTTTTATAATAACAGTGCAAATTGGGGAGGAGCTATTTATAATGTAGGATATAAGTTTAATATTTTAGGTAATTGTAATTTTACATATAATAAAGCTACATTTGGTGGAGCTATTTATAATTATAATTATGATTTTGGGTTTGATCGTCCTGATAATAATGGGTCTGATTTTACAATGAATGGTAACTTTTATTTTATGTATAATAGGGGAATAAATACTGATAATCCAAAAGATCCTTATGGTTCAGGAGGAGCTGTTACTATATTTTCTAAATATGCTAAACTTATTGGAAATTTCATTTTTGATTCAAATCTTGGAAGAGTTGGAGGAGCACTTGATATAGAAAGTAAAGATGCTATACTTAATGGAACTTTTATTTTCAAAAATAATGCAGCTTTAGAAGTAGCTGGTGCACTTTTAAATACTAATAATAATTTATCCTTTATTGGAAATTTTTTATTTATTAATAATACTGTTCGTATTGCAGGACTACCTGAAATCCAAAATCAAACAGCTGTTAAATTTTTTACTGGTGGTGGAGCTATTTATAATTCAAATGGGCATATTTTTATTAATAATACTAAATTCATTAATAATTCTTGTTTGACTATTTATGGTGGTGGTGGAGCTATTTTCAACCAAGGAAAAATTACTGTTACTAATTCTATATTTGATAATAACTATGTAAACTTTATAAAAAACTCTTCTGATAGTGTTTACGGTGGTGCAATATTCAATGTATATACTAAATGGGTTATAATGGAAATACCTGCTATTGTGAATATATATAATTCAAATTTTACAAACAATAGAAATTCCAAAGAAGGTGGTGCAATTTATAATTATAAGTCTAATTTAACTATTTCATCTTCTAATTTTTATAATAACTCTGGAAATTTTGCTGGAGTTATATACAATAATAGAGGAGATGTAAATATTTCTAATTCTGATTTTAGCCTAAATAAAGCATCAAGAAGTGCTTCAGTTCTTTATAATAGTCATTCTAATACCACAATATACAATTCAATTTTTAAAAATAATAATGCTTCTGCTTCATCAACAATAGCTAATATTAATGGCTCTATTGTAATTGATATTTCTGAATTTTTAAATAATTATGTTATAAATAATGGTGGAGTTTTATGGCATCATAATGGAACAACTCTTGTGAATAATTCTAAATTTATAAATAATACTGCAAAAAATTTAGGTGGAGCTATTTACCTTAATAATGGTTTAATTAATTTATTAAATTCTAATTTTGATGGTAATAGTTTACAAGTTTATGTTTCATCTAATGGTACATTAAGTTTAGAAAAAAATATTTTTACTGAATCTAAAGTAGCTATTTTAAATAAAGGATTAATTACTACTTTGAATTATTTAACAATTTTATCTAATAGTTCTCATACTGCAGGAATAGATAAAACTTTTAATATAACAGCTATTTTAACAGATGATAATGGAAATATTATTGTTGGTCAAAATATCACTTTAAAAACTACAAACTTCAATAAAAACATTGACAATTATTCTATTACTAATGGAAAATATTATTATTATCACTTATTTAATAAACTCGGTGACTTTGTATTTACTGGAAATGCATTAGGTTTAAATAATAATATTATTAAAACAGGATCTGTTAATGTTGTTAAAAATAATCCTAACTTAAATGTTCTTATTACACCAGGATTACTTGAGGCAACTTTTAATATAAGTACAGACTCTAAAGCTACTGGTATAATTTCTATAAATATTAATGGAAAAAATTATAATTTTACATTAGTCAATGGATGTGTAAATGAGATTATTGAATTACATTATGGGAACTATACTGTAAATATTACATATGTGGGTGATGATAAGTTTTTAAAAGAGTTTATAGTTAAAGATTTAGAAATAGAATTTGGATATAAACCAAAAATAATATCTGAAAATATAGTTCTTTTTTATAAAAATGGAACTAGATTTGAAATTAAATTAATAGATCAAGATGGTAATCCTCTAAAAAATCAAAAACTTATTTTTCATGTTAATGGTGTTAATAATGAAAGAACTACTGATAATGAAGGAAAGGCAAGTATTGCTATTAATTTGGATCCAAAAATATATACTATTCTAGTAACATTTAATAGTAATGGAATTTACCCAAAAACATCAATTGTAAACAATATTACAGTTTTATCTACTATTAGTGCTAGTAATCTGGTTAAGTATTATAGGAATGATAGTCAGTATTATGTGAGTGTTGTGGATGGTGTTGGTAATCCTTTGAGGAATGCTGATGTTCGTATGAATATTAATGGTGTTTTTTATACTCGTCAAACTGATTCTAATGGTGTGGCTAAATTAAGTATTAATTTAAATCCTGGAGATTATATTATTACTGTTTATCATCCATTAAATGGTCAAGAATGGAGTAATAATATTACAGTTTTATCTACTATTAGTGCTAGTAATTTGGTTAAGTATTATAGGAATGATAGTCAGTATTATGTGAGTGTTGTGGATGGTGTTGGTAATCCTTTGAGGAATGCTGATGTTCGTATGAATATTAATGGTGTTTTTTATACTCGTCAAACTGATTCTAATGGTGTGGCTAAATTAAGTATTAATTTAAATCCTGGAGATTATATTATTACTGTTTATCATCCATTAAATGGTCAAGAATGGAGTAATAATATTACAGTTTTACCAACCTTAAAAGGGGATGATTTAATTACTAAATTTCAATCAGGAGATTATTATCGTGTAAAATTAGTTGATAGTGTTGGTAATCCAATCAAAGGTAAAAATATTACTATGAATATTAATGGTGTTTTTTATGAAAGAGTTACAGATGATGATGGATTTGCAAGACTTAGTATTAATTTAAATCCTAATCATTATATCATAACTGCATATTATGATGGATATTCTACATCAAATAACATTATAGTAAATGAAAAATGATATCATTAAGTATTCATAAATATTGTATATACATAAGTTTATTATGAGGAAAATAATTATGTTTGAATTTTTAACGCAAGGTTTATGGGAAGGAATTTTACCAATAATTAATGTTCTGCAAAATGGAGGAATTATTAGTTATGTAATTCTTTTAATTGGAATATATGGTACTATTATTTCTATTCAAAAAATATTATATCTAAGAAGAATTAATAAAGTGGATGCTACTGAAATTTTTGATATTGTAACTGTTTCTATGGAAAAGGGAGGAGTTATTGAAGCATTAAAACAAATCAATGAATTTAAAAATCCTGTTTCTCAAATTATTTCAGAAGCTTTAAAAATTGGTTATAAAAATAAATCTGAAGTTGAAGAAAGTATGGAGCAGATTTTTATTGTTGAACTTGCTAAAATGACTAAAAATTTAGGTACAATTAAAACTATAACTGAACTTGCTCCTTTTTTAGGATTGATTGGTACAGTTGTTGGTATATGGCTTACTTTTAGATCATTGGGTGTTAGTCCTGATACAGCTTTAATGGCTGAAGGTATTTATGTGGCTTTGACAACTACCATTGTAGGTTTAACAGTAGCTATTATATTATTACCTTTGTATAACTATATTCAGGGATTGGTTGAACAAGAAATGGATAAAATTGAATTAGCTACAAAAATGACTAATTGGGGTTATGCTGTTGCTAAATTAAGAATTGAATCTAATGTTGAATGTGCATTAGAATCTCTTCAAGATGCTGAAGGTATTGTAAACACTAGAAAAATATCAGATCCATATGCCAATGTTCAAGTCTCATTTAAACCAAACATGCTTACTAAAAGTTTAAGCAATATTATTTTAGAAAAATGTAATATCTCTTCTGAGATAACAGAAAGTAAACTTAAACAATAAGGTGATTTTATGCTTAGAGATATTAAATCTCATAAAAAAAAGATTGCAGAACAAAAACCAAATTTTAATTTAGTACCTTTCATTGATATAATATTTACATTATTGATATTTTTAGTTTTAACAAGTAACTTTGGGGATGTTAACTCTGATGTTGGAGCTATTGATAATGGAACAGGTACTGGTAAACCTAATGTAACTGATACATCTGGAAATAATGAATATTTTATTGTTCCAGTTCATAATTTAGAAAAAGTAACTGTTGATGGTCAAGATATGTCTCATTTAATTAAAAATGATGCTATTGGTATTCAGGCCAAGGTTATAGATGAGGGGGAAGTTAATACTAAAAAAGGCCAAATAGATATAATTACTCCTTCAGGAATATCTCCAAATGAGGCTGTTAAAACGCCTCAATAATTTTTATTTTTAGGAGGGATAAAATTGTATATTGGTAGGATTGTATCACTTGGAATGAATAATAAAGGAAAACCTTTTGTTGCTTATAGAGTTTCTAGTAGGTCGTTTCCAAGTAGACAATGTAAATCTTTTGAAGATAAAGCAGCTATTATTCCAAAAGAAGGACATGAAAAAGATATTTTTGAAAATGCATATATAGCTTATAATTGCATTAGAATTGTTAATGATATGGCTATTGTATCTAATGGTTCTCATACAGATGTTATAGCTGATAAAATTTCTGTAGGGATGAATATTAAAGATGCCATTGCATATTCTTTACTTACAATGGATTATGAAAAAGATGATTATGATACTCCCAGGATTGCAGGGGTTGTAAGTTCTGATAATACTAAAGAAAAATATGAATCTTATATTGGCATAGTTACAAATAAAAAAATCTTAGTTGAAGAAGTTCCATATGGTTCTGCATCTTTTATTTCAACTTATGGTTCCTCAACACCAGAAAAAGTTGATTTTGATGCTAATGATTCTAAAGAAGTTGCTCAATTAATTTTTGATGGTGGGAAATTTGCTGAGTTTGAAAAACCTGTAACATCTGTTGGGGCAGTATTTGATGATAAATGGTCAATTAAAACATTAAATCCCGAGTGATATTATGGTATTAAAATTATACGGTCTTAAAACAATACCTTTAGTTAATAAGGGTGATGATATAGCATCACTTGTCATTGATGCTTTGAATAATGAAAATAAATCTTTACAACATGGAGATATTATTTTAATAGCTGAAACATTAGTTTCTAAAGCTGAAGGAAATGTTATTCATATTGGAGATATTATACCTTCTGAAGAGTCTGTTATTATAGCTCAAAAATCTAATAAAGATTCTAAACTTGTTGAAGCTATTATTCAAGAATCTCGAGAAGTTGTTGAAGTAGGGGATGATTTTATTATTACTGAAACTAAACATGGTTTTGTTTGTGCAAATTCAGGAATAGATGAATCTAATGTTCAAGAAGGCCTTGCTACTCCTATGCCTGAAGATGCAGATAATTCTGCAAAAATTATAAGAGAATCTTTAGAAAAAAAATTTGAAACAGAACTTTCTGTTATAGTTACAGACACCCAAGGAAGAGCTTTTCGTAATGGTGCATTAGGTGTAGCTATTGGATGTTCTGGAATTAATCCTTTATGGGATAGATCTGGTGAAAAAGATTTATATGATTGTGAATTAAAAACTACTGAAATTGCTGTAGCTGATGAATTAGCTGCTTCTGCTTCACTTCTAATGGGTCAGGCAGATGAAGGTATTCCGATTGTAATTGTTAGAGGTTACAAAAACTTTGATTATTTGAGGAATGTTGACTCTAATATTAATCCAATTTTAAGAGATAAAAGCTCAGATGTTTTTAGAAATTAAATAATTTCTAAATTATTTTCTTTTTAATTTTTTTATTTAACTTAATTTCTTTTTTAAATCTTAATAAGTCTTTTTTATATTAATATTTCTTATTTTTCTAATTAAATTAAAAATTTATTTTTTCAAGAGAAGTTTTCTTAATTAATACTCTTTCTTTTCTTATAAAGTTATGTAGATTTTTTTTAAACTTCAATAAAAAAACTTAAATTACTATCAAATAATATTATATTAGGTGTTAAAATCATGAAAAATTTTTTTTATATATTTTTCTTGTTAATATTTTCATTGTCAATAGCTAGTGTTCAAGCAAGTGATGATTTAGAATTTTATGATTTAAATAATGTTGAAGAAAATGATGAAAATATTATTCAAGAAACTAATGCAAATGAAGATCCTCTTAGTTTCCAAGATTTACAAAAGTCAATAAAAGAAGTAAAGGATGGTGGATCTCTTGGACTTGGAAAAGGATTTAAAGTAAAAGATTATGAAAGAAATGCTTTTAAAGAAGGTATTGTCATTGATAAACCTATCACTATTTATGGAAATGGCCATACAATTGATGGTGATAATCAGGTTAGATTGTTTAAAATTACTGGAAATAATGTTACTTTGAAAAATCTAAATTTAATTAATGGTTTATCTGATAATGGTGGGGCAATATATGCTTCAGGCAATGGAATTTCAATAGAAAATTGTACTTTGAAAGATAATAATGCTAATGAAAATGGTGGCGCAGTATATAACAACAATGGTTATAGTTTTATAGTTAGTTATAATACTATCTTTGAAAATAACACTGCACAATCTAATGGTGGGGCAATTTATAATTCAGGAATAAATTTTAAAATAATTGGAGATAATATATTTAAATATAACAAAGCTATTAAGTCTGATGGAGGAGTAATTTATAATACTGGTGATTCGTTATTAATTAATGGTTATAATACTTTTATTAATAATAATGCTAAAAATTATGGTGGAGCAATTTATAATAAAGGTAAAAATTCTCAAATTAATGGAAATAATAGCTTTTGGTATAATGAAGCACTTAATGGTGGATCCATATACAATAATAATCTTTTTTTAATAAATTCAAGTAATTTCATGTTTAACGAGGCTAAAGATGGTAAAGATATATATAATGATATAAGTGGTGATTTAAATATCATTAATTCAGTTTTTAATAATATTATTTATAATAAAGGAAAATTATTCCAAGAAAACAATACATCTATAGGTAATTTATCAATATTTAATACTAATCTACTTGTTAATGATGTTAGCATGTTTTATTTAGATGGTACAAAACTTGAAATCTGTTTAACAGATATTAATAATAATTCTGTTGTTAATCAAACCATAAAAATTTGTATAAATGGTAAATGGTATTATAGGGTTACAGATTCTAAAGGTTATTGTTATATGAATTTAAATTTAAATCCAGGTAAATATGATATTACTGCACTCTTTGATGGTACACCTAGTTTTGCTAAATCTTTTAAAAATTCAACTATGGTCATTAAAACTTTAATTTATGGTGAAGATATTGTAATGTATTATAAAGATGGAACTAGATATAAAGCTCAATTTTTAGCTAGTGATGGGAGTCCATTGAAAAATAAAGAAGTTTCTTTTAATGTTAATGGTGTTTTTTATAAACGTACTACTGATGAAAATGGATTTGCATTTTTAAATATTAATTTATATCCTAAAGAGTACATTATTACAGCTATTCATCCAAACGGATTAATGGAATCTAATAAGATTGTAATTTCAACAAGGTTATATGCAAATAATGTAAGTATGTCATCAAATAATAGAAAAACCTATGATGTTCATTTATTAGATACTTCAGGTAATCCTTTAGCAAATAAACTTATAACCATTAATATTCATGGTGTTTTTTATTACAAAAATACTGATTCAAATGGTATTGCAAGGTTAAATATTAATTTAAACCCAGGTACTTACATTGCAACAGCTTACTATGAAGATTATGCAAGTTCAAATAATGTTACTGTAATTTAATTTTTAAATTCTTTTTTTAAAGAATTTAACTTATTTTTTTTTTTAATCATAAGATTTATATCTTATTTTTTACATATCTTATTAATAAATTATAGCTATTTTATGGTGTTTTTATGATTACAGTATTATCTGGAGGAACTGGAACTCCTAAACTATTACAAGGTTTAAAAAATGTTTATGACTCTTCAAAAATTAATATTATTGTGAATACTTTAGAAAATGATTATTTTTCTGGTCTTTATGTATCTCCTGATATTGATACAGTTTTATATACTATGTCAGATATGATAAACGATGGGACTTGGTATGGAGTAAAAGACGATACTTTTGTAACTCATGATAAACTTAATGAATTAGGATGTAATGAGTTACTTAAAATAGGTGATATTGATAGAAGTACTAAAATACAGAAGACACTTTTAATGGAAAATCATAGTTTGTCTGAAGCAGTAAATATTCAGTCATCAAAAATGAAAATTAATTCAAAGATAATACCTATGAGTAATGAAGACTCCGATGTAAAAATAATTACAGATATTGGAGAGTTAGATTTCCATGATTTTTTAATTAAACATAAAAGTGAGCCTATAGTTGAAGATATTAATTTTTCTAATGTTAATCCATCTCCAGACTTAATTGAAACTATTGAAAATTCTGAAGGAGTCATTATTGGTCCATCTAATCCTATAACATCAATTTTACCTATTATTTCTATTAAAGGTGTTAAGAACGTATTGAAAAATAGCTATGTAATAGCTGTTTCTCCATTTATTGGTAAAAATGCTTTTTCAGGCCCAGCTTCTAAATTCATGAATGCATTAAATTATGATGCTTCAGCTATGGGTGTTGGAGAAATTTATAAAGATTTTTTAGATGCTTTTTACATTGATAATAAAGATGCTGAATTTAAAAATGATTTAGAAAAAATTATTGATGAAGTTAATCTAAGTAATATTTATTTTAAAAATTTTCATGATAAAGAGAAGTTAGCTAAAGATATTTTAGGGAAAATATTTAATAAGTATTAGAATAAATTAAAATTATTAATTATACAGTTGCTCATTATTTTTTTGGTGGCTTAATATGATACAAATGACATTAATACAAATTGATAATTATGGTCCTTGGACTGTTACACCAAGACCAAGAAATGAATCAGACCTTCAAATTTTGCAAGCAGAGCTATTTGCTGATTTACAAAAGCAAATAGCTACTAAAAAAGGTCTAGTATTTTATACAAGATTTGATAATTTACTTGCTATTACTAATGGATTAGATGAAGAAGATCATTTAAGAATTCAAAGATCTATTAGAAATAGATATCCTATAACTGTTAGTATGGGTGTTGGAACAGCAAAAACTCCTCATGAAGCTCAAAAATTAGCTACATTAGCATTACAGAATTCAGGTGGCGCACAATCATCTGAACGTATGGAAATTTTAGCTATTGATTCTCTTGTTTCTAAAGAAGATAGCTATGTTCAAGTTGCTCATATTGATATTAATAGCTGCACAGAAAAATTAACGGATATAGAATCTGCTTTTGATACTAATTTCATGGTTAATAAGGCGCAACATTATTTAATGACTAAATTAATTAAAAAAGGTTCTTTATTGTTTTTTATTGGTGGAGATAATTTTATGGCTCCTTGCAATGGATTAAGTGAAGGGGAAATTGAAGAAATTTTAAAAGATATTGATGATGAAATTGAAATTGCATTAAAAGCTGGAATTGGTCGAGGAAACAATGCAGAAGATGCTGCATATATGGCTGATATTGGATTAGAAGAAATTCGTGATTGTAATAACTCTAAATGGATTCATGTAGTTGAAAAAGAGTATTAATTATGAAAGTATTAGCTCCAATGGCTGGAATTACTGATTCTGATTTTTTAATTAAGGTAATTCCTTATGGCTTTGATATGGTAACACTTGGTGGCTATAATCTTGATGATGAGACTTTAAATGCTGCTAAACTGGTATCTAAAAGAGGAAGAAAAGAATTTATTATTCCTATTTATAAAATTTATGAATATATTTGTTTTGAAAGTTTTAGAGTTAAAAATTTTAATTCTGAAGTTTTAATATCTGCTAATCTAAGATCTTTAAATCCTGAAAATATTGTAAAACTAAGTAAAATCAATAGTTTAGATGTAGTTGAAATTAATTGTCATTGTCGCCAAAAAGAATTTATAGATATTGGTTGTGGCCAAGAAATGTTAAAACGTGATGATTTAGAAGAATTTATTTCTTATGTAACAAATAATGCTTCTTCTAAAGTTTCTGTTAAAATTCGAGGAAATGTTCTAGGAGTAAATACTTTAGAAATTGCTGATTTAATTTCATCTTGTGGTGTTGATTATTTACATGTTGATGCTATGAATCCTGAGGTTGATGATGCTGATTTTGACTTATTAAATTCTTTAGCTAATGAGTTAGATACTTTTATTATTGGAAATAATTCTGTAAACTCTGAAGCTCAAGTTTCAAAAATGCTTGAAACAGGTGTTAATGGATTTTCTATTGGTAGAGCTATTATTGATGGAAATCTTGATTTTCAAATTTAAATAATTTTTAATAAAGATTCATTAATTTTTAAAAATTAAAATCTTTGTTAATTTTTAGGTATGCATAAATATTTTTTATCTTACTTTTTTTAAAAAATCATGAATATGTATAATAATATTTTAAACTACCAGTATGATTTCTAAATAAAAAGATAAATATTTATATTATGAAAAATAAGTATTTAATATAGTTAAATGGTGATAATATGGAAGACAATCAAAATAATATGCCTCTTTTAGGGGATGAATTTCCAGAAATGAATGTATTAACAACAAAAGGAATGATGAATTTACCTGGTGATTTTAAAGGAAAATGGTTTATTTTATTTAGCCATCCATCAGATTATACACCAGTTTGTACAACAGAATTCGTTGCATTTGAGAAAAGATATGATGAATTTAAAGACCTTAACTGTGAATTAGTTGGTTTAAGTGTTGATCAAGTTTTCTCTCATATTAAATGGGTAGAATGGATAAAAGAAAACCTTGATGTAGATATATCATTTCCGATTATAGCTGATACTGGTAATGTAGCTAGTACTTTAGGTATTATTCATCCTGGAAAAGGATCAACAACTGTAAGAGCAGTATTTGTAGTTGATCCAGAAGGAAAATTAAGAACAATACTCTACTATCCTCAAGAACTTGGAAGAAACTTTGATGAAATATTAAGAATTGTAAAAGCTTTACAAATTGGAGATAAAAATGGAGTAGCTATGCCAGCAAACTGGCCTGAAAATGAATTAATAGGTGATGAAGTAATTGTTCCACCAGAACCAAATTTAAATAAAATTCCTGAAAGATTTAAAAAAGCTGAAGCGGGAGAATTTGCTTGCTATGATTGGTGGTTCTGTTATAAAAAACTTTAAATTTTAATTATTTCTTTTTTTTTATTTTTATATAGGTTAAAAATAAGTATTATATTCTCAAAAACAAAGAAAATTACTTTATTTAATAATAAAAGCAATTTATTTCTTGAAAAAGTTAATTTTATCTAACACTCTTTCTAATTTTTAATAATTTACTATACATTTAGAATTATAATAAGGATTATAATATTTTTTTATTTTATAGTCATTATGATAAAGTTTATCATTATTAATTTATATTTATCCAATGTTTATTCATCCAATTTACAGCACATTTAGTTGTTTTTTTTAAATTCTTCAAATCCTTCAATTACTTTTTCTTTAATTTTTTCTGCATTTTCAAGAAATAAAGGTGATAATTATCTTTTTATCTTTTTCATAGGAGTTTCAGTGGGATTTAATTTAGGCGTATATTTTGGAATAAAAAGCAAATAAATGTCATGATATTTAGCATTAATGGTAAAATAATATGGATAGTGGGATGGGAAGTTATTTAAAAGCATTACTATTGGTTTTTCTGAGTTTTTTTATAAAATTAAATAATAGGCCATGTAATATGCTTTTTTGTGGATTTTTTTAAGAATTCTATATGATTTTCCCCATTTGGATTGTAATAAATAATTGTATTCGTTCTTTTCCTATCAGAATTTTTTTCTATGAGATTATTTTCAAAGTACCATACTCTTTGTGAATTTTCTGTGTTATTAAAAGATCATTCATCCATAAAAATAAAAACAATATCATTAAAATCAATATTTTTATCTTTCAATTCTTTTTTAATCTTAATTACTTGTTCATGTAATATTTCATCAGCATTTTCAGGTTCTTTAGTATATTTTGGATAAGGCTTTCCATATTTCGCACCAAAACTCTTTAAAACATGAGGCAATCATGAAACTGCATTAATCAATTCCCCATTTATTTTTAATATGTTCTTTTATTTGTTTAGTTGTTTTTAAGTCTAGATTTAACATATCTTCTTTTAATTCTTTCTTTTGATTCTCAGTTAATTTAGATGACCTACCTTCTCCCCATTTATATTTTATACCTTCTAATCCTTTTTCATTCCACTTATCTAACCATCTTAATCCACTTTCATACCCATATCCTACAATATCTGCAAAGGATATTTAACCGAGAAAGAAGTAGAAGAATTAACTTTCATACCCATATCCTACAATATCTGCTGATTCTTTAATAGTTTTAGACTCATAAAAGACTTTTTATAAAAATCATGATTTTAACTACTTCTGATTCCATGCTTTTTGAATAATTTTAGTAATTTCATCCATACTTAAATATTTAATTAATTTTTTCTGACTATTAGGAATTTTAATAGTTTCATAATCTTCACAAGAATTATTATCAATATAATTCATAAATTAATATTTAAAATTTATTATTGATAAACTTTACCATTATAACTATAATTTAAATCCTGGTAACTATATAGCTACAGCTTATTATAAGAGTTATGCTACATCAAATAAAATACTTGTAAATAGACCTTAAAATTAAATTTTTTTTCTTTTTTTATAAAGTTGAGGATCGGCCAAAATTCAAAATCATTTTCTTAAAACGATAGATTAATACTTTGTTTGAGATTTAAAGAAACATCTTTCTTGAAAAAGGTATTTTTGTCCGACACTCAAGTTAATTTTGGTAGGAATTTAACTTAATTTTATAAACAAACTTTTCAATAAACTTATTAATCTTTAATATTAAATATATTAGCCTCAAATGTGTTAAAATACATATTTGATTAATAAATTAAGAGGTGAAAATTTGAACTTAAAAAAATTGATAATAATTTCATTGATAATGTTTTTAGCTATTGGTATAGTTAACGCTGAAAATAGTACTGAAGATATTAATGAACCTATTATTGCTAATGAAAACAATAATAATGATAAACCTGATTTAAATTTAGAGGAGTATGTTGTTAGTTCTTCTGATACTATTAATAATGATCTTTCTTCTAAATATGAAATAAATGATGAAAATTACAATGATTATTTTAATTCATCTACTGGTTATTTATTGGATAATACTAATATAAGTGATGGTGATGTTCTTAAAATAGGTAATGTTACTAATAAAACATTTAATATTGATAGATATTTAAATATCACATCAATTTCTTCAAATGATATTATTAAAGATTCATATATTTCTTTAAATGATAATAGTTCTGGGACTAATATCTTTAATTTAACATTTAATGGTGGAAAAAATGATAACGGTGTGTTGAGTATATCTGATGGTATTAAAAATATTAATATTAATAATTGTTTCTTTAATAATTATCATGCATCTATTTTTATGAAATTAGTAGATAATATTAACATTTATAATAATTCTTTTAATATTACATCTAATAATAAATCTAAATCTTTTGCTGTTTCTATGTCTGGTTCAGTAAATGTTGATATTTATAATAATTTATTTAAATTAAATAGCATTGATACTAATTATACTAATGCTATTGTAGGTGATGGTATTAATGTATCTATAGATGATAATGATTTTGCTGTTTCTGGTAATAATAATGTTTATTCTATAAAAATTAATGGGGATGGTATTGATATATCTAATAATACTATTTCTACATCCGTACCAAATATTGTAGCTAATTGGGATCTTTGGCCTATTATAGGTTATAATTCTGGTAGTCTTAATATTGATGGAAATAATGTTAATATTATAAATAATAGTATTGAAACAATAGTTAATAATATTTCTATTTCAGGTGGTACTATTGTTGGAATAAGTATTTCTAATAGTGATAATTTAACTTTTAAAGATAACAATGTATTTACTAAAGGAACTGATTATGTTTATGGTCTAGATATTGCTAATGTTGGTAGTGCTAATGTCCTTGTTTTAGATAATAATATTAAAAGTGAAAGTAAAGATACTGCATATGCTTTAAAATTAACTGCATATCCTGAAGGTGTTATTTCTGGAAATAATCTTTCAGCAGCTGCTAATTTGACTTATACTGTCCTTTTAGAAGGAAATATGATGGGATTATATGGAACTAATGGATTTGTTAATTTCACTAATAATAACATTTCAAGTCTTGCTAATTACTCAGTTGGTATAGATGTTTATGATTTAAGTAATTCTGTATTTGTTAATAATGCAATAAATGGAAATGGAATCTATTCTTTAGGTCTTCGTTTAGTAGGGGGTTCTAGTAATAATACTTTTATTAATAATAAAGTCGATGTTAATGGTATTGGAAATGGTACTAATGTTAAAGTTGGTTATGATGGTTTTTATTTTGATAATACTGGATTTAAATTATTTGCAGGTGCAAATAACAATACAATCATAGCTAATCATATTGTAACTAATGGTACTTATGCTGTACTTTTAAATAATACAATTCATAATAATACAGTCACTGAAAATTATTTATATGGAAAAGATTTATTAGGTGATAATAGTGTAATTTATGTTGGTAATAATACTGTTATTGATAATTATCCTAAAACTTCAGTTTTAAATGCTAGTAATATTGTAATGTATTATAAAAATGGTACTAAATATATTGTTTATTTAACTGATGGTGATGGAAAAGCTATTGCTAATGAAACTGTTATTATTTCAGTAAATGGTGTAAGTTATACTAAAATTACTGATACAAATGGAATAGCTACTTTAAATTTAAATTTATTACCAAATAATTATACTATAACTACTGTCTTTAATTCAGATAAATACTTAAATACCTCTATTACTACTAATTTAACTGTTTTAACTGTTTTATCTGGAAATAATTTAGTTAAATATTATCGCAATGGTACACAGTATAATATTAAAGTTTTAGATGCTCAAGGTAATCCTTTAGCTCATACTAATGTTTCATTTAATATTAATGGTGTATTTTATACTAGAAATACTAATGTTAATGGAACAGCTACTTTGAACATTAACCTTTACCCAGGTAATTATACTATCACATCAACTTTTAATGGTTTAAGTATGTCTAATAGTATTGAAGTTTTACCTACTTTAATTGGTAAAGATTTAACTAAGAACTTTGGTGAAGCTGCAACTTATGATATCGATGTTTTAGATGGTCAAGGTAATCCTTTAGCTAATCAAACAGTATCTATTAATATTAATGGCGTATTATATAATAAGATTAGTGATGTTAATGGAATTGCTAGATTGAATATTAATTTAAATCCTGGTGATTACATTGCAACAGCTACTTGGAATGAATATTCTACATCAAATAAAGTTATTGTTGAAAAATAATTTATATTATACTTTTTCTTCTATTTTTTAGAAGAAAAATCTTTTTTTTTATTTTAAATAGCTATTTTTAAAATATTTTTTTAATGATTTTTAAATCAATAATATTATTAATAATAAAAATTAAATTTAATAGTATTATTTTTTAAAGATTATAATTATAATTTAAAGGTGGATTAATGTCATTTATAACATTTAAAAATATCGGTAAATCATTTAATGGTGTTGAAGTATTAAAAAATATTAATTTAAAAATCGAAGAAGGTCAGACCTTAGGTATCTTAGGACGTAGTGGTAGTGGAAAATCTATTTTAATTAATATGCTTAGAGGTACAAAGGATTATGCTCCAGATGAAGGGCAAATTATTTATGAATTAGCAGTTTGTCCAGAATGTTTATATGTAGAGTCTCCATCTTATGAAAATGAAAAATGTAAGTGTGGAGGAACATATAAAAAAGAAAGTATTGATTTTTTTAATTGTGATAGAAAATTATTTGCTTCTATTAAAAGACGAATAGCTATTATGCTTCAGAGAAATTTTGCATTGTATGATGAAGAAACTGTTATTGAAAATGTTATGAAAGCTATGGGTGATGATGATGACTTTGAGGATAATCTTTATGAAGCTTTAGATTATCTAGAAATGGTTCAAATGAATCATAGAATTACTCATGTTGCAAGGGACTTAAGTGGTGGAGAAAAGCAAAGAGTAGTTCTTGCACGTCAACTCGCGAAAAAACCAATGTTATTTTTAGCGGATGAACCTACAGGTACTTTAGATCCTCAAACTGCTGAGAAACTTCATCAAACTTTAATAGATGCTGTTAAAGATAAGGGTATTACAATGCTTATTACTTCTCATTGGCCTGAAGTTATGAATAAATTAGCAGATTATGTTATCTGGCTTGAAAAAGGTGAAATTGTAGAAGAAGGTAATTCTGAAGAAATCGTTCAAAAATTTTTAGATACTGTTCCTTTGCCTGAGAAAAAAGAAGTTCCAAACATTGGTGATGATGAAATTATAATTAAAGATATTAAAAAACATTATTATTCTATTGAAAGAGGAGTTATTAAAGCTGTTGATGGTGTTTCTTTAGATATCGATAAGAATGAAATATTTGGAATTGTTGGTCTTAGTGGATCTGGTAAAACAACTTTAACTCGTATGTTAATTGGTTTAACTGAACCTAGTGATGGTGATATTGAAGTTAAATTAGGTGATGATTGGATTGATATGACTAAAGTAGGCCCATTAAACAGAGGTCGTGTTATTCCATATATTGGACTTTTACATCAAGAATATTCACTCTATCCTCATAGAACTGTTTTAGGTAATTTGACTGATGCTATTAGTTTAGAACTACCTGCTGAATTTGGTAAGATTAGAGCTATTGATGTTTTAACTACTGTTGGATTTGATAGCACTCAAGCTCAAAATATTTTAAATAAATATCCTGATTCATTAAGTGGTGGTGAAAGACATAGGGTAGCTCTTGCACAGGTATTGATTAAAGAACCTAATATCATTGTTTTAGATGAGCCAACTGGTACTATGGATCCAATCACTAGAATAACTGTAACTGATTCTATATTAAAAGCTAGAAAAGATTTGGGTCAAACTTTTTTAATTGTTTCTCATGATATGGATTTTGTTTTAGATGTTTGTGATCGAGCAGCTTTGATGAGAGGTGGAAAAGTTCTTAAAACTGGTAAACCTGAAGAAATTGTTAAAGATTTATCAGTTGATGAAAAAGAGAAAATGTTAAATTAATTTTTCTTTTATTTTTAATTTTAATAAATTTTTATTTTGGAAAATATTAAATACTTATTTTTATATATTATTAATAGTTATATTTTGTATTATATAGTTTAGGAACTAATATAATATTTAAGGAGATTTTTGTTATGGTATGGAATGATGCGCCTTCCCATGTATGTAGGGGTGGTGATGTTAGAGGATTAGCTTTTTGTTGTCCTCCAGTTAAGCCTTGTCCGGTTTTAAACGCTTTAAATGAGGTTGAACTTACGCCTCAGGAATATATTGATATTAAAAATGAATTTGCAGAAGAAACACGATTGGGTGAAGGTTCAGCTACTTGTTTTGGATCATTAGTCTGGTGTTGTAAACCATCTAAACCTTGTCCTTTAAGGGATGGCACATTAAAACAAATTGGTATGTCTGAAGATGAATATATGGATTTAAAAAAAGATTTAGCAGAAACTTTAACTGAAAAAGTTAATAATAATCCAGAAAATGATGAAAAAAATGCTTCAATACTTGCAGACTCTTTTAATATTCCTGAATCTGAAGCTTCAAAAGTTTTAAACGATTGTAATAATGATTTAAGAATGGCTTTAAAAGTTTTAAAAGTTAAATCTTTAGAAAATGCTGAATAAATATTGGTTTTTATGGATTGGACTTCTCTTTATTTTAAAACAAATGATTTAAATGTTCTTATTTTAGGTACTGGTGAAGTTGCAACAAGAAGAGCTAATAGATTTTTAGATAAGAATTCTAATGTTATATTGGTAGGTAACTCTCTTAATGATGAATTAATAGAAAAAAGAGCTATTTTAAAAGATCAATCTGAAATTGATGATTTAGTTAAATGGTCAGATTTAATAATAATAGCTACAGGGGATATTGATTTAGCAGACTATGTTACAAATATTGGGAGAGATAAATTAGTTAACAGGGCAGATAACCCAAATTTAGCTAATTTGATTGTTCCAACTACATTTAAGATTGAAGATGTTGAAATTTCTATTTTTACAGGTGGTAAAAGTCCATTAATGGCTCATGAACTTAGAAAAAAGATCCAAAACATAATCACTTCAGAAGATATTTTAGAAATTAAAATCCAGGACTATGGTCGAAAACTTTTAAAGAATAAAGTTCTAAATCAAAAAGATCGAAGAGATTATTTATATTCTTTTTTAAAAGATGAAATTTTAAATAATTATATTAAAAATAATGATTTAAAAGGAGCTAAATTATATTTAAAAAATTTAATTAATGATATTTAGGGATTTGGTTAAATGATAATTAATATTAGGGTTGATCATAATATTGCTGATATAGCTACAATGGATTCTACTTTTGAATATATTAAAGAACTTTTTAATAAATTAAATGAAAAATATGATATTACTGAGTTTGTTGAGATAAGTACATGTAATAGAAAAGAGTTTTATATTCATAATGACCGATGTGTTTTTGATGAACCTCTCTTAATTTCTAATAATGAGAATATAATAATAGAATTTGGGGATTCAGCTATTTTGCATCTTCTTAAAATGTCTTCTGGTTTGGAATCCATGATCATTGGTGAAGATCAGATTTTAGGCCAAATTAAAGATTCAAGAAACAAAGCTATTAAAGAAAATCATTGTGGAAATATTTTAGATAGTATTTTCACAAAAGCTATTCATGTTGGTCAAGTTGTAAGACAAAAAACTAAAATTAATAAAGGCCATGTCTCTATTGGTTCTGCTGCTGTTGAACTTGCAGAAGAGCATATTGGGGACTTGCATAATAGAAAAGTTATTGTTTTAGGTGCAGGTAAAATGGGTTCTTTAGTTGCAAAAGCCTTAGCTGAAAAGAACTTAAAAGCTATTCTTGTTGCAAACAGGACTTTTTATTCAGCATCAAAATTAGCTAAAGAGCTTGGTGGTGAAGCTATTTTTTTAGATGCTTTAAATGATTATTTAAATGATGCAGATTTGATTATAAGTTCTACTAGTGCACCACACTACTTGATTGATAAAAAACGCCTTGAAAGTATTAATTTTGAAAATGATTCTAATGTCTTGATGATTGATATAGCTAATCCTAGAGATATTAATGAAGATGTTAAAGATTTAGGAGTTAAACTTTTTAATATAGATGATTTAAGAGAAATAGCTGATTTAAATACGAAAAATAGATTAAATGAAACTATTGAAGCTGAAAAAATCATAAAAGAAGAATTTAAACTTTTAAATGATTCTTTTAAATTAATTGAAGTAGAAAAGATAATGGGTAATTTGAGATATTCAATGGAAGAAATCAGACAAAGAGAAGCTGAAAAAGCTATTGTTAAATTAGATGGTGTTGATGGAAGTGTTAAAATTATTGATAATTTAACAAAATCTATTGTAAATAAAATATTTTATGATATTTCTCTAAATCTTAAAAAAGCAGCATGTGAAAATGAAGAAGATATAATTACTGCTGCGGAATTTATTTTTAATGAAAATTAATTTATTCATGCATTCCTTTTACATCATTAAACTTTTTTTTACTAGATTCAAATGCAAAGTTTATATCTTTCATATCTATGATTTCTTTATTTTTAGATATTCCATGATGTAATGCAGTTTTAAGCAATTTTTCTTTTATATCTCGTCCTGACATATTTTTACTAAGTTTTACTATTTTATCTATATTGAATTCATAATTTAGTGGATATGTTTCGAGATTTTTTTCAATAATTAGTTTTCTTTCTTTATTGTTGGGTAGTTTGAATTCTATTTCTTGTTCAAATCTACTTCTAATAGCATAATCTAATGAATTAATATTATTAGTTGCTCCAATTGTGATGAGTCCATGGTTTTCATTAAGTCCATCCATTTCTGTTAAAAGAGAGTTTACAATTTCTATTACATCTCCTCTTAAAGATTGAAAACTTCTATGTAATGCAACTGCATCTATTTCATCAATAAATATTATTGAAGGGGATGTTTTTAATGCTTTTTCAAATAGGTCATGTATCTTAGATGCACCATCACCTACATGATCACCGATTAATGTAGTTGCTTTTATTAAATACAATGGAACTTCAAGTTCATTACTTAATGCTTTGGCAAGCATAGTTTTACCAGTACCTGGAAGTCCATAAAATAAAATGTTATGTGGCGCCCATTTTCCAAATTTTTCAGGATCTTCTAAATATTTAATTAAAACCTTACTTTTATTTTTAGCATTTTCCTGACCTACGATATCTGAAAGTCTAATATTATTAGTATCTAATTCTATTTTAGATATTGGTTTCTTGTTATCATTTATAATAATCTCAATATTTGTTTTATCAGTAATAATTGAGTTGTTTGGCATTGCAGAAATAACTTTAAATCCATAATCTGGAATTATTTTTTGATCAAAAAGATAATTTCCTTCTTTAACAAGTAAACCTAACCATTGTTCTTTAGCATATTCTTCAAATAGCTTTTCATCAGCTATTTCTAAGTCTGATTCCATTATATTAAAATCAAAAGGATATCCTATAGCTTCAACAACTATTTTTTCAGCTATTGGTTCTTCATCTAATTTGTTAATTGATTTTTTCTTAGATGAATTTTTTGTCTCTAGATTTTTAGTATTGGTTTTCAAATATACACCAACTTTTATAAAATGTTTTTATATATTAAATATTTCTTTTTCATATTTAATATTTATTTCTAAAAAATTTTTTCAAAAATATTTAAATTTAAAATTAGTATGTTAAATAAATAGTTAAAGTTCAAAAAAAGCAAATGTTTAATTAATAAAAATTAATTAAACGGGGTTTTTAGCGAAATTAAGCAGGACAACAGGATTTAACTGCTAATTTAATATCTTCTTCTTTAACAGTTTTACGTCCAGCATGTTTAGCATAAGATACAGCTTTTTTAGCTATAGTTGTAGCACATTCTTCTAATGCTGCTGCGAATTCTTCTTTTGCATCTTCACTAACTCTTTCAGCACCTGCATTTTTAAGTAATCTTGCAACTGGTGCAATTGGTAATTCAGTTTTCATAATTATCATTTCTCCACAATTTTCTAATAACAATTTTTTTTAATTGTTATTAATTTAAATTATAGCTATCTTATATATAAATATTTGCTTTAAATCAGCTATTTTGCCAATGTATTTTTGTATCTTTTAATTTTTATAACTATTTTTAGAAAATATTATTATTAACTATTTTATTATTTTAAAGAAGAATTTTTATAAAAAAGAATTTTTATTTTAAATCTTAAATTAAAGATTCGTAAATTTCTCTCATCCTACAAGCGTCTTGATCAATTAAAGGAGTTTCACATATTATTGTAGCTTTCCAATCATTTTCAATTAAATTAAGTAGTAAATCTTTAATATATGGTCCATACTTATCTTCTTCAGCTAAGGTATGGTGTTTACGTTCTCCTGCATGAGTATATTCAATAGTTGTAAAATGACAGTGTAATCTATCAATATCTAAATTATCTTCTAATTTTGAAAAAATACAATTATAATCTTCTTTTTGATTTAAAATTCCTCTACCTCTTGCATGAATATGTGCAAAATCAATTGTTGGTTCAAAATGGTCAAAATTTTCACATATAGAAATTATCTCATCTATATTTCCAAGTTGTGATCTTTTCCCAGTAGTTTCTGGTGAAAATGTAAAGTTTTCAATAGCTTCTTCTTCACATTTATTAAGTAATCTCTTAATTGTTTGTTTAGCTATTTTTAAAACATCTTCTGGTTTTCGATTGGAATAGAAACCTGGATGGAAAACAAGCCTATATGCACCCATCCATTCTCCTGCACGTGCTGTAGCTATTAAGCGTTCTATACTTTTATCAATTTTTTCTTCTTCTTTAGATGCTAAATTGATATAGTATGGGCCATGCATTGAAACTAAAATATTTTCTTTTTTTGATTGTTTTTTCAATATTTTTGCAGATTTTTCTCCAATTTTAACACCATATGTTGATTGATATTCAAAAGCATGAAGATCATGTTCTTTTAAATAGCTAGAAGATTCAAAAGCTCTTCCTTTAAAATCAATTGGTTTACCTGCAGGACCAAAAATAATTTTAGGCAACATCATATCTTAAAAATAGTAATTAAAAATATATTAACGGGAATATTATAAAATTCCCATTGCTTTGTTAGTTTTAGAAATAGATTTTTCATTGTCAGATTCCATTTCAAGCATAGCTCTAATAGCATCAATGTTTTCTGGAACAACATCTGATTCTTGGTGAACTGCTTGCATATAAAATAATTCATTATCTACTACATTAATAGATTCTTTCCATACTGGAATTTCATATAAATCATTTCTATTTCTACCTAATTCTTTTGCATATTCCATTAATTCTGCAGTTGAACCTAAACCTGATGATGCTTCAGCTAGAATAACTCTTGATCTTTTTTCTAATACATCAATAACTTCATCAATATTTACATCATTATTTATTTCAACCATAAGATTGTGTTGATGCATAAGTGTTGTTGGAACAAGGAGTGCAAGTGTAGTAATATCTACTTTACCCATAACTGTTTTTACATCAGGTCCATGATGAGAAGGAATTTTTGGAGGATTAGGTACTATTGCATTAATTGGTCCTTTTTTAACTTCTGAAGGATCACTACCTCTTCTAACCATAACAGCTCTAACTTTTTTAATATCACATAATGGATTTAAAGTGTGTAATGTACGTGTAAGTCCAGTTGTATTACAGGATACTACTCTTGAATAATTTGCCCCATAAGAATCATCATAATTTGAAAAGGAATTAAAAGAAAGTCCAGTTAAATCATGGTCTTCTCCACCTTGATAAATAGCTTTAACTCCTTCTTTTTTATATTTTTCTAAGTTTTCTCTACCAATATTTCCAGGAGTACAATCTATTATAATATCTGCTTCCTTAATCATATCATCAACAGTTCCAGCTATTTCAATTCCTGAATCTTTAAAAGATTGTTTTCTCTCAGGAATTCCAATATATAAATTATATCCCTTATCTGTTGCAGCTTTAGCTTCAAAATTTGGTCTTGTTTTACTAACTCCAATAATTTTCATATCATTTTGTGACTCTACAGCATCAGCTACTCTCTTTCCTATTGTACCATATCCATTAATAGCTACAGATTTCATTTTTTCATCCTATTATCAATAATATATTATTTTAAAAATACACTACTATTTATTTTATTAATCTTTAATATTAATTTCTATACATAAATTTTAAAACAATTTTTGCTAGATATCTCATATACCATTTATTCATTTCTTTATCAACATTTTCTAGTTCTTTAATAATAGCTATTTTTTGAGGGCATTTCTTTTCACAAATTCCACATTTAATACATTTATCTGCACCAGAATTGTTATTAAGAGAATTATATAAATAAAAAGCTGTTGAACTGAAATTTTTAAAAATTTTTTTATCATTATAACTAGAAAAACAATTAGGAATATCTACATTTTGAGGGCAAGGAAGACAATAACCACAGCTTGTGCAATTTACTTGAAGTGATTTTTGGAATATATCTTTTACTGATTCTAACATTTTCTTTTCATCATCATTCATAGTATTTGATTCAAATTTTGAAAAAAACTTTATATTTTCATCAATAATTTTATCTTCACCCATACCAGATAAAACAACCTTAACATTAGGATTATCTGCAACCCACTTAAAACCCCATTCTGCTGGTGTTTTCTTAATTTTAAAATTATCTATAATCTCTTTCGCTTTATCTGATAATTTATTTACAAGTATACCTCCTCTTAAAGGTTCCATAACAATTACTCCAATGTCTTTACTTGATGCATAGTTTAAACCTTCACTACCTGCTTGATAATTTTCATCTAAGTAATTGTATTGGATCATACATAAATCCCAATCATAACTATCAATTATTTTCTTGAAATTAATTATATTGCCATGAAATGAAAAACCAATATTTAATATTCTACCTTTCTTTTTTTCTTTGTCAATAAATTCTAAAAATCCTAATCTTTTTAGCTTTTCCCATTCATCATATGTATAAACATTATGTATAAGATAGTAATCTATATAGTTAGTTTGTAATCTTTTTAATTGTTTTTCAAAAATCCTGTTTATATCTTCTTTTGTTTTTATTGATGGAATAGGTATTTTAGTAGCTATTTTAATTTTTTCTCTGTAACCATTTTTTAATATTTTTCCTAATGTTTCTTCACTTCCAGAATAAGTATATGCTGTATCAAAATAATTAATCCCATTTTCAATAGCTTTTATTACTTGTTGTTCTGTTTTTTTTAAATCTATTCTACCATTTTTTCTTGGAAATCGCATACAACCATAACCAAGCAGTGAAAGATTATCTCCTGTTTTTTTTAATTTTCTATATTTCATTTTTAAACCTATTTGTTTTTTCTCTTTATTTGTATTTAATAATTTTAACTAATTTTTTAAAAAATTCTAGAGGAAAAAGCTATATTAAATTTTTCATATAATATAACTAAGGTGGTATTATGAAAAAATTAGAAAAAGATTCTGTTATTGAACTTAATGATTTAAAGATTATGAGACATAATCTTAAAATGAATGGGTATCATGATCTAACATTAAGACTTCATAGATGGATTGTTGGAAAAAGAAGAGGAGATTCTATAGAAAATATTTTTCCAGATAACTATGAGGAAATTATTAGAATCTCTAATGAAAATGATTTATTTAATGATAAATAATTTGAATTTATCCCTTTTTAAAAATTAAAAATAGGATTATTCAAATGAATCCAATTTTTCAGGGAAGTATGTATCAACAACATATTCTAAACCATATTTAGAAAATGATTGCTGTTCTGCCTTTTTTCCAATTTTAAGCATTTTTTTAATTTCATTTTGCCAAAATTCACTTTTATATCTTGGATCTTTTGATAATTCTTTTAATCTTAAAACATCTACATCTTTTAAGTTATCTGTTGGAAGTTCATAATTTATAATATCACTAGCAGTTACTCCCATAAATTTAGCATTTGGTGTAGCTAAATCATGATTTACATGAGCTAGCTTTGCACTTCCTGATATAATTACTTGTGCAATATGAAAACCCCAAGGGTCTCCATCGTTACAAACATATACAGGTAAATCTAATTCTTCATTAACTCTTTTAATAAATCTTCTTGTAGCACGAGCTGCTTGGCCTTTAAGACCAACAATCAATGTATTGAACTTTTTAAAAGCTTTTTCCTGAACCATTCTGTGAAACATTCCCATAGTTTCTACAGCTATAACTTTATCTACGTTATGATCAAGAAATTCTACTTCATCAATTGTTGGTGATATAGTGTATCCTGATTTTCCTGAATTTAAAGCATTTATTTCAACATCATCATCTTGTAGAGTAATATCTCCATACACTGATGCTCCATCTTCTTCAGGCATGAGTCCAAGATCTTCTCTTGTTGTTCCAAGAGTAACTTCTAAATCTTCTCCTACAATATTTGATTCTTGTTGTGTTTTAAATCCAATTCCCCAACTTTCAGAAACATAATACATCTCCCTTATAGTAGCTGTTTTTTCTCTTTGAACTAAATCTTTACAAAAATTAGCTACATATACCATTTGTCCAAGTTTTCTTATCTGTTTAACATTTCCAAGGGATCTTTTACCAAATCTATCCCCTAAAATATAATAATGTTTATTTTCATCATAAACAATATTACCTGTACCTCTTGAAGGAACTTTAACAGAGGGAACTTTTTTCTTTTCTACTTCCTCTACTATTTCTTCACCTAAACTTTTTAGTTTATTAAAGGTATATTCTTTCCTTTGTTCTTTATGTGGTTTATTATAAGACATATTATCTATTTCTCATCTGTATCTGGAGTATTTTCAAGTGTAACTTGTTCAATATCTCTTTTATTGATATTACTATGTTTGTTATCAACTTTATGTCCAAACTCATCTAATTCTTCAACTAAGAGATCTTCCTCTTCTACTTCAATTTCTTCATCATCCTCAACTTTTTCTCCGAGTAATTCAGCTAATGCTCGTTTTGTAACTTTAGCAAGAACTTCTTTGTATTCTGGAATTTCTACTTCAGCTAATTTAGCAGATTCTTCAATAATGACTGGAACATAATCTTCAAATATTTTTGAACGCATAGCTTTTTCTTTTGCAGCTTTTTTAGCTCTTAAATGTTTTTGAAGTTTACGTGCTAGAGTCATTGTAGCTTGTCTAACTTCTTGAACGATTTCTGGCTCTGGTGCAATACTCTGTTTTCCAGTAGATAAGTATGGAACTTGTGTTGAAATAATATTTACAAATAAAGTTAAAGGAGTATTATCTAAATCTTTAATACCATATCTTTTCCAATCTACACTTTTTAAAGCCTCTGTTATTGCACAACTTCCTTGATCAAAGGATAATGGAACTCTATTTGCAAATCTCATAATTTCAGATTTTTTCTGATTATTTACAATTCTACCTGCATCTCCACCATAAGCTATTCCTGCTTCTACAATAAAAGCAACTCCTCCACGATAAGTTACAGGTTTTCTTGTAATAGCTGCAATAAATTCAGGTTTTAATATTTGTTTCATACCTTTTTCAACTTGTTCTGATCCAATTGGAATAAGTCCAGATGTTGGTGGAGCCATAAATTTCATTTTTCCAAATGCATTTACAATAGCTTCAGCTTCTTCCCATTTCATATCTTTAGGACGTTTATTCAAGTCGATCCCTGTAATCTCTTCAATTTCAGCTATTCTTTTATTAGACATCCTAGATAATGAACTTGTAAGTAAACTTTTAAATCTTCTTTTATCTGTGTGCTTTGCCATGAATATTAAATCATCTGCAGTTACACCTTTAGGATGAGGTAAAACTTCTTGTGGAAGTACTGGAACAATATCTGCAGCTCTTTTGAATATATATTTATGGCCACTTGGATCTCTAAATATTATTTTTGCATGAGGATTTCCAATCATTGTTCTTCTTATGTATTCAAAAGCACCTTGTTCTGCCATAGAATATGAAACATCTTTAAACTGAAGTTCAATACAAACACCAGTATGATCTGCCTGATATTCTTCTCTTTCCATTAAAAGACCCTTATTTTTTTTAACATCCATTTTGAACTTTAATTTTACACCTTTAAGTTCATCACCATCTTTATAACATGAAATAACTCTTGCAGGCTCACCAGTTGTCATTTGAGATAATAAAACACATCCACTACAACCTAATCCTTGCTGTCCTCTAGATTGAATGTTTCTAAACTTAGATCCTGCAAACATTGTACAATATACTTGCATAATATAATCTTCAGGGATTCCTGGACCATTATCAGAATGAGTTAAAATATAATGTTCTTTATCTACCCTTTTTAAATCGATCTTAATTTCTGGTAAAATTCCAGCTTCTTCAGCTGCATCAAAACTATTGGTTATTAATTCGTGAAAAACAATAGTTAAAGATCTTATTTTTCCAGAAAAACCTAACATTTGCTTGTTTTTTCTAAAAAATTCTGAAGGTGTCAGTTCTTGAAAATTTTCAAATAGTTCATTAGCTTGTTGAGACAATTTAATCCTCCTTTATATTAAAATAATTATTTATTTTTAATTTAAAATTAGCTATAGAGCAAATAAAAATTAATATTAATTAAAAAAAATTTTATTGTAAAATCAGTAAAATTACAATATATTAATTACAATATGTATATATACTTTTTAAAGTATATAATGTTTTCCTATCATAAGGATATTTTAATAGTAGTATCTTTTAAAAATGGAGTTTCTATGCAAAAAGATTATTTAAAACTAATACTTATCTTATTATATTAATTTTTAGATTATACTCAGTATTGAAAAATTTTATTAATATAGCTATTCATATTAAAATTATGAAATTGAAGTTTGGAATTTTATATGGGTTTTTATTATGATTAATCCCATTTTTAATTTCCTTTTTTATTTATCCTTTAAAAACTTCAAATAATCCATTTTTTGAAACAATAATGGCACTTACACGTGTTATTTTTGAATCGTTATTTATATATCTTTATTTTAGAAAAGACAAAGAATTAAATTACAAAAACTCTTTAAAAATAGGAATTTTATTCTTTGCAATTAGTGTTATTATTGATTCATGTTTATTTATGGAAGGACCAATGAAAATGTCCTTTACAAACTATATATTAGACATTGGTTTACTACTCCATCACCAGCAATCTCAAAAACAGTCCTGAACCTTTACAAATTATATATTAGACTTGGTTTAACTTATTTAATATATCCCATAATAAGTGTTTTTAATGTTTTAATTTGTAATAAAAGGAAATATTGATTAAGCTATTATTTTTTAAACGCAGAAAAGAATCGTGTATTAATTTTCTTTAATTTTTTTTTATTTAAATAATAATGTATTTTCGATTTTAGAGCTTAATAAAACTTTTTTCATATTTTATCTAACTCTACATTGTAATACAGTATCTGCAATAAAAGTCCAAGGTTGTTCTTTTATAATATCAAATTCATAATTTAAATCTAGATTTTCAACCCATGGTTTAATTTCAAATAAATCATCGATTTTGTGATAAATACTTATAAATAAAATAGGTTTTTGTTTTTTAATAGTATTAATAGCTCCATTTAATAAGTTTTGTTCTGCACCTTCAACATCAATTGTTATTAATCCAACATCTAAATTGTATTCTTTAACAAAGCTATCAATAGTTACTTCTGGTACTATTATCTTTTCATTATATTTTCTTATATTTTCATCACATGTTATGCCTTGAAAATTATTACTAGATAAAAAAAGAGTCCTTTCTCCATTTTTATCTCCTAATGATTTATTAATAGGTAATATATTTTTGATATTATTGTTTTTCACATTATTTACCATATGTTTATATGAATTTTCAAAGGGTTCAAATGCATAAATTTTTTTATTAGTAAATTTAGAAAGAGGTAAAGCAGTATCTCCAGTAAATGCACCAGCATCAATAATATCTTTATTTTTTATAAATTTTTTATCATCTTCTGTTAAATTTAAATCATAAAATCCATGAAGATTATAATCTCCTTCAAAAACAAATTCATTAATTTTTTTTTCAGAAGTATTTTCTAATTTGAATTCTTTAAAATATTTTTGTTGATTTAGTTCATCTTCAAAAAATAATGTGTCTTGTTTAAGTAAATTAAAAGATAAAGCCCTTAAAAATAATAATTTAAAAAGTTTTCTAGATTCATTTGGTAAATTTTTTATCATTCTTCCAAACTTTTCATCAAAATCATCTTTTAAATAATAATCTATATAAGTTAAATCACAGAAACTAGCTGCTGTTTTTTCATTAGTTCTTTCATTTAATAATTTATCATATTTATTTGAAATATCTAAAAATTTTTTATTAAGATCTTTGTTGAGTTTTTTTGTTTTATTATAGTTTTCTTTATAATAATCGATTTTGTCATTGATTTGTTTAATTTCATTATTTTTTTCAAACATTAGATTTTTTTGAGCAACTAAGCAGGAATCATACCATGGTTTTGATTCCTCATTATTATTTGTAGATACATGTAATATTTCAAAGTTCACATGTTTTGCTAATGATTTCATACCATCTTCATAGAACCTATAACAATCATTATTTCCACTACCATGACTTGGACCACTACTTGGTGCAATAATACAACAATATCCTCCATATTTTAGAACTCTTTCAATTTCTTCCATTGTAATCCAAAAAAATTTTAAATGTTCAAAAAGTTGACCACTTATTATAACATCATATGATTGATCTTTAATTTTTTCCCAATTATAAATATCATCAACTAAAATATCAACATTATTTCCATCTTCATAATCTAATCCATTATAATTCCATTTGGGATTACTGAATAAAGATTTGTAATTAAAATTATCATTTGTGCTGTTTAGTGATCCTATATCTAGAATTTCTAATTCTTTAGTATGATCAATGAAATTATCTCTAAACCATTTCATTTTATTATAAGAGCTATTATGCATCTGTTCACCTTGTTATTATTTTTATTTTCCTCATGTTATTTTTTAGCTATTAAAACACTATCATACCACGGATTTGATTCTTTATTATTATTTGTATAATAATCCAATATATCCAAATTAGCATATTCCCCTATTGCTTTCATACCATTTGCAGTGAATCTAAAACAATCTACAGGATTTCCATGTACTGGGCCTTTACTTGGTGCTATAATACAGCAATATCCGCCTGGTTTTAATATTCTTTCAATTTCTAAAATAGCTTTCCAAAAAAATTCCATATGTTCAAATGCTTGACCAGAGATTACTACATCAAATGATTCATCTTCAATTTCTTTCCAGTCATAAATATCTGAAACTACTATTTCAACATTAGGTCCTTTTCGGATATCCATACCTCTATATTTCCATTTTTCTTCATTGAAAATTAATGAATAATTAAATGGGTCGGGACTAGCATCAAAAGAACCAATGTCTAATATAGTTAATTTATCTTTTTTATCAAGATATTTCATTTTAAACTTTTCCATAGCTAAATATGAACTAGTATGCATTGTCAATCTCCTTTTTTAAATAAATTCATTTTTATCAATATTTTGTTTATATAATACATTTTTATTCTTTATATTAACTAACTAATATTTAAAAACCCATTCATAAACTCTTTTACAATTATTTCTATCTTTAAATTTAAAAAACTTTTCTACTCTTTTACAATATTTTTCTTCCATTTTACAATCATTATTTAAATAGCTATTGATTATTTTTAATAACTCGTCTTTATTTTTTATTACTTCTCCAAAACCCATTTTTTCATAGTCAAAATAACTTTTATCCAGATTAAAATTGTATTCTTTGTTAAATTGATAGTATATAATAGGTTTATTAAGATATGCAAAATCAAAAGCAACTGATGAAAAATCTGTTATTAATAATGAAGATTCAGCAAAAAGCTCTTGATATGTTTTATCATAACTTATTATTATATTTTCATCAATATTAAATAAATCAATGAATTTATATAAATTAGGATGAGGTTTAAATATTATTTTATATCCAGATTTTTTCATTGAGTTTATTAAATTTTCATCATTGAGAAATTCATTAATTTTTAAAAAATATTCTGAATTAATAAAGATATTTTTATTTTTTTGAAGCTTTTCTCTCCATGATGGCATGAATAAAATTTGTTTTTTATTATTTTCATTTTTTAAATTATCGAATCTAGGAAAACCTAAAGTTTGAATTATATCTGCATCATAGTTATAATCATCATCTAAAAATGATTCACGTTCTAAATCTGAAACTGTTAATATTAAAGATAAGTTTTTATCATATTTTCTAACCCATAATGAGATATTATCTTTTGTAACTCCATGTTGTAGGAAATATTTTTTAGAGGTTATAAGTCCACTATAAATATTTAAATTTTTATGATAGAAAGGGTTTATAATATTCTCATCAGGATGGGATGATATTATTTTTTCTGAAAAAAGATATAGTAATTTGTGTCTTATAGAATCATAAGGTATGACATTTTTACTACTTTTTAATCTGTTATAATCATTGCTATCTTTAGAAACAATAAAATATTTTTTAATATTATCTTTTATATTATTAGAATATTTAAAAAGGTGTTCAGCATTATCATCTGCATAATTTTTTCTATCCATAAATAACCAGATCTTTTTATGTCTGATAAAAGGATATAAAATAAGGAATATTACTCTGAAAAATAATGCACTAGTATAATAAGATTCTTTATTTCTAAATATCTTTTTAAGACAACTATACTCATATTTAATCATTTTAGAATAAGAATACTTCATAGTATGAAATTTATTATCTTTGAATAAAACTATTTGAGAATCATTAATAAAATAATTACTTGAATCAGAGAGTCCTGCATATTTTTCAAATCCAATAGGTAGTTCTAAGGTTGTTTTCTCATCATCATTTTTTTCATAAACCACTTTTATAGAAATCTCATTTTTTTCATCTTTATTTATAGGAATTTTTAAATCAAAGTCATTTGGATATGCCCAATTTTCTGATAAGAATTTTAATGGTCTTCTAGATGGATAATTAAATTTCTTGGATTTAATAATTTCCTCTTTACCATTTTTAAATTTTTTAACAGCTAATATTTTGATGTTTTTACTATTAAAGTTACTCATTAAAAGACCAGATATATTTAAAAATCCTTTATTTATTTCAATTATATATAACCATATTTTATGAATACCTAGAGTATCAATAGTTTTATTATCTAAACTTAATATAACCTCGTTTTTACTTACTTTTGCTTGTTTATCATTATTTTTTTTATATAACAAATAATTTTTTGTATTATTATCAATTGATTTGTGTGTTCTAATAACATCATCATCAATATTATTTAAAATTTCATTAAAATATAACCAAAATTCATTAATTTCGTTTTCATTAAGAATTTTATCAATTTCAGGTACTTTTACCATCCATTGAAGGTCGTAAGCTAATGTATATTGTATAAATTTAGGGACATATCCTTTTTTATCAATAGAATAGTCAATTAATTCTTTAAAGAAGTATTTTAGTCTATATATGAAAAATTCTTTTTTATTTCTAGAATTATCAATTGTTGAGCTTTGACTTAGTCTTTTTCTATAAAAATAGGTACTGTCGTTAAGGACTCCATATTTATTTTTATCAACTAATATCTTGTTAATTAGTAATGCATCTTCAGAATTAACTAATTTTGTATTGAATTCATGCCCATCAAAAGATTTTTTTAATATAAATGCTGCTGAAACAGATAATTGGGGATTGTCTGGATTTTTATATAAATTTATAACTTTTTTTTCTTTATATTTGTAATTTAAAGGATGATCACCCTTATTATTATCAAAAAAGACCAATGGAAAAGTCACGATATCTATATTGGGGTGTTCATTTAAAAAATTATATGTGGATTCTAAAGTATTAAGTGATAATTTATCATCACTATCTAAAAAATTTATGTATCTTCCTGTTACATATTTTAAACCTAAATTACGAGCACTTGCTTGGCCACCATTTTTTTTAGATAAAACTATTATGTTTTCAGGATATTCTTCTTCATATTTTAGTGCAATTTCCTTAGAACTATCTAAACTACCATCATCAACTAAAATAAGTTGTACATTATGGATGAATCCAAAATTTTGATTAATTACAGAGTCAATAGCTTCTTTTAAATACTCTTCAGAATTGTAAATTGCCATGACAATGGAAAATTCTTTTTCTGAGTCTAATTTTTTAAAATCTTCATAACTATCTGATTTCAATATTTTTATTGCTCTTTGTCTGACTCTTATTTCTAAATCATTAATATTTAAAATATTTTCCTCATCTTTATTAAAGGATAAAATCGAAGTAAATGTTTTTTTCATTTTTTTCCAGAATTTTTCTTTATACTTATCTGATGTTTGTGAATATCGCCATAATGATAAGTGAATAAATCGATTATAAACATTTTTTTTATAAGTTTCAATTGACTTTGTTTCAATTAATTTAGCAATAATTAAATTAAAAATTTCAACAACATCACTGAAATCTTTTTCACTACTACTAACAACTGTAGAACCTTGTCTGTTAATTCTATAGTAATATAAATGGTCATCTAGTAATGAAATTTTTTTAGCTTTTAAGTAAGCTTCATAAAAAAATACTTCATCTTCAAATATTAATTTTGGTGGAAATTCTATGTTATTTTTCAAAATATAGTTTCTTTTATATATTTTATTGTAAGGAGGCACTGAAATATGATGTGTAAATTCTTTTGTATCATTATGATCAAAAATATCTTTTTTAAAACCATTAAAACATTTTAGTGAATGATACCAATTGTCATCATCTATTTCTTTTGTTTTTTCATCATATGTTGAAGTTTTACATATAAGTAAATCTAAATCATTTTTGTATGCTTTATTGTAAAGTTTTTCAAACATGTCTTTTTTAATAAAATCATCAGCATCAACAAATCCAATATATTCTCCTTTTGATAATTTTATTCCAAGTGTTCTTGCAACTCCTTGACCTTCATTTTTTTTAGTGAAAATTTTAACTCTTTCATCTTTTTCACTATATTCTTCAAGAATCTTAAGGGAGCTATCAGTTGAACCATCATTAATACATAAAATTTCTATATTTTCTAAAGTTTGATTTAGAACACTATCTAAACATTCTTTAAGATATTTTTCAACATTGTAAACAGGAATAATAACAGACACTTTATATTCATTTTTTATTTGTGAAATTTTTAGTTCTTTATTATTAAATATAAAATGATATTCATTAAATTTATCAATATCAAAACAATTAATTGGATATAAACAAGTAGTTTCATTATTAAACGAAGTATTAAACTCAATTGAAGTTTTTTCATCTTCAATATCTAATTTAAATTCATAATAATTCTTGTAAATTAAAGTTTTCTCTAAATATTTCTCTTTGGAATGTTTTGAATAAATAAAATTAGTATCTATATTTTTTTTATTATTAAGCACAACATTTATAATATCTGGAGAAGAAGATAATGATTTATTAAAAAATCTTATTTTCATTGAATTTTTATTAATTATTATATTATCTATAAATATTTTATTAAAATCATCATTTAATTCATATAAAATCTTTTTATTTTTTGAATATAAATTAAAAAACCCATTATATGGTTTAATTTTTAAATTAGGATATTTTATTTTTAAAATAGCTAATATATATTCTGATTTTAAAATATTTTCATCTAAAATTAAATTATCATCTATATAAGATAAAACATCTGTAATTTTTTTATTAAGTTTATTAATTTCTTCTGGATTTAAAATATTATTAATATTCTTTTGTTCCAGTGTGTTTTCTATTATTTTTAATATAGTAATTTTTGAAAATTCACTAATAGAACTTCTATTACTTATATTTATTTTTATAAGATTTTCTATAAAAGCAATTAAATTAGAATAATATTCCTTTTTTTTATAGATATTTTCAGATAATAATATATCATCATCTCTTATTCTACATTCATAACTTGTTTCAAGGATTCCATAATTAGGATTGTTTAATAGAACTTGGTTTATAAATAATACATCGTCTAAACAAGAAAGTTCTTCATTAAATTTAATATCATTAATTTTAGACCTTTCAATAAATAATGAGGATATAGAAAATTGTAAATTTTTAGGTTCTTCATCTATATTAATTATTTGATCTTCGTTGAATCTATTTTTTAATTTATTGTTTTTATTTTTTTTATTAAAATATGAAATAGGTATTGATACAAAGATTATATTATTTTTATTTTCATTTAAAAAATCATGTATCTTTCCTAAACAATCAAGTTTAAGTTTGTCATCACTATTTAAGAAATTTATATATTTTCCATTAGCATTTTTTAAACCTAAATTACGAGCTTTACTTTGTCTGCTATGTTTTTGAAACAAATATTTAATATTTTCTGGATATTGTTTTCTATATTTTAAACAAATTTCTTTAGAATTATCATTACTACCATTATCAACTAAAATAAGCTCTATATTATTTTCAAATCCAAAATTTTGTTTTATGATAGAATTAATAGATTCTTCAAGATATTTTTCTGTATTATATATTGGCATTATAATACTAAATTCTTTATTTTTGTTTAATTCTTGAAATTCTGAGTAGTTTTTTGAATTTAAAATTTTTCTAAATCTATCTTGTAAATTTTCATCAATTAAATCAGTATTTATTTTATTAAACTCATCTAAATTAAAATAATTTTTTATTCGGTTATAAAAGTGTTTTTTATTTTTATAAGGTTCAAAAGAAAATTTTTGAAGTATTAAATGTATTAAACGATTATAAATTAACATATCATAAAAAGTTAAATTATCTGTTTTTCTAAAAATTTCTAATATTAATTGAGAAATCTCAATAATGTCCTCATTTTTAAAATTATCATGAATTTTCGTTTTGTCATAGTAATATAAATTTTCTTTAATTAAAGAAATTTTCTTTGCATTTAAATAAGTATTATAAAAAAATACTTCATTAGAGAAGTCTAAATTTTCAGGAAAATAAATATTATTTCTTAATAAAAATTGTTTTTTATATATTTTATTAAATGGTGTTGTAGCTATTTTACATGTGAAATCTTTTGTATCTTTATGATTAAAAATTAATTTATGGAAATCATCAAAATATCGTAAAGCATAATACAATGAATTAGTTTCATTATTATTATTTTCATCAAATAAGGTAGTTTTACACATTACAATATCTAAATCATTTTGTTTTGCTATGTAGTAAAATTTTTCCAATGCATCTTTACTAATCCAGTCTCCACCTTCTATAAATGAAATATATTCTCCTTTTGCTATTTTAATTGCATTATTATAAGAAGCATTTTTTCCAAGATATTTTTTATTATTAATTAATTTAATATTATTATACTCTGATGCATATTCTTTTAAAATAGCTATAGAATCATCATTAGAGTTATCATTTATACATATTACCTCTATTTGCTGCAACTTTTGTTTTAAAATACTGTTTAAAGTTCTTTGTATGTTTTTTTCATTGTTGTGAGTATATACGATTGTTGAAATATAATTATCACTCATTTTAACACTTTTATTTATTTATTTTTTTTTAATGTATTCTAGATTATCTGCAGTCTTTATTAATGATAAATTTCTTATTAAAGTTATATAAAAATTTAATAATCTTAAATATTTATTTCTATTTTTAAAATTCTTAGTTTATTATCTATAAAAATCATCATAATCAACTAAATCTTTAATAAAATAGTATACATAAGACTTTTAAGAACAACGTAAATATATATTTATTCTATTTTATATATGTTTATATGATTAAATGATATATAGATATAGTGGGTTTTATAATGTTGGAAATATTTAAAAAAGGTACTAGTGAAAATTTTCTTTTAAAACAATTAATAAAAAAAAACTTTATTTCAAAATATAAAGATTCTATCATTGGGATATTTTGGAGTTTTCTTAATCCATTATTGACAATGATTCTTTTAACAGCTATTTTTTCCACAATATTTTCAGGAAATATTAATAACTATCCTGTTTATTTTTTAACAGGACGTTGTATATTTGATTTTTTTAATTTTGGAACTAAAAGCGCTATGGATTCTTTAAAAACTAATAAAAATATTTTAAACAAAGTTTTTGTTAATAGATATATATTCCCTATTAGTAGTGTTTCTTCAGAGTTTCTTAATTTTTTAATTTCATTAATAATATTGGTATTAGTAATGTTTTTTACGAATTCACATTTTTATTTTAGTTCTATTTTTGTAGTTATACCTATTTTATCTTTAGTTTTATTAATTACTGGTGTAGGTTTAATACTAAGTATTATTCGCAGCTATTTTACAGATATTAAATATTTGTATAATGTTTTCACGATGTTATTAATGTATGCTTCTGCTTTGTTCTATCCTATTGAGATTATTCCTGTACCAATTAGACAGTATATTGAGTTAAACCCTATATATTTAATAATAGATCAATTTAGAGATTTTTTAATGTATGGTAATATGGTTGGTATTACAGATATTATAAATATATTTTTATTTTCTTTGATTGTTTTAATTATTGGAATAGCTGTATTTAAAAAATATCAAAAAAAGATAACATTGGAGTTATAAAAGGGGATAAAAATGAGTAAAAAAGATAAAGATATTAAATTTAAAAAGTCTTTAAAATTTGAATATAAAAAAGAAGAAAAAAATTTATCTGATTATAATTTTGATAATAATGATTTTTTAAATTCAAAAAATGAAGTTCATGAAAATAATAATGTTAATCAGTCTCAAAAAATTTCAAACCAAAATATTAAAAAATCTAAAGATATTGATGAACTCGTATCTTTTTTTGTACCTGATTATGAGGATAATATTGCAATTGACTTAAAAAATGTTAATTTAACATTTACTGTTACTAACGATAAAATTGATAATTTAAAAGAATATTTTATTAGAACTATTAAAAGAACCAAAGAAAATAAAAAACAAATAAAAGCATTAAATAATGTTTCATTCAAGATATATAAAGGTGAAAAAGTTGGAATAATTGGTTTTAATGGTGCAGGTAAAAGTACATTGCTTAAAGTTATATCTGGAGTATATGATTGTGATGAAGGAGAAGTTTTTACTAAAGGAAATATAATTCCTTTATTATCATTAGGTGCAGGATTTGATTATAATTTTTCAGGAAGAGAAAATATATTTTTAAATGGTGCAGTCTTAGGATATACTGAAGAATTTTTAAAAGAAAAGTATGATGAAATATTAGAATTTTCTGAGCTTCAAGAATTCATTGATATTCCAGTTAAGAATTACTCTTCAGGAATGTTAGCAAAACTTGGTTTTTCAATTGCTACTGTAGTAAATCCAGATATTTTGATTATAGATGAAATTCTTTCTGTAGGAGATATAAATTTCAGAAAAAAAAGTACAGATAAAATTAAATCTTTAATGGGATTAGATACTACTGTTTTACTTGTATCTCACAATATAAATCAAATTAAAGAAGTTTGTAATAAAGCTATTTGGGTGGAAAAAGGTAAAATAGTTGATTTTGGAGAAGTCAATAAAGTTTGTGATGCATATATTAAATATTCTGAAAAACTTAGAAAACAAGGGCATAATTAATTTGTAAAAAATTATATTTTAATATTATTCAATATCCATCTCTTTTATAGCATTAAATACTCTTTCACAATTTTTTTTATCTTTAAATACAAAATAATCATCTACTCTGTTTTGGAAAACCTTTTTCATTTTACAACTATTATTAATATAGCTATTAATTAAATTTAATAGCTCGGTTTGATTATATGCTATTTCACCAAAACCCATTGATTCATATTTAAAATAGCTTTCATTTAAATCAAAATGATAATCATCTGAATAATGGAAATAGATAACTGGTTTTTTTAGATATGCAAAATCAAAAGCTATCGATGAGTAATCAGTAATAATTAATGAAGAATGATTGAAAATATCATTATATTTTCGCTTTGAATCAATTTCAATATAATCATTAGATTCAAATAGATCAATAAACCTGTTTACATTGGGGTGTGGCTTAAAAATTAATTTATATCCTGATTTTTTACAAAGATCCATTAATCTTTTATCATTAATAAGTTTATTATATGCATTAAAATATTCTGATTTTAAAATTTCTTCTTTTGTTTTATAATGGAGTTTTTTTCTCCAAGAAGGCATTATAACAATTTCTTTCTTGTCATTTTCTTTTTTCAAATAATCATAACGAGGAAAACCTAATAATTTAACAGCATCTTTATCATAATTGTAAGGAAATTTGAAAAATGAATCATATTCTTCATTAGAAGCAGTTACAAGTAAATCAACATTTTTATCATATCTTTTAAGCCAAGCAGACACATTATCTTTTGTTATCCCATGTTGTAAAAAAATTGTTTTTGATTTTAATAAACCAGCTAAATGAGGATAATTTCCCCAAAAAGGATAAATTAAAGAATTGTCTGGATGTGATGATATGATCTTTTCAGCAAATAAAGTAATCATTCTATGTCTTATAGAGCCATAAGGAACTACTTTACCTATCTTATTCACTTCTTTATAAGCAAAATTATCTTTGTTTAGAACGAAAACTTTTTCGATGTTGTCATCTTGTTTTACAGCATATTTAAATAATTGAATTCCATTATCATCAGCTAAATAGGGTAAATCCATAAAAATCCAAATTCTTTTAGAATACATTAAAGGGTATAATAAGAAATATAAAAATCTAAAAATAATACCTGTACGCCAACCTTGTTTTCTCTCACTTATCATAGAAAAAATTGTTTTAGATTCTGTTTTAAGCAATCTTATAGGGTTATTCTTTTTAACAATAATTGTATTGTTTTTAATTTTACAAATAAAATTTTTAGATTTTATATATCTGGAAATTTTAGATAGTCGACAGGGTCTGTTAAATTCCAATGAGATATTTTTTAAATATTCAATATCAGTTTTAAATGAAATAATCATATTGGGTTTAATAGGAATATCTAACTCAAAATTATGATTAAATCCATATAGACAATTTAAAGAATAATTATCTCTTTGTGGATAAAATAAACTCTTTGTTTTAATGGTTTTTCCATTTACCTCAACAAAAATATTTACATCTTTGCAGAAAAAACTTGTAAATATTCCTGAAATATAAATTTTATCTTTTTTTATTTCTATAATATCTATGAAAATTTTATTTAAAGATAATGAATATACAATATCTTTTTTTATATTGTTTTCATTTTTGTTAAATTTATTCAAAATATTTTTTTGATGATTTAAAGAAAAAGTTTCTAAATATTTTATAAAAATAATATGTGCTTTTAAATTATTAGAAATATTTTTTTGAAAATATATTACTGAATAATCAATAAATTGTAAAATATACTGTAAATTAGAATATAATGATTTTATTTCTTTACTAGATAAAATAGAATCTACTTTTGTCACTTTAAATAACCATTGCAAATCATACATCAACACATGTTGTATAAATCTAGGAACTTTTTCATAAATTTTTAAAGAGATATTTATTAATTGAATGTGGAATTTTTTTATTCTAATTGTAAAATAATCTTTTTTCGTTATTGACATGTCTAATAAAGAAGTAGTTGGTTCTTTCTTTCTATAAAAATAAGTACTTTCAATTACTACTCCCAATTTTTGTTTTTTTAAAAGAGTTTGATTTACAAAAACTGCATCTTCTGAAGAGTATAAAGTCTCATCAAATTGAATATCGTTTATTGCAGTAAATTTAAAAAATGCAGAAGGAGCAGATAGTTGGATAAAACTAGGTTCTTTTACTAAATCTATGACTTTTGTTTTTTTAAACTTATAATTTAAAAAATGACTACCTTTTTTTTTATCAAAAAAATGTATTGGGATAGATACTACATCAACTTCGTCATAATGTTGTTCAAAAAATTTAAAAATATTTAAAAGAGTATTAGAGGATATATAATCATCACTGTCTAAAAAATTTATATATTTGCCATTAGCTTCTTTTAATCCTTGATTTCTAGAGTAAGAGGGTCCATAATTATGTTCATTGTTTATATATTTGATATTCTGAGGATATTTAACTTTATATTCTCTACAAATATTTTCTGATTCATCAATGCTCCCATCATTAATTAAAATTAACTGAACATTATCTTTGAAGCCTATAGTCTGATTAATAATTGAATCAATAGCTTTTTTCAAATAAAAATCTGAATTAAAAATAGGTATTATAATTGAAAATTTAAATTTTTTCAAGTAAAAGCTCCTCTAATATATTTATAAAGTAAAAGTCCATATATTAATATATAAATCAATATATTAAATATATTATATAATTGTATATGTTATTTATCTTAGACTCGAAAGAATACTATGATTGAATCTTAATGAAATGTTTCAGTCATAGATGAATTTCAGTATCATGGTTTGAATCAAAAGTTTTAAATAGTTTAAAATAAATATAAGTACCTAGGGGGTCATGACTTAGATAAGAATCAACATTCAGTATATAAGTTGACATATCATCATGATGCTTGTAAATTAAATACAGAAGACATAAGTAATAACTTCTGAAATATTCAATAGACTCATTGATAATATTTTTTTTGAATCAGACTACATACGATTTGTTATTTAAAACTATACTCTCAAATACAACTATTAAAATTCATAGATGCTTACAAATCAGCTCGTAACTGCTTAATAAAAAAAAGTAATATCCTGAGATTAGGAAGAAACTTTGGAAAGAATCCTTTTTGGAAAATTGGATATTTCATATCTTACTACTGGTGGAGTAGGCTTAGAAAAATGTGATAAAATATATACAAAAAAAAGACTATGAAAACAGTAGTGAAATCTTATAAAATTAGGATATATCCAAATAAATCCTTGCAAGATAAATTATACGAGAATTTTGGATACAACAGATTTGTATTCAACCAATTACTTAACTATAATCGGTTAATTTTTAGTTTAGTTGTTAATAATCCAAAAATCAATCCTCATAACTATAAACTTAAACTTAATCGTTCGACACTTAATAATTGGTTAAATGTACTTAAATCAGACTATTCTTTTCTAAAAAATAGTGAAAGCACTAGTTTACAATCAACTTGCGATATATTCAAAGACAGTATGATTAGGTTTTTCAAGCAGCAAAATCAGTTTCCTAGATTCAAATCACGAAAAAATCCCTTACAAAGTATTCGTTTAAAGAATAATAATGATAGTATACGATTTGAACGTAATAAATTAAGGTTACCACG
>Ga0334895_1000125_pt1 | contig 123685 bp, 92 predicted proteins | sample GraSluR3_MG_7_FD_207229 | JGI IMG/M metagenome (GOLD analysis project Ga0334895, IMG submission 207229) | Sludge microbial communities from methane-producing bioreactor in Wageningen University, Netherlands - Granular Sludge_31_05-R3 | ecosystem: Engineered > Bioreactor > Anaerobic >... | reverse complement strand
CGCACAAATGTCCCTTTTTTGATGGGAGGTAGGGTTTTAGAAAACTGATAACAACATCGTAAACGTTTGAATATGAATAATATAAAAACAAAATCGACAGATTTTTGGGTTTTGTCGGTTGATAATGATAAAAAATATTTTTTCAGTGGATACAGAAACGGATTTGATGATTTGGAAATTACTACCATGAAAAGCGAGTTCGGACATTTTTTTGGTTTCTGTGTCGTGATGATTCTAACAGTACTGATTGGATTTAAAGCTCATTATACAATAGCAGTCTTGATTTTTATTGTCAACTTATTTTTTAATTTTTATCCGTTCATGTTGCAAAGATTTCATAGACTGAGATTGAATGAATTAAAGAATAGATTTGGAGATAAGATAATATGATTTTAAACATTGATATTAAAGATAAAAAGCCGACCGCACAACATGCTGTATGTGTAATTGCTTTGTCACGCCTTTTGCTTAAATTAGTTCTCAGATTTTTAAATAGAAATATGAATCCAAACCATTAAACGGACTCCATGTATGGCAAAAGTCGCGCCAGCTTTTTCGGCTAAATAAACCCTCGCTCACCTAGGATGCAGCCAAGTCACGGTCGGGTTATTTAGCCGAAAAAGCACAGCAACTCCACATACAGCCGGAACGTTGTGCAACATAAACGAAAAAAAACAATGAGGACTTCAATATTTATCATATTCTTGATTTTTACAGGATTGAAACTATCAGCAGATGAATATGTTTCTCCTGTTCCTATGGAATATTATTCTCAAAACAACATTTATAGATTAGTAATTTACCCTAGGACTGTTCCTGACAAGTACGATAAAGAAATGCGCAAAAGGGAAAGAAAACCTGATAAATATATTAATGTTCCATTTAATGACACGATTGAACCATGTAAAGCAATTCTCTATAAAAAGAGTGGGATTTTTGATATGGACTATGAACAAATATGGGAAATTGAGTTAGAGAATCCTGAAGTGCCAGATTATGCTTTTGTACCAAATGATGGAAGTTTTGTAATAACAATTGACGATTATTATTCCAATGGAAGAACAGAAAATGCTTTTGTTATTTATGATACAAATGGGATGTTTTTAAAGAAATATTATTTATCTGATTTTTCTCCTTTTGCTCACAATGAATTGACGCAAACTGTTATGACTACTCCTTGGTTTGTCGGTATAGAACACTTTTCATTTAGTCCGGATAAAATCAAAATATTAATACATGACCGAGAATTTAATATTGAAAAAATTGTATATAATATAGATAGATTAGAGTTTGAAGAATGAAATTACGGTGCACAACAATTAGCCTCCAATAAAGCGTTGCTTGCATACGGTTTACATTGGAGGCTGTGTTGAACTAAACATTGTTACTTTTTAACCACCTGCCAATTAATAATTTATCAATAGTGTTTTCAATGGGGTTTTCGGGTTTTCTGCGATTCTGTTTTTCGGGCTATCATCAGGTAATGTTTGGTTTCCCGCAAGAAAAACGGTATGCATCGTGTCAAAACCTTGCTGGTTTTACGTCGGTTGTGATAAAAGCATTCAGTTTAAAAATCAAATCTTTCATTCCTGACATATCTTATCGATTCCCCCGGCAGGAACAATGTAAATGTACATGCGGGTGAAACCTGAGTTGCTGGTCCCCCGCCGATAGTCGGGCAGGCAGGTGTGCAATATGGCAATTGCTCCGGGTTTTGCACCGAGCAGTTTGGGGTCTTTGGCAAACAGGCACAGGGTTTCCCACGATTTTTCGAACAACAGGTTGTACATCATCTCGCGGTTGAAACGGAACAACTCCAGCAAATCATGCGGAACAGTAAACACCACATGAAAGTATTTTACCGGCAGCAGTTCCTGTTTGCGTGCTTCCACCCACAACTCTTTGTCGATGCCCTGGTCCCGATAGTTATCGGGAGGACAGTGGCGGTTACGGCAACTGTGCAGCACGTAGTGCACCGAGCCGCAACCGCTGCACGCCATGGCCGAGCCTCCCAGTTCGGAGGTACGGCAGGTGGCCAGTGCCCGCAGTGTTTTTAGCTGGTGCCCGGAAACACCTTTTTTCAGCAGCAAATCCGGCAGAAATTGGTTGACAACCGCTCCCAGTGTATTACCTGAGTACATGGTTATAAAGCATCTCCATGGGTGCAAAACCGGCTTTTGGGTTCGACCTGGCAATGTGTAAATACATCATGGTGGTGGCAATATCGGCATGGCCCAACTGGTTTTTCAGGCTCACAATATCAAGCCCCATTTCCAGCAAATGTGTGGCATAACTATGGCGCATGGTGTGGATACAAACCTTTTTGCCAATGCCCGTTTTTTTGATACACCCCCGGAAAGCATGGCGGATGCCTTCGCGGCTGATTTGCTGCCCGCGCACTTTTCCGTTAAAAAGCCAGATTTTCGGGTTCGAAGTTTCAAGGTACTGTCGTATTCCTTTAACTGCAAGCGGCGAAACAGGTACATAACGGTCCTTTTTATGCTTGCTCTGACGAATATGTATCATATTCCGGTCAAAATCAATATCGGTTATTTGCAGGTTGATAACCTCGGAAATACGCAATCCGCAATCGTAAGTAACAGCAAACAGAACCCGGTGCTTCAAAAGTTTGGGAGTTTTCAAGATAAGTTTCACCTCGGGCTGGGAAAACACCACCGGCAGGGCTTTATTGCGCGAGACTGGGGGAAGTGCCAGGTAAAGTTTCTCGTTTTTAAACATCGCAAACAGGGTGCGCAACCCGTAAACCAGGTGCTTAAACGAACTCATACTGGGCTTTTCGTTTTGCCGGATTTGGAAAAGGTACTCTTCCATCTGGTCAATGGAAAGTTCCAGGGGCGAACATTTAAAATACAACACCATTTTTGAAATTTGCATCAGGTAATTGCGGATGCACGATTCTGATTTACCGGCAATGGTGTACTTGCGAAGGAATTTTTCACTGATGGTTTTAAACTCGGGAACAGCCTCATTGGCCTGCTCCAGGTAAGATTTTCTGCTCATAATAAATTTGTTTTAAAAATTAATGGCAGCAAAATCAGCAGATATGGCCAACAATTCCTATTTTAGTTGAAAAATAAGCTCCCCGCTGAAGCGGGGTTTAGTTCAACAATGTGTAAATTTCAGAGCGGTGTTGGTGGTTTTCGAGCTGCGGATTCTCGCATGAACGTCACGTCCTACCGGATGCTGACGCTCTCCGAAATCCGTTACGAAACTTAGTACCTGACCGTTGGCAATAATGCAAGAACATAACATAAATATAGAAACTGATTAGATTTAACAGATTTATTTATAATTTTGTATCATGTGTAAGGATAAATTGATAACAGGTATAAAAGTTACTCAACAAATGAGTAAGGCCAGAAACATTCTGAATAATCAGGTTATTCCCAAAGAAGAACTATTCCAGATTCGGAAAAAAGAAGGAAAGCTAAGTCCGGAACTCATAAGCGCTCTAAAAGCAAATGCCTGATTTGATAATAATTGCAGGATGCAATGGTGCAGGTAAATCTACATTTTCATCTTCATTTTTACCCGAGGGATTAACTTCTTTCGACTATGACAGAGTGTTATCAGAGCATTATAACAGCTTGCCAGATAGTGAATTGAGAGAAGTATTTGCTAAGAATCAAACTACAAAAGATTTTGAATCAGCCATAGATAAGGCATTGTTGAATAACGCGGATTTTTGTTACGAGACAAATTTTGATTCACATCCTATACATTGGGCTCAGAAATTTAGATAAAACGGATACCGGATACCAAATAAACTTGATTTTCTTTTGTTTGGATAATCAAGAAATTGCCAGACATAGGATTCAAGTACGCACTGAATTTAAAGGTCATTTCGTTGATGACAAAACAATAGAATTGAAATGGAAAGCCGGATATAAAAACGCAAACTTGCATTTTCAGTTCTTTGATAATATTTTATTCGTGGATAACTCAAAACAAAACGAAATTTATACAAATCTGTTGCAGATTGAGAAAGGAGAAATAGTTTTGATGACAGAAAAAATACCTGACTATTTCAAACATCGTCTGCCTGATATTTTTGAATTATTCAAGACTTAATAATGCACAAACGCCAATAAAGTACATATTTCAGAGCGGGGTCGGTGCGAGGACCAACTGCAGATTCTCCCATCATTTTTCAGTCCTTTCAGACTGGAACACTCTCCGAAATGCGTCCCACAGCCTGTATTAGACCGTTAACGCACATACTGCCGGACGAGAAAAATCAATATATGGATACAATATGGATAATTTTATAAGAATATTATATTCGATTTTCAAAACAATCAGTTGATTTTCAAGCCAATAAGTAGGATGAGCAAGAAGTTTTACATGTAACCAAAAAACCGGCATGACGAATCACACCGGTTGTCGATTTTAATATTTTTCAATCTATTTTGAAGGAGCGGGGCAATTGCCTCCACTGCCATCGCGTAATTGTTGGCCGTTGCCTTTGTTACGTCCGGCTCCGCTTCCGTCGAGGCGACGTTGTCCGTTGCCGCTGCCGTCTCTTAAGCCGGCGCCTTTACCCAAACCTTTACCTTTGTCGCGACCAAGGCCTTGTCCGTTTCCCGGACCCAATCCTTTCCCGGGCTGGCTTCCGTCGTAATGGTCACAAATTCCATCATTGTTTGTGTCAACAAAACCAGGCTGGGCGGTTTGTGTGGTTTGAACTTTTTTCAGGTCAACTTTCTGCGCTTCTGCAACATTTGTTCCGAGTAACATGAGTGCTCCAAGAACAATCATGGGAATAATCAATTTTTTCATTTTCTATTTTTTAAATTGTTTGTACCCTTTGGACACAACCATTCTGAAAAACTTGCACAAAAAATGAATTTATTTTTTCCAGACGTTGGAAACAAGCTTTATTTTTCAGAATAAGAGTTACTTATGGTTTTTCAGTAAGGCATACCTCACCTCGTTCCAAAGTTGATTTTTTTTGAAAATGGCTTTTTCAAAAACGGCCTCTTTTTTAAAGCCACACTTTTCCAAAACCCGTTGAGAAGCAATATTGTATTCAAAAATACCGGTGTGAATGCGCACAATATCAAGGTTTTCAAAACCATATTCCACCATTTGTTTCACAGCCCGGGTCATTATTCCTTTTCCCCAGAAAGGCTCCCCAAGGAAATAACCAATTTCGGCCGATTTCCGGTAAACGTCTTTCTCAGGATGTACACCAATGTTGCCAATATATTCTCCGTTGTATTCAATGGCAAATGCCTGAGTGGGATTCTTGTCCATGCACATTTTAATAAAGTTTTCGGCATCGGTCAGTGTGTATGGATGAGGAAATCCATCCCGCAGATTTTCTGCTATTTTTATGTTATTGGCCAGTTCGGTCAGGCGCGGTGCATCTTCCAACCGGAATGGCCTAAGTTTTATAGTTTCCATAAATGTAAATTGATTTTGCTTTTGTCAGATTAGTTTTTCTTTTTTCAGAATATTGTTAAAGCGGGTGAGTGAAATATATCTGTCAGCCAGGAGTTTGCCATTGAATATTAGGTTGAAAGCTGAATACAATGATGGCGCCTGTTGCGCTTCTTCGGGTGTTGTGAGTTCGGTTATCTGAAGGTCCAGTTGTTTTGCCATTCCCGTTTCCTTTATTTCTTCAATTAACCGGGCTACCCAGGGGCATTGTTTCGAATATAAAATATGCAATCCCTGATATTTGTTCAGTTGCTTGTTAAAGTCGTTGATAACAGGAGCCGGGCCGTCTTTCAGTTTGTAAACCAGCAAATCATTTCCTGTACCGTCAGTTTCAGCCAGGCTGAACCCGTTTTTCAGGAAAAGTTCTTTATTTGCCATAAACGATTTGGAACTGGTTACCACAGCAACTCCATAATGATCGTTTCGTTTTGCATCTTCAATACAATCGGAAATGAGCAGCGAGGCCATTCCTTTGTTTTTGTTCGCATTCGGATAAATATAAATGCAATGTATAAACATATATCCATCTGCTGAAACCGCCCGCCAGGAATTTTCGCCGGGAACATATTCAATAAAACCCGCTGCCTTCTTCTGGTCCGGAAGATAAAGAAGTTTAATTCGCAACCCTTCGGAAAGTCGTTTTTCCACCCATTCCCTTTTCAGCGAATGTGCCGGATGTTTGGCATTGATAAAACAAACATAGTCGGGATAATCAGCCAGATTATTCCTGTTGATGGTAATTATTTCCGGAGTTGAACTCATTTTTTTTCAATTTCTGCCACAAAAACCACGTAGTTTTTGCCGTACTTTTTAGCGCATTTCGGGCAAGTGGTGTACCACATGTAGGTTTTAACCGGTTTGTAGTTTTTTTCTTTGCACCACAATTCAAAATTTTTGCTCCAGTTTCTGGTTTCTTTGAAAGGCCCTTCATACACTTTGGTTACAAAAGTTCCGCTCATTGTCAGACTTGTAGCATTGGGAACAACCTTGTCCACCGCCAGGTATAAATCCATGTTCCATGCTGAAGTGTGGTCGGAAAGGCAGAGCCAGTCAGGGATTTTGGCCTGAGCCTCTTCCACTTTTTTGTTCAATTTTCGCATGATGCTGCCAAAGTTTACCGGCATGTAAAACAGCGTGAACACGTTGTCTTTTATAAACTTTTTGTTTTCCCAGTTGAAGACTTTTTCATCCCACGGAGCCGGTTCGAATTTTGGACAGCAGATGTCGTTTTCGGTAGTCTGTGCCATAACGTTGATTTTTTGGTTTCTTTAACTTACTCTTTTCCCATAGGTTGGAAAAAGCTCACTAAAGTTACAAAAAAAACTTTTCCTAAAATCAACTTTATTTTTTCCACTTCAGTCTCAAACTGTTGCTTACCACACTCACGCTGCTCATGGCCATGGCAGCCCCGGCAATCATCGGGTTCAGCAAAAATCCGGTAAAAGGGTAGAGGATTCCGGCTGCCAGCGGGATTCCAATCACATTGTAAATGAATGCCCAGAAAAGGTTTTGACGGATAGCCCTGACTGTTTGTTTTGAAAGCCGGATGGCTTCCGGGATTTTATTCAAATCGGAGGAGATAATGGTCATTGAAGCCACATCCATGGCGATGTCGCTGCCTTTGCCCATGGCAATGCTCACATCGGCCTGTGCCAGCGCCGTGCTGTCGTTGATGCCGTCGCCCGCCATGGCCACTGTTTTTCCTTCGTTTTGAAGTTGTTTTACAAATTCTGCCTTTTGTTCGGGTAAAACACCAGCTTTAAAATGTTTGATTCCGACCTGTCTGGCAATTGCCTTCGCGGTTGATTCATTGTCGCCGGTGAGCATATAAACTTCAATGCCATCATTTTGCAAGCGACGAATGGCATTCTCAGAATTTTTTTTGATGGTATCGGAAATGGCAATTACTGCCAGCGCCATTTTTTCATCGGCAAACCAGATAACCGTTTTTGCCTCGTTGCTCCATACTTCGGCTGTTTCGAGCAGTTTTGCCTCTGTTTGAATGTTGTTTTCTTCCAGCAACCGCTTGTTGCCCACAAACCAGGTTTTATTTTCTGCCGATGCTTTTGCTCCTTTTCCGGTTAAACTTTCAAAGTCAGAAAGCTGCACCGTTTCCGCGTTTCCGAAGTAATTAATCACCGCTTCCGCCAATGGGTGCTCCGATTGTTTTTCAATGCTGAACAGGATTTGTTTTGCCGATTCATCATGGTTCAACCACTGAATACCGGTAACCTCAGGTTTTCCCTCGGTAATGGTTCCTGTTTTGTCGAGTACCACCGTGTTCACCTTTTTGGCCAGCTCCAGGCTTTGGGCGTTTTTAATGAGGATTCCCTTTTCAGCGCCTTTGCCGATGCCCACCATTATTGCAGTTGGAGTGGCTAACCCGAGCGCACACGGACAGGCGATAACCAAAACCGTAATCATGGCCAGCAGTCCGTGTGTGAACCCGTTTTCTCCGCCTAAAAATACCCAGGTAACAAAGGCCAGCACTGCAATTGCCATCACCACCGGCACAAAAACGGCTGCAATTTTATCCACCAGTTTCTGCACCGGCGCTTTGCTTCCCTGTGCATCTTTTACCATTTGGATGATTTGTGCCAGCATGGTTTGGGAACCCACTTTTTCGGCCCTGAAACGAAAACTGCCTTTCTGGTTGATGGTTCCGGCAAAAACTTTATCTGCTTCCTGTTTGAGAACGGGTACCGGTTCGCCGCTCAACATGCTTTCATTCACATACGAACTGCCTTCGGTTACTTTTCCGTCCACGGCAATTTTTTCACCTGGCTTTACCACAACAATATCATTCACCTGAACATCCTCGATGGGCATTTGTGCCTGGTTTCCGTATTTTGTAATTACAGTTACTGTTTTGGGTTGAAGTCCCATCAGTTTTTTCAGGGCAGCGGATGTATTACCCTTTGCTTTTTCTTCCAGCAGGCGGCCCAGCAGAATAAAAGTGATGATGACGGCAGCCGCTTCAAAATAGACATGCGCGTGCAATCCCTGCCGGTGCCAGAATTCCGGAAACAAGGTGTTGAAAACACTGAATGTGTATGCCACCCCCGTACTTAACGCCACAAGTGTATCCATGTTTGCCGTGCGGTGTTTGGCCTGTTTCCATGCGTTAACAAAAAAGTCTTTGCCAAACCAGAGTAAAACCGGTGTGGACAAAATCCACATGATTTCGTTGGCATAGGGTATAGTCATAAAAAACATGCCGATAATAACCACGGGAAGTGAAAGCAAAGCCGCTCCGATAGTTCGTTTTTTTAACCGGCTGTATTTTTTCTGATGAATATCTTCCAGCGTTTCCGTTTCGTTTTTTTCGCTTTCAATAACCAGGTCGTAGCCACCATCCTGCACTGCTTTTTTCAAATTTGCCGGTTGCACAAGAGTAGGGAGGTATTCAACCGAAACGGTTGCTGAGGCAAAATTAATGGCCGCATCAACAACTCCTTCCTGCGCTTTTAAAATGCGTTCGATACTGGCCGCACACGAGGCGCAACTCATTTGCAAAACCGGAAACGTACGTTTTTCCGGTTTGATACCTTTTTCAAGTTCCTTTTTTGTTTTTTCTTCATTTGCCTTTTCAGAAGCAAGTTTTACCGAGCCAAATTCCATTTTGGGATTTGGCATTTTCATGCCGGTGACCCCGGAATTTTTACTGTGTTGCATGCCGTTTCCTGAGATTAACGAATGACTTTTCCTGCTTTCCGCATGAATTGAATTTTTATCTGAAGTTTCCATATTATTTGCATTTTAAATGTTCAATGCAAATTTGGCAAGATAAAGCAGGAAATGTGTTATACAATTTTTCGAAAAGATTACATGATTTACACCTTATCAAGTGGTTTGCGCTTTTGTACCTTTATGTTTTTGAAATGACTGGGTGTAAGCCCCGTAACTTTTTTAAACTGGCTGCTCAAATAGGCTACACTGGAGTAATTCAGTTGCCAGGCAATTTCGCTGAGGGTAAGTTCATCGTAAACCAGCAGCTCTTTTACCTTTTCAATTTTCTGAACGATAAAATATTTTTCGATGGTGGTTCCTTCTACTTCCGAAAAAAGGTTGGTAATGTAATTGTAATCGTGGCTTAGCTGACTGCTCAGATAATCTGAGAGATTGGTTTTGAGGGAGCTGTTTTGCCGGTGTACGAGGTCAATAATCAGGTTTTTAATTTTTTCTATCAGTTGACTTTTTTTATCGTCAATGAGTTCAAAGCCAACAGCTTGAAGCGTTGCGCTGATTTTAGTCTTCTCTTCTGATGAAAGTTCTTTTTCAAGGACAACTTCGCCCAGTTCGACCGAGACCGGTTGATAACCCAGCTTTTCCAATTCTGCCTTTACCACCATTTTGCAGCGGTCGCAAACCATATTTTTGATGTGAAGTTTCATTGCTCAATTTTACCTTTAAAATTAAGGAATATCTTTTTAAAAAACATTTTCACCTTCAGTCAGCGGGAAGGTTATTCCCTGAAAAACAAATGTCCCCGATAATCCGCGGGGAAGCCTGACAATAAATTGCTTACTGTTTATCCGGTTTGATTTGAATGAAACTGAAATTTCACCCAGCGGATGGTACATCTTCCCCTCAAATTCTGTGAGGTTACCCGGATTGGGTTCAATTTTTACTGTTTTGAAGCCTGGTGAATCCGGCTCAATTCCGCATGTAATATTCAGAAAATCATACATGGGATGTGCTGCCCAGGCGTGGCAGTCAGAGCGGCTGTTAATTCCGTGTTCGGGGAATGTAGTTAGTCCGGCGTCGAGGAATTTTTTCCACTCCTGCATCTGGTCGATTACTTTTTCGCCCAGCCCTGCTTTTTTTAATGCCTGAAAAAGATAGAATTTGAAGTAAAGTGTAGTCTGAATCAATGATTCATCATTCAATATTCGTTGGGCCATTTCATGCTGAACCTCAGGGGCGAAGGTGTTCGTGAGAATGGCGAAAATGTTGGTATGCTGCGAAAATTGTTCTTTTGCGGGCGTTTCGGCAATAAGCTTTTTCTCTTCGCTAAAACACAAGCTCATTGTATGTTGTTTTAACGATTTCGATATTTTTTCAAACCGGTCTGCATCGCACGGAAAATCGAACCGGTTCAGCAGTTCGGCTGCTTTTTCCAGCGTATAAGCCAGTAAAATGGTCATGTGCGCCGAACCCCCTTCGCTGATTCCGGGAGGTGAACCATTGGTGAAATCCGTTCCGCCGTCAATGTGGTTCCAGTAGGGAAGGGGACCCAACATGCCATTTTCAGCAATCCGGCCAATAAACCATTCAAGGACAAATTTTATTCCGGGGATAAATTGCCTGATAAATTCCGGGTCGTCGCGTAACATGTAGTAATCATGTACCATCCCAATAAAATAGAGCGAAAAGGGCGGGATAATCTGAACGCCGTTTGTAGGGTGTGCACTCTTTGTGATCCCCATGGGTTGCATGGAATTGTAAAATTGCTGAATAGCATTTTTGGCCAAACGGTCTTCCCCGGCCACATACATGGAAACAAGCGCCTGAATGCGGGTGTCGCCAATGTATTGAACCTGTTCATAATAGGGGCAATCCATGTAAGTTTCCAGCGCGCACAACCGGAGTGTTCTCCATGAAATTTCCCAAATCTGGTTCAGCATTTCATCCTCCACTGCAAACGAACCTTTTTGCTCCAGCGGATAGGCAGTGTAGATGTTGTGAAAATCATTGATTTTCAGTGGTTCATCCTGAGTTTCAATGGTAAGTTTTACAAACCGGAAAACTCGTATCCATAGCGGTTCAAACCGGCGTTCTTCGCCGTCGGGAATAAAAATATCGTAATACCCTTTCATGGTTTTGCCTTGCCAGTCATTCCGGTTTCCTTTGGTGCCATCCGCATTAAAAAGCGCTTCCTGGTACTGAATTTTGATTTTGCTGTTTTTTCCACCCGAAACAAAGAGTTGCGGAAATCCCATAGTTAAAACCCGGTTATCAAGCAAAATTTCAATACGGCTGTTTGCCGGAATTTCAACTGAAAGCTTTTTGTCACTGTATCCGGGAAAAGGAATTCCCATTACTTCCAGCAGTTCAGCAATTGGTTCCTTTTTTTGCTCCATGGAGGGCAGCTCACGGGGTTTGAGTTTCCAGGCAGTACCTTTCCATGTGTCAAGCCCGGAATGGTTTCCTTTACCCATTTCTTTTGCCTGTTTCCAGTCCGAATCATCGAAACTCGCTTGATTCCAGCCCCAGGGATGCCGTGCAGCAATCAGACTGTCGGTTCCGCCTGCAATATAACCTCCCCCAACGGTGGCTCTGTCCATATCCAGAACGTGATAACCTGCGTCTTTTTTTACTTTCCACGATTGATTGGTATTTGCTTCATGTTCCTCGTCTGAATCGCCCTGCAAAATAAATGCAGTGCGCAGCGATTGCTGCCGGGTTCCATTCAGAGATCCCCAATTCCACACCTGGGCGGCAATCAGGTTTTCGCCTTTTTTCAGAAGCGGAGCAATATCGGTGGTTTCATAGTTCCAGTTTTCCGAATCGCCCACAGCCGGGCCCCAAGTTGCCGGCAGGCCATTCACATAAAGCCGGTAACGGGCATCGGCTGAAGTGTGTACCACAAATATTCCGGGAACGGATTCGAGTTTCAGTGTTTTTCGGAAATAAAATACTCCTTCATTTTCATCCGGAATTATCCATTCTGCAAAACGATTATCATCCAGTTGTTCCGGCAGAGTTACAAATGGCTTGTTCTGCCCTGATGTAAGCAAACAGGTCATCAAAAGTGAAAAAAAAGGGAAAGTTTTATTCATTTTTTTTCTGAATTTACTTCACTTTGATGTTATCGGTAAATTTGTTAATGCTGAAAAGTTTTGATTTTTGTCTTTTCAGCGGTTTCCCGGCTACCTTGCAGTTTTCAAAAGTTACGTTTTGCACACGGTTGTTTTTGCTAAAACCATGAATAACGATGGGGCCTTCGTGAAACCATTCCACATTGCGGATGGTTACATCCTTGATATGTCCCGGAGGATCGTCGCCGTAAAGTGTTCCGTCGGTTATGTTCAGTTCAAACAGTTTGATTTCCGATTCTTCAACCCGGATGTTTTCAAAAAGGATGTTGCTGATAACCGCCGGGCCATCGCAAATGATGCTGAAACCGCTGTGGCCGTCAACCCGGCTGCCTCCGCGGGCCAGCAGGATATCGCAATCGCGCACTTCCACATTCCTTACAAATTCAGCATTGGTTTCAAATCCAATGGTCACACCGTCGGCATAGGCAAAGCCAATCATGATGTTGTTAGCCACATAAACATCCTGTACCGGATGATCGTAATTCGGAGCTTTTATGGCTACACAATCGTCGGTGCAGCGCATAAAACTGTCGGTAATGCGTACCCGTTGCGAACCGGCAGGATTAATTCCGTCGGAGCTTGGTCCGAATCCCAGCACTTTTACATTTTTGTATTCCACATCGCGGCAGTTCACCAGTGTATTGGTCCATCCCTGTCCATTCCGAATGATAACCCCTTCAAAAAGAATATTGTGGCTGTTGTCGATTTTTACCATTTGCCGGTATTCGTAATTCCCGTCAAGAATACCACGACCGATAACCCGGATGTTGGAAGCGCCGTCGGCCCGTATTCCACCATATACGACAGCACCTGCTGCTATGTAAACCGTTTCGTTGTCACTCAATTCAATGTATCCCGGACGATGAATTCCCGGCCCGAAATACTTCACATTGGGTGTTGTTTCTGAAAATCTTTCAGTCTCCTTTGGATTTGCAAACAGGTACAGCGGTGGCATATCGTCCATTTCCACAACCAGTTGGCCGGGGCCTGTCCAGGTAAAAGAAATCCGGTTTCCATCAATGGAAGGCTGAATATTTCTGCTTGCCGGTCTGATTTTTACATTGCGCGGATTTCCGGCAGCAAGGAGGGAAACCTCCAGTTTACCTTCGCCCTGAAAACTGGAAATGTGCAGCTCCTGCGGCTCGCGCACCGCGGGGTCGCTAAACCAGTCGGGCAGTTTGTCGAAATCGAGGTTGGACACATATTTTTCAGTCCAGATTTGCTGGTTATTCACAGCAACCGAAAACAGGCGGCTTTGTTCCAGCCCTTCCACCGCAGGATATGCCGTTACCTGCGAATTTGCTTCAAAAAGATTTAAAAATGAAAAGGCGAAAAGGAAAAGAAGCATTTGATATGTTCTCATTTTATTCATTATTTATCAGGATTAATTCATATAATTATTGGTTGCCGACTGGCAGAATTCCCAGGTTTTATTCTGAATGGTTTCATTTTCAGCATATATCGGATAATAATCGGCACCCCGGATGTGTTTGAGTGAAGGTTTTTCCGGTCCGGGTTTCATGATTTCAAGTTTGTGGTTCAGATGGATTCCGGTTTCATTTCTGAATTTTTCTGAAGTGCAGATTTCGAAATAATTGGTTGCCATAAATTCAGCAGGAGGAAAAAAGAGGTTTTGAATACGGGCAATAAACCGCCAGCCGGGTTTAAATTTTTTAAGCGTTTCTTTCGACATGCGGGCGCCGTTAATCTGTAGCGAATAAAACTTAATTCCTGTTTTGGTAAAATCTCTGGCCATTTTGAACGTGAGCATCAAAAAAGCCATTTTTGAATTGCGGTAACAGGTATAAACGCTGTGTTTGTAATTTTTGTCGGTTATCCCCTGCAGGTTGTCGAAATCAATTTCTTTTTTTGGCGAAAAAAAGTGTTTGATGATGTTGCTGGAGGCATTTAAAACCCGTGCATCATCCGACTTTTTTAAATGGTTTTGTAAAAGATGAATCAGCAAAAAAGGCCCCACCGTATTGGTGGCAAAAGTGATTTCAATATTGTCGGCAGTCAAACGGTAATCTTCGCCATGATTAAAATAGGCGGCGTTGTTGATCAAAATATCGAGTTTTGGAAATTTATTAATGAATTCATCTGCAAAGGATTTGATGGAATCAAACGACGACATATCCAGTTTCATCAGGAAAATTTTCTCATTATTTGATGCAGCGATGATTTCATCCTGCACCTTTTTGCTCTTTTCCAGGTTGCGGCAGGCCATGATAACTGTGTATCCGGCTCTGGCAAATTTTAACGTGGTTTCTTTTCCAATTCCCGAGTTGGCTCCTGTAATAATCACTGTCCTTTCATTCATAATTCCTAAAATTATTGTTTCACAATTTTATGCCGGAAAATTTCTGATTCGGTGCGGCAGATTAAAATATAGGCGCCGGGAGTTAAATGACTTCCGTTCATATCATAGGTGCTTTCTCCGCTCATTGCTTTTCCTTTAAAAACCGTAAGGATTTTCCTGCCGGAAAAATCGTAAAGTCCTATTTCAGTTTCTTCCATGCGGTTAAGTTTCAGGTTTATCCTGAAATTCTCTCTGAACGGGTTGGGATACACCTCCAGCGAGTTGTTGTTTTCTGTGAGGTCGATAGCGTTTACAGGCGATGTTTTTGCCTTCACCAGAATATCGTCGAGGCGCAATTGAGCGCGCGGGCCACTGGTTCCGCTCAAATGATGATACCGCCACAAAAGCTGCACATATTCGCGGTTAAGAAGTTGTTCCGGTAAATATACCGGCCCGGTTTTGGAACTGTGACCGTCGTTGCCTGCAACATATTCCGTTCCTTCCATATCATAAAAAGGTCCTGTAAGTCCGATGCGGAACTGCAGGTTCAGCCCGTATTCCCGCGAATTTCTCAGCAGGGTTTCGTTCAGCCATTCTGCCTGAATATCTTCTGCTCCCATTGTATTCAGAGCGAGCAGTAAACCGCCCAAATCGCGGCCCCTCCCGGTGTTTATAAATGAAATTCCGTTGTTACCCAGACCGTTTAAACGGGTCCGCGAAGTGTTTCTGTATGGAAATCCGATATTTCCTGCATCGTTGTCGGAATATTCATTTTCAGGAATGTAGTAAGCGTATTCCAGCGGGTCTGAATCAGTTGGATCGTTTATGTTGCTTTGCAAAAACAGAATGTGTTCGGGAAATGTCATTTCCGGCGCATTTTCGTTCCATTCCGAAAATGAGAAATCGTTGTCTGCCAGTACAAAAGCCCCGGGATAAACCAGTATCCTGAATGAAAGTTCGATGGGGGTGTTGTTTCCATCGCTGGCAGAAAGGGTTATTAAGGTTTCGCCTCTGTTTTTAATGTTCAGGGTGACCACGTTGCCGGCCAAGTTTGTTTCCACCACCTGCGGAAAAGTGCTGGTAGCAGTAAAATTCAGCGGGTCATTCTCCGGGTCCTGAAAGATTTCATTCAAATCGAACGTTATATTTTCATCACCTTCCACCACAAACAGGTTTTCGGGAAGGGCGAGAACCACTGGCGGCAGGTTGACATCATCGCCGGGTATTCCTTCCAGTGTAACATTGTCGAACCGGTTGTTCCCGGCGGTTCCGCCTTCAGCCTGTTCAAACCTGATTCGGATTTTGAAGACAGGATTATTGCCGGCTGCTTCAATTTCTGAAAAGTCCAGAAGGACAAATTCAGGATCATCGTCTTTAATAACAAGTTCTGTAAAAGGAATAAAGGCAGTTCCGTTCGCTGAATATTCAACAATTTGTTTTCCCGCTCCCTGGCCCGATCGGCGGGTTTCGTATTTCATTTTAATTTCTGAAAAACCGGTTGTGGGCACATCAAAGATAAGCGAAACATTCAGCGGGTAATTCACCCGGAGGTGGGCGCCAGCCTCGTCGCCAAACCGTGCATTTTCTGCTGCAAATCCCTGCCCGGTGGCAAAGGTGATTTCTGAATCTCCACTTGTGTGCAGTTCAGGATGAATTTCTGCAGTGAGCAAGGTGAAAGTTGGATTAAGCAGGGTTTCGGGTTCATTAAAATTCCAGTAATGCACCAGGGTTTCTGTGTGGGTTGATTTTTCGAAAATGGCTGTAAAATGCTGATCGTTTTCCGGCGCCAGTTCAAGGATTTCTTCTTCAAAAGTACCCGAAGCGCTTTCCCACCTGACAAACTTATATCCATCAGCCGGCACAGCTTCCAAACGAAGCGGCAGTTTTTTAAAATATTTTCCCTGCCAGGGATAAGGTTGTTCGGGAATGCCTTTGGTTTCTTTTTGAATGGGCAGCGTATTTACTTTTACAAGTCCGTGATTTGAATCTGAAACATCCACGGTGATTTGGTAATCTGATTCGAGTTTGAAAAAACTGCGCATATGTCCACGGGCGTAATTGGGGCGGTGTACGGCAAAATTCAGCATCACATTTACCTGATAATTCCAGCTGCTCATATCTGAAGGAGCGCCCCACCGTTGAATGTGTTTTTCCATTTCGGGTTCAATGGCAGCTTTCATGGTACGGATAATTTTCTGTACTTCATCGTAGCGCAAAGCAGAATTTAACTGATCGCAGTACCGGGTAATGAACTCATTTTTGAACCGATTGTTTTCCAGGAGCTTTCTGAAAAGAAAGGTGGACCAGTCGGGATTGGGCCAGTCAGACCCATTGGCTCGTGTGGCAAATTCCAGCATGTTGGTGGTGAAGTCATTGGCGTTGTATAATCCAAAACCAAAATCAGTATCATATACCATCCATCGCCACCTTCCGTCCCTTCCGGCGCCGGCTCCGGGGAGGTATTCATTTGTCCGGTACCTCCAGTATTTTATGTTGTTGCCCGGCCAGTCGGTGTTCACCATAAATATTTCAGACAGCATGTAATCGATAAAACTTTCCGTATCGATTCTGGTTTTGATGTATTCGTAATTGGTTTCGTTTTCAACCCCGTTTTGGCGAATGTACTCAATGGTTTGGTTATAATGGCTGTTTTCGCCTTCAGCTACCGAGGCATTTCCCTCGAGGATATCCACCTGGTCGTCCGGAATGTTGAATTTCCGGGCAAGGTAATGCTGGTCGAGTCGTTCCCTGATGTTTTGCATGCCCCAGTATTCCCCGTTCACATATAGGACTGAGGGCTGATAAGCCTGAATCTCAACGTTCATGTGTTTTATCATCTCCTGCAGGGCTGCATCGCGGAAATAGGTGTACCAGAAATCATTTCCCGAATTTCGAAGAATTAGCCGTTTGTATGCGTCGTAAGGTTCATCGGAAAAGAAAGGATAATTCAGGTGCGAGTCGCCATATTCATTGCGGGCATAAATGCGCAGCGATTTCAGGGAAGCAGCGCGCGACCAGCCGCCGTGAATTCTGAACCCGATATCTTGTCCCAGTTTTTTAGCCCCCTGACTGTCAAAAAATTCAAATCCCGCCGGATACTCCCATTCATCCGAACGCCGGTGGTAATTGGCGGTTGTACCTCCATCGGCATTTGCGTGGGGATAGGCGCTTCGCCAGTTTTCAAAGTCGCTTCCGGCGGTATAAATACCCTTGTCGTAATCGAACAGGGCATCTTCCTGGGCACTAAACGAAATCACCGGGAGGGCATAAGGATTTCTGCCGTTTTCAGTAACAAAATAGGTATGCGTTACCGTTTCGCTTGGAAGCGCTCCTTCTTTTTCTGCGCGGGCTTTAACAACCATGGCTTTTTCAACTCTGTAGTTGGGTAAATACCAGGGATTGTGATCGTAGGTGGTGGAAATGGAAGAAACCTGGTTTTCTTCGCCCGAACGGTTGTATATTTCCAGCGGAGAGCTGTAAGTATGACTTTGGAATGAACGGGTTAAAAATGGTCCGGCTGATGACCCCGGGTTTTGCCTGTATTGGTTCTTGTACCGGTAGGTTGTTCCTGTGAGGTTTTCGGTGGCAGGCAGCGAGCTGTCGAGGGTGTAAACAATGGTTGTGCCGGATTGATCCGTGCTTAGCGTGAGCTGAAACGGGCTGCCGTAAAATCCACCGGTATGTGAAAATTCCGGGGGTGAAAGCATCTCGTTGTATCCCGTTTCGCTGTTTGCCGTTCCGGGAGTAGGTTGGGCAAAAAACAGAAGATTTTCGCTACCGTCGGGTGTTCTGCCATACGAAATGTCGGTTGGAATTTCAACCGGAGGAATTTCGTCCATCCTTTCGCCCTGAACATGGGTAAGAATGATTTCTTCCCCGTCGGCACTGATGCTGAAATTGGTGTGCAGCGGAGCAGGTTCGGGCCAGAAAAGGTGTTCCCCCGAAATGGGTTCGTCCATAGTCCCGTCGGGCCATTGCCATCTTACGGCCAGGTTGTCGCCTCCGTTACCTTCTTTCATGAGTGCCATGATGTAATAGAATTTTCCTTTTTCAAGATATACCGGCTGCGATTTTTGTTTAGAAAATTTATGCCACTCCCTTGGCAGTGTCCATCCGTTCACGGAAGCAATGGTTCTGAGGTTATCCGGGTTTTCGTCGGAACTGATTTGCAGCTGTCCGGAATCGTCGCTCGAAATCCAGAATACAAAGTTTCCGGTGGCCGGAGCTTTCAGCAGTCCGTGCATCCGCTGTCCGTAATTGTCGGCTACGTCGATGGGCGCCTCAAATTTATCTCTGACGAAATGAAACGATCTGGGATTTTCCGGATAGCTGTGGTGTTGGATTAAATCGTTCAGACTGGTTCCCTGAATGTTGGGATAAACCTCCCGCAAAATGCCGTTTGTCCATTCTCCGGGGGCTGGCCTTTTGTTTTTACCCGATGCCCAGATGAGCAAAAACTCACCTGGTTCCAGGCTGTGTTCCGGGAAAACCCACTTGAAAGGATTGTCGTAATTGTCCGAAAGTCCCCAGTCCTTCAGCTGAACCGTTTCCTGGCCATCATTGTACAATTCAATCCAGTCGGAATAATCGCCGTCGTCATCTGCTACTGCCGATGAATTTGAAGACATTATTTCGTTGATTTTAATGTTCTGAGCCTGTGGAGCATTACAAAACAGGAGGGCAATAAAAGAGAACAACACAAGGTAAACAGTTCGCATAAAATGCCGGTTTAAATTTGAATGTTAAAAATAGGGATATAATCGGAACTGCAAAAAAGAACTGGTCAAATCAAAATTGACCCAGGCAGCAACTGCAGGTACAGCCTCCTTCAGTTTATTTTCCTGAAACAATCCGGATCAACTCCTCATTCCGGCTGCCATCGCCGTTAACAAGGCCAAAACCTGTGCTTTTATAGTTCCAGTTGCCATAACCGATTCCGGTTTCCTCAAACAAGGAAATCATATCGCTGTACCATCTTAGCCGGTCATCTTCCGGAGGTCCTGCCAGAACGCCAAACTCGCCGCAGTACAACGGCAAACCCAGTTCTCCGGCTTTTTGAATGGGTTTCTGCCATTTTTCCAGAATCCATTCCCTGTTAAATTCGCGGTCAACCCAACCTTCAGCAACGGGTTTAATTTCTTCGGGTAATTCTTCAAACTCTTCTTTGGTTAAAATAGTACCGGGATAATGAACAGGTCCGTTATAGTTTCTCAAGTTGGTCCAGCTTGCTTTCCAGTGGGTGAGCAAGAAAGGTTCGTAAAAGTGAAAACTTAGTAAAATATTGGGATCGTTTTCCGGCACTTTTAACTCATCAAATGTATCAACGGATTGCCAGCGGTTGGAACCAATTACGATAGTGCGTTCAGGTTCTGTCTGGCGAATGGCGGCTACTGCATTTGCAACCAGGTTATTCCATAGTTCGGGATCATCGGCCACTGCCTCGTTCATCAGTTCGTATGCAACCATTGAATTTGGGTATTTTTTCAATGTTGCAGACAAATCGCGCCATAAATCGTAAAACTTTTCCTGCTCAGCCGGATCGGTCCACAGTGGTTTTTCTTCGGCATTGAAGTAGTGTGAACGCAGGATGTGTAAATCAATTACCACACGCAAATCATTTTCCAGACACCATTCAATGCAATTTTCCATCAGTTGGAATGCATCGTTGTGCCGGTTCCCGCTTTCGTCCCACATTTGTTCTTCGTCAATAGGCAGGCGAATGTGGTCGAAGCCCATTTCGGAAATAGCTTCCACATCGGCTTTGGTAAAAAACTGCTTACGCTCTAAACCGCGCTGGCGGCTTTGCGACAGCCAGTGGGCGATGTTGGTGCCTCTGAACACTTCAAATTTTTTTTCGGGTTGTTTTTGTGTGGGAGAACAAGCAAAAATGGTTGCCAGCAGAATAATAAGCATTGAATGTTTCATATTAAATTGGTTTAGATGAATGAAGGAGTAAAAGTATAAACTTTTCCCAAAAAAGGAGCAACATGATTTGGCCGGATTTTCCACAGAAAAGATGCATCGATCTGACCCCCAATGGTTTTTAATGGATTCTATTCCTTCAGTTTTTCCCGGAATATTTCTCTGAATTTTTTCAGTTTGGGAGCTACTACAAACTTGCAGTAAGGCTGATTTTTATTTCGTGCGAAGTAGTTGTGATGGTAATCTTCGGCCAGGTAAAACGCTTTAAAGGGAGTTACTTCTGTAACAATCGGATCGTCGTACACTTTTTCTTCTTCAAACAGGGCAATTACCTTTTCGGCTGTTTGCTTTTGCTCTTCGGTGTGGTAGAATATGGCCGACCGGTACTGCGTTCCAATATCGTTCCCCTGCCGGTTGAGCGTGGTGGGATCGTGCGTAATAAAAAACACTTCCAGTATTTCCGAAAAACTGACGATTTCAGGATTATACGTAATTTGTATCACTTCGGCGTGGCCTGTGCGGCCTGTGGTAACTTCGCGGTAAGCCGGGTTTTTTATGTGGCCGCCGCTATACCCGGGTGCTACTTTTTCCACTCCATTCAGTTCCAGAAAAACGGCTTCTGTGCACCAAAAGCATCCACCTCCCAGCGTTGCTTTTTCCGGTTGTGTATTTTGTTCTGAAAACATGTTCATATAAATTGTTATTGCAATCAGTAATAGTACCTTCATTTTTTAAATCTTAATCGCGAAAAGACTTTCTTTTCAAATTCCCAGGCAAACCTGAACTGCCCGAAAAGTGCACCGAACAGTAAAAACAAAATTTGATATGCCGGGAAAATAATGAGCACATAAAGCGGAACTTTAATCCAAAGACTGGTATCGCCGGTAATTCCAATCCAGCTGAAAACGGCTTTTCGAACCAGAAGCGACGCGCTTCCGGTTACCGAAAAAATAACAAGAATCAAAATCAGTTGAACGTTGCTTTTGATGTTCCACTTTTTTTTTAGTTTTTTTAGCATGAATTAGTATTCAAATTCTCAAAGGTTATAACAACAAAAGGTAGTGCTTGTTTATATCTGGTGCGTTTGAAAAATAATAAACCCGTAAACCGCATACCGGAGTAACCGGAACAGGGCATACCGCAGGAAACGGCCCGATGGATAGCCGGCAGAGCCAACCAGCAGGCAGATAGCCGACCAGGGCAGGGGAGTGAGTGCTGCCACAATTATCAGAAAAATGCCGTATTTTTTTAACTGAGGCCAGGATTGTTTGAGGTATCTTATTCGTACGTATCTGAATGCGATTTTTTTATAAAGGTATTGTCCGATGAGGAAAGTGACATAACCCAAAGCGTAGGATACCACGGCAAAAATGGCGATAGTTGTAGTGTAATTGAGAACGCCACCTTTTTTCAGTGCCCAAATCATAAAAATCTCGGGTGGAATAATTCCAAAGAAAAATTCGGAACCAAAATAGATAAGGTAAATAACCAAAGGGCGGGCATAAAACCTTTCTACCCATTCATCCGGTGCATGCGAAATAAAAAAGTTCTCAACAAATAGATAAATCAAAAGAATAACAGCAAGCCAGGCTAATCCTTTTACCCCGTTTTTCAAAAGAAATTTCATTCTCGGACTGAGCTTCATGGCTTTTTCAATGGTTTTTTAAATAAGCCCGAAAAATACAATAAATTTTGGTGTTCGGTGAATTTGAATTTAAAATTCCGACTAATTCCATTCCCTTTCGAGCACATAATTGGAAATATCGGTAAGCTGCTGGTCGGAAAGATGCGGAAAGCCCGCCATGGGCGGGTAATCCATTCTTTTTCGTCCGGGTTCTTTTATCCATTGTTTCAGTGCATCCAAATCGTTTTGGTAGTCGGGCACTACTTCGGCCATCGATGGTCCCACCAACCGGGCAGTTGCGGCATGGCACACAGCACAATTGGTTTGGAACAAATCCTGCCCGGGACTGAAAGATCCTTCCTCTGTTTCCACCTCAGGGAGCAGCAGGTTTTCATGGGCTTTTCTCACCTCTTCCCAGTGGGCTGCCGTGCGTTCAGCCATCATCTTTTTGTGGGTTGACAGCGCGTTTTCGCGGTATAAATGCCTGCCGGTACCCATGCATGCTACAAGCACTGTAAATAATCCCAGTAAAAGGTAAAACCGTTTGCCGGGTACCGGGCTGTGTTCTTTCAGCATCAGCCAAAGCAGGTAAATAACAAAAACCGCAGTGGTAACTCCCCCCAGAATCACCCAGAACAATCCCCATGAGATTCCCCGGACCGGGAGGGTAATGAACAACAACGGTCCGAAAATGAATTGCATACCGGTGGTCGCAAGAGCCAGAGTAAGCATTTGTTTTTTGATATCGCTTTTTGTAAGGGTTTCAAGTTTTGATTCAAATTCTCTGTTTTTTCTGCCGAACCAGTAAGCCAGAAACACCCCGGTGATTGCCATGCAGGCGGTAATAAAATGCAAATAGCGTGGGAAAACATTGGGCAATGTCAGCGCATCGGTAAATCCCTGAATTTCGCCCCATTTTTCAGGGAAAAGCATAAGGTTTATGTTGGTGAGGAAAATGAAAGGGATGAGCAGAAAACTGAAGACCCCGATTCCCAGAATTCCCAGGTGCAGCGGTTTGTTATCGGCCAGCTGGTCCCAGGTGTATTTGTGCAGGTATAAAAACAAAAAGGCAACGGCAACCCAGGGAACTATTGAAATCCAGATGTTGCCGGTAAGGGCGTTGGCCGAATAAAAATAAAGGGTATATAATACATTGATTGACAGCAAAGGAGCAACACCCAAAACCACAGCAAGGCTTTTGTTAACGGTGATGGTTGCTGCAATCTCACGTGCCAGCAGGTCGTAATCCTTGTTTGCTCTGCCACGCAGTTCGTACCAAAAGGTGAGAATTCCGCCGCCCACCATCAGGTTGATGAACAGGATATGCAGCAGAAAAGAAAAAATAATGATAACCACCAGCAACCACTCGGGTAAAGGCAGCGGAAGCGGAATGTCTTTCGGTATCGGTATCTGATTTAAAACAGAAAGTATCATTTGATTTTTATTTTGCAGGTTAGTATTTTATTTTTTTAACATCAACTCCCTTTATCTGAGGTCCTTCCAGCTTGTGTGGATGTTTTTGCTGTTCGGCTATCCACGCAGCCAGGGCATCCAGCTCGGCATCGTTCCCCGGAAAGGGCGGCATATAATACCTCACGTTGTGCATGTTCTGCATATAAATTTTCATGGCCTCTTCGTTCAGCGGATTTTCAGTGCCGTACATACGTTCAAATTTCCGCACCACCGAACTGATACCGTGCGTAGTATGGCAACGGGTGCAGGCAATGGTAAATACCGCTTCGCCGGCAGCCATTCTGTTTTCTTCGGTAATTTCAGAGAAGGAAACGTAGGGTGTATGTTTTAGTATTCCGGTTTGTTGGTACAGTGGATATTCTTCTACCAGAAGTCCGTTTCCGTACATGTACTCGCCAATGACATAAGGTTTTCGGATGAACTCGCGAAGCCGTTCAAAAGTGCCGAGGAACAGGAATGATGCAACCACAGGAATAATAAGCAGATGTTTGGGCAGGCGACGCGGAGAGAAGGTACCCAGAATGCTGACAGCAAAACCAATGGCAACTACAATAATCATGACATTTACAAGTGAACTGTACCAGTCCTGAAACTGCTGTGTGCCGAGGGCCACCGGAAGATTGCCAATCATGGCGCGCGGAATGTGCCAGTAATACAGGAATGCACCCGAAGCAGCCACCGGCATCCAAACCAATATCCAGAAGGAAATGTATTTCAGGATTCCGGTTTTCCACTGGTTCTGTTTTTTCATCACATAGGCTACAAACATTAGCGCCACAGTGCCGGCCATCATCATGGCCACAGGTGTGCGGAAAACAAGTTGTGGTAAATAAAGCGGGTTTAAGAATCCGGTTACCAGCGATTTTTTCTCCACCCAGCTTCCGGGATCCATCATAAATCCGAGAATGCCTACAATGATGGCCATGGTGAGGAAAGAGAATATGCTGAGCCAGGCTCCAAATAAAATGTGCTGTTTTTTCCGGCGTGGCGATTCGTTCGATTTTTTCCAGGTGAGGTAGTAAACCATAATGAATATGACTTCCAGAACAAATACAATCCACTCGGTGAACCAGGCAAAGTAAAACACCCGGATGAGGCTTCCGAGCGATGCCGGATTGGCCAGCGAGGCGGCAAACCATATTCCGACTCCGGTGAGTGCACCCACAGTGGTGGTAATTACAAACGCAAAAAACATCAGTTTGCGGGCCGTTTCGTCCCAGGCTTTGCCCTCATCGGGTTTGGTTTTACTTTTCAGGTAGCCCCTGAACTCGAGCAGGGTGACCAGCGGCGCAAGTCCTACGGCCAGTGCATGGTTGATTAACACGTGCAAAATGGCAATTACGGCAACCAACATCCGGTTGCCCATAAAATCGAGGTGAAACAACGGAAAGTCCATAAGATTCCTGGTTTATTTATTTCGGTCAAAATATAGGAATAATTTTTTATGGTTCTCCTGACAAACGAACAAAAAACCGAAATGTTCCGTTTTTTACCACTTTTCAGACACCGATTGCAAATCGGTGCCAGCAAGAGAAGTGCGTTCGAGCAGACACCAATTCCGGATGGTAAGCTGCTGCCAATTAGTTTGCCGGCAGTTTTATCAACTGGTAAGTCGTATTTTTTTCTTATTCGCTTCCCGGTGATGGTTGGGTTTTTGTCTCCTTGTGTTTTTTGTTTTTGTACCTTTACATTCAAAACCGATTGTTATGCACGAAGCTTTTACACTCACTACTCCGGCCCTTTTATTTTCAGCCGTTTCGCTGATTTTGCTGGCTTACACCAACCGGTTTATTGCCTACACCGGCGTGGTGCGAAACCTGTACAAACAATATAAAGAGAATCCTACCTCGGTGCTGAAAGGTCAGATCAACAACCTGCGCAAACGGCTGTATCTTATCCGTACCATGCAGTTGCTTGGCGTAATCAGCCTGTTTTTGTGCGTGGCCACCATGTTCCTCCTGTTTGTGGGATATTTAATGGTTGCAGCCTATTTTTTCGCCTTAGCACTGCTGTTGCTTTGTGCATCCCTGGCTCTTTCCATTTGGGAAATTCAAATATCCGTAAAAGCGCTCGAACTGCATTTAAGCAACATGGAGAATTGATACTATTTTTGGAATTAAATTTTCGATGTTTGCAAGGTAATTTAATGTCTTTTATTTCATTTAGAACAGACACTAAAACCTGCAAATGCTTACTTGTTTTTTTCCTTTTTATTCAGAAGTTTAAATATTTCCATACCGATAATCATTGGCACAGCCAGAGTCAGCACATAAAGCCATTCGTTGAAAGTTACCGGTTCAATGCGAAGGATGTTTTGCATAAATGGTATTTGCATGCTGAGAATATGTATTCCCTGTGCTGCCAGAATCCCGAACACAAGAATGATATTCCTTTTCAGCGGAACTTTAAACGCCGAAACCCGTTCGGAGCGGCAGTTGAATGCGTGAAAGTTCTGCATAAATACCATAAGTAGCAATATGAGGTCTCTCGCATGGGTTTCGTCCATTTGCGTATAATTATTAAGCCAGTACCACAGACTGAAAACAATTCCGCCCATGATGGCACTGGAAACCAGTGTTTGCTTTATCATCAGCGGATTGAATATTTTTTCCGAAGGCCTGCGGGGCGGGCGTTTCATGGCTCCGGGTTCACCACCTTCAAATGCCAGGGCAACGTCCTGAATGCCGTTGGTCACCAGGTTTAGCCAGAGCAATTGTACAGCCAGAAGCGGAAGTGGCAATCCCGCAATGATGGAGGCAAGGAATAGTATTACTTCGGCAGCCCCGGTGGAGATAAGCAGGTAAATCACTTTCCGCACATTGTCGTAGGCAAAGCGACCCTCTTCCACACCTGAAACGATAGAAGAGAAGTTGTCATCGGCCACAATCATGGAGCCTACTTCCTTTGCCACATCGGTTCCCGAGCCCATAGCTACGCCAATATTGGCCCGCTTCAGTGCAGGGGCATCGTTCACACCGTCACCGGTTACAGCCACAAATTCACCTTTGCGAATGAGTATTTCAATGATCTCCAGTTTTTGTGTGGGCGAAACGCGGGCAAATACCGTTGTGGAAGCCACCAGTTTTTCAAAGGCCGGACTGTCGGCTGCTCCCGATTCGGCCAGCATCTGGCCAGTAACTACGGTAGTGCTGCTGTCGGAAATGCCCAGTTCGCGGGCAATGGTTCCGGCAGTTTGCGGGTGGTCACCCGTTATCATCATCACCTTAATACCCGCATCCCGGCACTGCTCAACCGATTTTTTGGCCTCGGGCCTGAGCGGGTCAATAAAACCAATCAACCCGTAAAAGGTTAATGGCGGAATGTCATCGTTTTCGTAAAATTCTTTCTTTTCATAATCGGGATACCTGCCATGGGCAAATGCCAGAACCCGGTATCCTTCCTGTGCCATTTTGCCGGCATCTTCCAGAATTTGTTCCCTGCTGATTTTTTCAGGCGAGCCGTTCACCGACATGGCTTCGCAAAAGCCGAGGATGGTTTCAACAGCACCTTTTACGCTGATAAATACACCATCGTTTAGCCGGCAAAAGGAGGCTGAATACTTTCTTTCCGACTCGTAGGGAATTTTACCGACGGTTGTTTTTTCATCGAGCCATTCCTGCGGATTTACCCCCAGTTTGTAACTCATTCCAAGCAAGGCAACATCCATGGCATCGCCGTGGTAAATCCATCCGTCGTTCTCCCGGGCCAGGGAGGCTTCGTTCGCAAGAACAGAAATTCGGGTAAGTTTCTGAAGTTCTTCGGAATATGACCATGTAATTTCTTCTTCCGGTTTTTTACTGTCGGTCACTTTCCCTTTGCCGTTATATCCTTCGCCTGAAATGCGGTATAGTTTTCCATCGGGGAGAGCAATAATTTTGGCGGTCTGCTCATTCACGGTGAGTGTTCCGGTTTTATCGCTGGCAATTACGGTGCAGCTGCCAAGGCTTTCCACCGAAGTGAGTTTTCGGACAATCACATTGCGTTTGGCCATGCGTTTGGTGGCTATTGACAGGGCAACTGTTAAAGCTACTGGCAACCCCTCGGGGATGGCCGATACTGCCAGAGCAACAACAAAAAAGAAGATGGCGGTATAGTCCATGCCCTGCAGGCGGAGGATTACAGCCAAAACAACACTTAGTGCAATGATGAAAATGCTTATCTGTTTGATGAATTTTTCCATGCGGTGCACAAGAGGAGGTTTTGCCGATGCAGATTCGGTTACATCCTGCGAAATTTTTCCTACCTGTGTGCCAATTCCGGTAGAAACCACCACGCCCAGGCCCCGGCCTTTCAAAACTGTTGAGCCGGCAAATGCCATGTTGGTACGCTCGGCCACTCCAAGATTTTCCTGAAGTATCTTGTTTTGCTTTACGGCGGCTATGGACTCGCCGGTGAGAAAGCTCTCATCGATTTCCAGCCCCGAAGTTTCCATCAAACGTACATCTGCCGGTACTTTTATACCCGATTCCAGCAATACAATATCGCCGGGCACCACCTCTTCCGATGGAATTTCAGTATATCTTCCATTTCGTTTGACCCTTGCCTTAATTTTAATCAGGTTTTGCAATCCTGCAGCGCTTCTTTCTGCATTGAATTCCTGGTAGGCACCCAATGCGCTGTTGATAAGAATAACCAGAAAAATAAAGATAGCATCTTTCCCTTCGCCAATGGCAACCGAAGCGACTGCAGCAGCAACAAGAATGAATATCAGCGGATTTAACAGCTGGTGAAGCACGATTTGCCACAGGGTCACTTTTTTGCCTTCGGGAAGTTTGTTCTGTCCGTAATACTGCAGCCGGTGACTGGCTTCTTTTGCGTTCAATCCTTCTTCCGATGTCTGTAACTCACTGTACACTTCCGTTTTTTCAAAAGCATGCCAGTGTTCTTCCGAAAGCTTTTGCCTGTGTTTTGTATTTTCCATAGTGTTTTTTAAATTCCGCTAAACCTCGTAGGTAAAAGCTTCCCGAATCATTTCCAGGCTTTTGGGAACTGCGGTCATCGGGTCTTCATTGCCTTCAAATTCAACCGAAACATATCCGCGGTAATCTGTTTTTCTGAAAATTTCGGCCACCCGGTCGTAGTCAATATCGAGCGTGTACCATTTACCGCCGCCGTAATAGGTTTTTGCCTGTATAAGAAAAGTTTTGGGTGCCATCATTTCCAGCTGCTCATACTGGCGTTCCAGAAAGTTTCCGGTATCGGAGGTGATTTGCAGCCAGGGTGAATCGATGGCGTTGACAATCCGCAGCACTCCTTCGGCTGTGCGGCCCAGTCCCCAGTGGTTTTCGAGGCCCAGCACCACACCGCATTTTTCGGCAATGGGAATGCACTGTTCAATGGCATCAATCACCCATTTAAATCCTTCATCTTCGGTATATCCTTCCAGTACCGGTTCAATGCCTTTGTTGGCCATCAGCTCGTCGAACGAACCGCTCGTTCCCCATCGACCGGTATTCAGGCGCATGGTAGGAATTCCCAGCTTATAGGCCAGTTCAATCTGGTGAATGGTTTTGTCCACTTCCGACTGCCGTTTTTCTTCTTCAGGATAAACGAAACCCTGGTGGGTGGAAAAGCCCATGAGGTCGAGCCCTGCATGAAACGCCTGCCGCTTTAGTTTTTGCAGGTAGCTGTTTTCTTCCGACTGCATTTGTACCAGCAGAAACTCCACTCCGTCGAAGCCCATTCTGGCAGCATGTTCAATGCAATCCTCGATAGGCGAATTTTCCTTGGGACCGTTAAACTGCCAAAACGAATAGGTGGACACTCCGATGGGATTACTCCTTGTTTTTTTCTTTTTCTCAGAACTGGGTTCCTGTGGTGCAGTGCACGATGCTGCCATTCCTGCGCCGGCAACTGCCAGGGCCGAATTACGGAGAAAACTCCGACGGTTGGTTGAATTTGTCATGTTGTTATTTTTTCAATCGGTTATTTAATGCGGTAAAAATAAGCTGAATTTTAGCAAACTCCAAGAATTTGTTTAACCCGGGTTCCGGTTAAAGCCACCTGAGCAATTCATTTTTTACACATTCCAGAAGGTGGATGTCAAGTTTGTCTGAATACACGCGAACCATTTCTTCCACCTTGCCTTCGATAATGAGTCCGCCCATGGCTGCATCGAAAAACAGACAATCGCTGTTGTTCCACACTTTGTTCATGAGTTGTTCAAAGCTTTCGAAATCAAGGCGTTTTGGTATCAGAATGTATCCTTCGTTTTTCTCGGTCAGGTCAAGAAATATGTCATTACCGAGTTTTTTTAACGCAAAGCATTTATTCACCGTAACCAGGGCTGTTCTTTCCAGCGGCACTTTCCGGGCAAACTGAACGCCCTGGTCGAGGTAACATTGCTGCAACATTTTCAGGTGCTGATAGTCGGGGAAATTTCGGATGCGTATGGCAGAGTACCTTTGGTTATGAAACTGAAATTCGGCACTGGCTGCATTCACTTTGTTTTTGGAACAGATGTCGATATTTTGGGTGAAGCGCAGTGCTTCTTCGAGGGTATAGTCCCTTTCGGTAAAAAGAAAAAGCGAATTGGGCTCGGGTTTGTCCGGAGTCCTTCCATAGTAATTGGAATAGGGCTGGTCGGCCTCAGCAACCACCGTATGCTCTGTTACATTACTTGCAATTTTTACCAGCGATTCTTTTTTGGTGATGGAACCGCAAACTCTGATTTTTTTTCCTGTTTTCATTTTTATACCTATTTTTTTATGAACAGAAGTTTATTGGTTTTACCGTTTTGCAACACATAAAGTTACATTTTATTTCTGCTGAAAAATATGTTATAGAAAAGAATGGTGCAGCTCTCCGTTGAAAAATATTTCGATTTGAAAGGCTGCAATTTTTTTACGATTTAAAAGATATTTGTATTATTACATCGCAAATTTAAATTCAGTTGAAACAAAAAGTTAATCATTAAAATTTTGAGGAAGATGGTTTTGGAATTAAAAAAGGTGTTGGTTCTGTCGTTTTTGATTTTGTTTTTTGGTGTTGCTGGCGCTCAAAATGAGGTTGATAAAGGCCTCGGTGCCATTACCGAATCTGCCGTGAAAGGGCAGCTGGAATTTTTGGCTTCCGACTGGACGGAAGGACGTGGTGTGGGAACAAGAGGGGCATACCTGGCTGCCGACTACATAGCCTCGGTTTTCCGGATTTATGGAATAGAACCCTTTGGCGATGTGAAGTACAACATGCCTTCGCGGCGAGAAAGAATGGAAGGGAAACAACCCTCCAGCGATACTACGTATTATCAGAATTTCGGTTTGCTGGAATATACCCCGGGCGGGGAGCAGTTATTGTCGGTCATTAGCAGCGTTCGCGGAAATGAAAGTGCCGTGGATTTTAATTTTCAAAGCGACTTTTATGTGAACCCGGGCACTGTGGGGCACTCGGGAAAAGCTCCGCTGGTTTTTGCCGGATATGGTTTTGCCGACGAGGACGGAGCTTATAACGATATGAAAAACATCGACGTAAACGGAAAAGTAGCCGTAATTCTTGCAGGCTTTCCGGGGCACAGGGATTCATCATCGGTTGCTTTTGAGAAATTTGCTCCCGGGAGCCGCTATGCACAGTATTACATGGAACGGGACAAAACCGAAAGGTTAAGTAAGGCAGAGGCCATTGCTGTCATTCAGGTAAATCCCGGCACCGATCCGTCGCCCGGCTGGGCGCAGAACCGCATTTACCCGGTTAAAGGCGATTATTTTGAAGCCGATGAACCTTTTCCTACCTACTACGATTACCGGATGACATTGCCCGGCGATTCGCTGCGGTCCGACCTTCCGGTATTTTCGGTTACCAAACGGCTGGTGAACGAAATTCTGGCCGGTACAGGTATTGACCTGGAAAATTTTGAAAAGACTGCCGCTGAAAAAATGCAGCCAGCTTCACGCGAGCTTACAGGAAAACTGGTTTCCTTTAAAACCAACGTTGACTCGCGGATTGTAAAGGCACGGAACGTGCTGGGCGTGATTGAAGGCGAAAAGAAAGACGAATTTATTGTTGTTGGAGGGCATTACGACCATGTGGGCAAATGGAATGGCTGGATATGGAACGGCGCCGACGACAATGCATCGGGAACCGTAGGAGTGATGACCATTGCCAAAGCATTTAAGGCAACCGGTAAAAAACCGGAGAAAACAGTCATTTTTGCTGCATGGTCGGGAGAAGAAAAAGGACTGTGGGGGTCGCGCTATTTTGTACGCGAGGCCATGAAAAACAACATGAATATTGCGCTGAAGCTGAACTACGATATGATTGCCCGCGATGCTGAGAACGATACGGAAAAGAACAAGGCATCCATGACTTATACCAAAGCCAATGCCGGTATCGAAGCCATTACCCGAAAGCATATTGATGAGTTCGGTATCAACCTCGACCTGACCTACCGGGCATCGGAACGTCCGACAGGCGGAAGCGACCACGCACCCTTTGCACAGGAAGGAATCCCGATTTTTTACTTTATGGCAGCCATGCACCCCGATTACCATTTGCCGTCGGATGAACTGGATAAAATCAATTGGGAAAAGATGGTGAACATCATTAAAATCGGTTTTCTAAATACCTGGGAATTTGCCAACAGCGACGAATTTCTGGTGCCGCAGGAGTAATTTTTCATAGTTGGAATGGCTACCTCCTGCGGAATTCTTTTGGATTGAATACCGGTCCAATTGATGGTTTTTTCGTTTTTGCCGGTTCAATTATATTTTTCTGAAAAGAAGCCATATCTTTATTGAATGAGTTTATTGATTAGCAATAAAGAGTTTAAAACTGAAAACTATGACAATAAGCCATACCTTGTAAATTAAAGTAAGCATGAAAAACATCTAAATCATCTTTTTATGAACCGATTTGCCATTCTTTATTTCCTGATTGTTCTTTTTCTTGTAATTGGTTGCAATTCCAAAACCGCCCCCGAAGTTTTCGATCTGCGTTGTGAAAGCCTGCAAAATCCTTTGGGAATAGACAAAACAACGCCCCGTTTTAGCTGGAAAATCAGCAGTGAAAAAAACGGAACCGAACAAAAAGCCTTTCAGATTCTGGTTTCCGCTGAACGTTCGGATTTAACAGAAAACAAAGCTGATTTATGGAATTCAGGAAAAGTGGAATCCTCTGCATCTGTTTTTGTGCCGTATCAGGGCCAAAAGCTGAACCCCGGCCATGCAGCCTGGTGGAAAGTCCGCGTTTGGGATGAGGCCGGGAATGTCTCCGGCTGGAGCGAACCGGCCCGGTTCAGCATTGGGTTGCTCAGTGAAAACGACTGGCAGGCCGTTTACATCTCCTTCAATACCGAAAACGGTTACTGCGAATGCCCGCAACTTTATCAGACTTTCGATGTGGACGAAACGGATTCAAATTATTTCCTGCATGTAAATTCGCTGGGGTATCACGAAGTTTTTCTCAACGGCAAAAAAGTGGGTGAGGGCGTGCTGGCGCCGGCAGTTTCGCAGTTCGACAAACGTTCGCTTATCAACACTTACGATGTTTCCGAACTCCTGCAAAATGGGAAAAACGAAATCATCCTCTGGCTGGGCAGCGGCTGGTACACTGAGGGTTTGCCCGGAGTGGTAAACAATGGTCCGGTGGTGCGGGCGCAACTGGAAAAAGTTGAAAAAAGCGAAAAGAAAATCATTCTGGCAACCGATGAAAACTGGCAGGGACGAAAAAGCAGCTACACCCGGCATGGCAACTGGCGTCCCGACCGGTTTGGCGGTGAGATAGTGGATGGCGTGCTGGCAAAAAATGATTTGAAAACCGAAAATCCCGAAAATCCCTGGCAGCCGGTTTCGTTGGTGAATATTCCTGAACATAACGCAAGCCCGCAAATGACGGAACAAAATGCCATTACCGAAACAATCAGTCCGGTTTCAATCAAAGAAATTGCACCCGACACATTCCTGGTGGATATGGGTAAAAACCTGACCGGCTGGGTGGAATTTCATTTTCCCGACCTGCAAAAAGCACAGGAAATTAAACTGGATTATTGCGACCATTTAATTAACGGTGAACGGTTTAACGACCGGAACCAATGGAATAAGTATATCGCCTCCGGTACTTCGCCCGAAATATTCATCAATAAGTTCAATTACAATGGATTCCGTTATATTCGGATTACCGGGCTGAACGAAAAACCGAGCGCAGAATCCATCAAAGCTTACCTGATTCACACCGATTTTGAGCCGGCTGCCACGTTTGAATGTTCCGACCCCGATTTAAACGCCATTCACGATATGCTTTTTTATACTTTGCAATGCCTGAGTTTGGGCGGTGATTTTGTGGATTGTCCGCAAATCGAGCGCCTCGGCTATGGTGGCGACGGAAATGCCTCCACTTTAACGGCACAAATCATGTTTAACCTGGCGCCGGTTTACAACAACTGGCTGCAGGCGTGGGCCGATGTCATCCGCGAAGACGGCGGAATGCCGCATACCGCACCAAATCCTTACCGGGCCGGCGGCGGACCATACTGGTGCGGATTTATTATCACAGCTTCGTGGCAAACGTATCTGAATTACGGCGACACGCTGGTGCTGGAAAAATACTATCCGGTGATGCAAAAATGGCTGGGCTACGTGGATGCACACACGGTTGACGGGTTGCTGAAACCCTGGCCCAACACCGACTACCGCAACTGGTACCTCGGCGATTGGGCCACGCCGGAGGGAATCGACCAAACGAATGAAGCGTCGGTTGATTTGGTAAATAATTCCTTTATCGCCGTCTGTTTCGACAACATGGAACGCATGGCCGGAATTCTGGGAAAACCTGAAGATGCCCGTTTGTATGCCTCGAAAAAACAGCAGTTGCAGAAAAAAATCCACGAAACTTTTTTCGATGAAACTACCAATATGTACGCTACCGGAACGCAGGTTGACCTGGCTTTTCCGATGATTGCCGGCGTGGTTCCGGAGGAAATTCTGAAAGCTGTGGAAAATTCGCTGTACCATGAAACCGAAGTGAACCGGAACGGGCATCTGGCAACAGGACTGGTGGGATTGCCGGTGTTAACCGAATGGGTGGTGGAAAACAACGAGGCTGATTTGATGTATTCCATGCTGAAAAAACGCGGTTACCCCGGCTACCTGTACATGCTCGACAACGGCGCTACCACTACCTGGGAGCACTGGAACGGCGCCCGGAGTCACATTCACAACTGCTACAACGGAATCGGTTCTTGGTTTTACCAGGCGGTTGGCGGAATCCGGCCGGTGGAAAATGTACCGGCTTACCAAAAGGTGCGTATTCAGCCGCAAATCCCCGATGGCGTAACCTGGGCTAATACGTCTCAGGAAACACCTTTTGGGAAACTGGTATTAAACTGGAATTTAACCGGTGAAATGCTGGAACTGGATATTGAAATTCCGGTGGGTGTGGAAGCGGAAGTGGTAATTCCGGCTTCGGTGAAATCTTATATACTGAATGGAAACGAATACGAATTGACTGGAATGGAGGAAGATGCGATGGGGTTGAAAAGCGGGAAATATAAAGTCAGTTATAAAAGGAGTTAATATAAGTACCAGACAGAATTGAACTAAGCTAAAAATAGTATTTTAGTGAATTAAATTAAAAACAGAAGTGAAAACCAAAATATGAGCTTATTTCAAAAATCTGTAGAGAAAAAATATTTGAATGACCTCGATTCTTCATTGATAGATAAAAAGTACGGCGACTTTCAGAATTATTTTGGTAGTCCGGACATACAGGAAAATATAAGAAACTCAAAAGAAGAACAATTTCAGGAAGGGTTTTTACGAGAGTTATTTGTGAAGATTCTGGGATACACGTTAAATCCGGAACCAAATTTTAATCTTACAACCGAATTAAAAAATACTGCCAATAGCAAGAAAGCTGACGGTGCGATTCTTGCCGGTACGGCGGAGCATGCTCCGCCGTACCAGGCACGAGACAAAGAAATACAAGGGGAGCATGCTCCCCAAACTGCAATCGCTGTCATTGAATTAAAAGGAACTGATACAACCGACTTAGATAAAATTGAAACACAAGCATTCGGATACAAGAACAATCATCCAAAATGCGTTTATGTAATTACTTCAAATTTTGAAAAACTCCGTTTTTACATTCAAAATGCGGTTGACCATATCGACTTTGATTTATTCAACCTGACCCGGGAGCAGTTTGCGTTAATGTGGCTGTGTTTGGCAAAAGATAATTTGCTAAACGGAATTCCTCTGAAAGTAAAAGAATCATCGCTTGTACAGGAAGAAAACGTTACCAAAAAACTGTATGCCGATTATTCCAAATTTCGTGAAGCGATATACAACAACCTTGTGAAGAACAATCCAGAAATTGACAAGCTTTTACTATTCAGGAAAACACAGAAGTTACTCGACCGATTTTTATTCATATTCTTTGCAGAAGATAGATTGTTGTTGCCACCAAATTCAATCAGCGAAATTGTAAAGCAATGGAATACTTTGAAAGATTTGGATGCTTATGTTCCGCTTTACGACCGGTTTAAAAAGTATTTCGGATACCTGAACACAGGTTACAAAGGCAAAAGATATGACATTTACGCTTACAACGGCGGTTTGTTTGCAACCGATGAAATACTGGATAATATTTCGATTGACGATGAAATATTTTACAAACACACTTTAACATTAACCCAGTACGATTTTGAAACCGATGTTGACGTAAATATTCTTGGACATATTTTTGAGCATTCGCTGGGTGAAATTGAAAATGTACAAGCAGAAATAGCCAGGACACCGGAGCATGCTCCGGTGCATTTGCAGGCAACCACCCATGGAAAAGGGGAGCATGCTCCCCGCGTAACATCTAAACGCAAAAAAGACAGTATTTTTTATACTCCGAAATACATTACCAAGTACATTGTTGAAAATACGGTTGGAAAACTTTGCGAAGAAAAAAGGGTTGAACTCGGAATTGTTGACGAAGAATATGCCAAAGGCAGGAAAAACCGGAAAAAGGTAATTGTACGCACACTCGACAAAAAACTGGACGATTACCGGGACTGGCTTTTAACTTTAACTATTCTCGACCCGGCTTGTGGTTCCGGAGCTTTTTTAAACCAGGCGTTGGAATTCCTGATTAACGAACACCGGAAAATTGATGAGTTGCGCAAACAACTTTTGGGCGGGGCAATTATTTTCTCCGACATTACAACCGACATTTTAGAAAAAAATATTTACGGCGTTGACCTGAACGAAGAATCGGTTGAAATTGCCAAACTCTCGTTGTGGCTGCGAACCGCGCAAAAAGGCCGGAAACTAAACACACTCAGCAACAATATAAAATGCGGAAATTCCCTGATTGATGACCCCGAAGTTGCCGGAGAAAAAGCCTTTAACTGGCACACAGAATTCCCGAATATTTTCAAGAAGAAAAAGAAAAAAGCATGGCATGTAACTACGGCAACCCACAACTCGCGATATTCACAGCGTATGTTCGATAACCATGTAAAAATCGGTACCCCCGTTTGGTTAACGGATAAAGAAGAAATAATTGTTACTGAAACCATTGCCGAAATTGTTGAAAAGGACAAGCTGAATATGCTGGCCTACAATATTTGTGGCGACCATGCTCACATGATAATTGTATGTACCGAAAATGAGCTCCCAAGAATAGTACAGAAAATAAAAGCCATGTCGGCACGGGCATGCAATATTGCTATGGGACGGACTATTCCTATGTCGGCAGAAGGGGAGCATGCTCCCCAAAAAGAATATCGCGATACGGACGGTACGCGGAAGCATGCTTCCGTGCACCTGGCGGCTCATACGGGTGTAGGAACGCCGGAGCGTGCTCCGGCGCATTATGCCGGAGCAGAAGACAGCACAGCGGAGCATGCTCCGCGGCATAGGGGAAACACTCAGTTCCACCTATGGGCCGAAAAATTCGACGGCAAAGAAATTACCAGTAACGAACAACTGGAAAATACCATTGCCTACATACTAAACAACCGTAAGAAACACCAACTCCCGGAAAACGAAAAACTGCTATCGTTCATACAAAAGATGACCTGCTCCCGCCAATATGCTTTCCGAACCGAATACAATGGTGGTTTTGATGTGGTGATTGGGAATCCGCCGTATGTGCGGAAACAGGGATTAGTGGAAAATTATCCTGAAATGTGTGAATTTTACGAACAGAATTATAAATCGGCTACTGCCAATTATGATATTTACGCTCTTTTCATGGAAAGAAGTTTTGATTTAATTCAAGAAAAGGGAACTATCTCATTCATATTGCCACATAAGTTTTTAGTTACTGATTTTGGAGTTGGAATCAGACAATTTTTTAAAGAAAACCATGCAGTACAAAGCATTTTGCATTTTGGTTCAGAAATGGTTTTTGCAGATGCGTCAACTTATACCTGCATAATTAATCTGGATAAAGATAAAAAGGATAAGGTTTTCTTTAAGAAAATGAATCCCTTGGAAATAAATAATCCATTTGATTGGGATTATATGCTATATCAAAATTTGAGCGATAAAAACTGGGATTTACAAAGCCAAAAAATATTTGATTTAATAGACAAATTGAAACATCAACCTTACACAATAAATGATGTTTTTGATAAAATTTTTGTAGGAATGCAAACCAGCTTGGACGCTGTATATGTATTTGAAGGTATTGATAAAGGAAACTACATTCAAGCCTACAATGCCAAATATGATTATCATTTTAAAATAGAAAAAGAGTTAGCAAAACCTTTTATTAAAGGAAATGAAATTTCTAAGTACAAAACTTTAAGTAACGTTCACTATGTTTTGTTCCCTTATAATAAAGATGGTAAAGCAATTTCAGAAGGATACATAAAAACCAATTTACCCAAAACCTATACTTATCTAAAACATTTTGAAGCTGAAATTAGAGGAAGAGAAAAGGGTAAAATGGATATTGATGAGGGTTGGTATTTATACATCTACCAAAAGAATCATGAAAAATTTCCACATCCAAAAATCATGACCCAGGAAATTTCATTAGGTTGCAACATGACCTACGATGAAAACGGGGAATTCTATCATCCAACTACTATTTATTCATTTGTAAAAAAGAAAGATTTCAATGTAGATGATACGTTTTATTTGGGGATACTCAACTCCAAAATAATGTGGTTTTTCCTTAAAAATACGGGGACAGAATTAAGGGGTGGTTATTTCAGGTTTAAAACCAATTATTTAAAACCCTTTCCTTTACCTGAAATACCTGAAAATCCCAATATTGTAATTGATAAAGTAAATTCTATTTTATCCTTAAACAAAGACTTGCAGGAAATTTCAGCAAAGTTTAAAAGAACTTTACAAAGAGAATTTAATCTTGAAAAATTAAGCAAAAAATTAGAAAATTGGTTTGAGTTAAACTATACAGATTTTCTCATAGAATTAAAAAAGCAAAAAGTTGAATTGTCCCTTTCTCAAAAAGCAGAATGGGAAGATTATTTTCTTCAAGAACAACAAAAAGCCATTTCATTAACATCCGAAATCGAAAAAACCGACCAAGAAATTGACCGAATGGTTTATGAGTTATATGGCTTGACGGAGGAAGAAATTAGGATTGTGGAAAGCTTGTAAATCTTGAAATGAATTACAAAAAGAGCAAAATAGGAAGAAATGATATTTGTCCATGCGGTAGTGGATTAAAATACAAAAAGTGCTGCATGAATAAAACAGAGAATTCCAAGATTGAAGATAAAGAGTTTTCTATTCCTGGAATTCTTTCACTTCTTAAAACTGCTCTTCAAAACTTAAACATAGTAGATAAGGAAGTATCAAATGTTGCAGTAAAAAAAGTTGATTTATTGAATAATAAAACTTTAGAATGTCAATTTTACGCAAATTCGAATAATTCAATTGATGTAAAAATTGAAGCTGCTGCTGTCATGGGAGCAATACATGGATTCTTCAAAGACGATTCTTTTAAAAATATGCAACTTAACTATTATGCTGTTCGTGCTTTTGACAAACAAGACTCAGAATTAATGTATGTTATTTCTTCAAAAGAGGTAGCTGCTTTAATTGGACAAGGCGATTCTGTGGATTGGATGAAAAGTTCAATTTTTCAGGAAAATACAACGGATTACAGATTAAGTGTGGCAAAGAAACAAATTTCTGAAATTGAAAATGCTCTAAGAAAAGTAATCGTTGATAGATTATCAAAAAAACATGGAAAAGACTGGTTTATTAGCTCTGTTGGGAAAAAACTTAGAGAAAGCGTAATTAGTACTTATTATAATCAATTTGGAATTGAGACTGAGGAAGGTGATGTTTTAATTAATTACACTTTTGTTTTACAATTAAAAAAAATCATCTGTACTAACTGGAAAGACTTTTCTGACTTATTTCCCAATAAAATTAGATTTGAAGAATTAATATTAGAACTTAATTCAATTCGAAGAGAAGAAGCACATAATAGAAATATATCGACAGTAAATTTAGAACAGCTAAAAGAAATATACGAATTCATTCTAATTGGTATTTCTGAAAAATATCCAGAAATCCTACCTCATTTTCTAATTGATAATTGGAAGATTCAAATAAAAGAAATCATGTTAAGCAATAAGCTTGAAATGGTTTTCTCCGATGATGAAATTCAATCTGAAACAAACAATGGATTAAAGCTTGCAAAAACAGTATTGAATTTACAAAAGCTAATTAATTATATAACGGACAAAGAATTAAAATTGAAGAGTGTTGTCGTTCCAGTACAAAAACGGACTACGCATAATGAGATGATTGGAGTTTTCGAAAAATATCGTTTTTTGCATGAAGAGTTACTCGAATCTGGAAAAACAGGAGTTTTGATTCAAGTACAAGAGAAACAAAAAGAAATTAAAAAATACAAAAAGACGATGGATGAATTTGTAAAAAAATTTCTTTTAAATGAATCATAAAATAATTATTGGAGAATTAGAAAAGTAAAGTGATGAATAATTCAGAAATATTACTGTACCAAACCGAAGACGGGCAAACCAAAATAGATGTCCGGCTGGAAGATGAAACCGTTTGGCTTTCTCAGGTTCAGATGGCAGAACTTTTCCAGACCACAAAACAAAATGTCAGTCTGCACATAAAGAATGTTTTTGAAGAAGGCGAATTGCAGGAAATTTCAACTGTCAAGGATTACTTGACAGTTCAAACCGAGGGTAAACGCGAGGTTCAGCGGAATTTAAAGATTTATAACCTCGATGTAATTATTTCTGTTGGTTACCGCGTAAAATCGCACCGTGGAACTCAATTCCGTATTTGGGCAACAGCACAACTTCGTGAATACTTGATAAAAGGTTTTGTGCTAAACGATGAGCGCTTAAAAGAAACCGGGCACACCAATAAATATTTTGATGAACTGCTGGAAAGAATACGGGATATTCGCAGTTCGGAAAAGATTTTTTACGCAAAAATCAAAGATATTTACACCACCGCCATTGATTACGACCCGACAACAGAAGAAAGCCAAATGTTTTTTAAATCGGTGCAAAACAAAATGCACTGGGCAATTCACGGGCACACTGCATCGGAAATTATTTACGCGCGGGCAAACTCCAAAAAACAGAATATGGGGTTAACAACCTGGAGTAATGCGCCACATGGAAAAATCCGAAAAACAGATGTTTCAATTGCCAAAAATTACCTGAGTGAAGATGAATTGAAAGACCTGAATCTGATTGTTGACCAGTACCTTTCGTTTGCCGAATTGCAGGCCCGAAACCGGAAACCCATGTATATGAATGACTGGATTAATAAACTCAATGACTTTATGACATTGAACGACAAAGAAATTCTGGAACATGCAGGGCGGATTTCGGCGAAAATGGCCAAAGAACTGGCAGAATCGGAATACGAAAAATACCATAAAAACCGAATTGAAATTGAAGATGCTCAGGAAATAAAGGAGCTTGAAGTGGGACTAAAAAAACTGGAAAACAAAAAGAAAAACAGATAAAATCAATTATAAAATTATAGCCAAAAATGAAAAATCTTTCCATACTCCTTTTAATTTTTGCACTGGCGTGTACATCTCCCGGTGTTTCCGAACCGGAATTGATGAAGGAAGCCGTGCCCCTTTGGGCCGAAGGCCGCGAAACGGAGATGAACATGACGTTGGGTTTTCAGGGCGTTTTTCAGACTGAAGAAAACAACAGGTTTACATTGCGGATTACCGCCTCCACCCTTTACCGTGTTTTTTTGAACGGCGAGTTTCTGGGGTACGGTCCGGCACGGGCAGCACACGGTTTTTTCCGGGTGGATGAATACGATATCGGAGACGTGGTGCAGTCTGGCGAAAACGTTTTGGCCATTGAGGTGGCCGGTTACAATGTGAACACCTACTACACCCTCGACCAGCCATCATTTTTGCAGGCCGAACTGGAATCGGACGGCAAAATTGTTTTGGCCACCGGAAATGACCGGGGATTCAAAGCATTTGAGTTGAAAGAACGCCTGCAGAAAGTGGAACGATACAGTTTTCAACGCCCGTTTACCGAATACTATCGGTTAGATGAAGGTTTTGACGACTGGAAAACGTCGGCAGATGTTCCGCTCACTCCCGTGAAACTTGCCGAACAGTCCGGAGGAAAACTGATTCCGCGTAACCTGTTCATGCCTGAATTTGAAACTTTACGGCCATTAGAGATTTATGCCAGAGGCACTATTGATTTTCAAAAAACCGAACGGTACTACAAAGACCGGTCGCTGGTGCGCATCAGCGAAAAATTTAAAGGCTACCCGGAACCGGAAATCGAAGTTTTGCCTTCGCAGCTGATGCAGGAAATAACAATCCAAACCATGACGCAGGTTTCGGAAAAATATTCGGGAAACCCGGTTGCTCTGGCTGAAAATGAATTTGCCACCTTTGATTTTGGCTCTAACCTGTCGGGATTTATCGGAAGTCGCATTAGCTGCTCCGAGCCTTCCACCATCATTTTCCATTTCGATGAAATACTGACCGACGACGATGTGAATTCCAAAAAAAGAATGGCCGATGTAAACAACCAGGTGGTGTATGAACTGGAGCCGGGTACTTACAACCTGGAAACTTTTGAGTCCTACACATTCAAATATTTGAAAGCCATTGTAACAGCCGGCAACTGCACCATTCACGATGTTTACATCCGGGAATATGCGTATCCCGATAACGAACACGCAACCTTTGCCAGCAGCAATCCGAAACTGAACGCCATTTACGACGCCGCCCGGCAGACCTTCCGGCAAAACGCAGTGGATATTTTCATGGACTGTCCTTCACGCGAACGGGCCGGTTGGCTGTGCGACAGCTATTTTATGGCCATCATGGAAAAAGGATTTACCGGCAAATCGGACGTGGCTCACAATTTTTATGAGAACTATGCGCTGGCCGACAGCTTTCAGTTTTTGCCAGATGGCATGCTGCCCATGTGCTTTCCCGCCGACCATAATGACGGGGTGTTTATTCCCAACTGGGCCATGTGGTTTATCGTTCAGATTGAAGATTATGCAAGCAGGGGAGGAGACCCGGAGCTGATTGCAAAACTGGAGCCCCGGATTTCGGCGTTGCTCGGTTATTTTGAAGCGTTTGAAAACGAATCCGGTCTGCTGGAAAAGCTGGATAGCTGGATTTTTGTGGAGTGGTCGCGCGCCAACGATTTTGTGCAGGATGTGAATTACCCAACCAATATGCTGTACTCTGCCGCCCTGGAAAAAGCCGGGAAACTGTATCAGAACGACGAATGGTCAAATAAAGCCGGAAAGGTAAAACAAGCCATTCTGGAACAATCGTTTAACGGGGAGTTTTTTGTGGATAATGCCGTGCGCAGTGAAAACGGAGAGCTTGTTGTTACCGAAAACACTACGGAAGTTTGTCAGTACTACGCTTTCTTTTTTAACATAGCCACACCCCAAACCCACCCGGATTTGTGGAAAAAAATGACCACTGAATTTGGCCCCAACCGCGACGACACAAAAACGTATCCCGATGTTTTTCGAGCCAATGCGTTTATCGGCAATTACCTCCGTATGGACATCCTGTCTAAATATGGTTTGCAAAGTCAGTTGCTGAACGAAGTCCAGGATTATTTTTACTACATGGCAGAGCGCACCGGCACTTTGTGGGAAAATATGAGCGCACATGCCAGTTGCAATCATGGTTTTGCCTCGTACCTGGGACATGTTCTCTACCGCGATGTGTTGGGAATCAGCAATATCGATTACCTTGAAAAAGAAGTAACCATGCGGTTTACCGACATCGGTCTGGACGAATGTTTCGGCTCCATTCCGGTTGACGACGGGGTGATTGAGTTGCAGTGGAAACACGCTGGCAATCAGATTCACTATTCGTTGAAAGTTCCGGACGATTTTACGGTGAAGATTGAAAACCGGACAACTTTTGAACTGGTCGCAATAAATAATTAACAAAGCCTTATGAACAGTATTTTTACAAACAAGTATCGATTTTTTTTCCTTCTTCTCATTCCTGCCGCTCTGGCCATTTTGGCACTCAATGGATTTGGCTTTTTCTACAAATCGGGTTCTGCCGGGGGCGGAATTTTAATCATTCTACTTCTCTGGTTCAGGCAATTGAAACATTCAAAGGATATTTGGATGATTATCGGCGCCTTTCTTTTTTCCATTGGCGGCGACTGGTTTATGTCGAACCGGCACGACAATACGGAAATGTTTGTTGCAGGCATTGCCTTGTTTTTTATCGCCCATATCGGATATCTCCTGTATGCCCTTATGAACGGCAGGATTCGGTGGATTTTTACAGCTATTGTTCTCGCAGGATTTCTGGTGTTTTTCTGGTTATTACTCTATCCTTCCATCAACAGCCTGCTTTTGATGTTTGCCGTACTTGGTTACTTGCTCATTTCCTGTTTTTCCATGGGGGCAGCAGCGGGTATTGATGCCCGTCCTGCCGAAAAATGGTCGTTTATTTTCGGAATATTTCTGGTACTGCTTTCCGACACCATTATTGCCATTGGCGAATTTGTGGGTTACAGGGAATTGAATTTCCTGATTTTGCCCACTTATTATGCTGCCCATCTTTCAATTACATTTTCATTAATTGCAAAAAGGGTAAAAAGATAATGACAGAGTTAAATAAATGATTTGCAAATGAATAAAAGAGGTTTGAATTTATGGCTTTTGCTAACCGTGTTGGTGGTTTCAACTGCCTGCATGGAGCAAAAAGTATTGGTGACAGGCCATGTTTATAATAAGACGGAAGACCTGGCAGAAAACCTCAAAGTAAAACTTCATCGGGATAAGGAAATAAAACCAAACAGGCAATATAAACGCACTGTGGTTCAGTCGGATGGAACGTTTCAAATGAAGGCAAAACCTAATCGCTCCTATATTTTGGAAATTAATGGTGAACAAGGTTCGGGAAGGGTTTTTCTGCCTGCTGAAAGTTTACAGGAAGAGGTTGAAGTAACTTATCCGGTAACCGAAAATATAGTTATTCTTCATACAAACGACCAGCATTTCGATTTAAACCACGAGGATGAATTTGCCCGGAAGCTGGAAGAAATAAGAGCAAAATACGACGATGTGTTTTTGTTTGAGGCCGGTGATGTGTTTGTGCGGCATGCCCACCGGTGGGTTGTAAACGACGGTCTGGCAAAAGATACGGCATGGTACGGAGAACGGGCATTGTACATGATTCAAAAGATGAATGAACTCGGGTATGATGTGATGACACTGGGAAATCATGAACTGGCCTACATGAACGATTACACCCGGATTGCCCTCGAAGCAGCACGTTTTCCGGTTCTGGCAGCAAATATTGAAATCAGTACAGATAAATTGCCTCAGCCCGATCCATTTACTGTGTTAAATACCACAACAAAACGCCGCATTGCAGTTCTGGGCCTGGCCACCGACAATGCCGGAAGGGAAGGGGTTCAGGAACTTGACCTTACTGAAACGGTTGACAAATACAAAACCTTGAAAGATTTTTCAGATGTTTACCTGGTTTTGTCGCATCTCGGTCTGGAAAAGGATTTTCTGCTTGCAGAGGATTACCCGTTGTTTGATGCCGTTATCGGAGGCCATTCACACGACTTGCTGGAGGAAGCAGTTATTGAGAATTCAGTATTAATTGCCCACGCCGGCGGAAATCCGCATTTCGTTTCAGATGAGCATCCGGTTTATTTGGGCAAAGTGGAACTGACTCTTGAAAACGGGAAAATCACAGAGAAAAAAGGAAAGGTTCTGGAAATCGGCACCAAGTCTGCGGCGGAAATAAAAATGCCTGAACGCGGACTTTGTGCCCATCGGGGCGCCATGGAAACGCATCCGGAAAACACCATTCCTGCATTTCGCGAAGCGGTGAAAGCCGGTGCGCACATGGTTGAGTTCGACGTGCAACTAACCAAAGATAACGAACTGGTTGTGATGCACGATGCCACCGTTGACCGCACCACAAACGGCACCGGGAAAGTTTCGGAACTTACATTGGCAGAAATCAAAAATCTGGATGCCGGAAGCTGGAAATCTCCCGAATTTAAAGGCTTGCAGGTTCCCACTTTCCGGGAAGTGCTGGATGAAATGCCGGTGAATGTGTGGCTGAATATTCATTTAAAAGGTGCAGGAAAAGCTCCGCAAATGATTGCGAAAATTCTGAAAGAAGAAAATCGCCTGCATCAGGCATTTCTTGCCTGCGGGGCCGAAGCCGCCAAACAGGCGCACGGCGTGGTTCCCGAAATTATGATTTGTAACATGGACCGGCAGGAAGCGAGTTTTGACTATGTAAACGGAACCATTGAAATGGATGCAGACTTTATTCAACTGCGCGGTGCAATTACACCTGAATTTGCTGAGTACGCCAAAATTTTGAAGGAAAACGGAGTTCGCATTAATTATTACGGCACCGACTCTCCGGATGAAATAAAAATGTTGTTTGATTATGGGATTGATTTCCCGTTGGCGAATGATATTATCACCAATATTTCTGTTGCCAAAGAGGCCGGAATTGAACCGGTAAAACCGGTTTTTCCGTGAGGTTATTATTCTTTTGCCCCGACTTTTCTACAAAAATAACTTAAGTTTGCCCTGACTTTTTTATGTTATTGCTGTGAATTCGCCTTGACTTTTTAAAAAATTGAATCATGAACAAAATATTTCTGTCCATCTTATTTTTTTTGGGATTTTTAAATATTCAGAGTTCAGCCCAACTGAAGGCAAATAATCTTAAGTGCGAACACCTCCAAAATCCCATTGGCATTGATGAGACCCACCCGCGGTTTACCTGGCAACTGGAATCTGACAAACCTGGTAGTTTTCAGAAAGCTTTCCAATTGGCAGTGGGAACTGAAGAAGCCGAAGTTGCATCCGGAGATGGCAATGTCTGGGAATCGGGAACTGTCAATTCTTCAGTGATTCCCGTGGTTTATAACGGATCGGAACTTCAGCCGTTTACCCAATATTACTGGAGTGTCCGGGTGCAGGATGAAAAAGGAGGCTGGTCGGATTGGTCACCAGTTGCTTTTTTTGAAACCGGCATGATGGAAATGGCTAACTGGAAAGGGAAGTGGATTACCGACACGCACGACTACAACGTGAAACCGGCGCCGTATTTCCGAAAAGAATTCAGTGCCGGCAAAAAAATTGAATCGGCGCGGGTTTACATTGCCGTGGCCGGGTTGTACGAGCTTTCCATTAACGGGCAGCGCATTGGCGACCACCGGCTCGACCCGACTTATACCCGCTTCGACCGCCGAAACCTTTATGTTACTTACGATGTCACCGAAAACCTGCAACAGGGCGGAAATGCCGTTGGCGTGTTGCTGGGCAACGGTTGGTACAACCATCAGTCAACCGCTGTGTGGTTTTTCGACCAGGCGCCGTGGCGTGCGCGTCCCAAATTTTGCATGGATTTGCGTATTACCTATTCCGATGGTTCGGTGGAAACAATTTCCACCGGTCAGGACTGGCAAACTGCGCACAGTCCGGTGATTTTCAACAGCATTTATACCGCTGAGCATTACGATGCCCGGCTGGAGCAACCTAATTGGGACAAGTCCAGGTTTAATGCCGAAGGCTGGCGAAACGCAGCAAATACCGGAGCTCCATCGCAAAACATTGTGGCTCAGGCACTGCATCCCATCCGGAATGTAACTGAAATTCCGGCAGTGGAAATGAAAAAACAAGACGAACGAACCTGGCTTTTCGATTTCGGAAGGAATATGGCCGGAGTAACCAAAATGAAAGTTTCCGGCCCGGAAGGAACCACTATTCGGTTAAAACACGTGGAGCGGCTCGATTCCACCGGCCGTGCCGATATGTCGAACATTGATGTGCATTACCGGCCTACCGACGATTCCGACCCGTTTCAAACCGATATTTTTATTCTGAGCGGAAAAGGGGAGGACGAGTTTATGCCGCGATTCAACTACAAAGGATTTCAGTATGTGGAAGTTACATCCGATCAGCCGCTGAAACTCACAAAAGAGAACCTGATGGCATATTTTATGCACAGCGACGTGCCGCCGGTGGGGAAAATCAATTCATCGAACAACACGCTGAATAAAATATGGGAGGCTGCCAACGCTTCGTATCTCTCCAATTTGTTTGGATTTCCTACCGACTGTCCGCAACGTGAGAAAAACGGCTGGACCGGTGATGCGCACATTGCCATCGAAACCGGGTTGTATAACTATGAGGGAATTACCGTGTATGAAAAATGGCTGGACGACCACCGCGACGAGCAACAACCCAACGGCGTGCTTCCGGCCATCATTCCTGCAAGCGGCTGGGGCTACCACTGGGCCAACGGTCCCGACTGGACCAGCACCATTGCTATCATTCCCTGGAACATTTACCTGTTTTACGGCGATTCCAGAATTTTGGAGCAGAATTACGACAACATAAAACGGTACGTGGATTATATCGATGAAAATTATCCGACGGGAGTTACCGACTGGGGTTTGGGCGACTGGGTGCCGGTGAAATCGGTCACGCCCAAAGAATTTACTTCAACTGCCTACTATTTTGTGGATGCCACCATTCTTTCGAAAGCTGCAAAACTGCTCGGAAAAACCGAGGATGCTAAAAAATATACTGCGCTGGCCGAAAAAATTAAAACAGCGGTGAATGAAAAATACCTCGACCGCGAAACCGCAGTGTACGGTAGCGGCCTGCAAACCGAACTGAGCGTGGCGTTGCACTGGGGGCTGGTTCCCGACGAGTTAATTCCAAAAGTGGCCGAAAACCTGGCTAAACGGGTGGAGGCCGACAACAAACACATCGATGTGGGATTGCTGGGCACCAAAACCATTCTGAACGCCCTGAGTGAAAACGGTTATCCTGAGTTGGCATACGAAGTGGCCTCGCAGGAAACCTTTCCGTCGTGGGGCTGGTGGATTGTGAACGGCGCCACCACATTTTACGAAAACTGGCCGCTGGATGCTTCGCGCGACATCTCCATGAACCACATTATGTTTGGCGAAATAAATGCCTGGTATTACAAAGCGCTGGGTGGCATTTTTCCCGATGAAAACCAGCCGGGATTTAAAAATATCATTCTGAAACCCAATTTTGTGCCGGGACTGGAACATTTTGAAGCAACACACGACGGACCTTACGGAACGATTGTTTCTTCATGGAAAAAACAGGGAAGAAGTGTGGAGTACAAAGTAGAAATTCCGGCCAACAGCACAGCAACGTTGGTTTTGGATGAAGGGAAAATTAGTGAAAGCGGAAAACCGCTCGATAAAAATGAGTTGATAAAGATTACAGAAAACAAAGACGGAAAGGTTGTTTTGAAACTGAAATCAGGAAAATATTTGTTTGCTATTGATTGACGAGGAGGATTAGTTCTGTTATTTTTCAAGTGTTTCAAGTACTTCCTTTTTATAACTGCGGCTAATGGGAATTTGCTTTTTACCGATTTCCACGTATTCGTTGGTGAAGGAGTCAATCGCTGATAACGCAACAACAAATGACCTGTGAATACGAAGAAATTCCTGTTGTGGAAGTTTGGCCTCAATGCCTGAAATAGTTTCGCGGGTAACGATTGTTTTGTCAGCCAGATGGATTTTAACATAATCGGCCAGACTCTCGATGTAAAGGATTTCAGAAAAACAGATTTTAACCATTTTTCGTTCGGCCCGAACAAAGAACGATTCGCTTTTTTCCGGAATCAGTTCAATCCTTTCAGTTTTTTGTATGACAGCATTTTCGTCTAAATATTTGGAAATGGCCTGCAATAACCGCTCAAACGAAATGGGTTTTAACAAGTAATCAACTGCTCTCAAATCGAAACCATCAACCGCGTATTCACGGTATGCTGTGGTAAAAATGATTTTTACGTTTTTATTCACCGATTTTGCCAGCGAAAGTCCCGAAATTTCCGGCATGCTGATGTCGAGAAAAATCAGGTCAATTTTTTTTCGGTTTAAAATATTGAAGGCTTCAATGGCATTTTTGCAGCTGCCCTCAATTTTTATGGCTTCAATTTTTGCCAGGTGGTCCTCCATAATCTCCCGGGCAACCGGCTCATCATCAACAATTAAACAGTGAATCGTTCTACTCATTTTTTCAGTTGTTTAAGTTAAAAATGGTAAGTTTTGCAGCGTAGCGGCTATCTTTTATTTTGTTGGTCAAAAGGTAATTGTTTTTGTAATTCAAATCCAGTCTTTTCCGCACGTTTTCCAATCCTATTCCGCCTTCCGGATGATTGTCCGCATGATTCTTAAAAGTATTTTCGATGTGAAAGTCAAGCCGGCTTTCCAGAACCGAAATCCGGATGTCAATTCTTAAAAATCCTTTTTCCATGGTTCCGTGTTTAAATGCATTTTCCACGAGAGGAATGAGAAGCATGGGGGCTATTTGTATATCCTCATTGTCGATGTTCAGCGTGAGTTCTGCTTTCAGTGAGTCCTTGAAACGTATTTTTTCCAATTCAATATACTCCTGAATATGTGATACTTCTTCACTGATGTTCACCTGTGGTTTGTTCACCTGGTACAGAATATAATCGAGCAGGTTCGAAAGTTTCAGAATAATTTCCGGAGTTTGTTTCGATTGTTTCAGGGCAAATCCGTAAATCGTATTCAGCGTATTAAAAAGAAAATGCGGGTGAATTTGTCTTTTCAGATAATGCAGTTCCTGCTCCTTGAACTGAAGCTGAGCAGCCAGAATTTTATTCTGGAGTTCCTTGTTTCGCGACACAGTTTTAAAACTATGGTTCAGCAGACTCACAAAACTTACAATTCCGGTAACCAGATAAACAAGAATGAGAATGAAATAGAAATTTTTGCTCATTGGCGGCATTATGGCAATATTGAACCCCAGCAAAAAAATGAGGCATCCGTAAATGATAAGTACAATGAAGTAGGATGTAAAAACGATGGTGTAAAAGCCGTAAAGTGCAAAAAGAAAATAATTTTTGGTGAGTAAAAATCTGGGAATAAGGTAGTAAACCACAAAGTAGGTAACTACCATAGTTAAAGGCAGCAGGAAACTTGAAAACCAGGTTACATAGGCGGTATCGTCGGAATTGTAACTGAAAAAATAGAAAAAGAAAAACCAAACGGCTATCCAAAAAAGGAAATGGAGCAGGATTGATTTGGCCTTTATTTTTCTGAATAATTCCATTAGAACAATATTACAGAAAATAGCGCTAACTGCATTTTTTTATCGATGAATTACCAATTGTTTCCGGAATATTGCAGAAACGAGGTTTTTTCCCGCTTTAAAGTTCTAAATTTGTTGAAAAAGGATCGGAAATGTACAACCGTCGCAAAAAAGATAACTTGGTAAAATTCTGATTTATATTTGATTCAGTATGAATTAAAAAATCAATTATCATGGAAAGTATTATTGGAAAATTTATCGATGGTGGCCCGGTTTTTACAGTCACTATTTTATTGGCATTTTTTGTAATTATTGCGCTTTTTGTTTGGGGAATATTGAAAATGGAACACCAGACAAAAGTTATTTTACTTATGAAACATATCGGTTGGTTTGCCGTTGCATGGGGGTTTTTGGGACGTACATTCGGTTTAATAAAAGCCTTTGATATGGTGGCTGCGCATGGAGAGCTGACACCGCGTCTTCTTTCCGATGGTTTAAAAATGGCTCTGGTCGATCCGCTTTTCGGAATTTTTGTTTTTGTGGTAGCGCGTTTAGGCATCATTGTTTTGGTGGCTTTGGCGAAAAAATCAGTTTTGGAACAATTAAAAAATGAGTAAGGCAATGAAAGTATTTATTTCACTGATCTTTCTGACAAGTTTCTGTCAGTGTGTTTGGGCGGGTAGGGGATACGAAACAAATAAACCTGACAAAAGCAGTTCAATTGAAGGCAAATGGGTTCGGATGACCCAATCGGGGCCGGTTGGACTGGAGTTTAACGGAGATGGCAAAGTAGAAGTGGATTTTGGAATTAACGGTACCGTTGATGTGGTTTCGGAATATGAAATGAGAAACGATACGATTTTTTTTATTGACAGAAATGGAGAAATGTGCCCGGAGCCGGGAATTTACAAACTGGAAATTACAGATTGTTACGTTGCATTTGATTTGGTTGACGATATGTGCAACGGCCGGATTAAAATGACCATTGGATTCTGGACTAAACCCAACTTTGAAGAACTTCTTGGAAATCTGACCAAAAAGATTTCTGAAACCGAAAACACTGAACTGTATTTATCCCGCGCAAGAATAAACCTGGCGTTGGGCAAAGCAATTGAAGCTAAGTCAGATTTAGATGTTTACCTTCAGCAAAATCCGAATGATTACAGGGCCCTAATTAACCGGGCAGGAACCCGTTTCCCGGATGATATGGAAGGAGTTATTTCCGATTGTATCAAAGCCATCGAACTGGAACCGGAAAATAAAAATGCCTGGTTTCTGCGCGGGCTGGCTAACTGGGAACTGGGGTTCAAAGAAAAGGCCTGCGACGATTTTTTGCAGGCAATTGATTTGGGATTCTCCATTTTGCGAATTGCAGAAGAGCAAAGGTGCCGTGAGTACTGGAGCAGAAAGGAAGATTAAAAATTAATACTTTGAACTTGCCATTTGCCTGAGCCTTTTAATTCTTTCAGAAGTAGGCGGATGGGTGCTGAATAATGCCGAAAACGTTTTCCCCGAAAAAGGATAAACAATGAACATGTGCGATGTGGCCTGGTTACCCGACATGGGAATTCGTTTGCTGTAGGTTTCGAGTTTTGAAAGCGCATTGCTGAGGTACAGCGGATTGCCACTCACTTTAGCGCCAAAACTATCGGCCTTGTATTCTCTTGCTCTTGATATGGCCATTCGGATAAGTGAGGCTGCCAAAGGTGCCAGAATCATGGCCAGTAACATAATAATAACATTTCCGCCGCGGTTGTTACGGTTGCCCATTCCAAAGCGTGTGGCATAGCCCAGGTACGAAATGGCGCCGGCCAGCGTAGCTGCAATGGTTCCTATCAGAATGTCGCGGTTGGCAATGTGTCCTAGTTCGTGCGCCAATACTCCCGATAACTCGTTGTCGTCCATGCTGTCGGCCAATCCTTTGGTTACCGCTACTGCGGCATGGTTTGGGTTTCTGCCGGTGGCAAATGCATTGGGCTGGTTTTGGTTTACCATATATACTTTTGGCATGGGCAATTCTGCGTTCCTGGCAAGTTTTTCAACCATAACCGTTACACGATGGTTTTTCGGTAGCTCCTGTGCTTTGTAGGCTTTAAGCACCATTTTATCGCTGAAATAGTAGCCTGTAAAATTGGTAATACCGGCAAAAATGAGGGCAATTACCATTCCCGCCTGACCGCCAATGGCACCGCCAATAAACAAAAACAGGAAGGTTAAAATAGCCATCAAACCAAAGGTTTTAAAACCGTTCATCGTTATCTGATTTAAATTTCCCAAAACTATAAATAAACGCAAAATTTGTTTTGGTTTTTAACTGAGAAACAACTCTTTTGCAAAGTACCAGGCCATCATGCCGGAAACGGTTAATTTCAGGATTACACCAATCAGGAAGCCGGCAAATGATCCAAACCCCGATTTTAGAGCCGCACCAGAATCTTTACCTGTGGATAACTCGCCTATTACGGCTCCTGCAAAGGGGCCGATAATAATTCCGAAGGGTGGGAAAAAGAACAGACCGACTACCAATCCAATTATGCTGCCCCAGATTCCCCGTTTACTGCCACCAAAGCGTTTGGTCCCCCAGACCGGGATCGCATAATCGAGCAGATAAACTACAACGGTAACAACAGCCCAGATAATTAAAAACCGGGTTGAAAACTGGTGTTTTTCGGTAAAATGCAAAAGTAACAGACCGATGTAACTTAACGGCGGTCCGGGCAGCACAGGCAAAACTCCACCTAAAATTCCACCAATTATAAAAAGTACACCTAATGCAATTAAAATGTAATCCATTTTCAATTAAATCTGAATGGCAAATTAACACAGATTTTTTAATCAAACAGAATTTCTTTTATTTTATAAACTGAAAAATTTCTGAAAAATGAAAAAAAACAAAATAGTTCAAAGAATTGGGGAAGGATTTCAAATCACCCGAGAATCGTTATCGCATTTTATGGCAAACCGGCCTGTTGAGATGGCTGGAACTACGGCATATTTTGCCATTTTTTCCATGGTGCCAATCATCATTATAATTGTTGCAGTATTTGGTTTAATTACAGGCGATGAAGCCATAAGCGAAAAATTGTTTAATGAGCTCAGCAGGCTGGTCGGGGAAGAAAATACTTCGGTGCTGGAAAAGGCATTAAACAATTATGAACTTTCGGAGAAAAGCCTTACCGGAACAATTGTTGGCGTCGGATTTTTTTTGGTTTCGGCAACTACACTTTTCAGTTCCATGCAAAGTTCCATCAATTATTTTTGGCGCGTAAAACCGCGGGCCAATTTAAAAATGAATGTTTTAAGTTTACTGAGGTCAAGAATGCTTTCCTTTGGCGTTATTCTGAGCCTGGGATTTGTTTTGCTGGTTTCGTTAATTATAGATGCAATTATTGCTCTTGTGAAAGAATTTCTGGTCACCCAAATCAGTCCCGATTTTATATTTTTGGCCCAGGCAACAAACTTTGTGGTTTCGATTGCCATTGTTTCTTTTGTTATTGCATTAATTTATAAATACTTGCCGGATGTGAAAGTGAAATGGAGCGCCAGTTTGTTTGGGGCCTTTTTTACTGCAATACTGTTTGCCGGCGGGAAGCTGGGAATCGGTTTTTTAATCGGAAACAGCAACATGGGGCAGGTTTATGGAGCAGCCGGTTCCATTGTTGTGATATTAATCTGGATATATTTTGCTTCACTCATATTTTATTTCGGCGTGGAATTAACCTACCAGTTTTCCAAATTTCATAATCACGACAATCCTCCGGCCAGTTTTGCCGAGCCTTTTGAAATCAGTAAACTGCAATAATACCGGAAATTAACAATCCAATGTTAAATGTTTACCGAAAAACTTTCACAACCGTTTGATTATTTATTAAAAAAGTCTTTTCTTTGCAAGCCGTTAAAATAACGTGTTTGTTTGTACATCAAGAAATTATATAAAAATGTCACGAGTTTGTCAAATAACAGGAAAAAGAGCAATGGTAGGCAACACGGTCTCCCACTCAAAACGCAGGGTTAAAAGGAAGTTCAATGTAAATCTTTTTAAGAAAAAGTTTTATCTTCCCAATGAAAAACGCTGGGTTGTATTAACCGTTTCAGCACATGGACTTCGTACCATTAATAAAAAAGGTGTGGTAGCTGCCATTCAGGAAGCGAAAGAAAAAGGAATTATCGAAAAAATTTAAAGTACTGGGAAATGGCTAAAAAAGGGAAAGGCAACAGAATTCAGGTTATAATGGAATGTACCGAGCATAAAGACAGTGGAATGCCGGGAACTTCAAGGTATATTACTACCAAAAACAGAAAAAATACACCTGACCGGTTGGAAAAGAAAAAGTACAACCCCATTTTAAAGAAAGTTACTGTTCATAAAGAAATTAAATAGTTTGAGTTATGGCAAAGAAGACAGTTGCAACATTACAAAAAGGATCGGGTAGAGGACATGCCAAAGTTATTAAAATGGTAAAATCGCCCGAAACCGGAGCATATATGTTCAGAGAAGAAGTTATTACCAACGAAGAGGTAAAAGATTATTTTCTGAAACAATAAGAAAATTTTACGCAGATACAAAAAGCTTTCATCAACCGGTGAAGGCTTTTTTTTGTTAAAAGTTTTCGGGTTGTTTTGCTTTTTTGAGCCATTTCACCGGATTCAGCTGCTTTTTGTATTTGGTAAATAGTTCTTTGCCAACCAAAATTCCGCCTGCCCAGAACACAACTTCCATGAGTATAAAACTGACAGTAGAAGCGAAAACTTTCGTTTTTGTGGGTAAACTGGTTAAAGGAAACAGCAGGGTTGCTGCAAAAAATACCCCCGAAAAAATCATGAGAAATATTCCCAGTTTAATTTGCCAGTTTTTCTTTTTCATTCTTAATGTATAATAACTAAAGCAAAAGCTATAACGGGGAGTTGAAAGTATTGTTTAAACAGATTTTTGCGTAAACCATATTCCGGTTTTTAATCAGAAGTCAATCAATTCGTTTGGCTGCCCAATTGATGGCATTTTTAATATGGTCAATCATTTTTTCATCCTGAAAAGCTTCGTGGGTATGTCCGAACCCCGTGTAAAACGATCGCATACCGTCTTTTCCCTGCCACCAGATGAGTGGATGATCACCCATGCGCCAGTCGTCGTTGTTGTACTTTTTAATGTTGCTTTTCAGGTTCATTCTGAATTTAACTAATTTACAAAAACGCAAATTAGCCAAAATCTTTCGATTATGAAATTTACAAAATATTTTAGCATTTAAATACCTTTTAGTACGTTATTATTTTATACCTTTGGATAAAAGTAATGGACAACCAGCAACGATTTTATTTTTATATAACCAAATAATTTAATTATGAGCAATTTATACAACTATTTTCGGAATTTGTTTGTACAAACCCAAAAAGTGACTTGCATTGGATCAGGATCAAAAAACCGGTTTGGGTGCATAAGAGATTTCATTTTTTCAGGAAAGAAGAGGTTACAACCGCTCTTTTTTGTATTGCTAACAGCTGTATTAATTCCATGGGCTGGTTATGGTCAGCCAACCAACGAAGCCGAATGGAACGGACAGGGCGGTTATTCACTAAAAAAAATTGTGAGTAACACCTCCATTCAAAGTGGCGTAAATTTTAGCTATACCATCATGTTCTCGGCGCCTGCGGGAGCCACAAGTATTAACATTCAGGATGAAATTCCTCCTTCGCTCGAGGTGGTTTCGGTTACCGCTGCTGCCGCAGTAAACGGAGTTGTTCCCACAACAACTGTTTCGGGAACCCCGTTGGTTAACGAAGTTGTATCCTATTCACTCAGCGGACTTCCTTCAGGCAGTTCCTCTTCGGGATCGTTTACTATAGTGGTAAAATTTCCTGAAGGTGTAACCTGCGACGGGGTTGCAGCCCGCAACCGAGCTGGGATAAGAATAGGCGATCGGTGGCATTACACCCCCTACGTTAGTACCACGGCCATTGCAACCGATCCGTGGCGGGTAACAAAATCCATTGTTTCCGGTGCCATTGTAAATCCCAACGGCGGAAGTTGTGGTTATTTAATGGGAGAGGGTGATACTGTAACCTACCGACTTTCGGTTTTAAAACAAAGCCCGTATTACGGAAATGTTACAGGACAGCAAAATATGAACAATGCCGTGGTAACCGATGTTTTGCCTCCAGGTGCTGTTTTTATCAGCAGCAGCTGCGGGGTAACTCCTCCGCTTTCGGGGAATACGTTTACCTGGCAACCCAACGGTGGAAATCTCGATGCGACAACTCCCTGGGCTTATTATTGGTGCGATATCACAGTGCATTACCCGGCAGGTACATTTCCCAACGGCACATTTATTAACAACGAGGCCACTCTCGAAGGTGACATGTGCAACACCCAGGTTTCGCACACCAGCAACGAAACATGTATTGAGGTTGCCAACATTGTTCCTAATCCCAATGCTTTCTTTCAGAAATACATTTACATGACCAACCGGGTGCCCGGTTGCGACGGTTATTATCGCATTGCTTTCAAAAACAATGGCAATGTACCTCTGGCTGCATTTGATATTGACGATGCAATTCCCTCAGGTATAACAGTTAACAGCGTTCGTGTTTTTGGTGGAAGTGCAACCACAACCATGTCGCTAACTGCCAATTCCGGTGTAGATCCAATAAATTCAAGCATCACTACTAATTTTTATGATTCCGGTCCGCTTTCCATTACAGTTAATGATTTGCAATGGCAAATGACAGGTTCTCTTCCGGTTGGCGACTGGATAAACCTGTATGTTTATTTCACAGTGGATGCCAACCCACCGGGAACTGTGGTTGAGAACTGCGCTTCCTTCGATGGTTTGGCCAACAACCTGAACCTTAATGACGCCTGTGTAACCTTCACCGTGGGTGAGGGTGAACCAAAGCCCTGTGTTTTAAAAGAAGTATGTTCGCCCGACGACAGCTACGAGCCGGGCGATATCCTGCGTTTCCGTTTGCGTGTGCAGAACATTGGCAGCGCCGATATTACCGGAGCAACCATTCAGGATATGCTACACAGTAATTTCAGTTATGTGGGAAATGAAACCTACTATGTTGCAAATAATTTCAATCCATCCTGCTCGGGAGGGGGCGCATTACCTTCTGGAGCAACAGCATGGAGTGGGGTAACATCCAACCATAGCGGAAACAATCTCTCCTGGTCGCTGCCCGACATTGCTTCTGATTGTCAACTGTTTTATGTGGGTTTCTGCGGATATTACGGAACCTGGACACTGCCTTATCATTTTATCGAATTTGATGTGATGGTGGATAGTCTGGCCATGCCGGGAGTAACACCAAACAATTACGAAATATCGGGTGGTAATCTGGTTTCAGCAGTTACTTCCAATACGGCAAACGTTCTGGTAGTCGCCAGCTTTGGCCAGGAGGTGGAAAAACAGGTGAGCAGCGACAACGGCAACAATTTTGCTTCCTCTGCAACAGTAGGCGCCGGTGGAACTGCCCGTTTCCGGCTGAATTACAAAAACACATCGAATGTTCCGGTAACTTCGGTAAGTTTGGTTGACCTTCTTGCCATGAACGACGGAACCGATGATTGGCTGGTACTTGACAGAAATACTTCACGTGGAAGTCAGTTTGGTGTAACCTATGTTAATTCCGGTACACATTCAACTTCTTTATCACCTTCAGGAACTGCGCCATCTGCATCGTTAAGTTATGCTGCCGGTCAAAACATTTGTCTTCCCGACTTTGGATTAAATGCCGGCTGTACTACTTCAAGCTGGGCAGGGGGTTCTTCCGGGCAAAACATACGAATGGATTATGGTACATTTGCACTGGCTCCGGGTTTGAATTTACGCGAGGATTTTGATGTTACAGTGCCTGCAAATGCCACACTGCAGGAAACTTCCTGCAACGACTTTGCCGCCGTTTCAACTGCCAGTTTCCTTCTTAATGGTACTGCACAATCAGTTGCACTAACACCCATCGCTGCTCCGCCGGTATGTCTTACCGCAGATTCACTTCAGGCATCTTCCTGTTGCGACAGTTTGCGTTTGGAACACATCTACGAAGATGCAGCTGGCCAAAGTGTATGTTGCGTACGTCTTACTGCCGGATGTGAAGTGGATTCGGTGGTTGTGAACATTACAAACGGTACCTTCTCTTCTGTCAACTGGAATTGTGGCAATCTGCCCGGCGATTATGTTGGAGAAAGTTCTTACACATTTGATGCAGCACAGTGTGCAGTTGATATGACTACTTGTGTTGAGCCTGACTCTACCGGATCGGTTTCTGTCAGTTACACGGTTTATTATACCAACGGAGAAGTGTGTGAAGAAAAAATGCAAATGGATTGCCATGTTTCCGAGCCAACATGTTGTGAAAATGTGATGGTGGATATTTACCAGGATCCCGATTTGGGTGAATGTTGCGCACAGTTTGTTTCAGAGTGCGAAACCGATTCGGTTGTGGTGAGCATCCATAACGGAACTTTCTCCGCTGCCACATTAAACGGGACTTCACTTTCGTCAGGATTTGCAGGACAAAGCAGCTTCACATTCGATACGAATTCAACCACTGCCGATTTGGTTACCTGTGTAACACCTGATTCAACGGGCGTTGTGTATATCAGTTATGTGTCGTATTTCGCAAATGGCGAGAAATGTGAGAAGCGTGTTGAGATGGACTGCAAAGCGCCGGAGCCAACATGTTGTGAAAATGTGATGGTGGATATTTACCAGGATCCCGATTTGGGTGAATGTTGCGCACAGTTTGTTTCAGAGTGTGAGACCGATTCGGTTGTGGTGAGCATCCATAACGGAACTTTCTCCGCTGCCACATTAAACGGTACTTCACTTTCGTCAGGATTTGCAGGACAAAGCAGCTTCACATTCGATACGAATTCAACCACTGCCGATTTGGTTACCTGTGTAACACCTGATTCAACGGGCGTTGTGTATATCAGTTATGTGTCGTATTTCGCAAATGGCGAGAAATGTGAGAAGCGTGTTGAGATGGACTGCAAAGCGCCGGAGCCAACATGTTGTGAAAATGTGATGGTGGATATTTACCAGGATCCCGATTTGGGTGAATGTTGCGCACAGTTTGTTTCAGAGTGTGAGACCGATTCGGTTGTGGTGAGCATCCATAACGGAACTTTCTCCGCTGCCACATTAAACGGTACTTCACTTTCGTCAGGATTTGCAGGACAAAGCAGCTTCACATTCGATACGAATTCAACCACTGCCGATTTGGTTACCTGTGTAACACCTGATTCAACGGGCGTTGTGTATATCAGTTATGTGTCGTATTTCGCAAATGGCGAGAAATGTGAGAAGCGTATTGAGATGGACTGCAAAGCGCCGGAGCCAACATGTTGTGAAAATGTGATGGTAGATATTTACCAGGATCCCGATTTGGGTGAATGTTGCGCACAGTTTGTTTCAGAGTGTGAGACCGATTCAGTTGTTGTCAGCATCCATAACGGAACTTTCTCCGCTGCCACATTAAACGGTACTTCACTTTCGTCAGGATTTGCAGGACAAAGCAGTTTCACATTCGATACGAATTCAACCACTGCCGATTTGGTTACCTGTGTAACACCTGATTCAACAGGCGTTGTGTATATCAGTTATGTGTCGTATTTCGCAAATGGCGAGAAATGTGAGAAGCGTGTTGAGATGGACTGCAAAGCGCCGGAGCCACCTGCTTCCGACTGCTGTCCGGTTGTCGATTTTAAGTTACAACGTTCATGGCCGTTCTTTAATAAATACACCGGCACTTTTGAAATTCTCAACCCTGATCCGTCCAACCCGATTTGCTCGGTTGAAATCAGCTCGTCACCTGCCGGTAATTTCACTACCGGCTCATTAATTATCGATGGAACGGCCTCTGGTCAGAGCTGGACTTCCACATCCATTCCTGCATCGGGTTCACTCAGCCCGCAGGCTGAAAATGAGATGTTGTTCTCCTTGTCGGCGTTCAACTACAAGGGGAAAATAACCATCTGCATTACCAAATGTGATGGTACGGTATGTTGTTACGAGTTTAACTGGAACGGAAACCCCATTGTGGTTAGTCCGTGGGAACCGGCGCAGCTTGGAGTGGAAAGCAAGCTGGTAGCCGTTTCGGTAAACCCTGAAATGACCGAACCTCTGGAAGAAAGAATCAAGTATGTGTCGTTTGGGTTTGCAAACGAAGAAGATTTGGATAGCGGTGCAGAGTTCTTCGCCATTGGCGGTGCAGGTGATTGTGACGATACGGGCCCAGACCCCACACCGGGAATTATCGATCCGCTCGATCCCGATGATGACGGGGATGGCATTCCCACATTATACAGTTACATGTCGCGGCACAGTGCCTTTTTTGAACTGACCTGTCCCTACAGGCCGGGTTCAGGAAATGCTCCGAGGTTTAACCTGGTGTTAAAAGGAGGACTTCCGAAATTGGGCATGGCGTTAATCAGCGAAGCGGGCAACGTGATTTTCGATGGTGAAATTGATTTGGCCAATCCCGATTCGGTAATCTCGTCGGTGATAACTCCGGGAGAAGTTTCGGGGAAAATGTTTGAGTTTATCAATCTGTATCCTAATCCGTCGAATGGTTCGTTCCGGGTGACGTATGCTACCGGCGACCAGCAGGATGTGGAAATCAGGCTGGTAAACCCGATGGGACAAACCATCCGTGTACTGCGGACAGAAGAAAACTGGCCGGGAGTGCATAATATGGAAATCGATGCCCGTGATTTGGCAGGTGGGATGTACCGAGTCGTGCTTTATTCCGAAGGCGAAGTCCGCAGCAAATCGGTGGTTATTGGCCGGTAAAGAGAAGCAGGGCATTCACTTACTCAAAATGTGAGGTTGACTAATCCTGAAGTGTGGCTGGCAGTTTTTCTGTCAGCCACACTTTTTTTTGGTACAGCGGTTTCCCTGCCCGACTAAGTCATTTCCGCCTCCATTTTAATTCGGACGGACAGGCAGGCGGGCGAACTGCTGATTAGAGAACTGCTCATCATCATAAATGAGCGATTCGGAAATCACGCCAACCAATCGTTTTCAAAACTACGAATTGCTTATAAAAAAATGCGCAATCCGGAAATTGCGCCACGCGTTTATTATCTTTGCTGTCGATAAGAAATACATCATGCACGAAATAATATTTTGGATAATTATTGTCATTCTTGTTCTCGATTTTCTTTTTGAAAATTACCTGGAATATTTGAATACCAAACGGATGGGTGTCAAACTCCCCGATGAATTAAAGGGAATTTACAATGAGGAAAAATATGCCAGACAGCAGGCTTATCAAAAGGAAAATCACCGGTTTGGAATGATCACCGGAACTTTCAGTTTTTTGGTTATACTCGCCATGTTTGCCTTTTACGGTTTTGCTTTTGTTGACAGCATCGCATGGAATATTGCCTCTCATGCCATTCTGGCGGCACTTCTATTTTTTGGTATCATCATGTTCGCATCCGATATCATCAACATTCCTTTTTCGGTTTACGACACATTTGTGATTGAAGAAAAGTACGGTTTCAACAAAATCACACCCAAAACCTTTATGCTCGACCAGGTGAAAGGCTGGCTGTTGGGAGCCATTATCGGCGGAGGATTGCTGGCGCTTATTATTTTTATTTACCAGAAAACTCAGAACATGTTCTGGATTTACGCCTGGGCAGTTGTGGCTGCATTCAGCATTTTTATGGCCATGTTCTATTCCAACCTCATTGTGCCGTTGTTTAACAAACAAACACCGCTGGAAGAGGGCGAACTGCGCACTGCCATTCAGCAATTTTCAGAAAAGGTAGGATTTAGACTCGACAATATTTTTGTAATTAACGGTTCCAAACGCTCCACAAAAGCCAATGCCTATTTTACCGGGCTCGGTGCAAAAAAGCGGATTGTGCTGTATGACACGTTGATTGAAGAAATGGAAACCGATGAAATTGTAGCGGTGCTGGCCCACGAAATCGGCCATTATAAAATGAAACACGTTACACAGGGGTTGTTCATTTCGCTGATACAAACCGGGATTGTACTGTTTATCTTCTCGCTGTTAATTGATAGTCCGCATCTGAGCAAGGCACTCGGAGTAGAAGAACCAAACTTCCATATCGGGTTGATTGCTTTCGGGATTTTATACTCGCCGGTATCGTTCGTTTTAGGAATTTTTATGAATATGCTTTCCCGGAAAAATGAATACCAGGCAGATGCGTTTGCCGCACAGAATTTCAAACCTGAACCGCTGGCATCTGCCCTGAAAAAACTCTCGCAAAAAAACCTGAGCAACCTGACTCCGCATCCACGGTACGTTTTTTTCAACTATTCGCATCCGCCATTGTTGGAACGATTGAGGTATTTAAAAAAGTTTGAAAAATAATACCTTCGTGTCTTTGCGCCTTTGCGAGAAAACTCAATAAATATGAAAGCAGAAATTATTACCATAGGCGATGAAATCCTTATCGGACAGATAATCGATACCAATTCAGCCTGGATTGCCGAACAATTTAATCTGAGTGGAATTGAAATTTATCAAATTACCTCGGTTCACGACGATGCCAAACATATTAAAGAAGCGTTAAAAAATGCAGAAGGAAAGGTGGATTTGATCATTCTGACAGGTGGACTTGGACCTACCAAAGACGATATTACCAAACACGTGCTCTGCGAATATTTCAATACGAAAATGGTGTTTCATGAGCCCACGTTTGAACATATCAAACAGCGGTTTAAAAACCGGAACATCGATTTGAACAGGTTAAACCGCGACCAGGCATTGGTTCCCGGGGCTTGTACGGTTTTGCCCAACAAAGCAGGTACTGCACCGGGCTTGTGGTTCGAAAAAAACGATACCATTTTTGTTTCTGTGCCCGGGGTTCCGTTCGAAATGAAGTATCTTGTGGAGCATGAACTACTTCCCAGACTGCAAAACAACGGGAAAACCAAAGCCATTTTTCACAAAACGATTCAAACGCAGGGACTGCCTGAGTCGATGCTGGCCCAACGCATTGAAAACTGGGAAACCTCGCTGCCCAAAAACATTAAGCTGGCTTATTTGCCCAATCCCATGTCGGTGCGATTGCGGTTGTCTGCCATTGGCAATAATTTAGATGAACTGAAAAGCCAGGTACAGGATGAAATCGAACGCCTGAAGCAACTCATCCCCGACCATATTTTTGGCTTCGATAACGAAACTTTGGCTGAGGTGATTGGAAGAATGTTGCTGGGAAAAGGCCAAACGCTTGCCGTAGCTGAAAGTTGCACGGGTGGTTACATCTCGCATCTCATTACATCGGTTCCCGGAAGTTCGGGCTGGTACAAAGGAGGTGTAACAACCTATTCCAACGAAATAAAGCAAAACCTGCTCAGTGTTTCGGCAGATTCGCTTCAAAAACATGGGGCGGTAAGTGAACAGGTAGTCCGCGAAATGGCAGAAGGTGTTCGTCGCAAAATGAACGCAGACTTTTCTGTGGCAACTTCCGGTATTGCTGGTCCAACCGGCGGAACAGAAGAAAAACCGGTGGGTACGGTTTGGATTGCAGTAAATGGTCCCGGTAAAACAGTTGTCGAAAAATTTGTGTTTGGCGATAACCGCGAACGAAATATCATCCGTTCAAGCCAAACAGCGCTTCGGATTTTACGCGGTGCAATACTAAATCCGTAATTCGGAGATTTTTCATAAATTTGTATAAAATTGTGATTATGCAACTTACAGTAGATTTAAATATTGACCAGTTAATTCAGGTTATAAAAAAATTGCCTGCACATCAGAAGAGCAGGATAAAAGCTGAATTAACTGACAAAGAAACCGAAAAAAAACAGATTGAAAAAACTGAATTTCAAAAGTTTTTGTTGAAGGGGCCTGTAATGTCTGACTTGCACTACAAGCAATTTAAAGAAAACAGGAAAAAGATGAATCAATGGAGAACACTATGATTTGTCTCGACACATCGGTACTTATTGATTTTTACCGAAAAAAGGATAAATCAAAAAGTTTCTTTTTTGAGTTGGCTGGCAGATATGAGGAATTTGCCGTTTCAACAATTACCGAGTTTGAAGTTTATATTGGAAGTGACAAGGAAAAGGATCTGTTTTGGAATGAATTTTTCAAAAAAGTAATTTCAATTCCTTTTGATTCCTTTGCTAATAAGAAAGCAATTGAGATTGACAGGCAATTAAAAAAAATCAGTAAACAAATTGATATTCCTGATTTAATGGTTGCTGCATGTGCGATTTCCAAAGGATTTAAATTAGCGACACTTAATTCTAAACATTTTGGCAGAATTGAAGGATTGGAAATTATCACCAGATAATTGAAGATTATCACTCTTTAACACTTATTCCCACTAAATTAATCTTGTTTTCTATAATTTTGAAAAATGGCATCATTTTAGAAAGTTGCCGGCGTTAGTTATATTGAAAAACGAAAAGAACATGAAAAAAATACTCATTATTATCGGAATAATTGTGGTTTTACTGGTAGCCACTTTGGCGGCCATACCGCTGTTTTTTAAGCAAACATTGATTGAAAAGGCGAAAACCACCATCAACAAAAATGTAAATGCCGAAGTGAAATTTGCCGACCTGAAACTGTCGCTGCTGCGCAGTTTCCCCAAAGTAACGCTTGAATTAACCGATGTTTTGGTGGTTGGTAAAGGCGAATTTCAAAAGGATACTATTTTTACCGTTCCCTCGTTGCGCACAAAAACTGCATTACGGCAGTTATTCAACAAAGATAACATTGGGATTGAGGAAATTATACTCGACCGTCCGGTGCTTAAACTTGTAGTCGGGCCAACCGGCAATGTCAACTGGGACCTCATGCTGGAATCGGAGGAGGTTGCTGGACCGGTTCCTTCAGTAGCCGGCGACACAGAGGAAGATGGTCTGGTGCTTCAACTTGAGAAAATTGAAATCATCAAAGCAAATTTTATTTATGAAGACCGTGAAATGGATATGCTGGTGAAATTCGACGACATCGATATTGATATTTCAGGAGAAATGTACGGAACAGCCGCACAATTGCTGGCAGAAGGAACGGCAGCAAAGTTTTTACTGAACTATGCAGGTGTAAATTACATTTCAAATACCTCTGTGGAAACCCGCACGGTGCTGAATGTGGATTACGATAAAATGGACATTGAAATTCAGGAAAACGAACTGCTGATAAACCGCCTGCCGCTGGAGGTGCTGGGTTTAATTCAGATACCTAATGACAGTATGTTTTTCGATTTGCGCATCCAAACCAAAGAATCGGGGTTCGATAATTTTCTGGCCCTGGTTCCGCCCGATTACGAAGAATACCTGAAAGACATTCAAACCAATGGTACGGCAACCATTTCAGGTACAGTAAAGGGGTTTTATTTTGAGGAAGATTATCCTGCATTCGACCTGAAACTGGATGTAGCCGATGGAAATCTTCACTATACCGGTATGCCGGAAGAAATTAAAAACATCTCGGCTGACGTTTCTGTATCCAAACCTCAGGGATTGCTGGATTTAACAGAGGTTAATATTAAAAAAATGCATGCCGAGGTAAAAGATAACCCTTTAGCTTTATCCCTTTTTATAAAAGACCTGGTTTCAAAACCTTACATGGAAGGAAATTTTTCAGGAAGAATTAATTTCCATGATGTGAAAAATGCCATTCCTCTTGACACTTTAACCATTTCCGGTTATACTTTAAATATGAAAGACCTTCAGATAAACGGGACGGCAAATGTATCGGGATCGGTTAAAGGTGTTTACAGCGAAGAAGATTATCCTGCATTTGACCTGAAAATGGATTTAGCAAACGGAAACCTGAAATATGCCGGATTAATCGATGATATTAATAATATTTCGGCCGATGTATCGGTTGCCAAGCCACAGGGAATTATTGATTTGGCCGGGATTAATATTAAAAAGGTACATGCAGAGGTCAATAACAGTCCTGTTGATTTGTCGCTGTTCCTCAAAAACCTCGATTCAGACCCCTGGTTCGATGGAAATATTATAGGAAAGATTGATCTTGATGATTTGAAAAATGCATTGCACCTCGACAGTGTTTATGTTTCAGGGGTTTTGGATATGAATCTGAAGGTCAAAGGCAGTTATTCAGCCATAGAAAATGAACAATACGACAGAATTCAGTCCGATGGAATTGTAAGGCTTACCCGGTTTGTGTATGAGAGTCCGTCGCTAACCCAGCGGGTGATTGTTCCGGAGGGACAACTCACATTTACACCGCAGGCAGTGAGTTTGAGCGGGATGAATGTCAATATCGGTCAAAGCGATTTTCGGTTGTCGGGAAGGGTTACCAATTACCTCAATTATGTACTGAAAGACGGAACACTGGCCGGCAACCTGCAACTCAATTCTTCTCTTGTGAATTTGAATGAGTTGCTTCGTTTGCAGATTGTGAAGGAAAGCCCCGAGGGTCAGGAGCAGACTGCTGTAGTTGCTCCAAGTGCAGAAGAAGAGGAAGAAGTGCTGGTGTTCGACGTGCCCAAAAACCTTGATTTTACATTTCAGTCAAACATTCAGCAAGTAATTTTTGAACGGATGCCCATTACCGATGTGAACGGTTTAATTACTGCCCGCGACGGCAAACTTGTACTCGACGGACTGAACATGCAGTTGCTCGGAGGCGAATTGAAACTGACCGGTTCGTATGAAAACACGGAAGAAAATAAACCGTTTTTCGATTTCGATTTCAACCTGGCTGATATTGATATTCCGGAGGCATACAAAACATTGCCAGGCGTTCAGCGAATGATTCCCATTGCAAGACAAAGCCAGGGAAAATTCAATTCCAGTCTGAAAGTGAACGGACAACTGAGTCCGGGGTTTGGACTCTTGGCCACTACTATCGACGGAAGCGGTTTGTTCAGTACCGAAAACCTGCAGATTATCGAATCGCCCATGTTCGGTCAGTTAAAAGGAATTTTGAAATCAGAACGGTTAAATAATGTTTCCGTTGAGGATTTTCGTGCATTTGTGGAGGTGGAAAACGGCACCATTCTGCTGAAGCCGTTCACCACCCGTATTGCCGGACAGGAAACAACCATTGCAGGAAACCTGAATACGGAAAACCTGATTGATATGCGTCTCGATTTTAACGTGCAGCGCGATGCTTTTGGTAACGATATTCAAAACATTCTGAGTGTTTTACCCGGGCAGGAACGGATTCAGCTTATTCCGGCATCGGTGGTCTTAAGCGGACCGGTTGGAAAACCGGAAATGCGAATTGATTTGGAGGAAGCCCGCAAAATGATTACCGAAGAAGTGAAAAAATCGACCAGGGATAATTTACAGGAAAACCTGAATAAAATTGGAGAGGGGCTCAGGAATCTTCTCAAATAGATTTAAGAATCAGCGGGTGACTTTTCGTTCACCTGCTGATTAAATCTCCATTCTGTTAATAAATTCTGAAAAATTCTCTCTTTCTTGTCTTGATTTATGAGAATAAAAATCGTATTTTTGACAAAATATGTCAAAATAATTTTATTCAAAAATGGAGTCGCTGGGAGATATTATCAGACAAAAAAGAGAAGAGAAGGAATTGCCCTTGCGTATTGTGGCGGGTTTTCTCGACACCGACCAGGCCATTTTAAGTAAGATTGAACGCGGACAGCGAAAAGCTTCCAGAGAGCAGGTAATAAAACTGGCTGAATATTTTAATCTGGAACCAGAAAAACTTTTGATTGCCTGGTTGTCTGATAAAATTTTGTATGAACTGGCAGACGAAGAATTCGCTGGCAAAGCTTTAAAAGCGGCCGAAGCTAGGATTGAATATATTAGAAATAAATAAATTATGCCCACACTCAACTTTAAAGGAAAAACGTTTGTACAAAACCACCATTTGGCGGTTCCTTTTCATCAGTTGGTGCCGCAAAAGGAGAAAAGCCTCACCGATAAATTATCGTTACACGACAACCTAATCATTCAGGGCGACAACCTCAAAGCCTTAAAAGCCCTTTTGCCTACTTATGCCGGGAAAATAAAATGTATTTACATTGATCCGCCATATAACACTGGTAGTGATAACTGGATTTACAATGATAATGTTAATAGTCCAATGATGCGGGAATGGCTTGGTAAAGAAGTAAATATTGAAGATTTAACCAGACACGATAAATGGCTAAGTATGATGATGCCCCGTTTAAAATTGCTTAAAGAGCTTTTATCAGAAGAAGGTTTGATTTTTATTTCTATAGACGATAACGAGCAACATAATCTTAGGTGTTTGTTGGATGAAATATTTGGTGAACAAAATTTTATTGGGACATTTATCGTAAATTCATCTCCGAGTGCAATTGATTATGGTCATATTGCAAATCAACATGAATATGCAGTTTTATATGCTAAAAATACCGAGTTAGCAACAACTATCCCTTTGGAAGAAAAAGACAAAAAATTTAAATATGAAGATAAATCTGGCCCATTCAATTTATATCCTCTTTATAATGGCAACGTAGCTTTTAATCCTAAGACAAGACCAAATTTGTACTATCCGTTCTATTTAAATACCAATAATAAGATTGATAACGAATTCTATGAAATAGATGTTAAACCTCATGATGGGTGGGTTGAGGTTTTTCCTGTTGTGTCTCAAAAAGAAGGTATTCCAAGAGTCTGGAGGTGGGGTAAAGAAAAGTCAAAAGAGAATTTGAACAAAGAAATAATTGGTTATAAGACTGATTCAAACGAGTACAGAGTAGTTCAAAAAACTAGGCATACAGGAAAAGTTATTAGGTCGCTTCATTTGGACAAGGAAATATCAAGCCGAAGGGGTACTGGTGAAGTAGAAGAAATATTCAATTCTAAGAAATTTAATTTCCCTAAACCAATTGAGTTATTAAAAAGGTTTATTCAGGTATCTACTAATAAAGACTCTATTATCCTCGACTCCTTTGCCGGATCAGGCACAACCGCTCACGCCGTGCTCGACCTGAACAAAGAGGACGGCGGAAACCGGAAGTTCATTCTGGTTGAAATGGAAGATTATGCAGACAGCATTACTGCCGAGCGGGTGCGAAGGGTAATTCAAGGCGTTCCGGGGTCCAAAAACTTTAAGGAAGGCACCGGCGGCACGTTCAGCTATTTCGAGTTGGGGCCGCCCATTGAAATGGAAAGTATATTGCAGGGCGAAAGTCTTCCGGCCTACGGGGAAATTGCCAAATACCTCTTTTACACGGCCACCGGCGAAGAATTCGACCCGTTAAAAATCGATGAGGAAACAAATTACATTGGCGCAAGCCGGGATTATGAAATTTATCTTTTTTATAAACCCGATTTGAATTACCTGAAATCGACAGCTCTTACCCTTGAAAAAGCAAAAGCGTTGGGTCGGCACAACGGTAAAAAAAGACTTGTGTTTGCCCCGGCTAAATTTGTCGATAATCATACCCTTACCGAATTGCGCATCGAATTTTGCCAGCTTCCTTTTGAAATTTATAAACTCAAAGGCTGATGGAATTAAAAGAATACCAGATAAAGGTTATTGTAAAACTGAAAGCGTATCTCACAGCTCTTTCAGAATTCAGGGAGAAATTCAGAAAAGCCGTTGAGTTTGACCCTGAAATGGCATTGGATTACAATTTTCCGCGTCGTGCCTGGGAAAAAGCCGTAAACGGGGTTTACTTTTCCCATAAAAACGGAATTGGCGAACCGCTTCCCGAGTTTTACCTGAAAGTACCTACCGGCGGCGGGAAAACAATTCTGGCTTGCCATTCCATCGACCTGATAAACAAAACCTACCTGAAAAAGCAAACAGGACTGGTTTTGTGGATTGTACCCACTACCCAAATCTACCGTCAGACCTTGCTGAACCTCAAAAACAGGGAACATCCTTACCGCCAGGCATTGGATATTTCCAGCGGCGGACGTACTTTAATTAAAGAAAAAACCGACCATTTCAATCGCCTGGATGTTGAGGAAAACCTCGTTATTTTAATGCTGATGCTGCCTTCGGCCAATCGCCAGAATAAAGAAACATTAAAAATATTTCAGGATGCAGGCGGTTTTACCGATTTTTTCCCTCAGGAAGACAACTACGAGTTAAATGCCAGGCTAATGAGAGAAGTTCCGAACATTGATTGCTATACCACGTTGGGTTTGGAACTCGAAACCGAATCGGCAGGTTCTGTTCATATTACACAACCCAAAACCTCGCTGGGAAATACATTACGCGTTCTTAAACCGATAATTATAATCGATGAAGGACATAAAGCATACAGCGCGAATGCCCGTGAAACCATCCGTAATTTTAACCCCTCAGTTGTTGTTGAACTATCGGCCACACCTCCCAAAAGCACAAATAAACTTGTTGAAATTACTGGCCGTGAACTCAACGAGGAGGAGATGATTAAGCTGGATATTCACCTTATTAACAAAACCAGCCTCGACTGGAAAGACTCCATGCTTTGCTCCATCGAAAAACGAAAAACACTGGAACAAGTGGCCCGTAATTTTGAGCAAAACACGGGGGTTTATATCCGGCCAATAAATTTAATTCAGGTTGAACGAACCGGGAAAGATCAGCGCGGTGGAAAATTTATACATGCTGAAGATGTTAAAGAATTTTTAATAAAAAAGTGCAATGTTCCCGAAGATCATATTGCGATAAAAAGCAGTGAAAAAGATGATATTGAAGGCATTGATTTGTTGGACAGGGAATGCCCCATTCGCTACATTATTACCAAACAGGCACTGCAGGAAGGTTGGGATTGCCCGTTTGCTTACATTTTAACCATTCTTACCAATCCCGGTTCGCAAACCGGCATAACCCAGTTAATTGGCCGGATTCTTCGTCAGCCCTATGCGCAAAAAACGAAGGTGCAACTGCTCGATGAGTGTTATGTTTACACGTTCCGGCAAAACGCGGCAACCCTGGTAAAAAATATAAAAAACAACCTTGAAAGCGAAGGATTGGGCGATATTGCCGGCCGCATAAATGTGGACAGCGGCGACGACGAAGGTGGAGAAACTTTGAAAGAGAAAGTACTTCAATACCGGGATAAGTTTAAAAAATTTGAAGGCAAAATTTACCTGCCCAAGTTTGTTGTTCAGGAAAATGAAAAAGGAGGGTGGCGCGATTTAAATTTTGAAGCCGATATTTTGGGTAAGATTGATTATGAGAATTTCTCTATCGAAAAAATAGCAGAAATTTCATTATCTGGAATCAGAAAGCAGGAGCAGGAAATATTGTTGGGATTATCAGATGAAGAGAAGGAACTGGTGAAAGAAAAGGGCAGATTTGAAAAAACAGGCAGACTGGATATTAGTGAGAGTTTTCTTACAAAACAAATTCTTGATATTGTTCCGAATCCGTGGATTGGACATGCGATTGGACAGAAAGCAATCGCGCTGTTTCTTGAAAAATACGATGAAGAAACCGTTTCATCCAATTTTGTTTATATCATCGAAGAACTTAAAAAGTTACTGGAAAAAGAACGGGATTTTGCTGCCGAACAGGTTTTTAAAAAGCTTGTTAAGGATAAAAAACTGCATTTCTTTTTAATTACCGATAAGGGTGGATTTAGAATTCCACCCCGAATTAAGGTAAGGAGTAACAGACAACTGGTGCGCGACGACAATACTTCCATTCAGCGAAGTCTTTTCGATCAGGTTCCCGAAGAAAACATCAATCCACTTGAAAAATCGGTGGCAATTTACCTCGACAGACAGGAAAAACTGCTTTGGTGGTACCGTAACCTGTCTAAGCAGGATTACCATATTCAGGGATGGAAGAAAAATAAAATTTATCCTGATTTTATTGCCTCGGAAATAAACACTGTTAATGAAGAAGATTACGGTGCTGTATATATTCTGGAAACAAAAGGATTGCATCTTAAAAACGAGGATACTGCTTATAAACAGGATGTATTTGAACTGTGCAATGAATTGGGAACCAAAAAAGCCTGGAAAGAACTCGGTCTCGATTTCCCGGATAAAAAAGTGAACTTTCAGGTGGTTTTTGAGGATGAATGGCAAAACAAAATAAACAAGATTTTTGAGTAAAAATAAGACCGCAGGTTTACTAAAATAAACAATCAGAAACGGGTATGCATTGTTCGTCAGTAGTTTGCATACCCGTTTCCAATTTTGCTTCTCACCATTCAGAATACTGGCTGAATGGAAAATCCGAACTCATAATCCTTTGCCGGAACGGAATATTTCCGGTAAGGGCGTGCTCCCCACGAGTTGTCGCCGGCAACCCCCATCATTTTAAGGTCACAGGTCACAAAAACTCCGTTCTTTTTAACAATGTCACTGGTATGGCGAAAATCGTTAACATCCATCATATCGAAATCTTCAATGGGGTTGTGCAGTGCTGAAAATCCAACCAGCGGCAAGCCCGAAACGCGGATTCCCACCCTGTTTTCATTGCGAAGTTCAAACCACCGCACATCGGTTTTGTAACCGTTTTCCTGGGGGCGCACGTAGTTAAAATACTGGTCGGCCACTTTGCCGGAATAGTTGCCCACAAAGGCACTTCGGTTTCGGTCCACATAATTTTCGTGTGGTCCGCGACCAAAATATCCCAGGTTGTCGAAATTTACCGGCAATTCCCATTTTAATCCAAACCGCGGCAGGTCGGGTAATTCGTTCTCACCCGTTTCCAGTTGGGTATTCACCTCAATGGTTCCGTTACCCAGAATGGTGTAGGTTACCGATTGTTTTGAATTCACTTTTTCGTGATTGAAACGTGTTGTAATTACAACTTTCCCGGGATCAGGCTGCAAACTTTCAACCGCAGCAGGCACAGCATCGTTGGTCACTTCACGCCAGATTCCCAGACGCTCAATCATATTGCTGCCCTTGTCGTTATCGTTTAGCGGACGCCAGAAATTCACCTGCGGTCCTTTTTGCAGCAGTTCTATGCCATTCATTTCGTACGATGCCAGCGTGCCGGCATTTTTATCGAATCTGATGATAAAGTTGATGCCGGTAACTTCCATCAGGGTACCTGTTTCTGTCAGTTTAAGAACATCGTATTCCTGCACCTCATTCTGTTCCGGAACAAACATGTCGAATTTAAACTGGTCGTGGGCCACTTCGAATCCGGCCGGCCTGAAAGGTTTGGCTATTTTCAGCGTCACCGAAAAGTCGATGAAATATTCCACACCGGGTTCCGGGGTGAAATTGGGAAAAGGAGGGTTGATTATTCTGCTGGATTGTGGCTCGATGTTGAAATTTTCCAGAACGCCGGAGTAGAGCTCTTTGCCGTTGCCCGAAACCTTCCAGCTGATTTCATAGTCACTTAGGTCAACGAAATCGTGGAAATTGTAAATTTTATAGCCGGTACGAACTTCTTCAAACCGAACATACTGATAAGCATATTTAACCTCCCACATGGCAGGTTGGGGTGTGAGGTCGGCAGAAATAATGCCGTTGCACACGAAATTCTCATCGCTGGGCATTCCTTCGCCGTAATCTCCTCCGTAGGCCCGGAATTCAGTGCCGTTTTCATCGGTTTTTACGAGCGCCTGGTCAATCCAGTCCCAGATATAACCTCCCTGCAACTGGTCGTTCCCTTCGCGGTAAATCACCTCCCATAAATCCACCAGGTTGCCGTTGCTGTTGCCCATGGCATGCGAATATTCACTGGCAATCATGGTTTTGGGGCGCCATTCCGAAGCATAATTTTCAAGGGTTTGAACACCCGGATACTGTGGACAGAAAATATCGGTGTTTTCGCCCATAATGGCCCGTTCATAGTGGATTGGTCGTGAAGGGTCGCGTTCTTTTATGGCTTTGTAACCGGCAGTGAAAACAACGCCGTCGCCGGCTTCATTTCCCATCGACCAAACCACTACCGACGGATGGTTTTTAGTACGCTCCACCATGCGCATCATGCGATCGACATGTGCGGCAGTCCATTCCGGCTTTTTTGCCAGCGAATGGTCGCCGTAGTACATGCCGTGCGATTCGATGTTGGCTTCGTCGGTAATGTACAAACCGTACTCGTCGCACAATTCGTAAAATCGCTCGTGAGCCGGGTAATGGCTGTTGCGCACTGCATTGATGTTGAACTGCTTCATCAGTTTAATTTCTTCAATCATCTGTTCTTCCGAAATCACATGACCGGTGTATTGGTTGTGTTCGTGACGGTTTACGCCTTTTATCAGAACCGGAACTCCGTTCACTGTAAAAAGGGTATTGATGATTTCAATTTTGCGGAATCCGATGCGGTGGCTTACCGTTTCAACGGTTTTCCCGGCTTCATTTTTCAAAATGATTACGAGGGTGTAGAGATTGGGCGTTTCGGCTGTCCATTTTTTTGGATTTTCAACTTCATTGGAAAAAGTGATTTTCAACTCCTCCTTTCGATTTATTTGTGCCTCCTGAGAGTCGTTGATAATCAGTTGTTGGTTGTTGTCAAACAGCTGAAATTCAACCGTATAATTTCCTGAGCGCAGTCTCTCAGTATGGTTTTTCAATTCTACATCCAGTTCCAGCGTAGCGTTTTTGTATTCTGCATCGAGGTCGGTTTTAGCGAAGAAATCGCGGATACGGACTTTGGGAGATGAGTAAAGAAAAACATCGCGTTTGATGCCGCTAATCCGCCAGAAATCCTGGCATTCGAGGTACGAACCATCCGACCAGCGATACACTTCGGCAGCCAGCACATTTTTACCCTCTGTCAGGTAATCGGTAATGTCCCATTCGGCCGGCGTTTTGCTTCCCTGGCTGTACCCCACCTTTTGACCGTTAATCCACAGGTAAAAAGCTGATTTTACTGCTCCGAACTGAATAAAAACCTGCCGTCCGTCCCAGCTTTCGGGAACGGTAAAGGTGGTGCGGTATGAACCCACCGGATTGTAGTCGTGTGGAACTTTGCCCGGGTTGGCCGGATAAATGTTATCGATGAACTCCATTTCATCCGAAACCGGAGCTTTGTAATCGGCAAATTCGTACTGGTGATTCACGTATATGGGAATACCGTAACCCTGAATTTCCCAGTTCGACGGCACCGCGATTTCATCCCAGCCCGAAACATCGTAATCCGGTTTGTAAAAGTCAACCGGACGATCGGCGGGCTTGCGCACCCAGTTGAATCTCCATTTCCCGTTCAGATTTTTGTAAAATACCGACTGGTTTTTTTTCAGATTGAGCGCTTCTTCCACCGTACGAAATGGAATGAAAGAAGTACGGGGTTTTTCTTTGTTTTGATTAAACATGGCCGGGTTTTCCCAATCGGGAGACTCTTTTTCCTGTGCATGAACAGAACTGACTACTGTGTTCAGAAATAGCAGAGTAAAAATTGCGGACAACAGATTTTTCATTGTTTTGAAATTTATTTTTGAAATTTATTTATGTTTTTAATTTTTTTCAAAAGTATCCTTTTCCTTGAAATTTCAAGCACATTAAACCCATTATTTTTTAAAAAAATAAATTGTATTTTGGGCATTCAGATAAAAGTGAATGGTATGAAAGCAGCAGTTTTGGAATCCTACAATCATTTTGTGTGGAAAGAGGTTGAGACCCCGAAAGTGAAATCAGGCGAGGTATTGGTGCGTATTCGGTATGCCAGTATTTGTGGTAGCGATATGCATATTTTCCCTGGCGATTTTCATCCGCGGACACCGGTGCCGTTTATTCCCGGACACGAAATGGGCGGGGTGGTTGCCGAGGTGGGCAGCGGTGTTTCCGGGTTTGAACCAGGCGAAAAAGTGGCCATCGATCCCATTATCTGGTGCGGCGAATGTCTGGCCTGCCGGCGCAGGCATTACCCGGCCTGTACCAGTTTAAAGCTGCTTGGGATTGATATGGATGGCGGTTTTGCCGAATACATTTCGGTGCCTCCGCACATGCTTTTTAAAACTGCACAACACCTGCCCGATAAGTATGTGGCATTGGTAGAAATTTATGCTATCGGGTTTCATGCCAACAACCGGGCTGAAACCAGGGATGGAGATACTCTTGCTATATGGGGCGCAGGCAGGGTAGGGCAGGTCATTCTTCAGGCTGCGCGCACCAAAACCAACGGAACCATTTTTATGGTCGATCCGCTGGAGAACCGTTTGCAAATAGCTGAAAAATTTTATGAAAATGTTATCGGGATTAATCCCAAAAAAGAAAATCCGGTAGAGGCAATTAAACGGCATACCGGAGGCAAAGGTGTTGACATTGCATTTGAAGCCGTTGGACATGCCGAAGAAATCGAAGGCGTTTATACACCGGTACGAAGTGCTGTGCAAAGTTTGCGCGGTGGTGGTAAAGTTTGTGTGCTGGGACTGGGCGATGAGCCTTCGCCGGTGGTTTTTAAGGAATTGATTTGGAAAGAGGGCCAGATAATTACTTCGCGTGTAAGCGATGGTGAGTTTTCTGAGGTAATTGAGCATTTGAACGCCGGGAACCTGAAGCCCGATGCTTTGATTTCAGGAGTAATGCCCGGTTCGGAAATTCAAAAAGCGTTTGAAATGTTGCAGAAAGAAAAGGCGAAATATTTGAAGGTATTGCTGGATTTCCGATAGACAGCTGGCTTTCAATTCGTGCTTTTGCTGTATTTCAATCAAAAAATTTCCGGATCATCACGATTTTTTTTGAAAATTTAAAATATATCCCTACTTTCGTGTTCGTACACGGAAACGAAAATTCATTTAAAATCAAAAAATTCTAATATTAATTTATGAAGCTTGAAAAGTATAGTTTTGGGGTGGGAGACCGCTTTAATCATCAGGGAGAAGCCCAGTTGCGGGCTATAATAAAAGCCAGTGAAAAAGGGGTGGAAGTTTCACCTGTCTGGAATAAATCGAACCGCGAACACAACACCATTCATTCAGAACCGAAAGGAACCAGGGAGGAAGCCGATGCTGCGGTACAAAAGCTGGGCTGGAACAAACCTTATTTTGTAGATGCCGACCACATTAACCTGTCCAATGTGGACCGGTTTATCAACAACGCCGACTTTTTTACGCTCGACGTGGCCATGTACATCGGAAATGAATCATCCCGCGAAGATATTGCTGCATTTAAAAAATCCTGCGCTTCGCTGGGGTCGGAGGTAAATATCCCCGGAATAACCGAAAAAATTCAAATTTCTGATGCTCTGTTGGATGAAGTAGCCGGAAAGTTCCTGGCTGCAATAAAAGAGGCCGGGAAAATCTACCGCCACATTGAAGCCAAAAAAGGTGCAGGCAATTTTGTGACCGAGGTTTCCATGGACGAGGTGGAAGCGCCTCAAACGCCGGTTGATATGTTTTTTATTTTAAAAATGATTGCCGATGAAAACATTCCGGCTGAAACCATTGCTCCGAAATTTACCGGGCGGTTTAACAAAGGGGTGGACTATGTTGGGGATGTTGATCAGTTTGCCAAAGAATTTGAGCAGGATGTGCTGGTAATTGATTACGCCGTTAAAGCTTTTGGTCTTCCTGAAAATCTGAAATTGAGCGTTCATTCCGGTTCCGATAAATTCACCATTTATCCCGTTATGGCCGAAATCATAAAAAAACACGATAAAGGCCTTCATGTTAAAACTGCCGGAACAACCTGGCTCGAAGAGGTGATTGGTCTTGCAATTTCGGGTGAAGAGGGATTGCTGGTGGCCAATGCCATTTACGCCCGTGCACTGGAACGCAAGGAAGAATTGTGTGCCCCTTACGCTGACGTAATTGACATCGACGATGCGCAGCTTCCGCCACCTGAAGTTGTTGCCGGCTGGACAGGCGAAAAATTTGCCAATACATTGCGCCACATTCCCGGACACCACGATTACAATCCCAATTTCAGGCAGTTGATTCATGTTGGCTATAAAGTAGCTGCCGAAATGGGTGAAAATTATACCGGGCTTTTAAAAAATTATGCCGAAGTGGTTGGGCGTTGCGTGGAAGAAAACATTTACGACCGCCATCTAAAAAGATTATTCAATTTATAGAACCTATGTGTCCTAAATGCCTGTTGTGGTTTGTTATTCAACACTCAGGCATTTAGAACACAACAGAAAACCAAAGAACGATGAAAAAATTTATGGATGAAAATTTTCTGCTGCAAACCGAAACGGCACAGAAATTATACCACCAGCACGCAGCAAAAATGCCTGTTTTCGATTACCATTGCCACATTCCGCCAAAAGATATTGCTGAAGACAGGCAGTTTGAAAACATTACCCAAATCTGGCTTTATGGCGACCATTACAAATGGCGGGCCATGCGTGCCAATGGTGTTGACGAACGATTCTGTACCGGTGATGCTTCCGACTGGGAAAAATTTGAGAAGTGGGCAGAAACGGTTCCAAATACACTCCGAAATCCGCTTTATCACTGGACACATCTGGAATTAAAACGGTTTTTTGGAATTGATAAAATTTTAAACCCGTCCTCAGCCAAAGAGATTTGGGACGAATGCAATGCCAAACTGCAAACACCGGAATATTCAGTGCGAAACATTATTCGCATGGCCAATGTGCACACGATCTGCACAACCGACGACCCGGTGGATTCACTGGAAAATCACCGCCAGATAAAAGCCAGCGGTTTTGAAGTATCCGTTTTGCCAGCCTGGCGGCCAGACAAAGCCATGACTGTGGAAAATACCGGAACCTTTAATCTGTATGTGGATAAACTGGCTGAAGTTTCCGGAATTTCCATCGACAGTTACTCCACTTTTATGGATGCCATCGATAACCGACACATGTTTTTCCACGAAAACGGCTGCCGGTTGTCTGATCACGGCCTGGAAACGGCCATTGCCGAAGATTATACAGAAAAAGAAGTCCGCGATATTTTTGAGAAAATCAGGGGCGAAAATGATTTAACCAAACTGGAAATATTAAAGTTTAAATCGTGCATGTTGTACGAATTTGGTATTATGGACCACTCCCGCGGCTGGGCGCAGCAGTTTCACCTGGGAGCATTGCGTAATAACAGCACACGCCTTTTCAAACAACTGGGACCCGACACCGGACTCGATTCAATTGGCGACTTTGAGGTTGCCCGTCCCCTGTCGAAGTTTCTGGACAAACTGGACATGGAAAACAAACTCGCCAAAACCATTTTGTATAACCTGAACCCGCGCGATAACGAGCTGATTGCCACTATGATTGGTAATTTCCAGGATGGCTCGGTGCCGGGTAAAATGCAGTTTGGGTCTGGCTGGTGGTTTCTCGACCAGAAAGACGGTATGGAGAAACAGATGGATGCCTTATCGAATCTCGGATTACTCAGCCGTTTCGTGGGTATGCTCACCGATTCCAGAAGCTTTTTATCTTATCCCAGACATGAATATTTCCGCAGAACGCTATGCAATTTAATTGGAAACGATGTGGAAAACGGAGAAATTCCCAATGATATGGAACTGCTGGGGCAAATGGTTGAAAACATCTGTTTCAATAACGCAAAAGCCTATTTTAATTTTGAATAACATGTTTGAAAACTTTGCGGTTTCCGACAGAATAGTATATTTGCAATCGATTGCAATTTCAATTTAAATTGAGCCCGATGAAGAAAAAAGTAGTTACGTTTGGCGAGATCATGTTACGCCTGGCTACCCCCGGATACATGCGTTTTTCACAAAGCAATGAGCTGACTGCAACCTTTGGCGGAGGAGAGGCTAACGTGGCTGTTTCCCTTGCCAATTATGGCATTCCGGTTGACTTTGTTACACGCCTGCCTGAAAACGATATTGGTCGCGCCTGTATGATGGATTTGCGCAAACATGGCGTTGGAACCGGGAAGATTGTGTTGGGCGGCGAACGCCTTGGTATTTACTTTTTGGAAACCGGAGCAGTGAGTCGTGGAAGCAAGGTTGTTTACGACCGTGCCCACTCTGCCGTTTCCGAAATTGAACAGGGAATGATTGACTGGGATGCTGTTTTTGACGGCGCCACCTGGTTTCACTGGACAGGCATTACTCCGGCCATTTCGCAAAACGCTGCCGATGTTTGTCTGGAAGCCATTAAAAAAGCCAACGAACTCGGCGTTACCGTTTCGTGCGATTTAAACTACCGCAAAAACCTCTGGAAATACGGTAAAACAGCAGGCGAAGTAATGCCCGAACTGGTTGCCGGAACCGACATTATTCTCGGAAATGAGGAGGATGCCGAAAAAGTTCTGGGAATTAAACCCGAGGGGGTGGATGTAACGGGCGGACATGTGGAAGGTGCTGCTTATAAGTCTGTTTCCAAACAGATTATGGAGCGTTTCCCACGATGCAAAAAAGTTATAACTACGTTGCGTGGTTCGGTAAATGCCAACCACAATACCTGGTCGGGTGTGCTTTGGGACGGTAAAAATCTGTACGAAGCTCCAACTTACCAAATCACGCACATTGTTGACCGTGTAGGTGGCGGCGATTCATTTATGGGCGGCCTCATATACGGTTTGTTAACCTATGAAGGCGACAGCCAGAAAGCACTGAATTTTGCAGTTGCCGCATCCTGCCTGAAACATACCGTTTACGGCGACTTTAACCAGGTTACCGTTGACGAAGTGGAAAAACTGATGGGCGGCGATGCCTCCGGTAGGGTAGCACGGTAATCAATTAAAAATTAGAAATGTAAAATTAAAAATTGAAGAAAATGGATATTGATTTAGCAGAAAGATTGTTTCAGTTTGCAGTCAGGGTAATCAAGTTTCTTAGACAACTTCCGGATGAACCTGAAATAAATAACATCCGGTATCAACTTTGCAAATCATCTTCATCGTCCGGTGCAAATTATGAGGAGGCACAAGCCGCATATTCAAAACAGGATTTTCTGTTTAAAATCGATATTTCGTTAAAAGAAATGCGTGAAAGCAATTATTGGCTGAGGTTGACAAATGCAACTCTTGATTTTGAGGGCGACTTAAAGGTTGAATTAGTTTATCTTATAACTGAATCAGGAGAATTAAAAAATATTCTGGGCAAAATTGCATCCTCAACCAGAAACAATTTGAACTTGAAATAAAACATTTGATTTCATTTTCTCAGTTCCCATTGATAATTTTTAATTGACAATTTTTAATTTTTCATTAATTAGGTATGGCACGATTTACAAGAATAGAAGTAGCGTTAAAAATGAAGGAAACCGGCATGGTTCCGGTGTTTTACCATGCCAATACTGAGGTATGCAAGAAAGTGGTAAAAGCCTGTTACGACGGGGGCGTTCGTTTATTTGAGTTTACCAATCGCGGCGATTTTGCCACCCTTGTTTTTGCAGAATTGAACAAGTGGGCGCAACAGGAATGCCCCGAAATGATAATGGGCGTAGGCTCGGTGATTGACGAAGGCACTGCCGCCATGTACATTGCCCTTGGCGCCAACTTTATCGTTTCACCACTTGTTGACGAAGCAACTGCCCGGGTGTGCAACAAACGAAAAATTGCCTGGAGTCCGGGTTGCGGAACGGTTACCGAAATTGGTCGCGCGCATGAACTGGGCGCCGAAGTGGTAAAAATTTTCCCCGGCACAGAGGTTGGCGGCCCCGGCTTTGTAAAAGCGGTTAAAGGTCCCATGCCCTGGACCAGTATTATGCCTACCGGCGGAGTTTCGCCCACCGAAGAAAATCTGAGAGCATGGTTTGAAGCCGGCGTTACCTGCGTGGGAATGGGCTCGAAATTGTTCCCAAAAGAGGTTTTGGCAAATGAAAATTATTCATACATTACGCAAAAATGTGAAGAAGCACTGGAAATTATCAGTAAGTATAAAAAATAATCAACTGTAAACGAATGAAGTATAATAAATTAGTTCATTTTTTAGGGATTCTTTTTTTTGGGGCAAATCTCTCGTGCGTTGGCCCCGAAGATAAAACCGAACTGAAACTGGCACACGGTCTTCCAACCGACCATCCGGTTCACGAGGCCATGATGTTTATGGCGCATAGGACCAGCGAATTGTCTGACGGAAAGATGACTATTGATATCTACCCGGCAGAGCAACTCGGTTCGGAACAACAGTGTGTGGAACTTTTGCAAATTGGCAGTCTGGCTATAACCAAAGTGTCTGCTGCTGTAATGGAGAGTTTTGTGGAAGATTACAAGGTTTTCGGATTACCTTACATTTTCAGGTCCAAAGAACACGCCTTTAAGGTTTTCGATGGGGAAATCGGTCAGGATCTATTGCTCAGTACAGCGGATAAAAGATTGCGCGGACTTTGCTATTATGATGCCGGTTCGCGAAGTTTTTATACCATTGCCAAGCCCATTAATCATCCCGATGATTTGGCCGGAATGAAAATAAGGGTGATGAACAGTGTAACAGCGGTTGGAATGGTCAGAGCCCTTGGAGGATCGGCCACTCCCATCTCGTGGGGAGAACTTTATACCGCTTTGCAAAGCGGAGTGGTTGACGGCGCAGAGAATAATCCACCAAGTTTGTACACATCGAGGCATTATGAAGTTTGTAAGTATTATTCGCTTGATGAACACACGACAATTCCCGATGTGTTGGTTATCAGTCAGGTAGTTTGGGATAAACTTTCTGAACAGGAACAAAAGTGGATTCAGCAGGCTGCCGACGAGTCGGCTGTTTTGCAGCGAAAATTATGGGCCGAATCGGAGGAAAAATCAATGGAAGAAGTTCAGAAAGCCGGTGTTCAAATCAACCGGCCCGACAAAGAGCCTTTCATTCAAAAGGTACAACCCTTTTTGGAAACTTATCGGGACAATGAGATTATCTATTCATATATTAAAAGAATACAGGCAGTTGAATAAAATTTAGTACCATGACTTTACGAAAGATTGTTGACAAAACTTTAGAATGGTTCCTCGTTTTTTTAATGAGTGTGCTGGTAATTGATGTATTGTGGCAGGTATTCAGCCGGTACGTTTTAAATGATCCCAGCAGCTACACCGATGAGCTTGCCGGGTACCTGCTTATTTGGGTGGGAATGTTCGGCGCGGCTTATGTGGCCGGCAAACGCGAACACCTCGCCATCGATTTGCTCATACAGCGAAGCTCCCCTGAGCGAAAATTCAGACTTGAAATGTTTATCAGCGTTATAATCATCATTTTTGCTATCACAGTTCTTATCATAGGTGGAGCCTCTCTGGTTTACACGCGGTTTCTTCTTTCGGTAAAATCTTCAGCCCTGGGAATACCACTTGGTTTTGTTTACCTCGTTATGCCAGTGAGCGGCATTCTTATCGCTTATTTCGATATTGACAATATGATTAACATGGTTAAAGCTAACCGGAAAAACTAACAACTATGGAATTTCTTGAAGTATTTGTACTCGTTTTTAGTTTTATTATTTTACTTATAATAGGTGTTCCCATAGCATTTAGTATTGGAATTTCAGGAATACTGACCATGTTGGTTAGTATCGATATGATACCTGCACTTACCACATTTTCACAGCGAATGGGAACCGGGCTCAACAGTTTTGCCCTCCTGGCCATACCCTTCTTTATTTTGGCTGGAAATATTATGAACAGTGGGGGAATAGCCATTCGGCTCATCGATTTTGCCCGTGTTTTGGTAGGCGGTATTCCCGGCGGAGTGGCTATGGTAAATGTGCTGGCCAACATGCTTTTCGGTGCCATTTCCGGTTCGGCAGCAGCTTCGGCTTCGGCCATTGGCAGCATCATGCAACCCGAAATGAAAAAAGAGGGATACCCCGAAAATTTTAGTGCGGCAGTAAATATCACTTCGGCTACAACCGGTTTGTCCATTCCGCCCAGTAATATTCTCATTGTTTACTCATTGGCCAGTGGCGGTGTTTCCATCACCGCACTTTTCCTTGCCGGATACATGCCGGGAATTCTAACTGGTCTGGGAATCATTATAACTGCAGTTACCATGCTCATTTACAAGAAAAAAGGAACAAAGGCAGCGGTAAAAGCACTTGGTGTGGTTTCAATGATTGCAATTGGACTCGTGCTTCTATACCAGGGGGTATCGTTTTCAAGGGCAAATCTTTCACCTTTGGTAAACCGGATTTTTCTTTACGTAATTCTTGCCGGGATTGCTGTTTGGGGATTTATAAGAACCAAAAACAACAAGGAAAAAGCACTTGAAGGAACGAAAAAGTTTCTGGATGCCATTCCGAGTTTAATGATGCTGGTGATAGTAATTGGCGGGATTGTAGCCGGTTATTTTACAGCTACTGAAGCTTCGGCCATTGCCGTTTTGTATTCCCTGATTTTAGCATTTATTTATGGCGAAGTCAAAATCAGGCATTTGCCTGATATCATTCTCCGTTCGGTGAAAACCACCGGAATTGTGATGCTTTTGGTAGCAACCTGTTTGGGCTTGTCGTGGATAATGGCTTACGAAAATATTCCGCAAAATGTGAGCGAAGGCTTGCTTTCACTTACCAGTAATCCGTTTATGATTTTACTGATAATTAATATGTTGTTGCTTTTTGTAGGTATTTTTATGGACATGACACCGGCGGTACTCATCTTTACACCTATTTTCCTGCCCATTGTAACATCCATTGGCATAGATCCCATTCATTTTGGAATTATTATGGTGCTTAACCTGAGTGTGGGGCTTTGCACGCCACCTGTCGGTTCGGTTTTGTTTATCGGTTGCAGCGTGGCGGGGCTAAGTATCGATAAAGTAGTAAAACCTTTGATACCCATGTTCATTGCCATGGTTGTGGTACTGCTGCTGGTTACTTACTTCCCGCAAATCAGTCTTTGGTTGCCTTCACAACTTGGTTTCTGAGAGGGTTAGTTGAAATGGTATTATATATTTAAACCGGAAATCTCCATTGACAGATTTCCGGTTTTCAATTTGTTGACCGGTTCGTTTCCTTTCGTATGGAAATAAAACATAAATTTGAATTTTGAACGTTAGAACGTGTGCAATGGAATTTTGGATGAGAATCAAACAGTGGAAAGGAAATCACCTTGGGGTATTGCTGGCAGGGGCGCTGCTTATGGTTTGTTCCGTTGCACAAGCTTCCTTTTCTGAATTGACATTCGATATTTACACACAGGAGAACGGACTTCCCAACAACCAGATTCAGTGCATTTATCAGGACAGTAAAGGCTGGGTTTGGGTTGGTACCAGTCAGGGGCTGAGCCGCTTCGATGGATATTCCTTTGTGAATTTTTTACCCGATCCGTCCGACAGTAACAGCCTGAACGGAAATCTGGTCAGAGTGATTAAAGAAGACCGTAACGGTAATTTGCTGGTTGGCACCGAAAACGGAGGCCTGAATATCTTCAATCGTGAAAAAGAAATTTTTTCCCATCCGTTTAAAAAAATGAACGGATATCATGTAGTAGATGTTTCGGTGAATGACATTGTAGAGGACGAAGCGGGAAATTTCTATCTCGGAACCGATTTTAACATCATGGTTTTTGATACCCTCGGAAATCTTTCGGTGGTGAAAACGGAGCAGGTAAGCGGACAGGAAAAATTCGAAGGGAGTTTTGTGCGCAACCTGCAGTTCGATACCCATGGAATACTTTGGGCAGGAACCAACAACGGCCTGTATTATTACAATCCGCGTAACAATCAAATGGCCAGTTTCCAGTTGCCGTTCGATTCCTATCAAAATAAGGAAATATGGGAAATTTACCTTGACGGCGAAGGGATGCTTTGGGTTGGAACATACTCGGCAGGCCTGTTTCTTGTTTCTCCCGACGATCACTCGGTTGTGCCCGTAATCCTTGAGCCACGGCTAAACCGGACCGAAACTGTACGCGCCGTTTCAAAAGGTGTTTTTGGCGAATACTGGATTGGCACACGCGGCGGTTTATACGCCTACTCAAAAGAAAGAGGGGTAACCGGCTTTTACAGACACGATGAACGCGACCCACGCAGCATTTCCAACAATTCGGTACTTTCGGTTTTAAACGATGCCCGCGGAGAAACCTGGATCGGCACACGCGGCGGGCTTAATCTGCTGGCAAAAAGCAAACAGGTTTTTCATCATTTTGGTGCACTTCCCGGTGATGACAACTACCTGAACAGTAGTATTATTTATGCGTTTTGGATTGACAATGAAGGAAAAATATGGATTGGCACCGAAGATGGTGGAATTAATATTCTCAATCCTGAATCGGGAAAATACGAGTACCTGGTTGCGCGGGAAAACAACAGGAATTCCATCTCGCAGAATTGCATCAAGGCTTTTTTGGATGATAGAAGAGGAAATCTCTGGGTGGGAACTTTTTTGGGAGGAATTGATGTTATCAATTTAAAAAACAGGGAAATAAAACATTTCAAACATGAACCCGGGAAAGCCGGTTCTTTATCCGACAACCGGGTTTGGGATTTTTGTCTCGACCGAAACAACGATATTTGGGTGGCCACCTCGGGAGGAGTGGACAAGTATAACCGGCAAACCAATTTGTTTGAGCATTTTCCGCAATTGAACGGCGACAACCAGGTTTCGTGGATAGAGCCCGACTCAAAGGGCAATATATGGATGGGCAGCCTCGAAGAAGTGATTGTTTACAACCCCGAGCTGAATACCATCAACAGGTTTGCAGGCCATACCCGGGCAATGTATGAAGATTCAAGAAACCGTATTTGGATTGCTACCATCGATAATGGCATTGCACTGTATTCGGCTGAAAATGGCGCCCTGAAATATTACAATGAGAATGATGGACTGGCAAACAACCAGGCCCTCTGCATTCTGGAAGACCGGAACAATAATTTGTGGATTAGCACCACCAACGGATTGTCGAAATTTAATCCCGACGAAGAATTTTTTCGAAACTTTACCAGTAAAGACGGCCTGAGTAACAATCAGTTTTGTTATGGGGCTGCCATGAAAACCAACGATGGGCAAATGTTGTTCGGTTCGGTGGCCGGATTCAATTTGTTCGATCCCTCCGAAGTGCTCACCGAAGATACCGATGTTCCCATTTTACTTACCGATTTAAAAATATTCAACAAATCGGTTCTTATTGGCAACGATAAAAAATCGGTACTTCAAAAAAGCATTTCCGAAACCGGGCATCTGGTGTTGAATTACGACCAGAATATGTTTACCATAGAGTTTGCCGCGCTTAATTTTGTTAACAGCGATAAAAATCTCTATTCGTATATGCTTGAGGGCTTTAACCGAAACTGGAACGAACCCGGAACCAACCGGACAGCTACATTTACTAACCTGAACCCCGGCGATTATGTGTTGAAGATAAAACGTGTGATTCCGGGAATGCCGGATGCCGGCAGTGAGGTGCAACTGAAAATAACCATTCTTCCTCCTTTCTGGAAAACCACCTGGTTTCTGTTGTTACTTTTCGTTTTCATTATTGCAATGATTTATATGTTGCTGAAATTTATTGTGAATCGTGAAAAAATTAAAAACCAGTTGATTATGGAGAGGGCTAATGCCCGAAAACTGCATGAACTCGACATGATGAAACTGAAGTTTTTTACCAATATTTCTCATGAAATACGCACACCGCTCACCCTGATTATCGGACCACTGGAAAAAATCTTATCCCGCGATATGTCGGGGGAAGAGATAAAGGAAAACCTGAAACTGGTAAGCCGCAACGCCAAAAACCTCGACAGGCTTATCAGTCAGTTGCTCGATTTCAGAAAGCTGGAAGCCGGTAACCTGAAACTGGAGCTTAACGAAGGCGATATTGTGGAATATGTAAGAACCATCGTCTATTCATTCAACGATTTGGCGATGGAGAAACAGGTGAAATTGTCGTTCAATACACTCAAAAAACAGCTCTATACTGCATTCGACCCCGATAAGATGGAGAAAATTCTGAATAACCTGCTTTCCAACGCTTTTAAATTCACCGGCCCGGGCGGAAGAATTTCTGTAAACCTTTCTCTGGTATTTGATACTGATGACGACGATTTTTCTTCGACAGAAAAAGAGAAGCAGTTTGTGGAGATAGTTGTTCGGGATACCGGCAGGGGAATACCGGTAAACAATCTGAATAAAATTTTCCAGCGGTTTTTTCAAAGCGATGATGAAGCCAAAGACTCCGGTACCGGCATTGGACTGGCGCTGGTGAAAGAGTTGGTAAACCTGCACAAAGGGAAGATTTTTGTTTCCAGCAAGCAGGGAAAAGGTACCCGTTTTACATTCAGAATACCTTACATTCAGATGGCTTTAAAACCGGCAGAACCGGATGCAAAAGAGCAGCAGAAGGTTATTGCAATAGCGGCGAAGCCTGAATTTGAGACTGTTGCCGGTGAGGATACACCCTCAAAAATTATGCTGGTGGTTGAAGATAATGCCGATGTAAGACAGTTTGTTGCGGGGCATTTCAATTCTTCGTTTCGTATTGCGGAAGCCAGAAACGGAGAAGAGGGGTGGGAAAAGGCACTGGAAATCATCCCCGACATCATTATCAGCGATGTAATTATGCCCAACATGAATGGATATGAATTATGTGAGCGGGTTAAAAATGATGAGCGAACTTCCCATATTCCGGTATTGCTGCTTACTGCACTTCATTCAAAAGAACACGAAATAAAAGGTATTACCACCGGTGCCGACGACTATATTACCAAGCCTTTTGATCTTTCCGTGCTGCAGGCAAAAGTGGAAAATATGCTTTCCATTCGCGAGTCGTTAAAAGAGAAATTCAGCGGAACGATGGTACTCGAACCTAAAAATGTAGTCATTACTTCGCCCGACGAACGATTCCTGCAGAAAGCCATACAGGTTGTTGAGGAAAACATTTCCAATGCCGGGCTCGATATTGAAAGTTTTTCAGAACAGGTAGGCGTGAGCCGTATGCAGCTCTACCGGAAGCTTCATGCACTTACCGATATGACTGTGAAAGAATTCATACGGAACATCCGGTTGAAAAGAGCAGAGCAACTGCTGGTGCAAAATAAGATGAATATTTCTGAAATAGCTTATGCCGTCGGGTTTAAAGATTTGTCGCATTTCAGAAAATGCTTTAAGCGCGAATACGGGATGAGTGCCAGCGAATTTGTAGCTAAATCGGCTGAAAATGAGGCGTCCGTTCATCCGTAACTTCCGGCTTACCTTTTCTTTTCCAGGCTACTTATTTCAACTGTTTTTTTCGATGTTTGCCGAAAATTCACTCTTTATGCACGAAAATCCCGCATAATGGGAATTATTTCCCCTATGGGGAAGCCTTGCGTTAGTGTATGGGAATAATTGCAGCGGTGGTGCATGGGCAAATAGGTAAATTGCACAATGCAAAATGAGGAAAAATGGATAAAATTCAAAAAAACCTGAAAAAGACAAACCGGATGATTATTGTCTCGGTGGTGATTCTTATTGCAGCCCTTATTTTACTATTGAATTTGATTTTATAATTTGAGATTAAAACGGGTGAGTAGTGAATAATTATTTTATAAAATTTATAGTATCAAACCTAATTTTAAAAGTATGGTAAATATGAAGAGTGATAACAGAAAAAGCCAGTGGAGAAATCTCCATTGGCTTGCTTTTCTGGTATTTGCGCAGTTGCTTTTTGCTTTTACTGTTACTGCACAGCAGCAAACAGTAACAGGTAAGGTAACTGACAGCGAAACAGGAGAAGCGTTGCCCGGCGTTAATATTGTAATTAAGGGTACAACAACCGGTACCATTTCTGATGTCGATGGCAATTACCGTATTAATGTAAACAACATTCAAACAGATGTTCTTGAGTTTCGTTTTATAGGTTTTTCAGAGCAGGAAGTTCCTTTAAACGGACGGTCTGTAGTTAATGTGGCAATGGAAATGACTTCGTTTGGAATTGACGAGGTGGTTGCCATTGGGTACGGAACAGTAAGGAAAAGAGACCTTACAGGCTCTGTTTCATCTGTTTCGGGCGAAAGTTTGCAGGATATTCCTGTTGCATCTACTGCGCAGGCTTTGACAGGAAGACTTACCGGGGTGCAGATTACAACAACAGAAGGTTCGCCCGATGCTGAAATTAAAATTCGTGTGCGTGGTGGTGGTTCCATTACCCAGGACAACTCTCCGTTGTACATTGTCGATGGATTTCCGGTGAGCAGTATAAGCGATATTGCTCCCACCGATATTGCTTCCATCGATGTGCTGAAAGATGCATCTTCAACAGCCATTTATGGTGCGCGCGGCGCCAACGGGGTAATTATTATTACCACAAAAGACGGGGTGGAAGGAGATGTGAGTGTTAATTATAACATGTATTACGGAGTGAAACAAATTGCCAGTACGCTGGATGTACTCAGTCCATACGAATACGTATTGTGGCAGTACGAACTGGCAGGTGAAAGCGGCAACACGGCACGCAACTTCCAGCGCTATTACGGCGTTTTTGGCGATTTGGAACTTTACAAAGCACAAAAGGGGTCCGACTGGCAGGAGGAAATTTTTGGCCGCGAGGCTGTTACGCAATACCACAATGCCAGTGTTACCGGAGGTTCGAGCCGCACCAGGTATAACCTGAGTATGACGCGTACCGACGATCAGGGCATCATGCTGGGGTCGGGGTATGTCAGAAATAACATCAATTTGAGGTTAAACACTAAGGTTTCCGACCGGGTTACGCTCGATTTCAACACCCGGTTTGCCGACACCAATGTAACCGGCGCCGGAACTTCTACCGAAGGTTCGTCAACCAACAGCCGGTTGAAACATGCCATTAAATATTCGCCGGTGCGGGGTCTGCAGGAGTTTCTCGAAGCGGTGGATTTCGATACCGACATGGAAGCTGCCAGCCAGCTTTACAATCCGGTAGATGTGGTAAACGACGATTACAGAAGTTCCGACCGGAAAAATATGACCTTCAATGCCGGAGCAAGTTTCGAATTAATCGACGGGCTTGTTCTTAAAAGCGACTGGGGCGTTGAGTTCGAGAACCGTCGCGACGACCGGTTTTACGGCCCTTCCACCTCACAGTCGAAAAACAACAGTGGAGGTACACCCATGGTGAATGTGGAAACCCGCGAAGGGCTGACACAGCGTGTTGCCAACACCTTGTCGTATGCCAAAAGCGACCTTTTTCCCGGGCACGACCTGACCGTTTTACTCGGACAGGAGATTTATTCTTTTAAAACCAAACGGATTGAAATGGAGTCGCGGTTTTTTCCCAACGATGTGGACCAGAATGCTGCTCTGGCCATGCTGAACCTGGGGACTCCGCAACCCACCGTTTCCTATATTTCACCCGAAAACAGGCTTTCATCCTTTTTCGGACGGTTGAACTATAACATTCAGGAACGTTTTCTGGCAACCTTTACCTTTCGTGCCGATGGTTCGAGCAAATTTGCAGCCGGCAACCGCTGGGGTTATTTCCCGTCGGCAGCTGTAGCCTGGAGGCTTTCCGAAGAATCGTTTTTGCAGGGAGCTGATTTTCTGTCGAACCTGAAACTGCGCGCCAGCTACGGAACAGCAGGAAACAACAGAATTGGAGACGATATGTGGAAGATGCTTTATACCACCAGCGATGGCAATAAACCATACTATATCGACGAAAACCTGCAAAATCAGCTTGTTCCGGGCACTACCATAGCAAATCCCGATTTGCGCTGGGAAACGACCTATACAAGAAACGTGGGGCTCGATTTCGGACTTTTTAATTCGCGCGTTAACGGTACCATCGACGCCTATCTTAACAATACACGCGATTTGCTGATTCGCGCCAACATACCCAGCAACACCGGGTACGATTACCAAATGCAAAACATTGGCGAAACTTCAAATAAAGGTATCGAGCTTTCATTGGACGGCTACCTGGTTCAAACCCGCGATTTCTCACTGAATGCTTCATTCAATATTGCATTTAATGTGAACAAGGTGGAAGAACTGGGCGACGTAAAAATGTCGCTTCAAAGTTCCGGATGGTATGGCAGTTCGTCAGGGCCTACCGGCGATTACCTGTTGCAGGAGGGCCAGCCCGTCGGACAAATGTGGGGTTATGTTACCGATGGCATGTACCGATACGACGATTTCGACTATGACTCTGAAACCGAATCATACACCCTGAAACCCGGTGTGCCCGACAATAGTGCGCTCATAGGCGCCCGTTTTTTCGGTCCCGGAACCCTCAGATTTAAAAAGCTTTCGGGAGAAGGAACAGTGATTAATCCCGATGAAGATCGCACCATTATTGGAAACGCCAACCCGAAGCATACCGGTGGATTCAATCTTACCGCAACCTACAAAGGGCTCGATTTTTCTGCCTTTTTCAACTGGGTGTACGGTAACGACATTTACAATGCCAACAAACTGGAATTCACTTCGTTTCCCGACACCCGGCTTTACGGAAACCTGCTGGATATGATGAAATGGGAAGACCGGTTTACTACCATCAACCGCGAAACCGGTGAATTTGTGTATAGTCCGGAAGGACTTGCTGCACTGAACCAGAACGTAACCATGTGGCATCCGATGATGAGCCGCGTGGTGCTCCATTCGTGGGCAATAGAAGACGGTTCGTTCCTTCGGCTTAACAATCTTACATTGGGTTACACCCTGCCTCAGTCACTCACTTCGAGGGCTTTTGTTGAAAGGCTGCGGTTTTATGTAACCGGATACAACCTCTTTGTTCTTACCAACTACTCGGGATACGATCCCGAGGTGGATACACGCCGCTCAACGCCTCTTACCCCCGGGGTCGATTACTCTGCTTATCCGAGAAGCCGTTCCATTATTGCCGGTGTAAATGTAACTTTCTAAAAAACAACGATAATGAAAACAAAATTAATCTATATACTGACAATGGTTTTCGGCATGGTGCTGTTTACAAACTGCAGCGATGAATTCCTTGAAACCGAAACCCAATCGAGTTATACCACCGATGTGGTTTTCTCCAATCCTGCATTTACGTTGAATGCCCTTTACGGCATCTATTCGCTCATGACACTCGATGAAATGTATTCGCAAAAATTACCCTACTATGCTGCTCTGAATTCGGATATCGAGGTGGTGGCATTTGGCTCGGGCGATTACGGTGATAATGGCCGGCGCGGAGTTGGCAATTACCTGGCAACGCCGGGAAATAACGAGATTGCACGACCATGGAATGCGCTTTACCGGGCCATTGAAAGAGCCAATATGCTCATTACCGAAGTACCCAATAGTCCCATGATGAACAGCGATGATGAAGAAAGCATAAGAAAAATGTGGACTTATTACGGCGAAGCGCTTACCCTGCGCGCACTTTTTTATTTCGAGCTGGTGCGCAACTGGGGCGATGTACCTTTCAAAACAGAACCTACCCAACCCGATGGTTCCAATTTCTTTTTGGGAAAAACCGACAGGGATATTATTCTTGAAGCCATTCTTGAAGATCTTCAGGAAGCAGAACAATATGTTCCGTGGATAAACCAGCACGAAGCGGGAACACCGGAAAGGATTTCAAAAGGTTTTGTGAAAGGTTTGATGGCGCGAATAGCCCTTTTCCGAGGGGGTTACTCTTTGCGTGCCCAATCGAATACCATGGAAAGAGGGTCCAATCACCAGGCATATTATGAAATGGCACGTACCCGGTGCCTGGAGATTATGGAGCAGGGTGTACACGGATTAAATCCTTCCTATAATGATGTGTTTATGCGCCAGAATCAGCTGCAACCCGACAGACAATACTACGAAAACCTGTTTGAGGTTGGGCATGGAATGACTCGCAGTGGTGAAGCCGGTTATTATATCGGTGTGAGGTTTGACACCAGTCCGAAATACGGTCGGGGTACACAGGGAGGAGCCCTGACACTGCCGCACTACCTGTATTCATTCGATCCGGACGACAGCCGCAGATTTCTGGCGGTGGCTTTCTATAAATACGACAACCAGGGACGCATGGAAATTTATACCGATCCGTCGCAGTACCGCATTGCCAAATGGTCGGTTAAATGGATGTCCGATGCCTATATTGCAGCCAACCGCAATGCCGGCAACAAACTGCTTACCGGCGTTAACTGGACTTTAATGCGCTATTCGGATGTGCTGCTGATGTTTGCCGAGGCAGAAAATGAACTGAACGGTCCTACTGCTATGGCGAAGGAGGCTCTTAAAGAGGTTCGCCGCAGGGCTTTTCCGGTGGAGGTACATGCCGAAAAGGTGGAAAACTATGTGAACGGTCTGGGAAGCAAGGACCTCTTTTTCAACGCTATAGTTGACGAACGCGCTCTTGAACTGGGCGGCGAAAGTGTTCGGAAATACGATTTGGTTCGGTGGAACATGCTTCATGAGAAAATTACGGAAGCACGAGAACTGAACCGGAGGATGGTTTACGGCGAAACGCCCTACGAACATCTGCCCGACTACCTTTACTTTATGTACCGAAACGATGATCCGGAAGACCTCGATTTTTCGGCACTGAACCTCGACGATGACTGGGGAGACACCAATCTGCCCGGGTACAGCCGTGTGGAATGGCTGCCCGGCCTCAGCGACAGCAATAAACAAAGCTTTATCGACTGGCTGAACCTGATGTCGTCAGGTCTCGATCAACATCCCGGAAGGCATTTGCTGCCCATTGCTCAACCTGTAATCGACGATGCCAACGGCGCATTTACCAACGACTATGGATTTTAATCAATAAAAGCTGAAATCATGATAGTGAAAGCATTCAAATATTTATTTTTACTTGCATTAGGGGTTCTGATTCTGATGCCCTCGTGCAAAGAAGACGATGAAGTGATGGAAAGGGTTCGCCTGTTCAGACCAGTGGAGCTTTCCACAAACTTCGACGGCACAACCGTTGAGATAACCTGGCTGCCTATTCGCGGCGCCAGTGGATACGACGTTGACTTGAGTAAAGACAGCCTTCAGTTTGAAAACATAGTGGAATCCTTTTCTTCTGTTCAGGCTGCCAAAATCACCATTCCCGATTTGGAAGGAGGAAGCCGCTATTCGGTCAGAGTGAAAGCATTGTCGGAAGAGGAGCAATTCAATTCACAATTTGCCGAACTCACTTTTGTTACACCTACTGAAAACATTCTTTACCAGATAGCTGGCGATGATATTGGCGCCACCGACGTAAGAATAACATGGGATCCTTCCAAAGTGGTTACACATATTGTAATTACTTCGGAAAGCGGCATTCCTGCCGAATTTGAGATAACAGAGGCTGAAAAGGCCGCCGGTGAAAAACTCTGCGAAGGGCTCGATGGCGAAACCACATACACGGCAGCCATTTTCAATGGTGAAATACGTCGTGGAGTGGCTGTTTTCAAAACCCTGATCGACATCAGCGGCGCCACTGTGGTTTACCCCGAAGATGATTTACGTGAAATACTGACCACCGAAGGCGGCGGCGTTTTTGTGCTCATGCCCGGTGACTACACGCAGAGCTCTGGAGCGGTTACCGTTACAAAATCAACAGCACTGAAAGCATTCAATGCCGCTGATAAACCCATTATCCATCTGTTGATAGATATCGACGGACCGGGAACTTATCTCTTTCAGGACATCGAATTCTCCGGATTTACGGTTGATGAAGAAGGTAATCTGGATGAAACCAGCAGAGAAAGCTATGTGTTGAGGATAAATGGAAATACGGATGCCGAAGAACTGACCCTGAAAAATTGTGTGGTGAAAAACTACGACCGTTCGCTGATTCGCGGAACCAGTGGTGGCTCAGTTTCCACAATAACCATCGATGGCTGTTACATTGAAGATGTAACTTCGGGAAATAACGAATTTCTCGATTTCAGGAGTTGTGCGGTGAATGAATTTGTAATTACAAATACAACTTTCACAAAGTCGAGTAACACCCGCCATTTCCTGCGTTGCGACAATATAGCAGCACTGGAGGGACAGGAAATTCTTATTGAAAACTGCACCTTTTATAAAGTGGCTACACCCGCAAACCGTATTCTGTATATCCGCACCCTCGGAAATAAAGTAACCCTCAGAAACAATGTATTTTCTGAAATGGGCGAAGCGGAATATGTGGTAAACGACCCGGCTACCGGTTTCCCGGTATTGGATTACAATTACTACCACAATGCAGTAAATTTAAGCGACGATGAACTGAACGGACCGAATACGCTTACTGATGATACGGAAAGTCCGTTTGCAGGTGATCCCGAGGCCGGTGATTTTAGCATCGACTTCAATTCACCCATAAGAAATTCAGGCCAGGGTGGTCGTCCCATGGGCGATCCGCGCTGGGTGAATTAATATCTTCTGCCGGAGACGTGCAGTGTGCATGTCTCCGGTTTTATTAATTTTGAAAAAGAAACAGGATTTGCCTGGTTGCAGAAACACCGGTGTGTATCCTTAAGATTTTAAATATGAACAGAAAAATTATTTTCCTGCTTTTTGCTGCACTTGCGACAGGCATTTTTGCGGGTTGCGAAAAAGATGACCCCATTCCCGGACCGGGCGACCCCATAGCCGGAGATCCCGGAAACGGAAATGACGACGATGATAATGGCGATGATGACAATGGGGTTACCCCGGAAAATGTGCCTGCTTTTCCCGGTGCTCAGGGTGGCGGAATGTTTACCACCGGAGGACGGGGTGGTGATGTTTATGTAGTGAATTCGCTCGAGGATAATACCTCCGGGGGAACCCTCCGCTGGGCGGTAAATAAAGAAGGGCCTCGTACCATTGTTTTTGCAGTATCGGGCACTATTTTTCTGAATTCTGAATTAAGGATAAACAACGACGACATTACCATTGCCGGGCAATCGGCTCCGGGAGGCGGAATTACACTGGCAAATTATTCTGTTCGGGTTGCTGCCGACAATGTGATTATCCGGTTTTTACGATTTCGCATGGGCGACGATAAAGCCTACGAGGGCGATGCCATCTGGGGACGCCGGCAAAAAGACATCATCATCGACCATTGCAGTATGAGCTGGTGCACCGACGAGTGTGCCTCGTTTTACGACAATGAAAATTTTACCCTGCAGTGGAGCATTGTTGCCGAAAGCCTGAATGAGTCGGTTCACGGAAAAGGTGACCACGGTTACGGCGGATTGTGGGGTGGCTACAATGCCACTTTTCATCATAACCTTCTGGCGCACCACAAAAGCCGGAACCCGCGATTCTACGGTGTTCGTGACGGAATAGAACGGGAAAAGGCCGAAATGGTAAATAACGTAATTTACAACTGGGGAAGCAATTCTGCCTATGGTGGCGAAGGGGGCGAATACAACATCATCAATAACTATTACAAGGCCGGGCCGGCAACTAAAAGCAACCGAAGCCGCATATTTGAAGCGTATTACGAAGGATCGTACGGAAAATTCTACCTGAACGGGAATTATGTGGACGGCTTTGAGGACGTTACAGCCGATAACTGGCTGGGCTTCGACCTGAAAAGTGGTGGCGACAGGGAATCGCTGAAAGTAACCACGCCTTTCGAAATAACCGAAGTGGAATTTACCTCGCCCGAAGATGCGTATGAAAAGGTGCTGGAACATGCCGGCGCCAGCCTTTGGCGCGACACTGTTGACGAGCGAGTTGTGGAAGAAACGGCCAACGGAACGGCTACCTACGGCGGAAGCTGGGGCGCCGGACTCGGAATTATCGATACACAGGGCACAGTGGGCGGTTGGCCCGAACTGGCAACAGGCGAAGCCCTTGTCGATTCGGACAATGACGGTATGCCCGATGCATGGGAAACAGAAAAAGGACTCGACCCGAACGACCCGTCGGATGCCGGCGGATATGATTTGAGTTCCTATTATACCAACCTGGAAATTTATCTGAATAGCCTGGTGAACAGTAAAATTGAATTTGGCAATTAATGTAGCTGAAATAGAAATTACATGAAGAACCCGGTTCCGGTCATATTCCTTCTGTTTTTTTCGTGGGCCCTTCAGGCACAGGTTCCCGCATTTCCGGGAGCCGAAGGCGGTGGAATGTACACTTCCGGAGGCAGGGGAGGCGAAGTTGTTTTTGTGGATAACCTCAACAACAAAGGAGCCGGAAGTCTCCGTAAGGCCATTGAACATGAAGGACCGCGCATCGTGGTATTCAGGGTCTCGGGAAACATCGAACTGGAAAAAACACTTCACATAAAGAACGGTGACCTCACCATTGCCGGGCAAACGGCACCCGGCGACGGCATTTGCCTGGTCAATTACGGAATCCGCATCGATGCCGATAATGTCATCATTCAGTGCCTCCGTGTCAGGCCCGGCGATAAATCAGACAAAGAACAGGATGCCATCATGGCAATAAGAAATAAAGATATCATCATCGACCACTGCAGTTTTAGCTGGGCCAACGACGAGGTGGGGTCTTTTTACGACAATGAAAATTTCACTTTGCAGTGGTGCATTCTCAGCGAAAGTCTGTTTTTGGCCGACCACCACAAGGGAGAGCATGGTTACGGAGGAATTTGGGGCGGAATGAATGCTTCCTTTCACCACAACCTGTTAAGCGACCACACCAGTCGAAACCCAAGACTTTGCGGTTCACGCTATTCGGGCAGACCCGATCTCGAAAAAGCCGATATCAGAAATAACGTGATTTATAACTGGGGATTTAACAGCATTTACGGCGGCGAAGAAGGACACTACAATATAGTGAACAACTATTTTAAGCCCGGGCCTGCTACACAAAAAAGCAAACGAAACCGTATTTTGGATTTAACACAAGAGTTTTACAACAAGAATATTAATCCGGATACACTGGGTGCCGGATGGTTTTATATCAGCGGGAATGTGATGGAGGGAAACCAAAAGGTAACAAACGATAACTGGCGCTTTGGAGTTGAGGGGAACAATGTAGATGAGGAAGCAAAAGCAAAATCGAAACTTGTTGAGCCCGTGGCCTGCACACCTGTTACTACAACCGATGCCGTTACTGCATTCAGACAGGTGATTCGTTATGCGGGAGCCAGCCTCAGTCGCGATGCCGTTGATTTGAGAATTATTGATGAAACATTAACCGGAAGGGAACAGTTTGGCCAGTCTTACGAAGAGGGTGGAAACGGTATCATCGATTCGCAAAACGATGTGGGAGGGTGGCCTTCACTGAATGGCAAAAAGCCGCTGCCCGATTCCGATAACGACGGAATGCCCGACGAGTGGGAAAAGAAAAACAACCTCGATCCGTTTGACCCTTCGGATAACAATAAATTTACGCTGGATGAAAACTTTACCAACATCGAAGTATATATTCATTCATTGACAGAGCAGAAGACTGAATTTTAATTGATTACACTGAAAAATAGTTGGAAATGCAAAAGAATAACAGATTTGATATGATAGTAAGAAACTTGACTTCCATCCTGTTCCTGATTGTAATAACGGCAACAGGTTGTGCCCAAAGTGAAACCAGGCCGGAAGCAGGAATTATCAGGTTCGATGGAATTGAATTTGATATGCCTGACATTGCCGAACCGGTCATTCCTGACTATTCGGTCAATATCAAGGATTTTGGTGCTGTTGAGGGAGGCCGGGTTTTAAACAGCAAAGCCTTTGCCGATGCCATCAATGCCGTATCTCAAAGGGGAGGAGGCCGGGTGGTTATCCCTGCTGGAATTTGGCTTACAGGTCCCATTATTCTGAAAAGCAATCTGGAACTTTACACCGAACCGGGAGCGCTGGTGGTTTTTTCAACCGACAAAGACCTGTATCCGGTTATTGAAACCAGTTTCGAAGGGCTGGATACCTGGCGGTGTATTTCGCCCATTTACGGGAAAAATGTGGAAAATATTGCATTTACCGGACACGGTGTTTGGGATGGCTCGGGCGATGCATGGCGTTTTGTAAAAAGAGGTAAACTTACAGCAAATCAATGGAAAGAACTGGTGGCTTCGGGCGGTGTGGTAAACGAAAAGGGTGACGAATGGTATCCTTCGGAACAATTCAAAAAAGCACACGAAACTGCCAATATGAACGTTCCCACCGGACTGACAACCAAAGAAGAATATGAAGCTATCCGGGATTTTTTACGTCCGGTAATGGTGAGCATTCAAAACAGCAAAAGGGTACTTTTCGACGGGCCTACGTTTCAGAATTCTCCGGCCTGGTGCATCCATCCGCTGATGGTGGAAGATTTGATTGTACGTAACCTCACCGTCAGAAATCCATGGTACTCGCAAAACGGCGATGGAATAGATATAGAATCATGTAAAAATGTGCTGGTTTACAATTCAAATTTCGATGTGGGCGACGATGCCATCTGTATTAAGTCAGGCAAAGATGAAGACGGGCGACGGCGCGGTGTTCCGTGCGAAAACCTGGTTGTTCGCAACAACATTGTTTACCACGGGCATGGTGGCGTAACCGTTGGCAGCGAAATGTCGGGCGGTGTGCGAAATATGCATGTTTCCGGCTGTACCTTTATCGGCACCGATGTGGGGCTGAGGTTTAAAAGTACACGCGGCCGCGGCGGGGTGGTCGAAGACATTTTTATTTCAGATATCCGGATGCTAAATATTCCTTCTATTGCCATTTCATTTAACCTGTATTATGGCGGCATGTCGGTGTCGGAATTAATGGCTTCGGGCAAACTGGAAGATTTTACAAGAAAAGAACCCGTGACTGAAGAAACGCCTCAGTTTAAAGATATTTCCATAAAAAACGTGGTTGTTCAGGGAGCCCGCCAGGCAGTGGTGCTGCAGGGACTTCCCGAAATGCCGCTCCAAAATGTGCATATTTCAGACATGCTGCTTGTGGCAGACAACGGATTTTCCATAATCGATTGCGACGGTGTAACCATTGAAAATGTAGAACTCCTGACAGATAATCCAACTGCCATTGAGTTTTTCAACAGTAAAAATGTTGAAATTAAAGGGCTTGGTTATCCGTTTGAAGACGGAAAAACCATTACAGTAAACGGAGAAAACAGCGAACATATTAAACTACTGCCGGCGGCCGGAAATGAAAATCTGCAATCGTTTACTACCGTTGGCAGCGAAGTATCCGCCGATGCTGTTCAATTTGAATAAACAGTATGAATCAAATAAAAATTCCGATGCAAAAAAAACTGAAGGGCATTTGCATACTGGCCATTTCATCACCCACAAAAAAGGAAACATTTAAGTTGTTTGGGAATTGATGATATTTTACAATCTTTATACATCCATCACGTAATTCAGTAATCGTTTTTCATGCGTGCAAGCAATAAATAACTATTTTTCATGCAAAGTAATTGTATTTCATGTTATCTTTGTAATTGTATTTCACATTAATAAGGCATGAATAATCACTTTTCACAAAAAGTAACCATTTTTCATGGACGACCACTTCCGGAAGAAGGAATGTTGGCGGGTTATGGATTAATGCTTCAAAAAATAGAGGAACACACAAGTAAATTTTTACCTATGCCCCGACAACTTGCCATAATTACAGAGAAATACCAAAGATATAATACAGAACAGTGGCAAGTATTTACCAAAAGACACAAACCAGACGATAATCTTATTAGTCACATCTTCTTTGCACTAAAGTATGAAGGCCTTGATTTAATAATTCTTAAAAACACATTTCAACTTATTGGTGAAAAAGATATCAGGCAAGCAGTTCTGAATGAGCCAACCGGTCAGTATTCAAGAAAAGTATGGTTTCTTTATGAGTGGTTACTGGGAACAAAACTTGATATTCCTGATTTAAAAACAGGAACTTATGTGGAAGTTGTGAATCCAGACTTTCAATATCCCGGACCAACGGTTAATTCAACACGATACCGGGTAAAAAATAACCTGCCGGGAACTGCTGAATTTTGTCCATTGATAAGAAGAAGTGAAAAGCTGGAAAAGTATATTGCTGCGAATTTCCGGGAATCAATTGAAAAAGGGTTCGAAGGAAGGGATAAGGAACTTATAAGAAGGACAGCGGCTTTTCTGTTACTAAAGGATTCAAAAGCTTCGTTTGCAATAGAAGGTGAGTTTCCATCAAATATATCGTTACTTCGATCTAACACTTCAGGCAGAATTTCTATACGAATGCGTTGAAGAGACCATAAACAGGATTATTCCTGAAGAAATTGACTACCTGGAAAAATATGATCGATTAACCAATGCAATAAATTCCTTTATTACGCTGCCGGACACGAGAGTAGATTTACTAATCAAATTCTTAAATCAAAATGACGGGAAGTTATCCAAAAGAAAAAGACAAAACGATTTTGATGAATTATCAGAAGAAGAGATTTCTATAATCGAGGAATATTATGCTAATATTTATGAGAAATAATGCGCTAAGTCAAATTAAACTGAGTCAAATTTCATGAAAGATTCAGACTCGTTAGCGATTCGTTTAACAACTGGAGCCTGATTTAATGTAAAATAATAAATCTTGTTTGGCTTCCGGAAGCTTCACCTCATTTTTTTTTATCATATTTTCGTCTAATTTTGGTTCAATGTTCAGCATTGAAACAAAGAGAGAACTCCAAAAAGGAAACCCGGAAGCTTTTAAAGAGGTTTTCCGTTTACTTTACCCACGTTTGAAAGGGTATTGTAAACTGTTTGTGCCCGACGAAAATGAAGTGGAAGACCTCATTCAGGAGTGCTTCATTACCTTATGGGAAAAACGGGAAACGATTGACATTAAGAAACGGCTCGAAAGCTTTTTGTTTGTTATTATCCGCAACAAATGTCTGAACTTTTTAAAAAGCCAAAGACTCGATTCTGAAAACATCTCCCTCGAAAACCTTCAGATTGCAGAACTTCAGTATTTATATCAACTCGATTTGGCCGAAAAAGAAGAAAAAAGCCTGGAAGAAATGCTCCTTCAAACCTTTCAGGAAACCGTGAATACTTTACCAGCAAAAATGAAGGAAGTATTTATAAAATGCAAGCTCGAAGGGAAAAAACAAACGGAAGTTGCAGCGGAACTTGGAATCAGCATTAAAATGGTGGAAAAACAGATAGCCAAAGCTAAAAAGCACATTCGCAGGCAGTTGTTGAAAAAGTATCCGGCGATGGTTATGTTGATTGCGATGTTGCTGGGATGAGGGGAAAGAGTCAAGGGTTGAATGCGGGAATGCGGGAATGCATGAATGCGTGAATGGTTGATGGAGATTTATTGTGATTGGTTGTGATTCATAGAGATTACTGGGATTTATTGAGATTGGTTGTGATTTGTTGTTGTGTTTTGAAGTTAAAATGTTTTGGTGCGATGCACCTTATCTGCCAGCTACCGTAATCCTGCTACAAAGATTGAGCGGCGATGCCGCTGTCTGTCAAAACATAAGTGTATAAATTTATCCCGTTTTTGGAGCCTGTTTTGAAATTATATTTCCACAATTTAAAATGATATTTCAATGTTATTTTTTTTTAAAAAAATAGACGCTTTCAGGTTATAAAAACGCTGAAAGGTCTGGGATCCGGAACCTGACAGAGTCTTTAAGACCTGTCAGCGTTTAATTGGTTAATACTAAAATAGCTAAAATATAGAAATCAAAACAGTCTCTTGGTATCATATAACAGGTCTCAACTTTAAACTTTAGCCCGTGGAATAAAATCGAAGATTTTGATGCCTGGCATCATTTCATCTGGTGAACTTTGAACTTGAGCATACTCCGAAAAGTCAAAAACCCCTAAAAAAGTTAAAAATCAATGAACTCCGACTATTCGGACAGACTCAAACTTTGAACTTTAAACTTTAAACTTTTTTACTGTCAAGGGTAGGGTTTTTTATTTCAAATTTGTACTCCTTATAGAAAAACTAAAATGAAAGAGACCGCATGTAAATATTTTGAAGGCCGTGCTACCGATGCTGAATTGGAGCAACTGCTTCACTGGCTGCGAAAAAAAGAAAACCGCATAGTTTTTAATAGTTATAGATTAGACTGGAAAAATGGCCTGAAATCGAACCGGTTCCCTGGTGGTGGCGAGGAGAGCTGGCATGAACTTCAGGCTGCATTGGGACAAAAAAGTTACAACAGATGGCAGAAAACCCGGAAAATGGAACAGTTTTTCAGGGTGGCTGCCATCTTCTTTTTTGTCATCAGTTTGGGCAGTATGGCATATTACTTCATGCGGCAAGCCGAACCCCTTCCCGAAATATATACCAGTGTATTGGCCGATAACGGACAAATTTCCAAAGTGGAACTCCCCGACGGTTCTGTGGTATGGCTCAATTCGGGTTCAAAAATTACCTGCAATAACTATTTTTCAGCAAACAACAGAGAACTTACTTTAACAGGCGAAGCTTATTTCGATGTTCAAAGAAATGAAACTATGCCGATGCTGGTTAGCTGTGAGGGGTTGAAGGTTAAAGTGCTGGGAACCCGGTTCAATATAAATTCTTTCAATGTTGAAAATGCGGTAGAGGTTGTTTTGGAAGAAGGTTCAGTTGAACTTATAAATACCATCATTAACGATAATTTTTACCGGATGAAACCGGGCGAACGTGTCAATGTGGATTTGGAAACCAGTCAGTATTCAGCCCGTATGGTGAACACTACACGATATACTTCATGGCGGGAGGGTGTGATAAATATTTACGACCTTTCCATCGAGGATTTGGTCAGAAGACTGGAGAAAAGATACAACCAGAAATTTGAGCTTGCGCCGGAAGTGAAAGAACTGCGTTACACCTTCACCATTGAAAATGAACCTCTGGAAGATGTGCTGAAGCTGATGGAGCGGATTACTCCGGTAAAAGTGAAACAAACAGATGAAACAATAAAAATAGATATTGACAAAAGAAAAATGAGAGAAGTCGGACGGTAATAAAAAACCGGAGGTGCGGCAACACCTCCGGAGCATTACTTACCTCCGGCAAGAGGTAAATAAATTGTTGTACTAAATCATTGTAAAATTATGAAGAAAATCCGAATTAAGGGGGTTAAAATACCCTCATTTTGGAACAAATGTTTAATGATTATGAGATTGACATTTTTGTTCTTGCTAGTCGGGCTGATGCAGTTGTCTGCAAGTGTGTACAGCCAAACCACCAAACTTTCGCTGGAAATGCGAAACGCGAAGGTGGCCGAAGTGTTGGATGCGATTGAAAGCCAGTCGGAATTCCGGTTTGCTTACAGTCCGGGGTTTATCGATCTCGGCCGTGAAGTAACTGTTGACATCCATGACAAAACCATCGAGGAATCGTTGAAAACGGTTTTTGCAGGTGTTAGTGTTGAGTTTAGCATTTTCGACCGGCACATCCTGCTGTATCCTGAAAGTTTGAGTCCGGGAACTGAACCTGTTGTTTCGCATGCTACCGGTACGCAGCAACGTACCATCTCAGGAAGAGTAACTGACGAAAATGGTCAATCTTTACCTGGAGTAACCATCGTAATTAAAGGGACAACTAATGGAACTGTTACCGATATTGACGGGAATTATACCCTGGTGAACACTCCTTCAGATGCGATTCTGGTATTTTCCTTTGTTGGTATGAAATCGCAGGAAGTTGTTGTGGGAAACCAAACAGCAATTAATTTGGTAATGGAACAGGAAACATTTGGCATTGAGGAGGTTGTGGCCATTGGTTATGGTACGCAGCAAAGACGCGAAGTTTCCGGTTCCATTAGTAACATTTCTGAAAAAGATTTCAACAAAGGGCTTACACAAAATGCAGTTGATTTGCTAAAAGGAAAAGTTGCCGGACTTTCAATTACCATGGGAAGCGGTGATGTTACCAGCGGACAAACCATCAGATTGAGGGGAACTTCTTCCCTTACCGGGAGCAGTGAACCATTTATTGTAATTGACGGGGTTCCCGGGATGAATCTTTCTTCTGTTGCACCGCACGACATTGAATCCATCAGTGTTTTGAAAGATGCTTCGGCTGCTGCCATTTATGGTTCGCGCTCGGCAAGTGGTGTAATTCTGGTTACCACAAAAAGTGGAAAGTTTGATCAAAGTCTCATTGAATATGATGGTTATACTTCAATGAGTACGGTTACAAATGTGCCCGATGTGTTAACTGCCGAAGAATGGCGCCAATATGCAAGAGACAACAACATCAGTACAGAAGGACTTGACCGTGGAGCCAATACCGACTGGTTTGATGCCATTATGCGTACAGGAGTAAGTCAAAACCATAATATTTCTCTTTCCGGAGGTGGAAAAAACAGCAATTACAGGGCATCTGTTTCCTATTTAAATCAGCAAGGAGTGATGAAGGATAATGAACTGGAAAGGTATAATGCCCGGCTTTCTTTTAGTCAAAAAGCATTGAACGATATGCTGAATGTAACTTTTACAGGGGCCATGACAATGAATGAAAATTCACCAACAGATACCCGGAATTTTGTACTTGCGTATAATATGATTCCGGTGGCTCCCATTAAAAATGATGATGGAACCTGGTTTGATACCCAGGAATATGATCAGGGAAACCCGGTTAGAAATCAGGAATATAACAGCCGGTTGAATAAATACAGTCTATTTTTTGGAAATTTGAATGCCGACTTGAATCTTTTTGAAGGATTTACAGCCGGAATACGATTGCACAAAGAAAGGTCGATGAATGATTATGGTTTATATTACCATTCTGAAACAGAACGTGGACGCAACGACCAGGGATATGCACAGCGTGAAAATTGGACCAGCGATAAACAATTGTTGGAAACTACGCTGAATTACGAAACCTGGATTGATGACCATAAACTGAACTTCCTTGCCGGTTATTCCTACGAAGAAAATTATTATCAAAAATCTGGAGCCCAGAACCGCCAGTTTGTAACCGATTTTTTTGGCTATAACAACTTACAGGCCGGAGAAAATTTAAGACCTTCTGATGTTTGGTCAGAGAAAAATATGAACCGGTTGGTTTCCTTTTTTGGCAGGGCCAGCTACAACTACCTGATGCGGTATATTTTTACAGTTTCTCTTCGTCAGGATGGTTCTTCCAAATTCGGTGCTAACCATAAATGGGCTACTTTCCCGTCGGTTTCGGCTGCATGGCGTATTAGCGAAGAATCGTTTATGGAAAGTGCCACTTATCTGGATGAATTGAAACTTCGTGTTGGATATGGAGTTTCGGGTAACCAGGATGGGATTGACCCCTATAAATCGATGCAATTATACGGTACCGCCGGTCAGTATTACGACAATGGGAAATGGTACCGGGCCTATCAGATTAGCCAGAATGCCAACCCTGACCTGAAATGGGAAGAAACGTCCATGTTTAATATTGGTCTTGACTTTAATTTGCTGAACAGCAGGATAAACGGTACTATTGAGTATTATGACAAGCGAACTGAAGATTTGCTTTATACATACCAGGTTCCGGTTCCACCATTCCTGTATCCTGATATGCTGGCTAATGTGGGGTCAATGTCGAATAAAGGAATTGAAGTACTCATTAGCGGCGATATCATCCGCAAAAGTGATTTGCGCTGGACTGCTTCGCTCAATATGGCACACAATAAGAATAAAATTACCAAACTGTCAAGCGAAGAGTTTTCTACCAGCTCCATTAAAACCGGTTCGGCGTGGATTCGTGGAGGTTCAGATAACACAACCCATATTGTGGAAGAAGGAAAAGAAGTTGGGACTTTCTACGGATGGTTGAGCTACGGTTTGGACGAGGACGGCATGTATATTTTTGATGACATGATTGACGGTGAACCCGGTCTTACCAATGATGACCGGACATACATCGGTTCTGCCCAACCCAAACTAACCTATGGACTTTCCAACATCATTACCTGGAAAAATTGGGAACTGAACTTTTTCTTCAGGGGTGTTTACGGCAACGATTTGCTTAATTTCTCAAAAATGTCGTATGCCACAACACAATGGCTGCCTGGGGCTAATGTTTTGCACGATGCTCTGACCATTGGACTGGCTGACAACCCGAAATATTCCAGTTTTTACATTGAAAAAGGATCGTTCCTTCGGCTCGATAATGCAAGTTTGGGATACAGTTTCGATATTTCTAAATGGGATTACTTGCAAAAATTGCGGGTTTATGTTACTGGTCAAAACCTGTTCACCATTACTAATTACACAGGGCTTGATCCTGAAGTCAATATGTCTGGTCTTGATCCGGGCGTTGAGGGGCGTGAGTATTATCCAAAATCACGTACCATTTCATTAGGTGTAAACATTAGCTTTTAACCTTTAAAAATTACAATTATGAAACGAACAAAAATATTTTCACTCGCTTTAATCTTTGTCTTTACCCTTTTTCATCAGGGATGTGTTAATCTCGACGAAGAGGTTTACGATAAGCTTCCCGTAGAAGAGTTTGGAAAGACTGAAGCCCAGATAAATTCATTAATTGCCCCAATTTACCGGACTTTAAAAGATTTGTTTCCTGGTAACTATTTTCTTCTGAGCGAATGTTCTTCTGATATGGCCATTACACCTACCCGAAAAGGAGGTGACTGGTGGGATGGCGGACAATTTAAGGAACTGAGATTCCATACCTGGTCTCCAAATACTAGTCTTGTTAGAGGTTCATACAACTCTGCCATGGGCGCTATTTCGAGCTGTAATAAAATTTTCGCTATGATTGATGAAAATGAAAGCATCGAAAATAAAGATCAAATTCTGGCTGAAATCAGAGGCGTCAGGGCCTTTTGGTATTTTATGCTGCTTGACTATTACGGAAACGTTCCGATTGTTACTGATTTTAACGATACCTCATTGCCTTCAACAAAATCGAGAAAAGAAGTGTATCAGTTTATTTTGGATGAATTGAATGCCATAAAAGATGTCGTACGCGATGATGTAACTGCCGCCAGTTATGGAAAAATTACCAAAGGTGTTGTTTATACACTACTGGCAAAAATGTACCTCAACGCCCAGATTTGGAATCCGGATGGTGGGGCCAAATGGCAGGAGTGTGTTGATGCATGTGACGTGGTTATGAGTTTACCTTATGCAATTGAACCCAACTTTAAAGCAAGTTTTGTGGTGCAAAACCAGAACTCAAAAGAAATTATTTTTCCGATTGTTTTCAGTACTGCCGATGGAGGTAACCATTTGCATAAAAGAACTTTGCATTACCTCGATCCCATTCCATTAAATTTAAACGTAGGTACATGGAATGGAATTAGTGCCATGCCCGATTTTGTTAAAGCCTACGATGAGGAAGACAAACGGGTTGACTGGTCATTCCTTACTGGACCGATGTATGATACCGACGGATCTGTTTTAATAACCGCACATGGACGTGAACTCATCCATACTGTTGATATTGAATTGAAATACAACATTGACTCCGATGGTTGGGGGCAGGTAGAGCAGGAAGAAGGTGCCCGCTGTTCCAAATGGGAATTTGAAAGTGGATTGAACGGCGATATGGAAAACGATATGGGTATTTTCAGACTGGCCGATGTTTTTCTGATGAAAGCCGAAGCACTTGTAAGGTTAGGTCAGGATAATGAAGAAGCCACCCGGTTGGTGAATGTGATTCGCAGACGTGCGTTCGATAATCAAGATAAACTAAAATCGAACGTTACACTTGATGACATCTACCAGGAACGACGTTTTGAACTGGCCTGGGAAATAACCTCTCGCCAGGATATGATTCGTTTTGGAACCTTTTTGGATGAAATTCCGGGTTGGAAACCCGTAACCAACGCAAACCGGTTATTGTTTCCTATACCGCAAAGTGCGCTCGACGCCAATCCAAATCTTCAACAGAATCCAGGGTATTGATCTTATTTATCTGGAAGTAAAAAAGAAAAGCTGTTCATTTTTTGAGCAGCTTTTCTTTTAAGGGTTATTCTGTTTCCGTGAGTTCAGAAATGGGTGTCAGCTCAAGTTTTCGGAATTCCACCTCCGAGCCTTCGGCCTGAACGGCAATCTGGCCTTTGGTAGCGGTGCAGTTGTACCCGTAATTGACCAGGTCGCCGTTCACCCATACTTTTACTTCATCCCCAACACACTCAATTACCATGTGGTTCCATTCACCCACCGGGTTTTCCGAACCGTCGGTCAGGTTTAAAATGCGACGCTGTTTCCCTTCGGTAATTCCCCATTCTTCTTCAGGCCCGCGGCGGTCTTCCATGTCGGGCACGGTAATGTCTTCCACAATACACCAGAAATCGCCTGCATTTTCGTGCATCATTTGCACTTCCAGCGATTTGGGAAACATGCCGTATAATGCCCGCGGAGAGGAAGCGTGGACTAAAATTCCGCAGTTGCCCGGTTCGCCGGGAAAACGGTATTCAGCTTCAATCCGGTAATTTTGGAATGCCGAATCGGTGATCAAATGTCCCTGCGGAGTGCCAAGGCTCACCAGCATGCCGTTGCGCATAATAAACGGATTGATGGCTTCCGGGTTGTTGTCCATTTCCGGAACATCCACATGCCAGCCGGTAAGGTCGGTGCCGTTAAACAGGCTGATGGTTTCAGGTTCTGAATTTTTGCAGGACACGGCTGCAAAAAGAACGATGAGAAAGAAGAGATTGATTTTCATAATTTTTACTGATTTTATTATTCCACAAATATTTCCTTAATCTCTTTGTTGAGAAGGTGTTTATCGGCCCATTTGATGTACTGGTTCCAATCGTAGGCAGTTACGCCATGTCCGCCCGGACGAATGTGATAACCCACTGTATTTATAACAGGTTGGTTAATTCCCGGCATTTCATCCGAAGGCATTCCCGTTTTACCGTACAATTCATAAACCGGCGTTGCATAATATGCCGAAAAGAATTCGCCGCGCGGGTCGGCCCATAGGTCTTCTTCGGCGCTGGCCACATAAACGGGGCGGGGAGCAATCAGTGCGAGCAGCTCATGCTGATCGGCGGGCAGCGCTTTTTCATTCAGGTTGTAGCTCAGAAAATTTCGTGCAAACCAGTGTGGAAATACATTGTTGATGCGCGACACCGTTTCGCCAAACTGCCGTTTTGAAAGCGCTGCGCCACCACACCCTGAATTGTTTGAAATTACACCGGCAAAACGTTCGTCGGTTGCGCCGGCCCACAGAGATGTTTTTCCCAGTCGCGAATGGCCAAAAACAATCACTTTCGAGCCATCCACGTCTTCATCCTGTTCCAGGTAATCCATCGCACGACTCAAACCCCAGGCCCAGGCAGCGATGGAGCCCCATCCGGCAGCTCCCGGACGTTTCTGGTTGTCCACATAAAAAAACGGATGAATACCATCGGAAAAATCATCCTTGTCGGGGTCTATCTCGCCGTAATAGATGGTAGCCAGCCCGTATCCGGCATCGATGATTTTATCCACCTGCCAGCTCTCTTTTTTAACTCCCCTCGATTTTTCGGTGAGCTGGTTGTTGGAAATTCCAAGGGATTCATTGTCGCGTGTCCAGGCTTGTGAAATCCGGATGTTCACATCGTTGCAAACGGTGTGGTTGCCGTAAAAGTTGTATCCCAAAAACAGCGGGGCTTTTTCCACATTTTTTGGGAGGTACATCAGTACGTTAAAAAAGAGCGTTCTTCCGTTTTTGTTGAATACAATGTCCACCTGTTTCCGGCGGACTTTGCCGTTTAGGGCGTTGTCGCTTTCTTCAACTACTTCCCACTTGGATATTTCCAGTTCTCCGGGCACTTTCCCGTAAACATTGTTGGTAAAAAATTTCAGCAACTCCGGCTTGCGGACTCTTTCCCATCGCCGTGTGTTTCTTATTTTCCTGCCACTGAACGATGTCAGCGGATCGGGAAGCTCAAATTGCGGAACCTTGTCCTCGTCGTAGTTGGGGACGAATTCGTATTGCCACTGTCCATAACAAAAAACCGTAATCAGCAGAAGTACGATGGTGAATGCTATTTTATTTTTATTATTCTCCTGAATCATCGTTTTCGAAATTTATAAACCTGAATAGTGATTCAAGCCTCAAAGTTTTCGGAAAGATAATATTTTGAATACAAAATTCATAATGAAAAAACGGAGTAGTCAAAATAATAATAGATGATTTTTGGTTTTTAGAGAAATCTGGATCACAACATAGAAAGGGGAGAATCTTATGATGAACCGCTGAGAGACCTGTTAAGTAAATCTAAAAATCAACAATGCTGTGCACCCGGTATTTCAATTTATTGCTTAATTTTAACCCTATGAAAACAATTCCGACATTTACCGTGGCGCAGCTCATGGAAGAACTTAAAAAGTTTCCTCCGGGGTTGCCTGTTGTAACCAACGGGTACGAAGGCGAGTATGAGAACCTGATACCTCCCAAAGTTATTTCCGTAATGTTTGTTCCAAACCAACCCTGGTACGACGGACAGTATCGAACAAGTACACCGGAAGAACCTGCTGCTATGGAAGCAGTGGCTATTGAACGGGAAGTAAGACCTCACTGAATTGTGTAAAATGATTTTGAGATGAAAGCTTCGATATTCACCATAAAAAAAATGAAAATGAAACAAAACCTGGTCATGTTCTTACTTCTTTTCTTCCTGTTTCCTGCCTTACCTTTTGCCCAAAATATGAACATGGACAACTGTTTTGCCTGGTGCATTGTGCCGTTCGACAACCAGAATCGCACACCGGAGCAGCGGGTTGAGATGCTGAAAAGGCTGGGATTTCAATCGTATGCCTACGACTGGCGGGCCGAACATCTGCCGGAAATGGCCAAAGAAATTATCCTTGCCCGTGTAAACGGTATTGAAATGAACGCGGTGTGGATGTGGCTGGACCACAACGATGCGGTTGGAAACCTTTCGGAAAACAACCGGAAAGTATTGCAGGCATTGAAGGAGACCGGACTGAAAACGCAAATCTGGGTAAGTTTTCCGGAGAATGAGTTTGATGATCTGACTGAACCCGACCGGCTGAAAAAGGCTGTGGAAATGGTGGGTTACGTGAGCAAACAAGCCAGAGAGCTGGGCTGCAAAGTGGGATTGTACAACCACGGAGGCTGGTTTGGCCGGCCCGAAAATCTGGTGAAGATTATTAACGCGATGCCGGAACACGAAGTGGGAATCATTTTCAATTTACACCATGCACACGATATGATTGACGAGTTTCCTGAGCTGGTGAAAGTAATGATGCTGCACCTGTGGGCGGTGAACCTGAACGGAATGAATCGCGGCGGTCCGAAAATTTTGCCCGTTGGCAGCGGCGAAGAGGAAGCAGGAATGCTGGCGGCATTGAAAGCAGCCGGGTTTTCCGGTCCGTTTGGCATTTTAGGCCACGTGGACGAAGCCGATGTGGAGGTGATTTTGAAAGCAAACCTGGAAGGATTGAAAAAATTAAAAAGTAAATTCTGATTCCGGCGAAGTTGCATGCACATTTTAAATGTGCGGTTTTAAACCGCACGTCCTGCTTCAAACCAAACGTCCTGTTTTTTGTTTCCCAAATTCGATTAAATTTGTCGTTGGAAAAAAAATGGATTTTGCGCTCACACATATCGTATTGGAAAGTTTTCCCAGAGAAAGCATCGTACTGTTTCTGGGAGTGTTAACTGCACTGGCCACCGTTGCCGTGTTATGGAAATACAGGAAATCGGCCGAGGTGAGGTACCTTATATATGTTGAGATTTTTGCCGGCATCTGGTCGCTCATGTATGGCATGGAATTTACCACCGGCATGCTGGAGACAAAGATTTTCTGGTCGCAGCTTTCCTATCTCGGCATTGCTTTTTTGCCGGTTTCCTACTTTTTGTTCACCACTTCGTTCAGCCAGAATTCACGGGTGATTACCCCCCTGAACATCATGCTGCTTTCCATCATTCCATTTATCACCCTTGCCCTTGTGTTTACCAACGATTACCACCAATTTGTCTGGGCTGAACTAACCTTAAGCCCAACCCATAACATGTTGCTCTACCGGTACGGGTTGTTTTTCTGGATTTTTTGGGTACATACCTTATTGATGATTTTTGGCGGGCTGTTTAACCTGTTCCGGTCGATTTATGAATTTACGGCTTATTACAAATCGCAGGTTGCCACGCTGCTGGTTGCAACCGTGGTGCCACTGGCCGGTAATATCATGTATGTTACCGGATGGAACCCGGTGCCCGGATTCGACTGGACTCCCGTGTTGTTTATTTTTTCCGGGCTGGTAATTACTTTTGGAATAGTGAGATACCGGATGTTCGATTTGGTTCCGTTTGCCCGCAACAAACTCATCGACACCATGACCGACGGGGTGATTGTGGTGAATGCCGATGGTTTCATCGAAGATTTTAACCCGGCTGTTGAGGACATTTTCAAACTGAAAAACAATTCCATTCTCAGGGAACGGTTTTCGGATATTTTTCAACGGTACCCATCTCTGGTGGGCGCCATTGAAAAGGAGGAAGCCAGACGGGCAGAGGTTGAGCTGGACCTGCCGGGGAAACAGAGTTATTATCAGGCGCGCATCTCCCCGGTGTTTAACCGGAACCAGCAGTTTTCGGGGCACCTGGTTCAGGTGAGCGATATTACCTCGCTAAAGCAAACCGAGTTTCGGCTGAAAAAGGAAGTGGAGAAAAGGGGGCGGCTGATTGAAGATCTCGATGCCTTTGCACATACGGTGGCTCACGACCTGAGGAATTCGCTCGGTTCGGTGTATTCAGCCAGCGAAGTCATTCAGGATGCGGCTGCCAGCGGGAATTCTGAAGTTTTGGGTGAATTTTCCGAACTCATTAAAAAATCGGCTCATAAAGCCATCCAAATTACACAGGAACTGCTTATTCTGGCCACGGTAAACCATCAGGAAATAGAAAAGGAACCACTTGCTATGGCACACATTTTTTCCCGTGCCAAAGAGCAACTGAAGGATTTGATTGCCGGCAGACAGGTGCAGATATCTGAACCGGCCCGGTGGCCTGCTGCTTTGGGGTATGCCAACTGGGTGGAAGAAATCTGGACGAATTACCTGACCAACGCTATCAAATACGGAGGCACCCCTCCGGAATTAACCGTTGGCGCAGAGCCTGCATTAAATGGCATGGTGCGGTTCTGGATTAAGGACAACGGGAATGGCATACTGCCCGAAAACCAACACAAACTGTTTAAAAAATACACCCGCCTGTCACCGGAAAAAGCCGAAGGGTATGGCCTTGGACTTTCCATTGTGAAACGCATTGTGGAAAAACTGGATGGAACGGCAGGTGCTGAAAGTTCAGGAAAGCCGGGCGAAGGCGCCCTGTTCTGGTTTGAACTTCCGGCTGCATGAAATCTTCTTCTAAAACCGGGTATTTACAATGTTGGTAAACTTTGATCCAAAGGTATAGGTAATGGCAATGGAGGTGGTAAAGTTGAAATCGGTGGCCATTTCGCGCTGCCGGAGGAGCACTTCCTCGAGGGTTGCCTCACCTTTTGGCAGCGAAAGCTGGTCTCTCACCACATCATATATGGCAAGAAACTGCAGGGAAAATCCCTCGAAAAGCCTTACGGATGTCATGCCGAAGAATTCAATTTTGCGGCGCTCCAGGTCGTGCAGGTATTGTGACGCTTCCAGTCCCATTTCCACACTGCCCCAGGGCTGCTGAATGTTTACCACACCTTCGAACTGGTGATTGAAAAGGTTTTCCTTTGTTTTCCCGTAAATGGTTTCTTGGTAGTACTGGTGGTAACCATATCCCACCATGTAGGTAAATTTAACCGACTTGCGGGTTGAAACCTGGTAGGGGAAAATGCTGTACTCGATTCCCGGACTGCCAATTATCTGGTTTTTTATGTTTCTTCCGCTGTAGGTATAGTAGGTTCCGAACAATCCGGCCGACCAGTGGTCGCCGAGGCTTTTAATGGCGTAACTGTCAAGGCCGTGGCGGTGCTGTTTGCTGATTACCGGTTCATCGCGGTCGGCGGTTTCAATCTTTACCCTGTCAAGGTTGAAATAGGGCCTGATTCTGAATTTCCAGTTTTCCGTTACGCGGTCGGCATAAAACCCCCAACGGGAGTCAAATTCGCTTTTGTTCGATTCCAAATCCAGTTCCACACTTCCCACATAAGCCTGGAAAACCCAGTAATCCCACGGATCGGTTTTTCCCTGGGGAATTTGTTCTTCTCCGTTATCTTCATAATGAATTTTAAAACGGGTTGCCATGGGAGTTTGCAGGGCAAAGGAGGCAAATCCCAGTTTCAGGAATTCTGTAAGTAAAATACGGCTTTCTTCCGATGTGGCATTGTGGTCGATGTGGTGATTCAGGGTATATTTTGTGCCTGCAAAAGCGCGGCGGCCAATAAACGAGAACTGATACTCCCGTCCTCCGCCGGCAGTCCTTTCATCGGTAACAAAAACATGGATGTCGGCCAGTTCGGGGTCGCGGACGTAATTCACAAAGGTTAATTCGGTTCTGATGTAATCGAAATCGCAACGCCGGCAGTCGATGTAAACAAAAGGCGCTTCAGGCTTTAATGCGACCGAATCTGTTTCAGTTACCTGTGCTTGTACTGAAAACAGCGACACAAAGAAAAAAATGAACAAAAAAGTTGTCGCTGGCGTCTGGGGGCTCAGAAACCTGAATAGGGTGAAAGTGTTTCGTTTCATATATGATTTTTTTTGAACAAACAAAAATAACACTCTGTGGCAGAAGTAAACCCAATCCCGGAATGAAACACGCAGAATTAACGATTGTTTTATTGTTTCTGATTGAAAATCTGATATATACTTTTGAGATGTCGTCTTTTTTTCAAACTTTTTCAAATTCCCCGAAAGCCTGATTAAGAACCTTGGCGCTCCTGTTTTGTTTCATTTATTTTTATGATTATCGTATTCAATGCCTAAATCGCAAATAAATTTTCTTCATTTACCCCGGCCCCACAGGGTATGAAGAAAATCAATTTACTCCCCCTGGGGTTGGGGTAAAAAATTGATTTTCTGAACGATGTATTTCTGTTAGGTAATAAATACGATAATCAATAATTTTTTCACCTTTGCAGCAGATTTGTAAACAAGCATGAAGAATATATTCAAAAGCACGACTTTTATGGCCATTGTGGCCACGTGGCTCTGGTCAACAGCATTTGTGGGGGTTAAAATCGGGTTGGAATACCATACGCCTCTGCAGTTTGCCGGGGTTCGCTTTTTTATTTCCGGAGTATTGATTTTTCTGTTTTTCGGGCGTGTATCGCGGTTTTATTCTGAAATAAAGGCCAATTTAAAGCTTGTACTGTGGGTTTCGCTGGTGCAGATTTTTATACAATATGCCTTGTTTTACAGCGGTCTCGATTTGGTGCCCGGTGCACTGGGTGCGATGATTATTGGCTCATCACCTTTGTTTGTGGCCATTGTGGCGCATGTTGCCCTGCGCAACGATAAAATGACTCTTTTAAAAACCCTGAGTTTTTTGATTGGAGTGGCTGGCATTGGTATCATCACTTTGGGGCGCGCAAAAGTGGAAATAAAAGGTGAATTTGAGTTTCTGGGGATTGCCCTGCTGCTGGTCAATAATTTGGTTGCCGGCTATGCCAATGTGCTGGTGTCCAAATCTTCAAAAACCATTTCGCCTTTGGTGCTCAGTTCGTCCACCTTAATGATTGGGGGATTGCTGCTGATGTTGGTTTCACTGCCGGTGGAGGGTGTCCGTCACGGTCCGTTTCCGCCGGAATATTTTGTGGCCCTTGCCTGGCTCAGTTTTTTGTCGGCGGCGGCCATTTCCATCTGGTTTGTTTTGCTCAGGCGGCCCGGAGTAAAGGTTTCGGTTCTGAATGTTTGGAAATTCCTCATTCCGGTTTCGGGCGCAGTTTTAAGCTGGCTTATCCTGGAAAATGAACAGCCCGACGCGACCTCTGTTTTGGGGATGGTTACCATTGCTGCTTCGCTGCTGGCACTGGGAGCGGCCAACCGCAGGGAAATACACAAAAAAAGCCGGCAATCGTTGCAGAAGCCGGCTTGAATGGTTGAATTTTATATGCTATTTATCGAGCACCAGCACTTCAATTTTTCTGAAATCAGTGGGGTGGCTCTCAGCCTGAAGGGAGATGGTTCCGCCGGTAATGATAAGATCACCGTCTTCGGGCAATAATTTTTCAAAATAAGCATCGCGGGGGTCAAGTTGTGGTTTTTCGTAGCTCATAACCTCTTCGCCATTCACAAAATGACGAATAACTTCTCCGCCTCGCACTTCTACTTCTACCGAAACCCATTGGTCGCCATGGTAGGTTTTTGAGTTTGAAGTAGTGCAGTGTTGTTCATTCAGTTCACCGTCCATAACAACGTTTGTGCCCGGTGTGCAAAGGTTCATGGTGGGGCGTTCGTCGGTACCGTTTCCACCCAGCAGCTGTACTTCAATGGAAACCGGGAAATCCTGGTCAAATTCCATTGATTCTGCACTTTGTCCGTGTATCATCAGGCCGTTATTGCGGAAAGCCCAGCCGGGGCCGCCTTTTACCTGTTCGTCCACAAACCGGTATTCTACCCGGAGCCGGTAGTGCGAAAATTCATCTTTGTGAAACAAGTGTCCAAACTGGCCTCCCCAATCTTCCCATTCATCGTAGCGAACGCGCAGCAGCCCGTCTTCCACCCTGAAGGTATTGTTGAAGTTATATCCCAGTTCGTAACCGGTAAACTTGATGTTCCAGTCATTCAGGTCTTTTCCGTTGAAAAGCTGAATCCAGTTTTCTTCGGTTTCTGCCTGAGCCGATTTTTCGCTTTCCTGTTGCGACCGCTGTCCCGGACCGCAGGATGATACCAGAAAAAACAGGCTAATGATGAGTGTGAAGGTGGTTTTGGTGTTGATTTTTGTTTTTTTCATCTGTTTTCAATTTGATTCGTGTCGCACAAAGGTATAAAAACCAATTTAAATAATATACCAACATGATATTTGCCCTGTGCATAAACTTCACTTTTTGTTTTCGGCAGGCGATTTTTGGATTTATTTAACCGGGATACCGAATAATTTTTTATATTTCCAGAGAGAAAACCATCGGGTTAGAAAATCCCTCGCCTGAATTGGAAAATTAACAAACAATTCGGTGTTTCTCTTGTTTTTAAGCGTATAAATATGATTATATGTAATTTTCAAAACAAATAACTTAAAAATCAAAAAGAATGGAAGAAAAAAATCCACACAACGAAGCTTACAACGCAAATGAAGAAAGCAAATGCCCGGTAACCGGGCACGGGGCAAAACCCGTTGCAGGCGGTGGTACACGAAACCGCGACTGGTGGCCAAACAAGTTAAATATTAACATTCTCCGCCAGCATTCTTCAAAATCGAATCCCATGGGAGAAGATTTTAACTACGCTGAAGAATTTAAAAGCCTTGATCTGGCTGCCGTTAAAAAAGACCTCACTGATTTGATGACCGACTCACAGGACTGGTGGCCGGCCGACTGGGGTCACTACGGACCGCTGTTTATCCGAATGGCCTGGCACAGCGCGGGAACGTATCGCGTGACCGACGGTCGTGGCGGTGGTGGCACCGGGAACCAGCGTTTTGCACCGCTGAACAGCTGGCCCGATAACGTGAGCCTCGACAAGGCCCGCCGTTTGCTCTGGCCCCTCAAACAAAAATACGGCAAAAAACTTTCGTGGGCCGACCTGATGATTTTGGCCGGAAACGTGGCACTCGAATCTATGGGCTTTAAAACATTCGGTTTTGCCGGCGGACGTGAAGATATTTGGGAACCCGAAGAAGACATTTACTGGGGCTCGGAAGGCAAGTGGCTGGAAGACCAGCGCCACGATGACAAAGGCGAACTGGAAGGCCCGCTGGCTGCCGACCACATGGGATTAATCTATGTGAACCCGGAAGGTCCCAACGGCGATCCTGATCCGAAAAAGGCAGCGCACTACATCAGACAGTCGTTTAAGCTGATGGCCATGAACGATGAGGAAACTGTTGCGCTGATTGCCGGCGGACACTCGTTCGGAAAAGTGCATGGCGCCGCTCCCGACAGTAACCTCGGACCCGATCCTGAAGCTGCTCCCCTTGAAGAAATGGGCCTCGGCTGGAAAAATAAATTTGGGAAAGGAAATGCCGAGCATACCATTACCAGCGGACTGGAAGGAACATGGACCAAAACTCCCATTCAGTGGAGCATCAATTTCCTGGAAAACCTGTTCGATTATGAATGGGAACTGACCAAAAGTCCGGCAGGTGCCTGGCAGTGGAAACCCAGAGGACAGGCCGGCGCCAACAGCGTACCCGACGCCCACATTCCCGGAAAACGGAACCAGCCGTTTATGCTTACCACCGACCTTTCGCTGCGGTTTGACCCCGATTACGAAAAAATCTCGCGCCGGTTTCTTGAAAACCCGGCAGAGTTTGAAGACGCTTTCGCCCGTGCATGGTTTAAACTGACGCACCGCGACATGGGACCGAAATCGCGCTACCTTGGGCCGGAAGTACCTGCTGAAGACCTGCTTTGGCAAGACCCGATTCCGGAAGCTACCTATAAATTGGTTGATGAAAACAATGTAGCCGAACTCAAAGGCAAAATACTGGATTCCGGACTCACTGTTTCCGAACTTGTTTCAACAGCCTGGGCATCGGCTTCCACCTACCGCGACTCCGACAAACGGGGCGGTGCAAACGGCGCCCGCATTCGCCTGGCTCCGCAAAAAGACTGGGAAGTGAACAACCCGAAACAACTGGCCAAAGTGCTGGAAACGCTGGAAGGTATTCAGAAAGAGTTTAACGGCGCCGACGGTGAAAAACAGGTTTCGCTGGCCGACCTTATTGTTTTGGGAGGTTGCGCCGCAGTAGAAAAGGCAGCCAAAGATGCCGGATTCGATGTTTCGGTGCCTTTTACACCGGGCCGTGCCGATGCTTCGCAGGAACAAACCGACGTAGAAGGGTTCGGTTACCTGGAGCCTCTGGCCGATGGTTTCCGAAACTATTTGAAGACAAAATACATGGCCACTGCCGAGGAAATGCTGGTTGACCGTGCCCAATTGCTCTCGCTCACACCGCCGGAAATGACCGCGCTGGTTGGCGGATTGCGCGTACTGAACACCAACTACGACGGCTCGAAACACGGTGTGTTTACCGACAAGCCGGAAACACTGACCAACGACTTCTTTGTGAACCTGCTGGATATGCGTACCGTTTGGAAAGCTGTTTCGGAGGAAAAAGAACAGTATGAAGGACACGACCGCAAAACCGGCGACCTGAAATGGACCGGTACCCGCGTTGACCTTCTGTTTGGTTCCAATTCCGAACTCCGTGCCCTGGCCGAAGTTTACGGGTCAGCCGACGGACAGGAAAAATTCGTTCACGACTTTGTGGCAGCATGGAACAAAGTGATGAACCTCGACCGGTACGACCTGGCGTAAACACAGGTTCATTAACTATTCATAACGTTATTTACTATTTACTCATTAAGGCGGTTCGGCAACGGGCCGCCTTTTTATGGGGAAATCTTGTTGGTGAGTTTTGCAAGCATTTATTCACCTTTCTAATCAGACCATTTGTAAATCAAAATCCCTTTTTGTTAATTTTATTTTGTTATGGGATATTGATTCTAAAATTTTTTTAATATGAAAAGCTCTGTCTTGTTTGATAAATGTTGGAATTAAGTCCTCCAGTTTAATTTTTAAAAGCCGGTTAATCACAATCAAATCCTCTTTTGAAAATGGTCTCAATCCATTAATCAGTTCTGACATATATCCTTTTCGATGTCCTAAAATTTTTGCTAAATCACTTTGAGTTAATCCGGCCTCTTTTAGTCTGGATTTGATCAATTTTTTTCTTTTTTGATAGAATTCAATCTCTGCCTGAACAAGGGCTTCTGCCAAATCATTTTCTTTAACTTGTTGGTCTGTAACAGAATTCTCATCTGCCCAATTCTTTTGTTCATAATCCTTTATCAGGTTGCGCAAATGATTTCGAATCGGCTTATACGATTCATCCTGTTTTTCAAGTACCCGTAGTTTTAAAAACAGCGAGGCTGCTTTTTCATAGTCCAGTTCACTTTTGAGTGAAGTCAATTTCTGTATGTTTTGTATCGAAAAATTTTCCATTTTTAAATCATTACCTCCCACTTTAACCTTTTCCGTAAACCAACTTCACCATTATTAAAAATTTTCCCTGTTATTGAAAAAACACAAACCTATCAGCCCACTAAGCAATTGATTAATTGTTACGTTGTTTAAATTTATCACTAACTACACAATGTTTTTTACCTTGTGTGTGAGCAAATATTGCTTTTACACTTCTATCATATTTTTTCTTGTATTCATCAAACTTGCATTTCGGAAATGTTTGTTTACCTCATGTTTCAATTTGTAGGGTCTGTTAAAAGCCTCCTGAGATAGTTTAAAATAATCAGAAAGTTTTCTTATTGTGTCCTTTGAAAGTCCTTTTTGATAATTTAAAATCTTAGAGATTGTTCCTTTTGACAAATCTAAAATATCTGCCAGGTCCGTTGCTTTTAAATCGTGTTCTTCCATTAAAGCTTTAAGTATTACAATCGGGTCAGAATCTTTAAATGTACTGTGTTCATTGTCCCATTTCTCAATCAAAAGTGTAAGCAATTCAATCTCATCATCAGTTGCTTTGTTTGCATTAAGAATCAATTCTTCCAGGATGTCGCAATATTTTTTGTATTGTTCTGCATCCTTAATTACTGTATATTTTAATGTTTCCATTTTTTATCCTTCCTTTTTAATTTAATAAACATCAATTTCGTACTGTTTCCCCTCATTACATAGTTTTGAATACTCTGCATGGGTACCAATCCACTTAATAAACAGATGAACCCGCGTTTTACCAAAGTGATATTTACAAATCAACCTGTAATTATTTCCACCAATATTAAATACAACTCTGTCTGAACCTTTACCAAGAATATCAGCACTATTGAAAGTTGCAACAATCTCATTTGGTTCATTCCAATCGACCAGTTTAATAATTGATAACCAGATCTCAAAAGATGCCCTGCTTCTGGCATTTTTTAGGACATAATCCTCAATCGACTGTTTTTTAATTAAATGTATTTTCATTTACTTATCCGCAAATATATGAAATAAGTTTCACTAAAGGAAACATTAAAAATCGGTGCGTATTATGCATTTCAAACTCCGCTTTAAACAGGCTGAGTGAAAATAGAAATTTTACTCTTTTGTCAGAGTAGAATAAAGTTTAAATACGATGGTTCATTTTATCAAATTTTTAAACGCTGATCCAAAAAT
>Ga0334895_1000123_pt1 | contig 124868 bp, 88 predicted proteins | sample GraSluR3_MG_7_FD_207229 | JGI IMG/M metagenome (GOLD analysis project Ga0334895, IMG submission 207229) | Sludge microbial communities from methane-producing bioreactor in Wageningen University, Netherlands - Granular Sludge_31_05-R3 | ecosystem: Engineered > Bioreactor > Anaerobic >... | reverse complement strand
CAGGATGTCAAGGTTTTTTATTTTACCAGGCAGCACCGAGGCAAATACCAAGGTGATGCTGCTTGATGATGTAATCCGTTTTAATCTTGGCGAAATTTTTCTCCCGTTTGGTTATGATAGTTTTGAGGCTTACTCAATAAAATTTACGCGCGATGCCGAGTTAGACATTGATAATGATATGTCGAAAAGTTTTATTGAGATCATGGCCGAAAGCCTGAAACAAAGAAAAAAAGGTGCTCCGGTTCGGTTTATTTATGACAAAAATATGCCTGAAGTGCTGCTGACTAAACTGCTCAAGAAGTTTAGAGTGAGTAAGAATGATATGATTGTCGGAGGCTGGAAGTATCATAACTTCAGAGATTTTATTGAGTTTCCGAAATTGGGCAATGCATCGCTTTGGTCGCCTGAGCTGGTACCGATTCGCCATCCTGATTTACCACTCTACCGAAGTTTGTTTAGCGTAATAGGTCAAAAAGATATCATACTGCATTATCCTTATCAAAGTTTTTCGCATGTGATCGATTTGTTAAGGGAAGCTTCCATTGATCCGAAGGTTCGGACAATAAAGATGACGCTATACAGGGCTGCACGCGATTCGAAGGTGATTAATGCACTCGTGAATGCTGCCCGAAACGGAAAAGCTGTCACAGTTTTTTTAGAGTTGCAGGCTCGCTTTGATGAAAAGGCAAACATACAATGGTCAGAAAAACTTCATGAAGAAGGCGTTAAAGTTATTAAAACAATTCCCGGACTTAAGGTTCACTCCAAGCTCTTGTTAATCAGGAGAAAAGAGGAGGGGAAAAATGTTTATTATTCCTATATTTCAACCGGAAACTTCAACGAAAGTACTGCCCGTGTTTATGCCGATGACAGTTTGTTTACCTGCGACGAAAGAACAGGCTTGGAAGTGGCGCAGATGTTTCAGCTGTTCGAAACTCCTTATGCTCCGCCGGAGTTTCGTAATCTGATAGTTTCTCCTTACGAAACGCGTACGCATTTTATCAAGTTGCTCAATGCCGAGATTCGCAACAAGAAAGCCGGCAAAGATGCCTGGGTGATTTTGAAGCTCAATAGTTTGGTTGATGAGCAGTTGGTTGCAAAGCTATATCAGGCAAGCAGTGCAGGAGTGAAGATTCAAATTATCTGCCGTGGAATTTGTGTTTTGATACCGGGTATTTCGGGCAAAAGTGAAAATATTGAGGTGATCAGTATTGTGGATCGTTTTCTGGAACACAGCCGGGTTTATGTGTTTGCCAATGCAGGCCAGCCGTTGTACTATATTTCGTCAGCTGACTGGATGGTCAGAAACCTTGATCATCGTTTTGAAGTTACAACTCCCGTGAAAGATCCTTTGCTTCAGCAGGAAATATTCGATATGCTCCAGATTCAGCTTCGCGACAATTGCAAGGCTAGATTGGTCAATAAAGATGTTGTAAACATCTATAAAACAAAGAAAAAGAATGAATCTTCAATCAGGTCGCAAATAGAGATTTATAATTATTTCCTCACAAAATCTTCACAATAGAGCGAGAATTGGCTTAAAAGTAGAATTTGATTTTTCGGGTTTTATAGTTGATAACAGCCTTGTATTGCTTTAGTAAATCGCCTCCCAAAACACCATCAATCTGTGGCAAGCCAAGGTGCTGATACGAGAGATGCACATGTTTCAGGTCGATGGCAACAGCCTGGTATCCATTGATTGTCAAATTGCCAAACTGCAATTTTTCGATTTCCAAAACCTCAGACGGCATCTCATTGGTTCCCAATCCTGTTGAGAGTTTTTCGTTTGCCTCAAATTGCGGGTTTGTTACAAATTGTCTGATGACGGTATTGTCAAAAACTGTTCTGGAGGCTCCTGTATCAATCAAAAAATTGGCTGGCACTGAATTGATCATACCCTTTAACATCAAGTGAAAACCATCATCTTCTATGCTAACCAATTGCATGGGGATTTCAGTAATACGCATCAGAAGTTTGGTTTGAGGGCATATTTATTGTAAAAATCTTCAATGATTGCCACAGATTCTTCGGCTGTGTCAACTAACTGAAAAATCTCAAGATCATCTTCATGAATATTGCCTGCTGTCAGCATCCGTTCTTTTATCCAGTCAACGAGTCCTTTCCAATATTCCTTGCCCACCATAACGATCGGAAACTTGATGAGTTTTTGGGTCTGAATCAAAGTGATGGCTTCAAAAAGTTCATCCATCGTCCCGAAACCACCTGGCAAAACTATATAGCCCTGCGAATAGCGCATGAACATCACTTTTCGAACGAAGAAATAATCAAATTCCAGAAACTTATCCCGATCGATGAAAGGATTTGGATTTTGCTCGAATGGAAGGTCAATATTTACGCCTACACTTTTTCCGCCTGCAAAATGAGCACCTTTGTTACCTGCTTCCATGATACCAGGCCCACCCCCAGTAATGATTCCAAATCCTTTTTTTGTTAAAAGGTAGGCAATTTCTTCCGTCAGGCGGTAATAATGGTCGTTGGGTTTGGTGCGGGCCGAGCCAAAAATTGCTACACAAGGCCCGATCCGGCCTAGCTTTTCGTAGCCATCCACAAATTCCGACATGATTTTAAAAACCGACCAGGAATCATGGGTTTTAATTTCGTTCCAGTTTTTTGCCTTAAAGGCTTTTCTGATTTTGTTTTCGTCTTGCTGGTTCATATCATACTTTCTTTATCGCTGAAATAACGCATAAATTGCACTCGTTCATAAAGGTCGGGTTTGCTGTATTTTTTCTGGCTGAGTTTGCCTCTGAAATCAGATAGCTTTGTGAAATTGTGCGATTCCATCCAGGTTGTAAGTTCGTGATGCATTACGTCCAGATAGGGCACGCCATGATGATAAAGGGCACTGGCTACCTGCACTGTTGTGGCACCGGCAAGCAATAGTTTGGCCACTGCCATGCCGTCCGAAACACCTGTAGAGGCTGATAAATCGCAGCCAGCGTGTCCGTACATCATAGCAATCCATCGAAGTGGCATAGTGATTTCGCCTGGCTGACTTAACACATTGGCTGAAGTTACTTCAAGTTTTTCCAGATCAAAATCGGGGCTGAAAAACCTGTTGAACAACACCAGACCGTCAATGCCTGAATGCGAGAGCTCACGAATCATATTTCCCAGATTGGAAAAATAATAGCTTATTTTGAGAACGACTGGGATACTGACTTGTTTTTTAACTTGTTTGATGATCTCAAAATAAATCTTTTCATTTTCGGCACTGCTGTTGCTGAGGTTCGACGGCAGCACAAAAACATTGAGTTCCAGCGCATCAGCTCCGGCCTTTTCAATTTCTGAGGTAAAGCTGATCCATTCGTAGGCTGTTCTGCAATTCACAGAAGCAATCACCGGAATTTTCAGCTCCTTTTTGGCCTGTTTGATGAGTTTGGTGTAATTTTCGAGGTTTTCCTGCCGGATACGAACATCCAGGTAATCAAGAAATTCGTCACGTCCGGTCTTGTCAGCTTCCACTTTTAAGGTATGCTCGTATTCGTGTGTGATTTCTTCCTCAAACAACGACTTCAACACCACTGCCCCAGCACCATGCTTTTCGAGGTTTTTGAGTTTGGAAACAGAATCTGTAAATCCTGAGCTAGCAGCAATAATAGGGCTTTTTAAGGCTAGTCCCAGGTAGGTGGTTGACAGGTCAATCATATGTTTCTCGGATTAGTGATGAATAATGGAGCTAAAGTACGGCATCAAACTGAGAACTGCAATTCGACTGCCTGTTTTTTTGCGAAGTCATTTTCAATAAAAAAAACCGCCCAAAATTTTCGGGCGGCTTTCAATTAGTATGTTCTGGTTATTACATTGGTTTAGTCTTCCTGATGTGGTTTGACCAGCTCGATCAATTCCGGAAGATCCATTCCAAGATTTTTGAGGTGTTCAATCTTTGGCACCCCGTTTTTTGTCCAGCCACGACGTTTGTAAACAGCATCCAATAGTTTTTCATATTGTGATTCGCGAAACTCGCGGTGTTTGGCCATTTTCTCTTCTGTTGATTTTCCTTCCGGATCCACGCCAATGATTTCTTTCAACTGTTTGTCGTATCGATCGGCACGACTTTCATACTCCTCAATCGTAACAGGTCCGGCAGCCCGATAGGGTTGTGCATCGAATTTTCTTGTTCCAAAGCCACGGCGCAAATTGAAGATACGCTGGAAATTATAAACACGTTCCGATTGACGTATCATTTCTTCCTTGTCGAAGTCTTTTCCTGTTACGGCTTTGTATATGGTAACGTAATTATCAACATGCTCCGGAACTTTTGCCGGTTCATCGGTTTCGTGATTATTCTCAGGCTCCACATCATTCCAGGGGAGCTTGCACAAGCCAACCAAACCAAACCAGGTTCTGAACATTGGGAAATAGTGCAGGGCTTCTGCTTTATCTTCGAATGTAGGAATTTGGTTGTTTACCATATCCATAAAAATCAACCAGGCTTCATCATGCTGTGGCCCTTTGTTGGTCATGGCATAGCCGCCTTGTTGTGCGAGCGATTCTTTGGAAACATATTGCGAATATTCAAGGCCTTTGTTTTCCATGCCGATATCCTGAATAAATTGCGGATCGCCCCAACCATTGGCAATAAATAGCTCTTTGAGTTTGCGAACACCCATTCCGGCAATTTTTCCAAAACCTTCTCCTCTGGCAAGTTGGTGCAACAATTCCATGGCATCATCTGCATTTCCGAAATTTAGTTTTAATCCGCCAGTGCGTTCTTCATTCAGGATACCATTTTCAAAACATTCCATCACAAAACCCAGAATCGTTCCCCAGGTGATGGTGCAGATGCCATAAGTGTCGCAATAAAAATTGGCTTCGATGGTGAAGTCGGGATTAAAAATTCCGGCAATAGAGCCAAGTGATGAAGTTGTTTCGTACTCCGGGCCATCAACGATTACCTTATCGCCAGCGTAAGGGCCGGTACGAAGCAGGTAATTGTCAACGCCTTTGGCACAGGCCATATTGCAACCAATCCAGCAACCGTCAGGTATTCCCTGCGTGAAGCGGGATTTCCATACCTCACTGTGGATTTTGTAAGCATCAGGGTGGCTGCCAAATTTGAAATTATGAACGGGCAAGAGATCGTAGTCGTTCATGATATTGGTGAGATGTGCAGTTCCTTTGGTACGCATTTCAGCCTGCTTGTCATCCAGTTCACGCATTTCATGGTTAAACCGCTGGCCGCGCTCCATGATGGCTTTTAGATCAACAACATTGTTGAGATTTCCTTTTACACCCGGAATTTTGACTACCAGGGCTTTGATTTTTTTATCTCTGAACACCGTTCCAATTCCTCCACGTCCGGCTTGTTTTAGTCTGACCAGCTTACGTTTGGAATCATAGAAACTGAAATTTAACATCCCTATCAGGGAATGATCAGCGGCTGTTCCGGCCGAAACAACAGCGATATTCTTTTTGTCTTTTTCGTCATCGGCGTACATTTCAGTGAGCACTTCGGCCAAAACATGACTGTCGATCGGTTCTTCCGGAGCTTTGAGTATCTCAATCTGATGATTTACCCCATCAATGAAAATAATGACATCTTCACTGGCTTTGCCTTGCAATTCGATGGCGTCAAAACCTGAAAACTTGAGGAAGGGGCCAAAAAAACCACCGACATTACTGTCCATTACAGAATCAGTTTGCGGGGAGATGGAAACACAGATTGACTTTCCCGTTCCTGAGTATTGCGTGATACCTCCGATGGGACCGGATGAAATAACAATCTCATTCTCAGGGTCGTTCCATTTGGTGTCGGGTTTTGTGGCATCCCACAAATAACGAAGTCCGTAACCACGGCCACCAATAAATTTTTCCTTCACAACTGGGGGCACTGCCTTTTCAGTAATTTGATTTTCACTTAAGTTGATGTGCAAAACCTTGTCAGTGTAGCCTCTCTCCAATGCTGTCCATTTATAAGGCCAGGCTTTAAGCATTTCGTGCTTCGATTTGATAGCTTCTATTTCCATAAGATATGCTTCTTTTTTAGCTGTTATATTTTTAACAAAAATACTAAAATTGAAAGTATGGAGCATGTAAATACTTCAAAATAAACAATATGCAAATTGTTGCAACTCGAGAAAGTGAGATTAAGTGATTGCCATATATGTTATTAGCTGCATATTTAGAATCGTTATAAATTCAGGTGATGGAACGAGCTTTCATTAAAGCTGACTTTTAAATGTATCTGACAGTTTTTTATGCTTTGAGTTTTTGTGCTTGTTGGCGGAAGATGTACTTTTACAAACTTAATATGGCCGTAAGAATAATGACAGAAACTCTGATAAGAAATCATTTATCGCATTTTGAAGTTGCCATTGCCGGTTGTGGTGGCTTGGGCTCAAATGCAGCTGTGGCTCTTGCCAGATCTGGAATTGGCAAGCTGTTTATGGTCGATTTTGATCGCGTAGAGTTGTCAAATCTAAACCGACAATACTTTTTTTATGACCAGATAGGGCAATATAAAGCCCACGCACTTGCCGATAATATCCATAGAATTGATAAATCTATTGGTTTGAGAACCAGCATTGTAAAGTTGGATGAGACTTCAGTAACACAGCTATTTGCAACTGTTGATCTGGTTATTGAAGCTTTTGACCAGGCAGCTGAAAAGCAGATGTTGCTCGAAACCATGTTGGTTAATTTTCCTGAAAAACCTCTTATCATGGGCAATGGGATGGCTGGTTTCGGGAAGTTTGAGTTGATAAAGCAGCAGCAATGGGATAAACAAGTGTATATTTGTGGAGATTTTACAAATGAAATTTCAGAAGACAATCCGCCATTAGCACCCAGAGTTGGAATTGTTGCAAATATGCAGGCAAATCTTGCCCTTGACCTGATATTAAAAATGAGGAAGTAATGCAGATAATTTTAAATAACAGACCAGCGCATTTTGAAGGCGAAAAAATTACAGTTAATGAGCTGATCAAACGTAAGAATTTCACTTTTAAACTACTGGTAACCAAGATAAATGGTAAGTTAGTTCGTGTTGATGAGCGCGATAATGCCTGGATTAGTGAGGGGGATAAGGTGGAAGTGATGCATTTAATTTCGGGCGGCTGATCAAGCATTTGGAAGATGAAATGGCTCAAAAAAATCTTTATCTCCTCCGTGATTTTGCCCGGGATATTCTTGCTGGCATTGTTTCTGAATTATAATTTTGTTTCGGAAGAGGCTGCATCTAAGATTGTGTATCATATTGATTCATTGCAGCCGGTTAAAGTGGGGCTGGTACTGGGAACTTCTAAATACAGCGTTTCGGGTACGATCAACTCCTTTTACAAGAACCGTATTGATGCTGCCTTACAGCTTTATGAGGCTGGCAAAGTGGATTATTTGATCGTGAGCGGCGACAACAGACATGCCTCCTACAACGAGCCTCGCTTTATGATGCAGGATTTAATAGAAGCTGGCGTTCCGGCTGATCGTATTGTGCAAGATTATGCGGGCTTCAGGACTTTTGATTCGATGGTACGAGCCAAAAAAGTTTTTATGCTGGACTCTGTTATCTTGATATCTCAGGTCTTTCATTTGGAAAGGGCTTTGTTTATCGCACAAAGATACAATCTGAAAGCCATTGGGTTTGCGGCGGATTTTCCGGATTCTGAAGCTGCTTTCAAAGTAGTGGTTCGTGAGTATTTTGCCCGCATTCGGATGATGCTTGATCTTTATATCTTAAAAACTGAACCACATTTTTTGGGCGAGGAAATTCCGGTATTACCAAACGATTCGGTTTAAGTGCTGTTTTTCACGATCACCAGACTCGTGTCTTTGTCTGGTATGAGGACGGGATTTTCGGGTATTTGTTTAACGAATTCATTCACAGCTTCCATCAAGGCCGGCCATTTGGGATTATAATCATGCACGATAATTACGCCACCATCTACAAGCCTCTCATAAAAGAAACGCAGACCATCAGCTGTTGGTTTGGCCAAATCAACATCGATGCTAACAAAACAAAAATTGATGCTGGAAGCTTTTGAGCTTTGCTCGGAAAATTTACCAGGATAGAAAAAGATATTTTTCGACTGGCCAAGCTTCATTTTTACTTTTTCGAGTGAGGTATCCGCAAAATGCTGAGGCGTATAGGTGGCTGCTTCGCCTTTTTCATTTATCAGGTCAGCTTCGTCAAAACCAGTAAATGTATCGAACAGATGGATTCTTTTTTCGGGTGCCATCAAATGCAATATTTGGGCTGTATCGCCTTTGTAAACACCGAGCTCTGCCAAATCGCCATCCAGTTTGCAGGCTTGTATTCTTTGCATTTGAAGCCAGAAAAGTATAAACCTTTGTTTGTCGGGATAGCTTTTGAAAATGCGTATCAATTTAGGATCTATAGTTCCATTTTTTTGGCCTGAACACAAGCTTCAGGAAGTTTTCCATGGCCTGATTTAAGATCAAACCAAATTACTACAAACATGCTTGCAAACACCACAAAAACGACCAGGCCAATAATTTCGAGAAACATACAGCTGTTTTGAGATTATGTGATAGGCGAAATTACGTTTTTTTGTTTTGAGTGCCTAAGGCAATGTATCAAACCAAATTTACTTTAATAAAAAAACGCTTGTAAAATATTGCTTACAAGCGTTTTTTGTGACCCCATCGGGATTCGAACCCAAATCGTCAGAACCGGAATCTGAAATTCTATCCATTGAACTATGGGGCCATAGAACCAGCCTGCAAATTTACATTTTTATCGCAATAGTTGAGTTCATTCCTGATTTTAAAAAAATGCCGGATCATGTAATCCGGCATAAGTTTTCAAAGATGTGCTGTTACTCAATAATCAGTTTTTCTCTGAGGCTTTTGCCCTGAGTTTTCACCTGGATGATATAAACACCATTAGGTAAGTAGGAAAAGTCGTAGCTTTTATCTTTTTCAGCTAGTTCAGAAGCAAATAACTGTCTTCCTGAAATATCCATAATTTCAATGCGTTCTGCTTGCATGCCTTCAGACAGTTGTAATCTGAATTGCCCGTTCGTTGGATTAGGCAGGATTTGGATGCTATTGTTATCGGCTGAGTGATTCGCAACAGAAACCGTAGTACCCAATTCAACAGCTGTGATATACAATGGATTGCCGTAAAAGCTGTAGGTTTCAAAAGCAACTCTGATATCTGATTGTCCCGCCCATTCATTCAGGTTAAGCGTGATGCAATCAGCACCCCAATCAACACCGCACCAATCCCAAACATTTATGGGCACAAAGCCTTCAGTCTGTGGATGCGTAGCAATATTACCACTTCCATTTTCAGCATCTGCAAAGATACGCGTCCAGTTATTGCCACAATCATCACTTACATAGATAATCAGTGAGTCGGCATAGGCATCGTGTCTTTTGGCATAGGCATGTTTAAAAGCAAGATTAACCTGATCAAAACCACTGAGATTTAATGGTGGCGTGATCAATCTGTCGCGCTCGCCTATGGCGTAGTAGTTTGTAAAATCTAATACAGCTGCTTTGTCAGTCTCGTTCAATCCACCAACCTGAGTGATTTCCCAGCTTATTTGATTGTCAGGATTCCAGATTTCCCAACCAGCTTCTTCAAAACTTATACTTTGAAAATACTCCTCAAAAGGCAATGTTTCTCCCCCAACAGTGATCATTTCAAATTTCGTATCAGAAGCACTTCCATTAAGGTTTGTTGCCGTGAGCGATACGGAATAGCTCGCGGGAGCATCAAAAACAACAACCGGATTTTGTGAAAAAGCATCGGTACCTTCAACAAAAGTAACAGTTTCAGGCGTGAAGCTCCATTCCCAGCTCCGTGGGAGATAAGTACTGTTATCATTAAAAGCTACGGCAGTTCCTGTACACACTAATTCTTCAGATGCAGTAAAATCAACATCAGGAAGCAGGCTGCTGCTGGTAGAGATATAGGCTGTTTTGGTGATGGTGTTTGATCCAAAATCGTTCGAAGCTGTCAGGCTCACAGCAAAAGTTCCGATCTCATTAAACTGTATCCCTTCTGGATTTTGATCTGCAGATGTGGCAGGTTGGCCAGCCTCAAAAGTCCAGCTCCAGTTTGCAGGAACACCAGCAGTAAGGTCTTTAAAATCAATAATTTCACCAACTGGGATAAGTGTATGTGATGCTTCAAAATCTGCTATCGGCTCGAATGCAACTCTCAGATAAGCCCATTGTGTAGCCCAGCGATCGCCACCTGAGGGAAGATCGGCATATTGTTGTAAAATCCAGAAATCATGTCCGTTTATCGGGTCTAACATGGTGGCCGAATAATCGCCCCAGCGATTGCGTCCTCCGCCAAATGTTTTGTAATAAGGTGCCAAGCCGTCCTTATACTGATAAGAATCTCTGAAAGTGTTGGGTGGGTCAGAATGATACCGAAACGAATAGGCAGCACTGGCATATTGATTTTCCGAAAAGCTACTGTAACCTATTATTGCATCATTAAATTCGTTTACGGCAATTGTTGCAAAAGCATAGGACATCCCACCGTTGGGATCATCAATCCGACCCCACTGCAATATCTCGCCTTCGGGCGTAAGATTCCACCATTGAACCGCTGTTCGTTGTGGGTTATTGGCCGGTAAAAAAACATGATGCGTTGCCCATAACATACCGTTTTTCATAATCACATTCTCCATGCGATGATCCACGGCATTGATGTCCTGTTCCGATCCCATTTGGGGCAAAAAATCACCGCTGCCACCCACCGAGCCCGCCCAGGGATTGGGAACTCCTATGGCACCCAGAAACGAAAACTCTGGTTCTGTAGTTTCTCCGCTTACTTTAAACATTCTGATATACCCATTTCCTCCCTGATCTCCATTAGCCGATGAGATGAGATACACATCTTCTTGTTCGGTGTCGTAGGTTATTGCCGGAACGAGCGTAAAGCCCTGATTGGTCGTAAAACGTGTGAAGTCAGGAGTTTCTTCACCGGCATACATGGCCATTTTGTCAAAAACATAAACGGTACTGTAAAATCCATCGCCAAACATATTGCCCGAAACAACGATCCATTTGCTGTTGAATCCCATACTTGGGTAATCAAACCATACCTGATTAGCTGGATCGGCAATGTAGGAATAAAGATACCACTCTCCTGATGGATCGCTATTGGCCGAAACTCCCATATAAATACGGGATTCGCCGGGTGTGCTGCCCGAACAAGTAACAAAAATCCATCTGTCTTCTTCAAAATCGTACAGGATTTTTGGGTCAAAGGTGCTTCCGCCGGGCAACTCAGTCCAAAACATGCCTAATGAAACGGTTCCCAAATTATTACCAACTCTGTCCTGAATCCTAACCTGAGTGTTGAGGGTTACCATTAGATGATCGGGTCCGGGGGCTCCGTTCACATCCGGAGGAATGGAATTTCCGGAATCATCCAAGCCCAGAAAACTAGTGTCAGGTTGTGGTGAAACCTCGCGTAAAACCGGATTTTGCAACAGTTGATCGCCAACATGAATAATTTCATCCTGCTTGATTTCATAAAGCGGGAGTTCGCGATGAGGATTGGGTTTTTTGAACATATTGTATTCAATATCGCCAAATTTAGCAGCATTGTTTTTGATGGTTGCAAATGAGGTTTTAACATGTGCCTCTGCTTTGCTTTTCAGCACATCTGGCTGGGCATAAAGCGCGACACTAATCAGAAATAGTAAAGTTATAGTTAAGATACTTTTTTTCATAGGCTATGTGTTGGAATGTAGGAAGTGAGTTTGCAAACTTATCTAAATATTATGATTTTCTTGTGTTCTGTATGATTATCAGAAGTCAGGGTGATCAGATATGAACCTGATGGAATTTCTTGGATGTCAATAATATTACTTGAATGAGAAATGCTTTTTTCCATTAATAGTTTTCCACTGAGGTCTGACAGGGATAGTTGCATTTTAGTGACATCAGATGGCAGACTGATCACAAAATAGTCATTTGCAGGATTGGGATACACCTTGAAGAGCTTGTTGTCCTGCTGTTGGGATAGTGCTGTAAAATTTGTGATTACCAGATTTTTAATGTATAAGTTGTTGCCGTAATTGTTATAGGTTTCGAGGCGTATCATCAGATTCGACTGTCCGGCCCAGGCAGTGAGATCGATCAGTGGGCAATCAGCACCATAGCCTTGTCCGCACCAGTCGTCACCCGAAGTCGGTTCAAAGAAAGTAGTAGTAGTTTCAGCAGTTTCAAAGCTGCCATTTCCATCAGGGCCATTGGCATAAACGCGTGACCAGCTTTCGCCGCAATCGGAACTCAGGCTTATGATGAGTGAATCCTTTTGCATATAACGCATGGCATAGGCATAATCAAATTTCAGGTAAGCATTTTCAAAATCTCTAAGGTTGATTACAGGGCTTATCAGATAATCGCGTGCTCCCATGCTGGTGTAATTGAAGAAGTTCATCCAGATGGTGTGCGATTCGTCAATTTGTATTAGTTCCCAGCCTCTGCCTTCGTCAGGATTTACTCTTGTCCAGCCGGTTTCGTTGAAATCACTTGCATCAAAATCGGCCTCATAGGGTATGGCCAGGCCACCTGTCTGGATAAAGTCAGCAAAAGTTGCTTCGTTTGTTCCCGTGGCATTTGCTGTTATCAGGGTCACAGAGTAGTCGGCATCTTCATTAAACTGAACCACTGGATTTTGAGAATTTTCGTCAGTGCCATCAACAAAAGTAACCGAGCTTGGTTGGAAAGACCATTGCCAGCTGTCAGGACAGTTTTCTGATTGATCTGTAAAATGCACCACCATACCCGTACACCCTGAAGTTTGGTCAGCTTCGAAAGCGATTTCAGGGGCAGCAGCAGCCGTTACGGTGATATAATCAGTTTTTTGGTGTGTATCATTTCCCAAAGGATTTGTAACAGTAAGAGTGACCGAATATACACCTTCTTGATCGTAGCGGATTCCTTGCGGATGCTGATCTGTCGAACTTGCTGGTGTTGCACCATCAAAGGCCCATTCCCATTCAAAAGGTGTTCCGGTTGTAAGATCAGTAAAGTTAATGGAGCAGCCAGCTGCCACATTTGTAGACGTGGCTTCAAAGTCAGCAACAAGTGTGCCAATAAAAGGTGGAGTGCTCCACAATCCGCGGCCATAGGTAGCTGCCCTAAGCCGGTCATTGGAGATATTTTCAGGGTCGTAATAAAACTCAAGCTCTGTTACTTTGGCACTGGCCGGCATCCCATTTCCAAATTCAATCCATTCTCCCAGCCCGGCATCTTTGTAAAACACTCCTACATTTGTTCCAATATAGATGGCATCCTGTGCATTTTTATACAGAGCGATTGTATTAATCTGATTGCCACTTAAATTAGCTGTTATTTCTGTCCAGCTGGCTCCTCTGTCATCCGATCTATAAATACGTGTTTGTTGAGCGATATACACCACATTTTCGTCTAAATAACTTGTTTCCAAAGCCGTGATAGTATTTGGCAAAGGCAGATTGGCAGTTCGGCTGGTCCAGTTCACTTCGTTATCTTTGGCATTTTCGGTGTACCATAATTTATTACCACTCGCAACATACAATATGGAAGTGTTTGCCCGCGATTGAGCCATCACATTCATATCGCTATTGTTCATACTGCTAATTTTTTTCCATTGTACAGTACTGGTGCTTCCGGATTTGATATTGGTGCTTCGCCAAATATTCTTATACCCCACAAACATGATGTTTCCATCTTCATGATCAATCAGGAATGGGGTAACCCAGCCGCCACTTTCGGTGATTCCATTCACCCCTTCACCGGCAATCTGTCCCTGGTTGTTATGGTTGTATATTCGGTCGATAGAGCCATAATAAATAGTAGAATAGGCATAGCGGTCGTCGTTCGGATCGAAGGCACATTCCATACCATCGCCACCACCTACGTTTATCCAGTTATGGGTTCCACCTACATAGGTTGATGAGCCATTATCCTGATATCCGTTAATAACAAAATCAGGATTTGTCTGACTAACACCCAGCTTGTAGGTCTGACTGATCACAAGTCCGTTTGTTATTTCTTCCCAGCTATTTCCCTGGTCATCGGTCCAATAAATTCCGCCATCATTACCAACAAATAGTTTCCCGTTCGCAGTGTTGTATTCGAGAATATGCAGATCGGCATGAACTGATTCCACACCGCAGCCGCCATACCAATGCGAGCTGATTGTCCAGGTTGAACCTCCATCCACTGATTTAAAACTGTTTACCCCACCAGCGATTATCACATTTTCATCATAGGGGTCAACCGCAATATCCAGATCGTACCAGGCTTGTCCGCCACTTCCGCCATTGCAGTCCCAGCTCATGATATTTGGATAGTTTGATCGCATCACAAAGCTCTGGCCACTGTCGTCGGAACGGTAAATACCTTTGAAGGAATCGGAATTTGTTTGCAGAAAATACACCACATCGGGGTTTGCATCCGATACTCCTATCACACCCCGGGCAGCCCCCGAAAGGCCGTTATTCACCTGCGAAAAGCTGCTGCCACCATCTTCGGAACGATAAAAACTACCTCCTGTGGCTGCATAAATGATTTGCGGGTCAGCAGGTTTAAAAACGATTTCTTTGAAGTTTCCGGATTGCACCTGATTCCAGTTTAAGCCTGAATCGTCCGAAACAAAAATGCCATTACTTGTAGCAGCAAATATTGTTTCCGGATAATCGGGATGCTGGATCATACGGCCTACAGTGGCATTGTCCATGCCGTTGTTGCTCACTTCCCAGGTAATGCCACCGTCTTCGCTGCGCCAAACGCCTAATCCCGGTGCATCACCTGCATCGCGGTCGCCGGTACCTATCAGGATTAAGTCAGGATTGGAATAATCCACGATGATAGCTGATACTCCAAGTGTTGGCAGATGATCTGTTAGCACTTCCCAATTGGCACCATGATCGGTGGTTTGCCATAGCCCGCCTGCCGGAGCTCCAATATAAAAGTGATTCTCGTCTGTTGGATGAAAAGCCAGCGCATTGATACGGCCAAGTCCACGATAGCCATTGTATCCCGAGGGGACATCAAAAGGGCCGAGTGCTTCCCAATCGCCTCCTGTGGTCAGATTTTTTCTGGTATTTCTAAATTGTTGCAGGGCTTTCAGATCTTGATCTGGTGCCGGCCTACTGCCATCAGGGTTTACCATTTGGCGCATCATATATTCCCAGCGTTTGAAAGGTTTGAATCCACTGCCTTTGGTGATTTCACGATTTTCCCAATAGGTGTTAAATGCCCTTACAGTGGCATTGAAATTGGCGTTTTGGTCCTGCATCATCTCAACCCAATAAGGATAATTGGCAGTGTCGGCCTGGTTTTGTGCCTGTGAATTTATCGGAGCAAATGCAATTATGCAAAACATTGCAATTGCTGACAAAAAGAAACTTCTCATGAAAAAAATTTTAAGCGGTTTGAAAAATTTAGAAATACTGGCACGAAAATACGCTTTACGGAAAAATTAACATTAATAAACTGTAAGAAAACTTATTAAAAAGGCATATTTTTCTATAAAACCTAAACTTTGTTAAGGTTTACCGCAAATTAATTTCAGAAATTGTGGAATAGGTTGACCGAACAACAATTAAAATTCTGAAGTGAAGTGGAATTTAATATCCGGATATTTTTCCATTGAAGTTTGCAAAGCATAAGGCGAGTCGGCCAAAAAAACATCACGTCCTTCTTTGTCGAAAGCCAGGAAAGAGGCTTTGCGGGCTTTAAAATCGTTGAGCATGGCTTTGTTTTCACTAGTTATCCAGGCTGTTTTGTAGAGTGTGATAGGTTCGTACCTGCAGGAGGCTCCATATTCGTGAAGCAATCTGTATTGTATCACTTCAAACTGCAGTGCACCAACCGTTCCGATGATTTTGCGTCCGGTTGCTTTTCCGGTGAAAAGTTGGGCCACACCCTCGTCCATCAGCTGATCAAGACCTTTGGCCAGCTGTTTCGATTTCATGGGATCAGCGTTTTCAACATACCGAAATAGCTCGGGCGAAAAACTTGGAATGCCTTTATAATGAAGCAGCTCTCCTTCGGTTAAGGTGTCGCCGATTTTAAAATTTCCGCTATCGTACAACCCGACAATATCACCCGGAAAGGCTTCATCTACAATGGATTTCTTTTGAGCCATGAAAGCTGTTGGATTTGAGAATTTTAAGCTTCGGCCAAGCCTTACATGATGATAGGGTTTGTTACGCTCAAAACGCCCCGAAACAATCCGTACAAAAGCAATCCTGTCTCTGTGGTTAGGGTCCATATTGGCGTGAATCTTAAACACAAAACCTGAAAAATTTTCTTCTTCGGGGAGTATTTTTCTTTCTTCGGCTTGGCGGCCGATTGGGGTAGGGGCGATGCGTATAAAACAATCCAACAGTTCTTTAACACCAAAATTGTTGAGTGCACTTCCAAAAAACACCGGACAAATTGTTCCATCAAGGTATTGTTGGCGGTCGAACGCTGGATAAACACCTTTAATCAGATCAAGCTCTTCACGTAGCATCTGCGCATCTTCGTCCAGGTAATCATCCAACTCAGGATCATGGAGGTTGCTGATGGAGATGCCTTCTTCAATACGTTGTTTCCCAGGCTCGAAAAGATAGAGGCTTTCGTCAAAAATATTGTAAACACCCTTAAATTCAGGTCCCATATTGATCGGCCAGCTCAATGGTGTGATTTTGAGATCGAGTTTTTGCTCAACTTCATCAAGTAATTCAAAACCATCTTTCCCGGGCCTGTCGAGTTTATTGATAAAAACAATGATAGGGGTTTTGCGCATCCGGCAAACTTTTACAAGCTTTTCAGTTTGAGGCTCAACACCTTTGGCTACATCAATCACAACAATCACGCTATCCACTGCGGTTAAGGTTCTGAAGGTGTCTTCGGCAAAATCCTGGTGACCAGGAGTATCAAGAATGTTGATGTTGAGGTTGCTGTACTCAAATCCCATTACGGATGTAGCCACAGAAATACCACGCTGACGCTCAATCTCCATCCAGTCGGAGGTAGCAGTTTTTTTGATTTTGTTTGATTTTACGGCTCCGGCCACCTGTATAGCTCCTCCGTAAAGCAAAAGTTTTTCGGTTAAAGTAGTTTTACCGGCATCGGGATGGCTGATGATGGCGAAAGTTCTTCTTCGATTGATTTCTTTGGTGAGTTTTTGATTACCCATGAAGGAATATTGATATAAAACGTTATATTACTGATCATTATAAAGCAGAACAGGCGAACTGTTTTGAGTTTGCAAAAGTAAAAGATTTTCTGAGGGAGAAGTGTTTGTTGGTTTAATTTCACTGGAAGTTAAATTCAATCGTCAAATATTTTATACTAAATTTTATTATTGTGATCATTCTTCTTATTTTCGGCAGCTAAAACTGCAATTTTCGTAAGTTAAACCAAACGATTATGAGTAAAACCTATCAAAAAAGTAGCAGAATTGGTCGGCCTGTTCTGATGATTATTGTGTTTTCGGTCTTGTTATTCGTTGGCTGCAAACATCAGCCTACTACAGATATCCCCTTGATTGAATTGCCCGTGTCAACAGTTGAATTGAAGGATATACCAATCTATCAATCTTTTGTGGGGCAAACTTATGGTGCAAAAGACGTTGACATCATAGCACGCGTTGATGGTGTGCTCGAAGGTTTGTATTTTAAGGAAGGCAGCCGGGTTAAGGCGGGTCAGTTGTTGTATAAGATTGATCAGCAGCCTTTGCTGGCCAGGGAAGCCTCGTATATGAGTTTGCTTGCCCAGGCAAAAACAATGTTGGTAAAGGCTGAGAGTGATCTGAACAGGATAAGACCATTGGCAGAAACCAATGCAGTAAGTCAGCGCGAACTGGATGCTGCAGTGGCTCAGTATGATGCAGCCAAATCGAATGTGGAAGCTGCTGAGGCAAACCTGCGTGCCTCCCGGTTGGAATTGGGCTATACACTTATAAAAGCTCCTATTGATGGCATTATCGGAATTTCGAATGCAACCACAGGCGAGTACGTGGGCAGAGCTCCCAATGCCGTTATCCTGAATACGGTATCAAAAACAGATACCATAAAAGTGAAGTTTTACCTCAACGAGAATGAATACATTCAATTAGTCACCGGACAGGAAAATGAAGCCTACAATAAAAAGTTTATTGAAGAAGGTGTACGGCTATATCTGGCCGATAACTCACTTTTCCCTCATCGGGGAAGGATTGAGATCATGGATCGCGGCCTCGATCCCAATACAGGCTCAATCCTTTTGCAGGCAGCCTTTCCAAATCCTGATGGAATCATACGCCCCGGACAGTTTGCCCGTATTGAATTACTCCGCGACTACATCGAACAGGGAATCACAATACCTAAACGATCGGTTCGCGAAATGCAGACCATGCATCAGGTTTATGTACTCGACAGCAACAATATGGTAACAAACAGAATGCTCGAAGTAAGTCATTCCTATGGGCAGCAACTGATTGTGAAGAGCGGGCTTAGTGCAGGAGAAAGATATATTGCTGAAGGATTTGAGAAAGTGATGCCGGGTATGCCGATCAAGCCTCAACTTACTCAGGACGAAGTTGAAAAAATAAAATAATCAGCCATGAATAATATTTTTGTCAAGAGGCCGATTGTGGCTATTGTTATCGCCATTGTGATGACTTTAGCAGGAGTGATTTCACTTGTTCAGCTTCCTATTGAACAGTATCCTCAGCTGGCACCTCCGCTTGTTCAGGTGAGTAGTTATTATACGGGAGCCAATGCTTCAAATGTTGAACAATCTGTTGCTACTCCCTTAGAGCAAAAAATTAATGGGGTTGACAATTCCCTTTACATTCAGTCAGTAAACACCAACTCAGGAAGTATGAGTCTTAGGGTAACTTTTGATCCCGGCTCCGATCCTGATATGTCGAGTGTGTTGGTGCAAAACAGGGTTTCAGCAGCATCGGCCCAGCTGCCGTCCGAAGTGAACAGGACAGGTGTTACGGTCGAAAAATCCTTCACCTTTCCGATGTTGATTGTTTCTGTGGTATCACCAGATAATACCTTTGACAGGGAGTTTATTGGCAATTATGCCCGGCTGAATATCAGCGATGAGCTATCACGCATTTCCGGGATAGGAAAGGTTGATGTGGTTGGGGTGAGCGATTATGCCATGCGTCTTTGGGTGAAACCCGAGCGAATGGCCAACCTGAACATTACTGTTGCGGATATTACCAACGCCTTGCAGGAACAAAATGTAATTGTTCCGGGAGGTAAGCTGGGTGGCGAGCCGGCTCCGGAAGGTACTGATTTCACTTACTCTGTCACCTTAAAAGACAGGATGCAAACTGCTGAGGAATTTGAAAACGTAGTGATCAGAATTGCAGAAAGTGGTGCCGAAATAAAAATCAAGGATGTTGCTGATGTCGCTCTAGGTTCAGAGAATTATGAAGCCTTTACCAGGGTGAACGGTTCGGATTGTGCCATCCTTTTCATCTATCAGGCTCCGGGATCAAATGCCATGAATGTGTCAGCTGAGGTAAAAGCAACACTCGAGCGTTTGAAGGCTGATTTTCCGGATGATCTGGATTATGAGATTTCACTTGATACTACCGTTCCTATTAAAGCCGGAATGGATGAGATCATCGAAACGCTGCTGATAGCATTGATTTTGGTGGTGTTGGTTGTTTTTATTTTTTTACAGGACTGGCGTGCCACGCTTATACCTGTATTGGCCATTCCGGTTTCGTTGCTGAGTGCTTTTATACTTTTTCCTTTATTGGGTTTTTCCATAAACTCGCTTTCCTTACTCGGATTGGTGCTTGCCATTGGAATTGTGGTTGACGATGCCATTGTTGTGGTAGAAGCTGTGATGGTAAATATCGAAAAAGGATTGAGTGCCCGTGAAGCTACGCTTGTAGCGATGAAGGAGGTGACCGGGCCTGTTATTGGGACAACCTTTGTGTTGATAGCAGTGTTTATTCCGGTTTCTTTTATCAGCGGCATTACAGGAAAACTTTATCAGCAATTTGCAATTACCATAGCGGTTTCGGTTTTGTTTTCATCGGTGAATGCACTCACCCTGAGCCCTGCCCTCAGCAGCCTGATTCTTCGTGAAAAGAAAACCGGCAAAGGATTGATGGGTAAGTTTTTTAAATCATTCGACAAGGGGTTGGAAAAATCCGGACGAAAATATTTAAGCGTTACCAATATTGTTAGCCGGAAGTTGGTCAGAAGTATTGTATTCATTGGGATTATAAGTTTGCTGGCTGTGTTTTTAGGCTTTAGGGTGCCGGGTGGTTTTATGCCCGATGAAGACCAGGGGTATTTTATCATGAACGTACAGCTGCCGGGAGCCTCTTCGCTGTCGAGGACGCTTGAAGCTGTTAAGCAGGTTGAGGCAGTTTTGGCTCAGGAAGAGAGTATTGAGTATTACACTTCTATCCCGGGTTATAATTTGCTTTCAGGGGGGATGTCAACGAGTACGGGATCGCTTTTTGTGACGATGAAAGATTGGTCAGAAAGAGATGAAAAAGTAAGTGACATCGTAAACCGCTTGAATTATATGTTATATCTGATGGTGAAGCCGGCTAATGTGATGGCTTTCGGGCCGCCTCCGATTCAGGGATTGGGAAATGGTTCCGGTTTTAGTATTATGATTCAGGACAAAGGTGGAAACAGCATCGATTATTTGACTGCCAACACCATGGAGTTTATCAGGAAAGCGAATGAACGACCTGAGATTTCCCATGCTTTTACAACTTTCAGAAATGATGTCCCTCAGCGTTTTATCTCTGTAAACCGCGAAAAAGCCATGAAAGCCGGCGTTTCACTTAGCGAGTTGCATCTTACAATTGGTGCCATGTTAGGCGGGATGTATGTGAACGATTTTAACCGTTTTGGTCGATTGTATCGAATTTATCTTCAGGCCGAACCTGCTTACCGGCAAAATGCAGAACAGCTCAATAGTTTTTTTGTTAGAAACAGAAACTTCGAAATGATACCGCTTTCGGCTTTCGTAGAGGTAGAAAATAGCATTGGACCTGAATTTACAACACGTTTTAACCTTTTCAGGGCTATCGAAGTATCGGGCATACCTGCACAGGGCTACACTTCTTCTGAGGCCAGGCAGGCACTAAAAGAGGTTGCAGCTACCTTGCCGGCCGATATGGGCTATGCCTGGAATGCCATGTCGTATCAGGAGGAGGAAGCTTCGGGACAAACTGCCGTGATTTTTGCCTTTTCAATCTTATTGGTATTTCTTATCCTGGCAGCATTGTACGAAAGTTGGTCGCTGCCATTCAGCGTATTGTTGGGTACACCTTTTGCAATTTTCGGAGCCTTTTTATTTTTATGGCTGTTCAGGTTTTTTAGCCTGAGTTATGAGAATAATATTTTTGCACAGATTTCATTGGTAATGCTAATTGCCATGGCAGCAAAAAATGCCATTCTGATTGTGGAATATGCCAAGGTAAAATTTGAAGAAGGCAGTAATTTATTCGATTCTGCAATGGAAGCCGCCAAGTTGAGGTTCCGGCCTATTTTAATGACTGTTTTTTCATTCATCCTCGGAATCCTGCCTCTTTTAGTGGCAACAGGTGCAGGATCAGAAGCACGTAAAGTAATGGGAATGACGTTGTTTGGGGGCATCTTGCTAGCTACGGTGATCGGTGTTGTGATGTATCCGATGTTATTTATTTTGGTTGGTAAAATTGCCGGGTATGAGAAAAAAAGAAATGTAAAATCAAAAGTCATCACTCATGAATAAGCGGAATATAGTTAGCCTGCTACTGCTGATGTTTTTGTTAAGTGGTTGTTTAGTTGGGCCTAAATACATTGAAACAATGCCCGACCTTCCAGAAAAGTTCAGCTTTGGAAGTGATGTGGATAGCATCACCAATGATGAATGGTGGGAGTCGTTTACCAATCCTGTTTTGGACAGTGTGATTGCCAATGCTTTAAGAAATAATTATGAGGTATCGATGGCATTGAGCAGGCTCGAGCAGGCTTCACTTGCTCTTGGAATGGCCAAGGCAGATTTATTGCCTGGCTTTGATGTGCAAGCCTCCTATTCGCGTGGCGACTTTACCGGAAGCAGCCAGTTGCCTGCTCCTGTAAATAATGTTTTTGCTGCAGGCCTGATGAATTGGGAGCTTAACCTGTGGGGCAAATACAGGCACGCACGAAATGCGGCTAATGCACAGTTTTTAGCTTCCGATCTGGCACTATATGCTACCCGTTTGGCAGTGGAAAGCCAGGCCGCCGGTTTATATTTTCAATTATTGGATTATCGGGAAAGACTTACAATTGTTGAAAGCACCTATACATCGCGTAAAGCCTCGGCTGAGGTTATGCAACAAAGGTTTCAGAAAGGTGTTGTGGCCGAGATTGAATACAAGCAGGCAGTGTATCAGGAAGCTGATGCAGCTGCAAGTATTCCTTTGTACAAACAACTTATCAAGGCTACTGAAAATGCGCTGGGATTGCTTTCGGGTAGTGCCCGCTATGAGATGGATTGGATTGAGGGTAAGTTAAGCGAACAAAAGCTTCCCGAAAACCTGCCCGACTATTTGCCGGCCGATTTGCTTCAGCGTCGTCCGGATATTTTGATGGCACAGCAGCAACTCATTGCACAATATGCTGCTGCCGGCATTGCGCAAAGTCTTAGGTTCCCGGCTATAAGCCTTACAATGACGGGTGGTGTGGCAAGTACTGAACTTAATGATCTTTTCAAAGGCAATCCAGCCTGGTCAATAGGAGCAAATCTATTTGGCCCGGTGTTTCACTTTGGTAAATTAAAACGGAAAGCCGGGCTTGAAAAGAAAAAAATAGAGGAGATGCAGGCCAATTACGAGCAAATCGTGATACAGGCATTTTTTGAGGTAAAAGATGTGTTGGATGAAATAGAAAGTCTGCGCAACCAACTGTTGCATCGCCAAATACAACTTGATGCTGCACGCAAAACAGACGAGCTTGCCCGCGAAAGATATAACGGTGGAATGACAAGTTACCTGGAGTTGCTTGATGCAGAGCGGGTTCTGTTTGCAACTGAACTTTCCATTGTTCAGAATAAACAAAACCTGCTTAATGCGTACGTAAAGCTTTTTAAAGCACTTGGAGGAGCCTGGTAAAGTGAGTTTCAAACATCATAAAATTCTTGCTCATCACATCCGGAGACAAATTAAGAAGCGGAGGTTTGTCCTTTTGTTGATTGCAAGTTTGCTGGTGCTTTTTATTCCCGGTTTTCTGAACGATTCAGCTTTCAGTGAGTTGTTTTTCTTTTTGTGCCTGAGTTTTCTTTTTGTTCAGAGCATGATCGTGGCAACGCAAAGTGGCACTAAAAATAAATTTTTCAGGTATTTAACTGTTGTATTGCTGATTGTGGTTACCTGGCTCGAGCCTGCCGGAATTAGTATTCATCTGTTGAAGGAACTGAGGTTGGTGGCCATGATTCTCTTTTTTGGTTTTGTGATTTTTTCGCTGGCAAAATACCTGGCCGGAGCTGCCTTTGTTCGTGCCAATGTTTTGCTGGCTGCGGTCAATATTTATCTTTTGATGGGAATTGTGGGTGGTTATTTGGTGCAGCTGTTTTTTGTTATCGATGCCAACACACTTCATTTCCCGGCATATATCAATCAACCCGATTTTACGGATTTTGTTTATTATAGCTTTATTAGCATGGCAACAGTTGGTTTTGGTGATATTGTGCCCGGAAATAGCCAGGGACAAACATTATCCTATCTGATTGCAATCAGTGGTCAGTTGTATGTTGCCATCATCATTGCAATAATCGTAGGGAAATTTGCCAATAGGCCGGGGTCTGATCAGAAATGAAAAAGATAGACTTGTACTATATTGATTAACAAATAATTAATTTTGTTATGTCAGTTTCAAAACTTGTAATTGCACTGTTGTCGATTGTTAGTATCATTTTGCTCACAATCTCATTTTTTTTGCCGGTGGACTCTGAGCTGTACAAATTGCTTAATTACTATGATTATGCCTTATGCGCTTTTTTCCTCTATGATTTTTTTGCTGAACTCAAACGATCAGAGAATCGCTGGAAGTATTTCAGAACCTATGGCTGGATCGACTTGCTTTCGTCGGTTCCTGTTGTTCAGGAGCTAAGGTTTGCCCGTTTGTTGCGCATTTTTCGTGTTCTCCGAATCTTTCGAACCTATTCAATTCTGGTTAATTTTCTACGATCCAAGAAGAAGGAGTCATTTTATGGTTTCTCGGTGATGTTGGTGGTGCTCATTATCATCTTATCATCCTTCATGGTTTTGCTGGTCGAAAGACATGTTGGCAATATCAAAACAGCTGAAGATACCCTTTGGTGGAGTTTAATCACAGTAACTACGGTGGGTTATGGTGATTTATATCCAACCACAGGTTTAGGACGTATATTTGCAAGCTTACTGATTGTAACCGGAATTTACGGTTTTGGTGCTGTGATTTCTTATTTGGGAGATCGTTTAAAAAAATGGTAGTGCCTTTGTTTGTGTAAGTTTTGTTATTTTTAAACCCTCAACTTACCAGTCCATGAAAAAGAAGTGTTTGTATTGCGGTGAAGAACTAATCGGCAGAGCCGACAAGAAGTTTTGCAACGATTCGTGCCGAAACAACTACCATCATCAACAGAATAGCGATCAGATTAATTTAATCCGAAACATCAATAACATCTTAAAGCGCAACAGGGCTATTTTAAAAGGATTCAATCCCAATGGGAAAACTACTGTGCGAAAAGCATTGCTCGATTCGCAGGGATTTAATTATAAATATTTTACCAGTACTTACACCACCAAGGAAGGCAGGATTTATTACTTTGTTTATGATCAGGGATATTTGCCACTCGAAAATGACCTTTATATGCTGGTCGAAAACAGGGGCATTTAATATTCTATTTTAATTTTCAGCCCATCCCACGCCAGTTGCATACCCGGCGGAAGTTCTGTATTTACATCGGCAGCTTTGCCCATCAAATGGCTGATGTGTGTGAACCAACATTGTTTCACGCCAATTTTTTGTGCCATTGCAACGGCCTCACTTAACGAAAAATGTGAGATGTGTTTTTCTTTGCGAACCGCATCAATAACCAACAATTCAATGCCTTGCAGTGTTTCTAGTCCTGGCTCGGGAATATAGTTGGCATCTGTGATATAGGCAAAATTCCCAATTCTGAAAGCATAAACAGGCATATAACGATGCATTACCCGGATCGGAGTGATGTGTAAATCATTGATCTTCAAAAGAATTTCATCCAGATCAATCAAATCAAATGACGGAACACCCGGGTATTTTTTGTCAGCAAAGGCGTATGAAAATTCTGTTTTTATCACTTTCTGATCTGCGGGCGAAGCATAAATGGGCATGGCTTTTTTTTGCAGGAAATTGAAAGAGCGCACATCATCCATGCCGGCAATATGATCTTTGTGGCAATGGGTGATCAAAACGGCATCAAGTTTTCTCACTTTTTCGCGCAACATTTGCTGTCTGAAATCCGGTCCGGTATCTACAACGATGGTGGCTTCGGCCGACTCAATCAGGATTGACGAACGCAGGCGTTTGTCATAGTTATCAGTAGATTTACAGGTATCGCACTCGCATCCAATCACCGGAACTCCCTGTGAAGTGCCACTTCCGAGTATCGTTACTGTTGCAGTTTTCATCCCTGCAAATTAACGAATTTCTTGGGGTTTTTAGGGTTAGTGAATCTAAAATTTCATATTAAATCACCATTGCTGAAAGCACGATAAAAAACGCTGGTTTAATCTGGAATTCAGTCTGAATAATTAGTGAAAAAGCGTACTTTTACAGCCTAAAAATTTTGTTGCCAGGTGAATCAAATCAAAGCATTTTTTATCAGGAAAGCTGTTGACAAGCAATTGAAGAGTGAAAGAAATGCCCAACTACCTTCCTTAAATTCGGTAAAGAATCTGGTTGTGCTGATTGATCAAAAGCAACTTCCAAAATTGGATAATTTGCGGAACTTTTTGAATCAAAAATTCCCGGGTGCAGGAAGTATTTTTTTGGTTGCTTTGTCAAAGCCCACAGAAAATAATTTCTCAGATGGAAAAGTAAGGTTGATTGGAGAGAGGGATTTTTCTATTTTTGGGAAGTTGAAAAATGAAACACTGAAAGCCCTTCTCACCCAAAAGGCTGAACTTTTATTGGATCTTTCAATCGATTCAAGCTTGCTTGGGAATTATTTGCTTGCCAGCAAGAATGCAGGTTTTAAGGTTGGATTCAGATCTGATTCGGAAGTTCATGTTGATCTTATGCTAAAAATGCCTCATACGGCTGACGAACAAGAGTTTTTGAGTGTTTTTTGGAACTATTATTTAAAATTAAATGGCGAAAATAATGACTGATCATCTTTTCAGCGGAACTGGTGTTGCACTGGTTACTCCCTTTGATGCAAATGGAAATGTTGATGTGGCGTCTCTAAATAAATTGGTAAGACATACCCTGGATAATGGCGTTGATTTTTTGGTTGCTCTTGGCACAACAAGCGAAGCACCCACGCTAAATAATGCTGAGAAGGAGCTGGTTGTTAACACAATTCTGGATGCTGCTTCATCCAGGTGTAAAGTGATGCTTGGCATGGGTGGTAACAATACGAAAGCTATTGTTGATCAGTTGGATAAAGGAGTCCCCGATGGTATTTCGGGTATTTTAAGCGTTGTGCCTTATTACAATAAACCGCAGCAAAATGGAATAACCGAGCATTTCAAAGCCATTGCTGATAAAAGTCCTGTGCCTGTAATTTTATATAATGTCCCTGGCCGCACAGCAGCCAATATGACTGCTCAAACCTGTCTCGAACTGGCACAGCATCCAAATATTATTGGTGTAAAGGAAGCCTCAGGCGATTTGCAGCAAATTATGACAATCATTCAGCACAAACCCGATGATTTTGCAGTGCTTTCAGGTGATGATGCGCTTACATTTCCAATGATTGCCCTGGGGGCTGTAGGCGTGATTTCGGTGGCGGCAAATGCTTTTTGTAAGGAGTTTTCAACAATGGTCAATCTCGCACTCGAAGATAGGATGAAGGAGGCTTCGCGATTGCATTATCAAATGCTGAACCGGATGAATTTGCTTTTTGCAGAAGGAAATCCTGCAGGCATAAAAGCTTTACTCGAAATTATGGGCATATGTGGAAGCACGACCAGATTACCACTTCTGGAAGCCTCTAATCAGCTGAAAGCCAAATTAAAAGAAGAGTTTATTTCAAACCAAAACTAAACCAAATTTTTCACCTAAATGAAATCGTTTAACAAAATGTGGGTATTGCTGGCGCTCATAAGCCTGCCTGTGATCGTACTGAGTCAGTCGTATAATCTGGAAGAGCTTTATGAAGATCGCCCCGAAGTTTATTTTAGACTTGCTATAACTGATCCTTCAGTGGTTATGAAGTTGAGCAAGTTGATCTCTATCGATGAAGTCAACGAGGATGGGATAGCTGCTTATGCTAACACAGCTCAATTTGCGCAACTCAGAAGCATGGGTTATGAACCAGAGTTGTTGCTGCCACCTTCTTTACTCGAAACCGTTGCCATGACGGATTTGCAAAGCGATCGTTCGGCATTCGAATGGGACGCTTATCCTACATATGAGGCTTATGTGCAGCTGATGCAGGATTTTGAGAATGACTATCCTGAACATTGTGAGGTGTTTAACTTCGGAACCTTAAACAGTGGGCGTGAACTTTTGATGGCAAGAATCAACAACGGAGATGCTTCCGGGAAACCCAAATTCCTCTACACCTCAAGTATGCATGGCGATGAAACCACAGGTTATGTGTTGATGTTGAGACTGATAGATTATCTCTTGAGTAAGTATGGTACTGACCCAAGAGTGACATCTTTAGTGGATAATGTTGACATCTTCATCAATCCCCTGGCAAATCCGGATGGCACATATTATTCAGGAAATCATACCGTAAACGGTTCTATCAGGGGCAATGCTAATGGGATTGATTTAAACCGCAATTATTATGATCCTGAAGATGGGCCACATCCTGATGGCAATGCTTATCAAGCTGAAACAATGGCTTTTATGGAATTGGCTGATCAGTTTCAGTTTGTTATGTCAGCAAATTTTCATGGGGGTGCCGAGGTTGTCAATTATCCCTGGGACACCTGGTCGCGATTACATGCAGATGATGCCTGGTGGGTGCAGGTGAGTCGGGAGTATGCCGATTCAGCTCAGTTTTATAGTCCCTCGGGATACCTTACCGATCTAAATAACGGCATCACAAATGGTTATGCATGGTATTCTGTTTCCGGTAGCCGGCAGGACTATATGAATTATTTTGCACAATGCAGGGAAGTGACGCTCGAAATTTCTGATATTAAAACTCTTCCGGCTAATCAGCTGCCTGATTTTTGGAATTATAGCAAAGCCTCTTTCCTTAGTTATATGGAGCGGGTTATGTATGGCGTGCAAGGAACGATAACTGATGCAGTTTCTGGCGATCCAATCCAGGCAATGGTTTCAATTTCGGGATATGATGTTGATAATTCGCAGGTTTATAGTTCGTTGGATGATGGGTTTTATCACAGGATATTAAATCCCGGAAGCTGGGACATCACCTATTCGGCCGAAGGATACTATCCTCAAACAATTTCAGTAACGCTTGAAGAATTTGAAACACTGATTCAGGATGTTGCCTTGATTCCCGGAAATTTGATTGCAGATTTTTCGGCCAGTGCCTACGATATTCCCAAAGGGGAGTCGGTTGATTTTTTCAATGATTCGTATGGGCTTAATATTGTAAGTTTCGAATGGATTTTTGAAGGCGGAATACCAGCAACATCAGCTGAAGAAAATCCTCAGAATATTGTTTATGATGAAACAGGTAGTTTTGATGTTCAGCTGACTATTACTGATAATATTGGTGAAACAAGCACTGTTGTTAAGGAAGATTTAATCAATGTAAATTTGGTTTATCTGATGCAAAACGGAACCTTTAATATGTGCGATGGAATGTTTTACGATGCAGGTGGGGCTGATAATAATTATGGTGATGATCAGGATTTTGTTATGACCTTACTTCCTGATGAAGATCAGTCGGTTGTGGTTGTAGATTTTCAGAGTTTTGCTGTTGAATATCATTCCAGTTGCGATTACGACTGGTTAAAAGTTTATGACGGAAATTCTGTGATGTCGCCGCTTATTGGAACCTATTGCGGAAATGCGTCGCCTGGTGTATTGACAGCCACGAACGAGCTTGGAGCATTAACCTTTCAGTTTCATTCGGATGGCTCAGTAACCGAAGCTGGCTGGGCAGCACAAGTGTCCTGTACCTCAACTATTTTCCTCAGTGAAAAAAATACTTCAAAGCTGTCGGTTTGGCCTAATCCATCCCTGGAAAGAATGATCAATATCCAAAGCACGACCGAAATGGCCACCATTGAACTCATGGATTTGAAAGGGAATAAGGTCTGGAATAAAAAAATTTCGAGCAAGTTGGAGTTGCTGAACCTTTCAACTTTGCCTGCCGGAATATATATGCTTAAAGTTGAGTTGATGCAAGGTGAGGTGCTTACAAAAAAGATTGTTTTGCATTGAAAATTTGATTGTATTCCAGCGTGATAACACTAAAAGCCAGAGACCTGAATTTTGTTTCAGGTCTTTTTTAATTTTTACCAGGTGAAATAAATTCTGTTGTGCATAATCACCCTGGAAAACACATAAAAAAGCAGGGTAAAAATAATCAGAACACGCATCGGCCGGATGCTTCGGTTATCGTCTTCTTCGAACAACAAATCGTCATTATAGCGGCTTCGCGAGTAAAATATTAGCAACATAACACCCATGATAATCCATCCAAACTGTTCGTGAAAAAGTGCATCAGGTATAAAATAAACATAAATTAAAGCCGATCCGATGAGGTAAGGCACAAAAACCTGTGCAGTGACGAAAAACGGAGCGATACGTTCGTTGTACTTGTCGAAATAGGCATTGGACGACAATGCCACGAGGCGGGCAGAAAAAATGGCCATGATCAGAAGTCCGAAAAAGCCGATCAATGAAATGATCATTTTTACTGTATCAGCCAGATACATCCAGTTAAAAACATGCCCAATGCCATCAGTAAGCAGATTTCCAAGCATCAGTCCACCAAAAAAATAAGTGGTAGCATGAAAGCTCAACCAAAAGAAAAACACCTTAAAAGGTATTGCGTCTGCAACAATCTGATAGAAGCCAAGCAAAGAGAGTGCTCCAAAAATTAATGTAAGAAGATATCCGGAGCTAAAAATCGTAACTACAGCATCGTGCGTCCATTCATATGGCTCAATGTGAAAGAAATAGCTATTATAATTGATTGAGATTTCATAATCGTACATGCCGGCAGTAAGCACATACGACAACTGATTTAAATAAAAAATAAACAAATACGAGAGCACAAATGCAGCAAGTGAGTTTACTGCGATAATCCAAAAATTCTTTCGGCTGAGTTGGCTGTTCATTTAGGTATAAAAATAGGGGAATCACAATGGATTCCCCCTAAATTAAACGTTTTCGATATCAGCCATTTCAGTTGAATAGGCCTTTTGCTCAAGTTTATGCTTTACTTCTTTAAATGCATTGATGGTGTACGAAACATCTTCGAGTGTATGTACTGCGGTGGGAATTAATCTGAGTAGTATAACTCCCTTGGGAACAACGGGATAACTAACTATAGAACAGAAAATATTGTAGTTTTCGCGCAGATCATACGTAATCTGGGTTGCTTCGCCCACACCACCATTGAGCATTACAGGAGTGACCGGTGATTGGGTGTTTCCGATATCCAGGCCAGCCTCTTTAAGGCCGTTCTGAAGCGCATGAACGATCTTCCAAAGGTTCTCGCGGTGTTCGGGTTGCGTACGGATCAGTTCCAGACGTTTTAGGGCCCCCAAAACCATGGGCATAGGCAACGATTTGGCAAAAATCTGCGAGCGCATATTATACATCAGGTACTTAATCACTTTGTAATCACCAGCCACAAAACCACCAATTCCGGCCATTGATTTGGCAAAAGTGCCAAAATAAAGATCCACCTCTTTCTGTACACCAAAATGCTCGTCTGTTCCGGCACCGGTAGGTCCCATCGTTCCAAAACCGTGTGCATCATCTACCAGCAACCTGAAATTGTATTTTGATTTAAGGGCAACTATTTGATCAAGTTTTCCCAAGTCGCCCGACATGCCATATACCCCTTCTGTAATAACTAATATTCCGCCTCCGGTTTGTTCTGTAAGTCGTGTAGCACGTTTGAGCTGAGTTTCGAGGTTTTCAATATTATTGTGTGGATACACAAAACGCTTTCCAAAATGCAAACGCATCCCATCAATGATACAGGCATGTGCTTCGCTGTCGTAAACGATAACGTCTTTGCGATCAACAATTGAGTTAATAATTGACAACATCCCCTGATAGCCATAATTTAGCAGGTAAGCATGCTCGCGTTTTACGTAGGCAGCAAGTTCATTTTCGAGCTGTTCGTGAAATTTGGTTTGTCCCGACATCATACGAGCCCCCATAGGATAAGCCATTCCAAATTGCGCAGCTCCTTCGGCATCTGCTTTTCTCACCTCAGGGTGATTGGCAAGGCCGAGATAGTTGTTTAAGCTCCAGATCAGTCTTTCTTTGCCGTGAAAGATCATGCGGTTGCTGATTTCGCCTTCGAGTTTTGGAAACATGAAATAACCTTCGGCCTGGTCGGCATATTTCCCTAGCGGCCCGAGGTTTACCGTACATTTATCAAATAGATCCACTGCATTTAAGTTTTAAAATTAGCTGCGAAATTACAAAAAATCAATGAGGTTCATCGCCTGCAATATGTGATAATAATTTGCGTTAAGGAGTTCTGATTTTTGTTGAGTTTTTTTTTTGATTTTACAGGTAAATGGGGTAATGCTTTAAATCCTTTAATGATAATCAATTGAGTAGGCAAATGATTTTTACAATTGAAATTTATGTACTTTTGCGCCATGATTAGAAAAAAGCTTTTTGTTGGTTTTGTGTTGATGAGTATTGTGCTCAGCTCATGTAGCAATTATAATAAATTGCTTAAAAGTACCGATAACGAAACTAAGTTTGAGGCTGCTGTAGATTATTTTGAAAGAAAAGATTACAACCGGGCACTGGAGTTGTTTGATTTGTTGCAGGCTGCCTATCGGGGAACCGCAAAAGGAGAGGACATCAGCTATTATACGGCCTATTGTTATTATCACCTGAAGGACTATACCGTAGCGAGTTATTATTTTAAACGTTATGTACAGTCGTATCCGCAATATCCCAGAGCAGAAGAATGCCTGTATATGAGTGCTTATTGCTATTACCTTGATTCGCCAAAATATAGCCTGGATCAAAGTAATACTTACATGGCAATCAGCGAGTTACAGTTGTTTATTGACACCTATCCCACAAGCGAAAGAGTAACAGAAGCCAATGAACTTGTTGATAATCTTCGTGCAAAGCTTGAGCTTAAAGATTTCAATATCTGCCTGATGTATTACCGTATGCGTGATTATATGGCTGCCATCACCTCATTCGAAAATCTATTGAAAAACTATCCCGACACCGAACGTCGTGAGGAGGTTTTGTATTATATGGCACTTGCTTATTACGAATTTGCCGAGAACAGCATTCCTGAGAAAAAGCGCGAGCGCTACGAATTAGCTGTGGAAGCTTACAACAACCTGCTTTTCCTGTATCCTGAGAGCGGGTATTTATCTGAATTAAAAGATGTTGAATCAAATGCACGACAACGTTTAGAATCCTATCAATAAATTTAAATATGGACTTTAAGAGAATCAAAACAGACACTACCGCAGTTACGCGTCAGAAGGACCTTTTTTATGAAGGCACCGGTAATATCTATGAAACTACTGCTATCCTTTCGAAAAGAGCCAATCAAATCTCTATAGAAATGAAGGAAGAGTTGAATAAAAAAATTGCTGAATTTGCGTCTTCATCTGACAATCTTGAGGAGGTATTTGAGAATCGTGAGCAAATCGAAATCGCAAAATTCTACGAACGACTGCCGAAACCAACCCTCATTGCCATTCAGGAATTTTTGAACAACGAAATCTATTTCCGTAACCCACATAAAGAAAACAGCGATTTTTAAAATCGGTGCTGATGCTAAAAGGAAAAAAAATCCTGATCGGAATCACAGGTAGTATTGCAGCTTATAAAATTCCTTTGCTTGTGCGTATGCTTGTTAAGGAAAATGCTGAGGTTAAAATTGTTATGACTGATTCTGCCCGTGATTTTGTTAGTCCTTTAACTTTGGCTACGCTGGCCAAAAATCCTGTTTTATCCGAATCCTTTGATGCAAACACCGGAAGCTGGAATAGTCATATTGAACTGGGCCTTTGGGCCGACCTTTTTTTAATTGCACCAGCCAGTGCCAATACGCTGGCCAAAATGGCTCACGGGATTGCTGATAATTATTTGTTAACCGTTTATTTGTCAGCGCGATGTCCAGTATTTTTTGCGCCGGCAATGGATGTGGATATGTATCAACATCAAAGCACAGGGCAAAATATTCAAAAGTTGAAACAGCGAGGTCATCACCTGCTTGCTCCTACTTCCGGAGAACTGGCCAGCGGTCTGTGCGGCGAAGGTAGAATGATGGAGCCAGAGGATATTTTGCTCGAGATCAGAAAACACTTTAAGTCAAGGCTGCTTTTTGAAGGAAAAAAGGTTTTAATTAGTGCCGGACCAACATACGAAGCCATTGATCCGGTGCGATTTATTGGCAACCACAGCACCGGTAAAATGGGTACAGAGCTGGCACTGGCCTTTGCCAATGCAGGTGCCAAAGTGAAACTGGTTTTGGGCCCGACAAACTTAGGTGTGGACCACCCATTAATTGAAGTTTTTCCGGTTACAACTGCCCTTGAGATGCATGATGCTTGTCTGGCTTTCGCAGCCGAAGCAGATATACTGGTGATGAGTGCAGCTGTGGCTGATTATCGTCCGGAAAGGACCGAAGAAAAGAAAATTAAGAAGTCAACAGAAAATATTGAGCTTAAACTGCTTAAAAATCCTGATATCCTCCAAAAACTGGGTGAGATAAAAAAGGAAAATCAATATCTGGTGGGTTTTGCCCTCGAAACAAATGATGAACTTGAAAACGCCAAACAAAAGCTGAATACGAAAAAGGCTGATATGATCGTTCTTAACTCATTGGCTGATGCAGGCGCAGGATTTGGAACGGATACAAACAAGGTTGTGTGCCTGACAAAAGATGGCAGGCAGCGTGATTTTGCGTTACAATCCAAACGGGAATTAGCCCAAAACCTGATCCAATACATTCACGAATTAACTGGCAAATAACAGGCGAATGCTTAATACATTATCAAGTATTTTCAGAACTAAATCACTACTGATATTTTTGTTTGTGCTATTAGTTGGTCTTCCCGATTCGAAATCCCAGGAATTTCTGGCTGATATTCGGGTTACGGCACCAACAATTGAAGGAACTGACCGGCGCGTTTTTGAATCCTTACAACAGGCACTTTACGATTTCATCAACAACCGTAAATGGACGAATGTCAATTTAAAAAATCAGGAACGAATCGAGTGTTCGATACTAATTACTGTAAAGGAACGGGTCTCCTCAGATGAGTTTAAAGGGTCAATCAATCTTGTCTTGCGTCGGCCTGTTTTTAAATCATCCTACAACAGCGTACTCTTTAATTATGTTGACGAAAGCTTTCAGTTTCGGTATATTGAATCGCAACCACTTGATTACATCGAAAACAGCTATTCCTCAAGCCTTACTTCTACCATAGCCTTTTATCTTTATTATTTTTTAGGTCTGGATTTCGACAGCTTTTCTTTGTATGGTGGTGATCCATTCTTCAGGGTTGCAGAGTCTATTGTAAATGCGGCTCAAAATGCTTCTGAACGTGGCTGGAAGGCATTTGACGGCAACAGAAACAGATACTGGCTGGTCGAGAATATGACCAATCCGGCTTATCGCCCGCTGCGCCAGTTTTTGTATGAGTATCATCGCCTGGGCCTCGATATTATGTCGGAAAAGCCGGATGAGGGCAGGGTGAAAATTGGCGAAACACTGAAACTTCTGGAGCAGACCTGGCGCGACAGACCCAACCTATTGATGTTGCAACTGTTTTTAGATGCCAAAAGAGACGAGATTATCAATGTGTTTTCGCAGGGAAGTCCGCAGGAAAAGACAAAAGCCGTCAATATCATGCGCGAGATCGATCCGGCCAACGCCTCCAAATACGAAAAAATTCTTGCTCCTAAATAAAGTTTTCTAATCCACAGGTTTCTTTAATTTTGCGACAAACCCAAAGCGATTATGTTGCAGAAACTCTTGGTATCAAATTATGCTCTGATCGAGAAGCTGGAGATCGATTTTAAGCATGGTTTTACTGTTATTACCGGTGAAACAGGAGCCGGAAAATCTATTTTACTTGGGGCTTTGGGTTTGGTCGTGGGCAAGCGGGCTGAGGTGTCTGTTTTGGCTGATACGAATAAAAAATGTGTTGTGGAAGCTGGTTTTAGGCTTGCTGATGACCGCTTGAAACCACTGTTTGAGATGCATACACTGGATTATGACAGGGAGTGCATCCTTCGTCGCGAAATCAGTCCGAATGGAAAATCAAGGGCTTTTGTAAATGATACACCCGTAAACCTGCAACAGCTTAAACAGATTGGTGCTCAGTTGATTGATATTCACGCTCAACATGATTCGCTGCTTCTGACTGATCAGGCCTATCAACTTGGAGTATTGGATGCCTTGTTGAAGGATCAGAAATTACTTTCTGCCTATCGTTCAAAGTTTCAATATTTTTTGCATCTGCGAAAGGAAATAGATCAACTCCAGACTAATCAGGTTCGATATGATAATGAAGTGGATTTCATTCGTTTCCAACTTGATGAATTTGAAAAGGCTGCACTGAAACCGGATGAGTTTCAGGAATTGGAACAAAAGCTTCACATACTTTCACATAGCGAAGAGATTAAGGCTTCACTTTTTTCGGCAAATCAAATTTTACAAAACTCAGAGGAACCTGTTCTGCAGCAGATTAATCAAATTGGTCAACTGCTGAATCGCTTATCAAATTTTCTCCCAGAAGCTAATGATTTGATTAACCGTGTGTCAAGTATTCAAATCGAACTTAAGGATATCAGTTTTGAATTGGCCAGACTGGAAGATCAAAGTTTTTTCGATCCACAGGAATTGGTCGATTGTCAGGAACGGCTCGATTTGATTAATCACCTGATGCACAAACATCATGTCAGGGATTATCCTTCCTTGCTTCAGATTCAGGCTTCACTGGAAGCTGAACTGAATCAAATGGACTTTGATAAAGAGAAGCTGGAAGACAAAAGACTGGAATACAAAAAATTAGAAGCTGAACTGTTCGAGATTGCCGAAGAATTGCATACAAACAGAGTAGCCGCAGCAAAACCTTTTGGGCAGGAGGTTACTAAAGTATTGCAGGAACTTGGAATGCCTCATGCCGCATTTCATTTGCAATGCAAAAAAACAGCGGAATTGCATCTGGATGGACAAACTGTTGTGAGCTTTTTGTTTACGGCCAGCAAAGGTATTGAGGTAGCGGAAATGGCTAAGATTGCTTCGGGAGGCGAGTTGTCGCGCCTGATGCTTGCCCTCAAATATAAACTCTCGCACACCGGGATGATACCAACCCTGATCTTTGATGAGATTGATACAGGAGTTTCAGGCGAGGTGGCTGCAAAATTGGCTAAGGTGTTGAAGCAGATGTCGCAAGAGATTCAATTGATCAGTATTACTCATTTGCCGCAAATTGCAGCTAAGGCTGATCATCATTTCCATGTATTTAAAAAGGAGGAAACCGAAAGAGCACAATCTGTGATAAAAATGCTATCAACAGATGAGCGTTATATGGAAGTGGCCAAAATGCTTAGTAGCGACAACGTAACTGCAGCAGCACTCAAGGCTGCAAAAGAGCTTTTTGGAAATTGAGTTTACTAAGACTGTTTTTAAGTTGCATAAAAACAATCTGTTATGATTTGTCGTTGATCAGCTTAGTAGGATTTATGCATTCACGACCTTAAAAGCTATTAATAAAAATTTCAATTATCTTTGCCCGCTGATTAATTTGAAAAAATACCATTATGGCCTACAATCTTTTAAAAGGGAAAAAAGGAATTATTTTCGGTGCTCTGGACAGTAAATCAATTGCCTGGAAGGTAGCTGAGAAGGCTTATGAAGAAGGAGCCATTTTTACACTGAGTAATACACCCACTGCCTTGCGCTTTGGCGAACTTGATGAGTTGGCAAAAAAGACCAATGCAACCGTAATTCCGGCAGATGCTACTTCGGTTGAGGATCTTAAGAATGTTTTTGAGCAAAGCATGAAGGTGCTCGGTGGCAAAGTGGATTTTGTACTTCATTCAATCGGGATGTCGCTTAATGTGCGCAAGAAGCGTGTTTACAGCGATTTAGACTATAATTTCCTTAATAAAACACTGGATATTTCTGCTATTTCATTCCACAAAATGCTGCAGCTTGCCTTTAAGATGGATGCCATCAACGAGTGGGGATCCGTTGTGGGATTGTCATATGTTGCTGCACAACGCACCCATTATGGCTATAACGATATGGCAGATGCCAAGGCTTTGCTCGAGTCGATTGCACGAAGCTTTGGATACATCTATGGTCGCGAACGCAAGATCAGGATTAATACCATCTCACAATCCCCTACCATGACAACGGCCGGAAGTGGTGTAAAAGGAATTGACGGTCTGATGGATTTTACGAATCGCATGTCGCCTCTTGGCAATGCTAATGCTGAAGAATGTGCCGAATATTGCATTACCTTGTTTTCTGATCTTACACGCAAAGTCACCATGCAAAACCTTTTCCACGATGGTGGATTCTCAAGTATGGGGATGAGCTGGAAGGCCATGGAGATGTATAATAAGAGCTTTAATTGCGATTGTAATCAGGAGAAAGATAATGTGATGGACTAAGCATCATGTTTAAAAAAATGCTTACTTTGTAGCAGATATTTGCTACAGATGAAGTGGGTTATTCCATGCTTATTTTTAGTTGTTTGCCTTTCATCAGTTGATGGAGCCGAAGACCTTTCGGATTCAGTAAATCTTCCTCCTCGGTGGGAGTTTCAACAGGATGTTTTTGCCAGTTTCAACGAGTTTACACCGCTAAACGAACACGATCTGGGAGCGGTATTTGATATCATTCAGGATCGTACTGGTTTTATATGGCTGGCAGGAGAAAAGGGTCTAGGGCGTTATGATGGTTACGAGTTTCGTGTTTATCACGCTGATACAATCCAAGGTAGTTTACATGGTGATTTGATCAGCAGTCTGGCTGTGGATGAGCAGGGATGTTTGTGGGTAGGCCATGCCGCCGGTATCTCTGTTTACCAGGAAAATAATAATACATTTCGGTCGGTGTTTGGTGCCTTTGAACATGGAAATGTTATTGTTGACAGCATTTATGTACGTGCTCTGATAGCAGATGGCGATTCACTGATTTGGTTCGAAACGGCTGATGGCTGGCTATATCAATATCATCGTAAGTCGGCAACTATCAAAAAGCTTCAGCGGCATCAGAATGTATCACAGCCTTATTATCGGTATCATGCCATTATAAAGGATAAAGATGGTGATTTGTTTGTTGGCGGACGTGGCATTCCGCCAATGAATTATGATATGGAAAGGAATCTTTTTAGCAGACTGCCAGTTGATCCCAATGAAATTCCCGGAACAAAACGAGAACCTGATGTGTCAGTCTTTTTTGCTGATAAGCCCGGGTTTATCTGGGTTGGTGGTGTCGAAGGGATTTATCTGTACGAAAAATCCAGGGATTACCTTCATAAATTCAAATCCGGAACGGTATATGACATGATCAGATCTCGTGATGGAAATTATTGGCTGGGAAGTGGCAATGGTGCATATCGGATTAATCCACAAACAGGTGAGGGCACGATTTACCGTTTGAACAACAATGATCCTAAATCGCTTGGTGGCGAAAGAATTTATGATGTTTACGAAGATAGGAGTGGTCGTATCTGGTTGGCACACGAAAATGGAGTTTCTACTTTTCAGCCCCTCAAACCGGGCATTAAGTATCTGTTTCATATTCCGGGTTTGGAGCAAACACCGGCATCCAATCGGATATCCAGCCTGGCTCGCAAAAATGCTGATGAACTATGGATTGGGACTATTGATGGGGGCATTGATGTAATGAATATTCAAACTTCTGAGTTCAAACACTATAATCCAACAACTAATCCGGGCATTCTTTCACCTCATATTCGTGTTTTGAAAAATCATCCTGATGGCAGCCTGTATATAGGCTACTGGGAAGGACGAGGCTTTGGAAGATTATTGAAAGGAAGTAATGATTTTGAGTATTTTAGTTATGATCCATCAAGTTTTAAGAAAGATTGGTATAATGATTTCGAATTTGATCAGCAGGGTGATGTTTATCTTGGTTTCTGGGGCGGTCCGGGTTTAACGATTTTTAAACACAATGAAGGGGTGTTTGGAGCTGAACTTGCAAGCCAGCTGCCCGACCCTAATTACAATCGGTTGATCAATGCCCTTACCAAATCAGATGACGGAAAACTTTGGATTGCCACTACGCAATCGGGCGTAGTTTGTTATGATGAGATCAATAAGCAATCCTCTTCTTATTTTGAAGCTTATCGCGCTGGTAGTGGAATTACCGAAAAGCTAATTTATGATGTAGCAAAAGACCATAAAGGAAATATCTGGGCATGTGGTAGCCAATTGTATGTTTATGATTCGCTCAATGATCGTTTTATTGAGCAAGCCTTGGGTGTGAATGTTAAATCCATGGAAATCTTTCGCATACATCCTGCGCAGGACGGAAATCTTTGGCTGCTTACTTCTAAAGGCCTGATGCGGTATGATCCGGATAGAATCTGGCTCACTGATTTCAGTTCGCATGTGCAGCTTAGTTTCAAATATACACAGGCTGCGGCTCTCCAATGGGATGAGGATATGTTGATTTTGGGAGGCTCAAATGGCCTTGCCCTGATTGAAACAGATAAGCTGGGGTTTAGGCATGTGTTTCCGAGAGTTTTTTTAACTCATCTGGATGTTTTTAATGAAACCTATATTCCGCTTCTCGAAAATCTTGAAAAGGTGAACCTGGCACACAACCAGAATTTCTTTGCCATTCACTTTGGTACTGATCGTTGGGAAAAAGATCAGCCTTACACTTATTTTTACCAACTCGAAGGCTTCGACAATGAATGGCGATTAATCATGCCACAGCAAAAATCGATTTACTTTACAAATGTGCCTTCAGGCTCTTATACCTTTAAAATGCGCACTGGCGATGCCTATGGTAATAAGAGTGATCAGGAAGCTCGCCTGGTAATCCATATCAAAACTGCCTGGTGGCGACAATGGTGGTTTTATACAATTAGTGTGTTACTTATTGTTGGGTTTTTTGGTTTTTTGTGGTATTTGAGAATTCTTGACGAAAAATTAAAATGGCAGAACACTGATTTGAATCAGCAGTTGTTACGGTTGCAAATGAACCCTCATTTTATTTTTAATTCGCTTACATCAATACAGAATTATATCTATACCAACCAAACACATCTTGCGGGGCAATACCTCTCAGATTTTGCCAGGCTCATCCGGCTTATTCTCGAAAACAGCCGGCACGAATCTATTTCGCTTGACAAAGAGATCGAAACCATACAATTGTATATGAGTCTTCAAAAGTTACGCTTCACCAGAAAAATCGATTTTAGCATAAAGGTTGATCCTGAGATAGATACAGAAGTTACCTATGTGCCTCCAATGATGGCTCAACCATTTTTGGAGAATGCACTTGAGCATGGAATTAAAAACAATGATAAGGATGGTGTAATTGAAGTAAGCTATCAATTGATTGGTTCCCGAATCCGGTTCGAAGTACGAGATAATGGGATTGGAATTGCGGCATCTAAAAAAATGATTCATGATAGCCAGTCTGCAAAGCAGGAATCGCTTTCTATAGCTATTTGCAGGGAGAGGATACAATTGCTGGAGCGCAAATCAAAAAGAAAAATTCCCTTTATCTTTGATGAGATTATCGAAGATGGTCAGGTTAATGGAACTCGTGTTGCATTTGAAATTCCTCTGAAAGGAAGTTTTATCAGTAAAAAATTCAAGGCATGAGTATTAAAGCAATAATTGTTGACGATGAAGCAAATGCCAGGCAGGTGTTGTTGAACATGTTGCAATATTATTGCAAAGATATTGCTGTGGTGGGGCAGGCTGAGAATGTATTATCGGCTTACGAGCTGATTCTGCAGCAGAATCCGGATGTGATTTTTTTGGATATTAAGATGCCGGGAGCGAATGGTTTTGAGCTGATAAAGAAGTTTAAAACTATACCTTTTAAGATTATTTTTGTGACGGCTTTCGATCATTTTGCCTTAAGAGCAATTAAATTAAGTGCGGTGGATTATTTGCTCAAGCCGGTAAGCCCACGAGAGTTGATCCGTTCAGTTGCCAAGCTTGAGCAACAATTGGATGTTGAGGATCAATACGATAAACAACTGAAGACGCTGGAGGATAATCTGGATACGGAAAAATCTGTAAAAAAGATTATTCTCAACACATCCACTACCATGCACGTTATTAAGATCGATGAAGTGATTCGATGTGAGGCAGATGAAAATTATACGCATGTCGTCAGAGAGGATGGCAAAATCCTGTTGGTTGCCAAAACTTTAAAAGAATTTGAAGATATGTTAAGTCCCTATGGTTTTTGTCGTATTCATCAATCTCATCTGGTTAACCTGAATCATGTAGTCACTTTTGAGAAAAGTGGGAGCATGGTTTTTCTCACCTCAAAGGAGCGGGTACCTGTTTCGAGCCGACGAAAAGAGTTTTTTCTCGCTGCCTTGCAGCAGCATATTTAATTGCATATCCTCGACCAATCGCTACACTTAATAAATAAACCTGTTCATTGATCAAATTGATTTGATTAAGGCCTGCGTACATGACTAATTTGCGTCAGTATGTAACCCCTTAAATTAATTTACAATGAAAACAAAAAATGTACTCATTGCCTTAGGCACTGTGATGATGTTTGTGATGTTTACCACTTCATCATGTAAGAAAAAAAGCGATCCGGAACCGGAGCCAACACCTACTCCTTACAATCCGGTTTTTTCGGCTACCTCAATTGCCATTGATGCAACAACCATTGACTTTTACATTTCCTGCACAACTGACGACTATGAGTTGATTAAGGTAGAGGTAAAGTCTCCCGGATCACTTCAGGATGATACTTATATGGGAAATGGTATGATATTGATTCGTGATGAACCAATTACATTTCCAAACTTCTTTGTTCGAACAAGTGGTACCTGGAAATTTATCATTACCGGAACCATCCGAAGTGGCGCACATATTGGTGAGTCATTCACAGTTACTACCACGGTAACAGTTAGTGGGAAGTAAATTGCGGCACGAGTGATTGTTTTGTTAACCATCAACTACGATGAACTACAGAGTTTTGTTTTTAATTCTGATAATTTGCTTAATAGCTGCAGGCTGTGAGCGGAGGCAGACAACAGAGAAGGCCGATTGCGATGGTGTGTTTTATATGAGTTTTGATGGGTTTAGTAGCAAAACAATGTGTGCTGGTAATTTAGATGCCTATGCGATAGGTAAAGATGGTCTCAAGCTGAAAGTGATGAAAGACGAACTCGCCGGTAAGGTGATATTCGAACTATTGTTGAATTCCTGGACAGGTCCGGGCGAATATAAGCTGGGAGGAAACTCCAATAAGTGCGAGTTGATTGTTCATGGTGCAACAGATGAATTCTACAAATGTACTTCAGGAAATATCCTAATAACTGAGGCCACTTCAAACAAACTGGAAGCAAACTTTACTATCGTTATTGAAGGATTCTATAACAAAAAGGTCATTCACGCCCGAGGAGGGGTACATTTGTAGTTTTCTCGTTTGATGTGATCAGTAAGGCCGGCTATTTGTGCCGGCTTTGCTGGCTTAACGGCTTTCCAATTGCTGATCCATACTTAGCATAAAAAGAGCCAGATCATATTTTACAGGATCATCAGAATCCATTTTTCTTAGTTGAATTGTGAGTTCTTCGGCAGCTTTCCGGTCATCTTGTTTTCGGTTTAGCAATCCCAGTTTTCGTGCTGCTTTTCCGGTATGCAGGTCGAGTGGGCAGATCAAATCTTTTGTCGGGATATTTTTCCATATCCCAAAATCAATCCCATCATCATCTTTGCGCACCATCCACCTCAAAAACATATTGATACGTTTGGCTGATGATCCTTTACCGGGATTGGCCAGATGTTTTTCGGTTCTTTTTTCGTGTGGAAACTTCAGTAAGGTATTTCTGGCAAAATCAATTGCCTCCCAGATGCCTCCATTTTTGTAGCCCTCCGAAAACACCTCTTCCATACTGCCAGACTGCCTGTAAATCATTGCCAGCGCATACACCAGGGCATGACAATCAACACCTTTGAAAGTACGATACTGAAATTGCTCCAGATGGCTAAAATCACGGTCAGTTGCCTGCATAACAAATTGATGAGGTGCATGATCCATCAGCTGCATTAAAAAACCAGCCCGTTCGATGATCTGACGGCGCATTCCCCAGGAAAGGATAGCTGTTAAGAAGCCTGAAATCTCAATGTCTTCTTTTTTAACAAAACGATGTGGAATACTGATCGGATCATCAGCAACAAATAATTGCTCTCTGGTGATTTGATTCAGCTTGAAATCAAGTAGCTTTTTGATATCCTGCATGGATGCAAATTTAGCGATTGAAGAACAAAAAAACCCTCCAAAAAATTTGGAAGGTTTAAATATTGGTTTTTGGCTTAAACTAGTGTAATTCTTGCACTGCAACCACATTCTTCAATCCCGCATTTATGGCATCTTCATTCAGAGGGATGAGCTTATGATAACGCTCGGGCAATGATTTTTTCAGTCCCAGAATTACGTTCTCCATCTTAACAACAGGCTTAATTTTGAGGTAGGCTCCAAGCACTACCATATTAAATATTTTGGTGTTTCCCATTTCGGAAGCCAAACGGGCCGCTTCAACCTGATAGATATTGATATCTTTTTTTTTCGGATGGCGGGTGATGCCGTTAGGATCGTATAGTAAAGTGCCTCCGGGGCGCACACCCGCTTCGAATTTATCCATAGATTGCTGATTAAGTATAATAGCAGAATCGAAGATGGTAAGAATGGGCGAGCTGATCCTTTCGTCGCTTACAATAACGGTTACGTTTGCAGTTCCGCCACGCATTTCGGGGCCATATGAAGGCATCCAGCTAACTTCCTGATTTTGCATGATGCCACTATAGGCTAGTATTTTACCCATCGATAGGACACCTTGTCCGCCAAATCCGGCTATGATTAATTCTTCGGTCATTGTTCTGATTTTTTAATTCTACTTTTAAACGAGCTTGCCATCAACTTTAATATCGCCGAGTGGGTAGAACGGAAACATATTTTCTTCCATCCAGGTGTTGGCATCACGAGGGGTCATCTTCCAGCCTGAGTTGCAGTTTGAAACGATCTCAACAAAGGAAACCCCGGGTTTACCATCGCGTTGGTTTTCAAAGGCCTTTTTAATGGCTCTTTTTGTCTTTCTAACGTTTGCTGGTGTGTGAACTGCCTGTCGTGTAACAAAATAAGTTCCAGGCAATTGCGCGACAAGCTCTGTTATTTTCAAAGGATTACCCATCCTCTGTGCATCTCTGCCAAAAGGCGAGGTAGATGATTTCATTCCGATAAGTGTAGTAGGCGCCATCTGGCCACCAGTCATCCCATAAATCCCATTGTTGATAAAAATTATCACAATATTTTCTCCCCGGTTGCAGGCATGAATGGTTTCGTTAGTTCCAATAGCTGCAAGGTCGCCATCGCCCTGATAAGAGAAAACAATTTTATCAGGCCACACTCTTTTAATGCCTGTAGCAACTGCTGGTGCCCTGCCGTGAGCGGCCTGCTGCATATCGATATTCATAAACTCATAGGCAAGCACCGAACAACCCACAGGAGCAATACCAATGGTTTGCTCTTCGAGGCCTAACTCTTCAATCACCTCCATAGTGATACGGTGTGCTGTGCCATGTCCGCAACCGGGACAATAACTCAGCACCTTGTCTGTCATGAGTTTTGTTTTGGTGTAAACCAGATTCTCCGGTTTAATGATTTGATCCAATGTTATATCAGCCATGATGTTAACCTCCTATAATTTTTTGTTCGAGTGCTTCAAGTACCTCTTCGGGTGTATGAACAATGCCGCCATATCGTCCAAAATGAGCTACTTTGGAGCAGCCATTCACAGCCAGTCGCACATCTTCTACCATCTGACCTGAACTCATTTCAACAGCTAAAAAGCCTTTAATACCCTTGCCACACATTTCGTGCATCTTAACAGAAGGGAAAGGGAAAAGTGTGATCAGCCTGAAAAGCCCTACTTTTATTCCTTTTGCCCTGGCAAGTCTCACTGCTTTTTGTGCAATACGCGCACTCGATCCATAGGCAACGATAATGTATTCTGCGTCATCGCAATCTATCAGTTCGTAGCGTACTTCTTTTTCAGTGATCTCTTTATACTTTGCCTGCAGTTTATGGTTATGCTCCTCCATTTTATGGCTGTCAAGATCCAATGAAGTGATGATTCTGCGCTCTGTTCCTGATTTTTTTCCGGTGGTTGCCCAGGGATATTTTTCATAGATCTCAGCATCAGTTAACCTGGGGATGGGATCAAAGAGTTCGACCTTTTCCATCATCTGGCCAATTACGCCATCACTCAAAATAAGCACCGGAATTCGATATTTGAAAGCCAGCTCAAAACCGTCTTTTACAAAATCTGCCATTTCCTGAACTGAAGCAGGAGCCAGCACAATCTGGCGATAATCGCCATGCCCGCCACCTTTGGTGCTCTGAAAATAATCGGCCTGCGAAGGTTGAATTGTACCCAAACCCGGGCCGCCACGTACCACATTGGCATACAAACAAGGCAGTTCAGCACCGGCAATATAAGAAATTCCTTCCTGTTTTAAGCTGATGCCTGGACTGGAGGATGAGGTCATCACTTTTTTTCCGGCTCCTGCTGCACCATATACCATATTTATTGCAGCAATCTCGCTTTCGGCCTGCAAAACCACCATACCAGTTCTTTCGTGTGGTTTTTCTGCCATAAGGTATTCAATAACCTCTGATTGAGGCGTAATGGGGTATCCGAAATAGGCATCTGCACCAGCTCTGATAGCTGCTTCTGCAAGTGCTTCGTTACCTTTCATGAGTTTTAATTCGCTCATTATAATATTTTTTAATTGTTTGACAATGAACGGTTAAAGTTTAACTTTATAGACCGTAATTACACCGTCGGGACAGACGATGCCACAGTTTGAACAGCCAATACATGCTTCTGGATTTTCCATATAAGCATAGTGATATCCTTTGCTGTTCACTTCTTTGGCCAGTGCGATAACATCGGTAGGGCAGGCCGGAATACACACCTCACAGCCTTTGCACTTTTCGATGTCAACCACAATAGCTCCTCTGATTTTTGCCATATTGATTTAATTTAAATGTTTGTGCATTCTACAGCACGAAATTAAGGTTTTTTATGCGATACAGGGCTTATTATTGCAGGCTAAATGCCTCATTACGCCTAATTTATAACGAGTTTAAATAGTATTTAAAATGCATCTGAATAAATGCAGTGCGGCTGTTGGGGAGTTGCCCTATACCCAATACTTTATGGCCAACTATACCGAAACAGGATGGTCCTTATGAAATTGAATGAGCCTTGCTTCCAAATCTGGCATTTGTTCCATGCTGATCAAGGAGGTACATGCCCGGATGCCTTCGTGCCTTTCGCTGCCTGTAATGTCAAGCGAAATTGCAGAAATGCCATAGTAAATCATCTCTTCGAGCAAATCGACACCACCAAATCCCGGATATGCATAGGTGAAATAAAAACCATCCGCAATTGGTTTGTCTTCATCCTTGTCGTAAACAATCCTAAAACCGTTGTCGGTGAAAATACGCTTCATAATGGCTGCTTTTTCGCCATAAACCTTAACCTCATCCAAAAAGTTAAATTTCCCTTCATTGGCAGCCTTCAATATGGCAGCCAGTGCATATTGTGCCGAATGAGAAGTTCCGGAACTCAATGGATACAAGGTGCCGAAAACCATGGTGTGGCCAAAAAGATCGTTTGCATAATAGCGTTTCAAATCCGGAAAACGATGATTGAAGAGTTTGTCAGAGATTACCATCATTCCAATCCGTTCGCCAGCATAGCTAAAGGCTTTTGAACTGGAAATAAACAAGATGAAATTATCCGTATAGTTTGCCACAGAGGGCTGATAGGGTGGCTGGCCGGGTTTACTGAAATCTTTTCGGAAGTCCATGCCAAAATAGGCCAGGTCTTCCATGATGATCACATTGTATTTGTTGGCCAGCTCTCCAATAATTTGAAGCTCTTTTTCAGTAAAACAAATCCAGCTGGGATTATTTGGATTAGAATAAAGCACCGAATGAATATGTCCTTTGCTAAAATAACTTTCCAGTTTTTCGCGTAGCTTTTCGCCTCTGAAGTCATAAACATCGAAGGTTTCCATTTTCAGGTTCAGGACTTTGTGCTGCTGTTTGTGAACCGGAAAACCAGGATCGATAAAAAGTGTAGTGTCTCTTTCTTTATGGATGCGACTCAAGGTTAAAAATGAGGCAAAGCCGCCCTGCATCGACCCGACCGTAGGCAAACAGCTATTGGGGCTTACCTGGATGTTCATAAAGTTTTTGACAAAACTTGAAATTTGTTCTTTCAATTCAGGAATGCCTTGAATATCGGGGTACTTGGCAGCCACACCCTTGCGTAGTGCTTCAACCTGGGCCTCAATACCAATTTTTGAGGGGGGCAAACCCGGGATACCCATCTCCATGCGGACAAACTTCACTCCACTGGCATTTTCAATGGTATCGACCAGTTTTTTGATTTCACGAATGGAGGCTGTGCCAACTTTTTGCAGCCCGTTTTCTTTAATTTTTGCTTTTACTATTTCTGAAGGAACAGGTGTTTGATGCATATCGTTTGTTTTAAAAAAGTGAATCAAAAAAAATATTGAAGCACTACCAGGCTCATGCAATGAAAATCCGGTAAGCAGAAAGCGCGTATGAGTGCTCCGCAGCTTGCTTTATATGACCTTGTCAAAGGTAAGGTTTTTACCGATTCTTACCGCAAACGTTTGTGTTTTTGATGTTATTTATAATGAATTTTGAATTAATGAACTTGTTGATTTTTGTATAGAAATTTGAAGTAATTCTATTGAAAGTGAACAGTTTATTTAGCTATTAGAAAAAAGTAGAAAGTGATGGCCAATTATTGAATCAAAACGCAATCAGCTAATGGCTTAGTGCTGGGCTGCCAAACTCAGAATGAGGCCGAGGGCAATACCCAGGCTGGCGGCAAATAATACTTGATAATCAACTGGTAGTAAGAAAGTTATTGTATGGGCAGGAATCCAGAAGAAAGGGATTGTTTTCTTAAAAACAAAGTTCCATTGCGTTTTCCAATCAAGGTTTGCAAAAATTCGTTGCAGAGCAATTGGTTTAAAAAACCCGCGTATCGTTCCTCCGTTTTTGAGTATATGAGTATCTGTGATTTTGTGTATCGTCATCATCACCGGAGCATAGGTCAGATTCATTGCCACGCTGATGCTGAAGGCAGTGAGCAAAGCAGTGATGCTGAATGGTCCGGTGAGTGCTGATACTGCTTCGGGCCAGCCCAGGTACATTAGCAATTGGGGTGTTCCGGCCGTATAAATCACAAAAGCCATTTTGATCGTAATCCCTAAGAAACCCCAGACGATGGCTCTTGGAAGAATTCCAAAACCTTTGCGGTTATAGTTGCCTGTTTTGATCCGCAATGCCAGACATTCGCCAAAGGTGGAGAGCAAGGCAAATTTGGCAAAACTCATCCACAATCCATGTTTCTGATTGAGGTTTTCATATGCTGCAGTCAGGCCCGGAACCCACAAAAAAGCAGCAAGAATTAACAAAAAAACAAAAATGACAATCCAATCGCTTCTTTTCATGCCGGTTATTTTTGAATCCTGATTCTGGCATCAACAGCAACCACCTGTTTTGCATTGCCCAGTAGCGGATTGAGGTCCATCTCGGCAATCTCGGGTGCTGCCTGCAGAAGAGCCGACAAACGAATGATAATCTCCTGAAGTGCCGTTTCGTTGATGCCTTCGCTGCCTCTAACACCTTTGATTATGGGATAACTTTTGATGGATTGAATCATTTGGGTTGCCTCGTCCTTATTCACTGGCACAAGTGCTGAAGCCACATCTTTGAGAACCTCAATAAAGATACCTCCAAGCCCAAAAAACACCAGATGACCAAATTTATCTTCACGGGTTGCACCGGCAAAAAGCTCGGTTCCCTTAAGCATAGGCTGCATCAGAATTGCTTTAGTTCCGGGAATTTGTATCATTCGTTCAAACTCCATGGCAACTTTTTCAGGACTGTCAACATTAAGCACCACGCCCCCTACATCTGACTTGTGTACAGGGCCAACAACTTTCATTACCAGCGGATATCCAAGTTCTTCAGTTGCTTTTAGGGCTTTGCTGATCTGATCTGTAACAACCTCGCCGGCACGGTTAATTTTTGCTGCATCTAGCAAAAGACTAACATACTTTGGATCGAGGTAGCCATCCTGTACAGTGTCGATGATTTTTCGTATTGCAGGGATGTCGATATCATTAAAATCAGTTGGTTCACCAGCAGGTTTGGGAGTGTGGTAAATCTTAGCCAATGCACGTCCAAGACCCACCTCATCGGGAAAGTTGACACGACCTTTGTTGAGGAAGAATTCAACTTCTTTGGCAGCTGTGAGGGTAGAAGGCAAAACAGGGAAGAGTGGTTTTGTGATTTCATTCATTTTTTGGTTCAAAACCTCATACACATCGAAAATCTCAAATAAGCCAGGTGTTCCAAAGATAACAATCATGGCATCAATCTGATCAAAATCTTTATCACAGGCAGTGATAATCTTGCCCAGTTGTTCAGCTGTTCCGGTAGCCAAAAAATCGATAGGATTGCCTACTGAAGAACCCGGAAATAACTGTTCTTTCAGGTTTTCAGCAGCTTCACCACTGATGGCAGGCACCTCCAATCCGTTGTTCGACAGCGCATCGGTAAGCATTACAGCCGGACCTCCGGCATGGGTGATAATGGCGATACGTTTCCCGTTTAGCTCAGGATGTACAAAAACACTGGCAACGGTGATCAATTCCTCGCGGCTGTTGCAACGAACTATTCCGGCTTTACGAAATAGTGCTTCAACGGCAGTATCTGAGCTGGCCAAAGCACCGGTATGCGAAGATGCTGCCCGGCTTCCGGCTTCGCTTCCACCAGCCTTTATGGCCGCTATCCTGCAACCTTTCCTAATAAGCGAGCGGGCATGTTTTAATAATTTGTCCGGTTTGTCAATATTTTCAATATAAAGTAATTTTATATTGCTATCTTTCTCTGCGTCAAAGCTTTCGTCCATGTGTTGCAGGATTTCCTCAACACCCATCTGAGCAGAGTTGCCAAGGCTGTAAACATTGGCAAAGCGCAATCCGTTTGGGATTCCAGCTTCCATAATGAAGCAGGCTGTGGCACCAGAACCGGAAATAAAATCGCATCCTTTTGGGTCGAGTTTTGGAATTGGATAAGTGAAAATACTGTGATGCTGCGGGGTTAAAATCCCAACGCAATTTGGACCAATCAAGGCGCCATCCACAGCATTGATGCTTTTCACTATGCGGTCTTCCAGTAATTTTCCTTCAGCACTTTCTTCGCTAAATCCTGCCGAGAGGATGATGAAAGCTCTGGTGTTGTTTTCGGCGATCAGCGAATCAACCAGATCCGGCACAAAACGCGCAGCGATCGCAATGATTGCCAGGTCTGCCTGTGGCATTGTCTTGTTATCTGCATAACAGGTGATGCCTTGTATTGTTTTTTCTTTTGGATTCATTACAAAGAGATCTCCCGAGAAACCCCCATCGATGATATTTTTTAAAACCTTGCCGCCTGGTTTGGTTATGTCGTTGGATGCGCCTACAACCACGATGCTTTCAGGATGTGTCAGAGCTTTATTGATCATAGAAAAAATACTGTTTATTAATTAACAAGTCAAAGTACAAAAGTAGCAAATTGAACCTGAATTCTATTGTTGTCTGCGGTATTTAGAATGAATACAAAAAGGCAGGCTGAATAATCAACCTGCCTTTATGATAAATCTTTATCTAAATTTTATTCCAGCATAACGGAAAGTGCTACAACACCCGGGCCTGTGTTGGTAACGAGCACTGGTGAGGCTTCCTGTATAAATACAGCTTCCTGACCTCCACTTAAGGTTTTCATTTGGTCAGCATACCAATTGGCAGTTTCCAGATTATTGGCATGTGAGATGGCATAACCCCATACTTTTTTATCACCCACAAAACGCTTCATTTCATCCATCACCATTTTCATGCTTGCCTTTTCCGACATTGGCTTGCCAAAGACTTCTGTTTTACCGTGATTTTTAACTTCCACGATAGGTTTGATGCCAAGAAGTTTACCAAGTAAACCTTTTGAATGACTTACCCTACCGCTTTTAACCATATATTTCATGGTGCGCGAAGTAACTAATATTCTGGTGTTGTCGGACCAGTGTGGAATTGACTTTACGATCTCGTCATGTGTGAGTCCGCTTTCGATGGCTTTGGCTGTGCGCAATATAATCAAACCCAGGCCACTACTTAGCTTTTTACTGTCGATGACATCAATATTCTTGCCTGATTCATTCTTTATTTTTCTGGCAGCATTATAGCTGTTTTGCCAGGTACCACTCATGCCCGAGCTGATATGGGCACTGATGATGCTTTGATAATGCGTGGCCAGATAATTGTAGCGATTCAAAAATTCGCTGATGGCAGGTTGCGCTGTAGTAGGATAGACATCAGATTTTTGCAGTTTATCAAAAAACTGCTGAGGCTGAATGGTTAACCTGTCCAGATAAAAATCCTGACCAAAATGTACAGTCAAAGGGATCACCTGGATCTGGTATTTTTCGATGAGCTCCATCGGCAGGTCGCAGGTGGAGTCGGTAATCAGGCCGATGTTGAATTTCCGATTGCTTGCCAGATCATTCTGAAGCACCATATCGTCCACCTTTTTATAGGTGATTGTTCCCAAAGGGGCAATATCCTGAAAGAGTTTCCAGGGTTCGTCCGTATGGATATGGATGCGCATTTTTTTGTCGGATCCGGCTACAACCATCGAGTCGCCATAAGATTCCATGATTGCATTAAAATCACTGCGTTTCATGTTTGTTCCGGTAATCATGGCTTCGGTACAATAGCGAAAGTTTATCTCTTCGTGGTCGATCGCATCCATGGCCTCCGCTATCTCAATCTTTTGATTTTCGAAACTAACAGCAATCTGTCCGTTTTTGAAGTAATCAAACATGCCTTCCAGGAATACGACAAAACCTTTGGCACCAGCATCTACTACATTACGTTTGGCTAGGATGGCCAGATTTTCGGTTGTCATTTTGAGTGATTCCATGGCTTTTTTCAGCCCATCGAGCAATAGCTTCAGGAAATCATCAAATTTGTCTTTCAGCTGATAAATGTACTCTGCCCAGTCCTTGATAACAGAAATCATCGTGCCTTCCACGGGATTGGCAATAGCCTCGTAGGCATAGCGAACAGCACTTTTCATATACTCCGCAAATGCACTAACGGTAAGGGTTTCTTCTTCACGGATTTCGTTGCTGAAACCATAAAGAAACTGAGCGAAAATAATTCCTGAATTACCCCGTGCCCCCACCAAAGCTGCATCTGCAAGCGCAACTGCTGTGGTTTTGAGGTTAGGGTGAGGTTGAGCCGTATTAACTATACTTCTCATGGTGGAGGCCAGATTGGTGCCTGTATCGGCATCTGCTACCGGAAATACGTTGATTTTGTTGAGCAGTTTCTGGTTTTCAAAAATTCGCTGAGCACCGGCCATGAAGCTGTGATACAGCTGCAACCCGTTAATTTCAGTGATTTTAGTTTCCAATGTTTAAGGTGTTAGTGAATACTCAAAGCATTTATACTCTTGATTGTTAATAATTTACAATCAGTTTTGTAAAGGAATTCTAGTAGGCAATTCTCTTTTGAAGCTACAAAGATAGCAAAAGATTGATTTTGCAAAGTGATGACCCGTCTTATTCGGTGAGGGGGAAATTAACTGAATAATCAATAAAATGATATTCAATATGTTATGGATCATATTAATGGTATTGACGAGGAAATTGCGAAATTTTATAGTTCAGTATATCAATTAGTTACTTAAAGTATTTGAGATAAATGCCGCAATTCAATCGTTTGCATTTAAACTTAAACAAAAAATGGAGCAGGAAATGCTAATGTTTTGTTAAATGACTTTGAAATCGGCTTTTGATTTTTGAATTAGTCCTTGAAGTTTTAATTTTGATTTTGCGTATTACTTATTTGACAGAAGAAAAACCGTTTTTAAGAATGAATCCACTTGTAGATCAATATTTTGTGAATGGATGTATGCGTTGTGAGCTGGGTGGTACGCCACAATGCAAGGTGCACAACTGGACAGCTGAACTGCATTTATTGCGTGATCTTGTTTTGAAAAATGGCCTGGTTGAAGAGCGGAAGTGGGGTGTGCCCTGCTATACGTTGAAGGGTAAAAACGTGTTGAATATCAGTGCTCTAAAACATTTTGCAGTGATTGGTTTTTTTAAGGGAGCTTTGATTAAGGATGAAAAGAACAGGCTTGTAAAACCTGGCAGAAACTCAAGGTTTACACGATTGATGAAATTTACAGATACATCGCAAATTATTGCACTTGAGGATGATATTCATGATTTTATCCGGCAAGCTATCGCAATTGAGCAGGCTGGTTTAAAGATTGAGTTGGCAGATGATGCTATACCTGTCCCTGGTGAATTGTTGCAGACTTTTGAGTCGGATCCTTTGCTGAAGAAAGCATTTTATTCTCTTACACCTGGCCGGCAGCGGGGATATGCGCTTTACTTTTCGCAGGCAAAACAAGCCAAAACACGCTTGGCCCGGATCGAAAAATACAAGGATAAAATATTGAAGGGAGAAGGCCTTCACGATGGCTATTAATTTGTAGCCTGGCATTATAAGCCTGTTGATTTATTTGTGAATTGAAAGGAAAATTATAAAAGAAAAGCTAAAATCAGAATTATGCCACGGTTGGATAAAGCTGTAAAAGAACAGATAAACGCATTGGATGTTGCTACGCTTAGGGAGATTGTTACAAAGCTTGCTTCAAAAGAGAAAATGGTTTATGATTTTGTGTTGACTAATTATCTTGATAAGGAAACAGGAGAAACAGATCTATTACAAGCTGCAAAAGTTGATCTGGACTATCTTTTTTGGAAAGGATACAAAGGTTTTTCTGAACAGTTGCGGATGGCTAATATGCTGTCGGCCTGCATAAAAAGGATTAATGAATTCACCAAAGTTTCCGGCAACAAGTTTCATGAAGCAGAATTGTTGATGTACGTGCTGGAGGTGCCTTTCTCGATGCCCAAAAATTCATTTGGAACCTGTTTCACGCAATTCGATTATAAAGTGGGCTTGCTGGTGAAACGCCTGATAACCCTTGTAACAAAAAAGCTCCATGAAGATTACAGATTAGATTATGCAGAAAAGCTCAATGAATACCTTCGCAGGCTGCATCAAACCTCTAACCATATTAATATGATCTACAATTTGCCCGAAAAGATCTGAATGAGCTGAAACCAAAGCTGAGAATCACTATTTGCGCGATCACTCCCGTCTTTGCCTCAGTGCCTCAAAAAGCACAATGGCGGTACTAACCGAAACATTCAGCGAATCAGCTATTCCCCGCATCGGGATGATAAGATTTTGATCAGCAGCATTCACCCATTGCGGGGATAAACCTGTGGCTTCGGTTCCCATCACGATAGCTGTGCGTCCACTAAAATCTGCGTCAAGATAATTGATGGATGCTTCCAGATAAGTGGCAAAAATCTTTATCATATTTGCATTTAACCATTTGATGGCATTGGTGCTGTTGCAGGCTACTACCGGCACACTAAAAACACAACCCAGGCTGGAACGAATGGTGTTTGGATTGTAGATGTCGGTAAGTGGATTGCAGACCAACAGGGCATCAATGCCGGCAGCATCGGCAGTTCGCAGAATGGCTCCCAGATTACCGGGTTTTTCAACCGCTTCGAGTATGATAAGCAAAGGATTTTGAGAGAGTTGGATATTCTCGAGGCTGTTCTGCGGAGTGATGGCAAGGGCTAGTAAACCATCGCTTTCGCCCCGGTAAGCAATTTTTTCGAATACTTCTCTGCTTACTGCAACATGTTCATAAACAGTCCATTCAGGAAGTTTTGGACATAAATCAGGGCAATGAAATAATGCTTCAATTTTAATCTCATTGGCTACAGCACGTTCAATTTCGCGGTAGCCTTCGATCAGAAAGCGATTTGTTTTCCGGCGTTCGGATGATTTTTGCAATCTGACCAGTGCTTTAATGCGGGGATTGGTTTTGCTGGTGATCATGGCAATTCCTGAATGCTTTCTTCATAGTAAACGGAGCGTTCGGCCAGGCGTTCGAGCATAAATTTTACGGCGGCTTCATCATGTCCCACTTCTTCGGGAAAATGTATGCCGGGTTTTGTGTGCAATCCGGCATCAATCAATCGCAAAGCTGCGGTTGCAGCATAACCTGTAGTTCTTGCCATCGAATGAGTCTCGGTTTCGGTGTCAAATTGATCAAAAAGTTCGTACGTATATCGTAATTTGCCTTTTTTTGCATGAAAACCTTCCACCTGAATACGCATCACCGTAAAATCAACCTCTCCTGCTTGAAGTTGCCAGTTTTTGAAAAGAATTTGTTGGGTGAATTTCAGTGGTGACAAAGAACCGGACTTGTTATTAAGTGCATTGTCGTCTAAAAATCCGCTGTCGCGCAACAGCTTCACTTTTTCGGCATGGCCTGGATAACGAAGGGTTTTTTCAGCCATAAAGTCGGCTTTCAGGGTAGTAATAAGTGAGCGAAGTCCGTCGCTATTGAAAGCCTCCAGGGTTCCAATGCCTTCGAACTGCAGCTGCTCAATATCCGAAAGAGCAGGTTTTTCAACCATACGGCCGTATTCAATCAATCGGGCAGGTCGGGTGTATTCTTCAATCACATCAGCAGGTGAAAAAACTGCTTTATATTCCCAGGGTTGTGTGCGTACTGCAGGCAGACCTCCAACATAGACGAGGATGCTGGTGGTTTTGTCGAGCTGCGAACTGGCATAACCACTAAGCAAATGACTCATTCCGGGAGCAACACCCATATCACAGATCACACAACTACCGGATTGTAAAGCTAAATCATTTAATACCAATGGGTTCTCAGGATAAAAAGCAATGTCAACAATGGGTTTCCCAAGACTGATAAGCTTTTCCAAAGCCGAATAACCGATCGATCCCGGCACAGCATTCACATAATAATCGTGCTGGTTGCACCAATCCTCTGTGGGATCAAAATCTTTTAAATTTCGATTAAGTGTTTGAATGCCACAGTCCTCGGCCAGCGCTAATCGTTCCTGGCTTAGATCAGCAATACTTACTTTGAATTCTTTATTTTTTACGAGGTCTCTGGCAATTGGAAGCCCTACAAGGCCTGCTCCTAAAACAAGTACAGATTTTTGTTGGTTCATCACAAGGATTTTTTGATTTTGAATTTCACCCGTTGACTTAGAAAAACACCTGCAATCACAAGTAAAATACCGAGCAATTTGTCAAAGGTAAGACTTTCTCCTAACAGCATAAAACTGAAAAAAGCGGTAAAAACAGGAATCGTATTGGTGTAACTGTTGGCATAAGCGATACCAAGTTTTTCAACGCCATAGGTAAACATTACAAATGCCAGTGAGCTGGCAAAAACGCCCAAAAGCACAAGCGGAACCAGCCATGATGCGCTAAAATCGAGGGTATCAAATCCGGCATGTTCCAGGCCAAATACCACCGGGATGAAATAAAATATTCCAATCAGATTTTGAATGAAAACGATTTGAATCGGGCCGTATGATTTAGTCAGCTTTTTGAGTAATACACCATATATAATAGCAGAAAAAACAGCCAGAAACAGAAACATCAGTCCGGTAAGGGAAGCAGTAATACCGGTTTCCTTATCGATGAGCATGATTAAAATCCCTGCAAATGAGATAAATAGCCCTAAAATATTGATTGCTTTGATTCGCTCTCTCAAAAATATAAAAGCCAGGATGGGTGTAAATACCGGAATCGTAGCTATGATCACGGCACTTAAGGTGGGAGATACGAGGTTGAGCCCAAAACTTTCGCCAATGAAATAAAGGAATGGATTGAAAAAGGAAACGCCTAATAATAGTGGCCAATGAACTTTTTGGAAACGAAAGCTTTTACCTCTGAGTTTGATTATGATCGCCAGAAAGGGAACAGAAACAATCAACCTGAACCAGACTGTTGTAGCTGGTTGCAAAAACACAAACACCTGTTTCGACCAGATGTAAGAGATACCCCATATCAGCATGGCTAATAAGGTGAAAAGATGTGGGTTTAGTGTGTGCGATTTCAAAATTATTTGGCAATAAGCGTGCAAATGTAGCTGAAATTTGTTTTCTTTGCTGTGTTATTTACTTTGTACACAAACTAGTCATGAGTGATTTTACGGAAGTTTTGATCAACCTGAGAAAAATTGTTCGATCAATCAATTTAGAATCCAAACGCATACAAAAGGAATTCGGGATCAGCATACCACAGCTGCTATGTCTGCATTACCTGGCATCTAACCCTGGATTTCAATCTTCTGTTTCGGGTATTGCCTCTTACCTGAATTTGAATTTAAGCACAGTAACAGGCATTGTTAGTCGTCTTGAAAAAAAACATCTGGTTGCCCGATTGCCTAAATCGGGCGATAAAAGAATTACGGTTGTCAGCCTTACTTCCACTGGAAAAAAGCTACTCGACCAATCGCCTGAACTGATGCATCAACAACTTTCGCATAAGCTGGCAGCTCTGCCTGCTGATGAACTAAAACAGTTGAAAGATTCACTTGGGTTGCTTATCAGTTGCTTTAAAATTGAAGAAGAATCGGCTTCGCCAATGATCACCATCGACGACTTTCAATATTAGGAAGCTATTTTTGATGGTCACTTTATAACTTTGTCTGGAAACTATTAATCTTTAGTTTAATTTTCAGTCACCATTTTTTTATAGTTATTTAACATGTGAATTTAAAAGATTAATATTCAAATTGTTATATTGATTAAATAAAATAATGAATACATTCGGTTTGGTGCTTTGGCCAGAATGTTGTAATTTTGTTTCTATACAAACTAATTTTACTTTTACTAAATTTTATTACTGCAAATGAAAGATGAGATAATAACAGCATTTGGTAAATATCTTAGAAACAATGGATTTAGTCAGGTGAAGCGATTGACAGAGAATAGGCCCGAAACCAGCTCTGATACGTTGGTAGGTGGAGAAATCAATTTTGAACCTGATATCACAGCCGAGAATGAAGGAGTTCGTTACTATTATAAATACCTGGAAGGTAGGCAGGATGCTTCTGACCTGATAAAAGAATTCAAGAGCTTTATCAGAAATAAGAATCAAAAACAGGTGTTGAAACTGTTGGTGCCTCTTAAGCAAAGTGATGGTGTGATACAGTTTCTGAATGCGCATCAGCTCGAAGGTGTGGGCATAATCAGGGTGAGTCCGCGGAAGGCAGCCGCACATTAAAACATGCAACACAGCAGATTAAATGAACTGGATTGATTTCCTGATTTTCATTGTGTATATGCTGGCCATGCTTGGCGTGGGTTTTTATTTTCATCTGCGCAACAAGAATGTTGAAGATTATTATGTTGGTGGCCGTGGCATGGGACGCTGGCATATCGGATTATCGGTGGTAGCAACCGATGTTGGTGGTGGTTTCTCGATCGGTTTGGGTGGATTAGGATTTTTGATCGGCGTTTCGGGAAGCTGGATGTTGTTCACAGGATTATTAGGTGCCTGGTTAAGTGGTGTTTTTTTGATCCCCCGAATAAAACGCCTGGCAGATAAAAAACAGTTTTTCACTTTTCCGGAAGTCTTTCGGCATTTTTTTGGTAAACGGGCAGCACTCATCGCAGGTTTAATCTCAGGTATTGGTTATCTGGGATTTACGAGTTCGCAATTGCTGGCAGGGGCCAAATTGGCTTCTGCGGCTTTTGTTGATCTAAACCTTACCTATGCGTTGATAATAATGGGGTTTGTGGCTGTGGTTTACACAGTTTTGGGTGGCATTAAAGCTGTAATTTACACCGATACCGTTCAATGGATTCTTTTGATGTTAGGTTTGATTTTTCTGGGAATCCCGTTATCGTGGGTAGCCGTTGGAGGATGGGAAACAATACAAGCGACTTTACCAGCCGAGTTTTTCTCGTTTAATAATTTAAGTTGGCAGCAGTTTCTGAACTGGATGGTAACGATTTTGCCCATTTGGTTTGTTGGGATGACTTTGTATCAACGGATATATGCCAGCAGATCAGTGTCAGAAGCCCGTAAAGCCTGGATGATAGCAGGCTTGTTTGAATGGCCTGTGATGGCATTTATGGGAGTTGGCTTAGGGTTGATCAGTCGGGTTGCATACCTAAACGGGATGTTCGAAATACATGGTTTTGCAGCCGGGAGTAATATGGATGCCGAGATGGGATTGCCCTTATTGCTCCGTACAATTATGCCTGTCGGATTGATGGGGCTTATTTTGTCGGCTTATTTTTCAGCTATACTTTCCACTGCTGACAGTTGTTTGATGGCTTCGTCATCCAATATCATGCACGATCTTTTGCAGCGCATTTTCCCAAATGCCATAAGCCAACAGATTGCAATGAAAGCCTCAAAAATTATGACCTTGGTATTGGGAGTTTTAGCCGTTATCATTGCGATGCAGCTTACTGAAGTGCTTTCGTTGATGCTGTATTCCTACGCTTTTATGGTGAGTGGCCTGCTCATTCCCTTGTTGGCAGCGGTTTTTCTGAACCAGCGCAACGAACTGGCAGCCCTGGGAGCCATGATTGCTGGTGGCGGGACAACAATTTCGCTATTGATTATCGAAGCAAAACTCCCTTATGGACTGGATGCCAATGTTTTTGGTATATTAGCTTCTTTTTTAACGTATTTAATCTTTTATAATTCACATAAGCTTTTAAAACATGGAAATACAAATTTATGACAGTTATCTCCCAATGGGGACTTTAGAAAAAAGAAAAATTGTTGACTTTTTGCATCAGCATCTGGATGAGTTTGGCGATTCGAAAGAGGCCATTCGAAAGGCGATTGATTATGCAGTGGGCGAAACCTCCGTAGTGGGTGGGTTTGTAATCGTTGGGAGTATTGATGAAAAAATGGCTGGAGCGGTAGTGGTCAACCGGACAGGGATGGAGGATTATATTCCGGAAAATATCCTTGTTTATATTGCTGTGGATGCTGCCTTACGTGGAAAAGGAATTGGCAAGCAACTCATGCACAAGGCGATTGAACTTTCGAAAGGCAATGTAGCATTGCATGTTGAACCCAATAATCCGGCCCGTTTTTTATACGAAAAAGTTGGTTTCACAAATAAATACCTGGAGTATCGTTTGATTAAAAGCTAATGAGAGCAACAGCTTCACATACACCTTCTGTGATTGAGTTGAGTTCTGAGGCCATCGCACATAACCTGCGTTTTATTAAAAGATTTGTTAGGAAAAATGTGCGGATATCTTCCGTTGTCAAAGGGAATGCTTATGGTCATGGTATTGAGCTGTATGTACCTGCGGCCGAGAAGTGTGGGATAGATCATTTTTCGGTCTTTAGCTTGGATGAAGCTGCACGTGTATTGGCTGTAAAACAAGCAGAAACCAGTGTTATGATCATGGGCTGGATTCCTGTAGAAAGATTGCAGTGGGTATTGGAAAACGAAATTGAATTTTGGGTTTTTGAAGCCGAACGACTGCGGGAGGCCTTGCAACTGGCAGATTTGTTGGGAGTTAAAGCCCGTATTCATATCGAACTCGAAACCGGAATGAACCGAACCGGTCTTGGTCCTTATGAGTTGAATGAAATATGGACTTTGATGCACGACTACAAACATGCCTATGTGCTGGAAGGATTGTGCACGCATTTGGCAGGAGCCGAAAGCATTGCCAATCATGTGCGTATTCAACGTCAGATCAAACGTTTCAGATTGATGACAGGGCTTTTCAAAGAGCACGGTTTTCAGGCCCGCACACTTCATGCTGCCAGCTCGGCAGCAACGATTGTTTATCCCGCTTTTCAGTTTGATATGGTGCGCGTTGGCATTTTACAATACGGATACTGGCCAAGCAAAGAAACCTTTATCCATTATGTAAGCCGCCGCAAGAAGAAACATGATCCCTTGGATCGTATCATCAGCTGGAAGAGCTGTATTATGGCGGTTAAGAGGGTTCGCCAGGGTGAGTTTGTAAGCTATGGAACTACCTATCTGGCCACTGAAGATAAAACAATCGCTATCGTGCCAACCGGCTATTCGCATGGATACAGCAGATCGCTTTCCAATTCTGGTAGGATCCTGATACACGGTCAGCGGGTTTCGGTGATTGGCATGATCAATATGAATATGCTTATTGCTGATGTTACATTTCTGAATGATGTTGTGGTGGGCGACGAAGTAGTGCTGATTGGTCAGCAAGACGATCAAGTCATCAGTGTAGCCTCGTTTAGCGAGTTGAGTAATCAATTGAATTATGAATTATTAACACGGCTTCCCGGAGGAATTATGCGCCGATTAACACCTTAATAAAATGGCATTTATAGAGTTAGATTATCAAAAATTGCATCATAATTTCAAGTATCTGGATGAATTTTTTTCGAAGAGAAACATCCATTGGGGTGCTGTTTCAAAATTATTGTGCGGAAACGAAATGTATATCCGCGAATTGATCGAAATGGGTATCAGGGAGGTGCACGACAGCCGTATCAGTAATCTGAAGGTGATAAAAAAAATCAATCCGGAGGTGCAAACGGTTTATATCAAACCCCCTGCCCGCCGTGTTGTAAAGAGCCTGGTACGCTATGCGGATGTGAGTTTTAATACAGAGTACGAAACCATTCGACTCATTTCGGAGGAGGCCGTGAGGCAAAACAAAAAGCATAAAATCATCATCATGATCGAGATGGGCGACCTTCGCGAAGGTGTGTTGGGTGATAATCTGGTCGATTTCTATTCTTCCATTTTTGAATTGCCTAACATTGAAATTGTGGGGTTGGGAACAAACCTGAATTGCCTGAACGGAGTGATGCCCAGCCATGATAAGCTTATTCAGCTTAGTTTGTATAAGCAGTTGATTGATGCCACTTTCAAAGTGAGAATACCTTTTGTTAGCGGAGGGAGCTCCGTTACAATTCCGCTTTTGCTGAAGCGGATGCTTCCGAAAGGGATAAATCATTTCAGGGTGGGAGAGACGTTGTATTTCGGCAATAACCTGGTGACCAACAAAACCATCAGGGGAATGAAATCCAATGTGTTTACACTTTATGCCGAAATAGTTGAGCTGATGGAAAAACCCATCGTTCCGATTGGCGAGCTGGGCACCAATGTGGCTGGTGAAAAATTTGAAGTTAACGAGGCTGATTATGGCAAATCATCTTGTCGGGCCTTGCTCGATATTGGTTTGCTTGATGTGGATCCACACCACCTGAAACCGATTAAAAATGGAGTTGAAATAACAGGAGCCAGTTCTGATATGCTGGCGGTTGACCTCGGAAAAAACAAGGGTGGTTACAAAGTTGGTGATTTGCTGGCTTTCAATCTGGACTATATGGGGGTACTTAAGATTCTAAATTCCAACTATATAGATAAACGAATCACCAATAAACCAATCCAAAACTAAGAGCGGCCTTCTTCCTTTAGAAGATTTGTGTAATGTTTTAAGCTTCTGAGAATAAGTGCTATCAATAGTGCTATTCCGAAGATATAAACAGAATTGCGTTGGTAGGTGATTGTACCAGTGCTAAAATAGTAACGCAATAAATCAATAAACATAAAGCCAAAAACGGTGGCTAACATGCCTGAGTATTCGCGACGTAAAACGCTTTTCAAGCTAAAAGGAATCTGGTTTTTTTTGTAGTTCTTGAACGAGGGGATAAAAGCCGGTGTAGTAAGTGACCAATCCAAATACGACTTTCCGAATTTCTTTTCCAGAAAGCGTTCTTCGGCAAACATAATGCGCTCATAATAAAGCCAGAATGCCAGTGAGATGAGCACAACAAAACTAAAATTAAAGCTAAACAACACGATTCCTATCCACATAAAATAATTTCCAAGGTAAAGCGGATGCCGCATCGTACTATATATCCCGGTTGTATTCAAACTTTCGGCCACCTGACCTTCTTTGGTGTTTCGCCCGGAAGTGCCTTTTGGTGTGGTGCCAATGCTGATGGCGCGAATCACAAAGCCCAACACACTTAAAAAGGCTGCAATCCAGCTGATGAGGTGCTGCTTGGTTGTTGTAAGCCAACTAATCTCGGTGAAATAAACAACAGGAACGGCTGTCAAAAACAATACAACTGGTAGTTCGCCACGATGTTTGAAAAGCCAGTTACCACTTTTTTCGAAGGAATGGATAAGCGCCATAGCAGTAGAATTTTGCAGCGGCAAAGTTAGTTTTTTTAAGTGTTTATTCGGAATAATTTCTAAAACATTGAATATCAACACAAAAGACTTTTATGTTTGTTAGGGCAATTATAGCTGCATGCTTTATATTTGCACCAAGTAAACATCATTGATTATGTTGGGGATTAATATTTTAGCCGGAGGTAAATCGATCAATCCAATTGTTGCCAAATTATTACTGATACTTTTGTTTTTCTCTTCTTTGGTTGCCAGTGCCGATGAGAATCAATTGGATGCAGATCGATTAGCAACACTAAGGAAAAACAGGTTAAAAGATCCGGCCAGTGTTAAAAAGGAGTTGCTTGATTTTTTGCCCTATGCAGGTGAGTTAAAATACCCCGAAAGGCTGATTTACTTTAATACTTTAGCCCTGCTTTACACCGAAATTTCAGTGACCGATTCAGCCCTGGCTTACAATAGGATTTGCCTTTCCGAAATTACAGAAAATGATGATCTTTCGCAGCATTTTGAAATTTACAACACGCATGGCCGAATTTTTGACATCCTGAATTTGCCTGATTCTGCCATGTATTATTTTGAATTGATGGGCAAAATTGCTTTTCAGCTCCAGGATACAACTCAGTTGGCTACATACTATAATAACAAAGCGATGGTGGAGGACGAGCTTGGAAATCGTTTGGCAGCCTATGAAAGTTACATGAAAGCCCTTGTGCTTTTTGAGTATCTTGGTGATCAGGAAAGTGTAGCGGTGGCTTATAACAACCTGGCAGACATCAATCAAACATTGGGAGAATATGAAAAATCTCTTGAATACCTGATTCAGGCGATCGAGATAAACAAAAGCCTTAATAACCGGATCAATCTTGGGATGAATTACAATAATATCGGCATTTCTTATAAGGAACTTGGCAGGCATGATGAAGCACTCGCTGCTTACGAACAATCCCTTGATCTGGCACGACAAACCGGAAGTGTTCATGACGAAGCCAGAGCCGAATATAACCTGGCTAATATCTACGATAAGCTGGAAAATTTCGACCTGGCCAAGAAGAGTCATTTGCGATCGTTGAAGATATGTTCCGATAACGACATCAAATTTGGTGTGATGCTGAATTACATTGGACTTTCGGAGGTTTATGAGAAGACAGAAAACTGGGAGCAATGCGAATACTTTGCTGAACAGGCGATTCAGTTGGGACTCGATTTTAAGCATTATCCATCCATTAGAAATGCCTATCGTATTTTATCCAACATAAACGAAAAGAAGGATAACTATGGTAAAGCACTCGAATTGTATAAAAAGTATCATCAGGCTGAGGACACAGTTAAAGCTCAAAATCAAAAGGATTTGATTCTCGAACTTCAGACTAAATATGATTCAGAACGTCAGATACTTGAAAATCAAGCCTTAAAGCTTAGAAATGAAAAACAGGAACACACCATCCGCGATCAGCGACTGATTACATTGATTATTGGTTCGGCCCTTGTTTTTGTGTTGATTCTAGTGTTTTTCCTTGCACGTACACAGCGGCGGTTGCGTAAGGTAAACGATCAGATTAATAAGTTGAATCAAGAGATACATGAGCAGAATAAACTGCTTGAAGAAACAGTTGCAACCAAGGACAAATTATTTTCAATCATTGGCCACGATCTTCGCTCACCCTTCAATAGTATGCTGGGATTTCTCAATCTGATGGTCGAGGATTTTGATTCCTTTGAAAAAGATGAGCAAAAAACGGTGTTGAATGAGTTTTACAAGAAAAGTATCGACCTTTATAATCTGGTAGAAAATCTGTTGCAATGGGCGTTACAGCAAAAAGGAGAAATTAGCTATCAACCCGATGATAACGATCTTCTGCAGATATTGGAAGATGAAATCAGCTTTCTGAATTCAAGAGCCGAGATCAAAGGAATAGGCATACAAAATAATGTTCCGCAAAATGTTGTTGCCTTCTGTGATCGCAATATGATGCACACCGTTTTCAGGAATATAATTAATAATGCTATCAAGTTTACGCCAGACAATGGTACGATCACGATTTCGGCGGAAGTAACTGAAAAAGAGGTTTCTATATTGTTTTGTGATAGTGGTATCGGCATGGCTTCAACAACGATTGATCAAATACTTCAGGGTAGTACATTTGGTTCAACAGCCGGGACGAATAAGGAAACCGGTGTTGGACTGGGATTGAAAATTGTAAAGGAATTCATCCAGATAAACAATGGAGGTTTATCCATTAAAAGCGAACCTGGCAAAGGGAGCTGTTTTATCGTACGATTAAATTCGACAAAGGAAATTTAGAGGCAATGTAACTTTTTATACCTGCCTGGCGTCTAACTACGAAAACGATTAAAAGTGAATCGTTAGGTCTTTTTTATCCATTTTCAAATCCAAGAATATGAAAAGAAATGCATTGTTAAATTCCTTGATGATCTGGCTTGGTATAATGCTTATAGCCAGTTTGTTATCTCAAACTTATGCAGCTGTTATGCCAGCATCAGTCGTTAAAGAAACACGTAGTGTGGGCAATTTTACAAAGCTTGATGTAAGCGGAGCTTTTGAAGTTTTTCTTGTACAGGGAAATGCCCGCGAACTTGTAATTGAAGCTGATGAAGATATTATTGATCGCGTTATTACAAAAGTAAGTGGCAGCGAACTCGAAATTTATATGCGAAGTCCGTTACGTTCGTATAAAAAAATGAAGATTTATTTAACTTTTGAGGAAATAGATGAGATTGAGTTGAGCGGTGCGGTAAAGCTTAGGGGAGGCAACCTGATGCAATTCAACAAGCTCGATCTCGAATTGTCAGGTGCCTGTGATGTTGCCTTTGAAATGGAAGCCCAACATATTGATCTTGACCTGAGTGGTGCCAGCAAATTAAGTCTTACCGGTATTGTTGAAGGCATTAAGGCAGACTGTTCTGGTGCTTCCGAGCTTTTTCTGTCTGAGCTAAAGGCAACCCACATTGATTTTGAGAGCAGCGGGGCGTCAACGGCCAAATTTTGGGTTACAGAGAGCCTGAATGTTGATGGAAGCGGTGCCTCTGATGTTCGCTATAAAGGTGAGCCTAAAACATTGAATGTGAATGCATCTGGAGCAACTACCGTGAAGAAATTATAGGAGCTTCAGTGCATTAAATAAACCGGTGAAGCATGACATGTTTTACCGGTTTGTTTTATAGTATTCGGCTTCGGAGAGATAAATTTTGATGCTTCCAACAGTGATCTTAGCCTCCATCATTATTGGTAACCTTGCTTCGTCCTTGCTGACCCAAACCAGAAGTTCTTCTCCAGCCCGAAACATGCTTCCTCGATCGAGAACAGCAGAAAACAAGATACAATCCCACTTTTTGCCATCACGGTTTTTTATACGTTCTTCCCCTTTAATTACGATGGGAAGTTCAAAAGTTTTGCCATCGAGAAGCAAACTCAGCCTGATCGTATCGCCTTGTGAATAGTTAGAAAAAGGAAGCGAGCGAGCCACATAGGTGGCTGTTAATACATCATAAGTACATTGTGGAAGACTTATTTCACGGGTGTTATAGGGTTTTCTGGTTTCTTCCAGTTCAGCAAAAACGCTTTGTTCGTCCGGATGGAAATGATATTGATTATTGATTCGAAAACCTCCTTCGAGTGTATGCCTGCGCGAATACAAAGGTTGAAGATTTTTGTACTGACTATAGGCCTCAAAGGTGTCGCGCACCTTAAAAAGCCAGTCCCAACGCCTATAGGAATGTCCGGTGCTGAAAAAATGAAAAGCTGTATCCGCATTAAAATTTGTGAGTGAGGCATCAAAACTCACCTCACCGGCATTTATCCAGATTATTCCCCAGTTGTAGGAAACGGTGTAGGTGAGTTTTTCGCCAGCCACAAAATGTTTGGCCTCAGGCATACATGCTGTTTGTGCAGATGTTATCAGGCTAAAAAACAAGAAGATAACTAATACAAAACTTGATTTCATTATGGGCTTTTAATGCACCAAAAGTAAGTAAAAACGGAGATTTTTGAAGTAGTTTGTACTACTTGGATACTAAACAGATGGAAACTGTTAGCTTCAGACTGGCGTCAGTATTCTTGTGTGAATCTTACTTTGAACAACTAAAAACAATCAAACCAAAAGCTTCTTATGGCTTACTTTTGGTTTGATTGCTAAATCATTCTAAAATGGTGAACATTCAATTGGTGAGAAGTTACGCGATTTCACATTTTTAATGATTTCGCTTTGCTTGAAGAATTTCAAACTGTCAAATTCAAGTATCAGACTGATTTCGTGCGAAGGGCCGGCAAAATTATTATTGGTGCTGATGGCCATATCATGCGAATAAAGCAGTTTCATCCTCGAGTTCTCAGTAAATCCAATGTTGATCCCGGCCAAAAAGATCAGGTCAGCAAATTCGGAATATTCCAGCACATCATTCCGAAACCAGATACCGAGATAGAGGTGCGACATATAAATATTCATTCCCAGATTGAAATTGGTCATTTCGGCTTGTTGCTGAAATATGACACCCGGGTTAAGCTTAAAACTCTTTTTGCGGTTGTAATAGCCTTCATATTCGTCAATATCAATGATCAGATCGAAATGGCCAACATATTTTCGGGCAAGAGGTGCTTCCAGATTAAAAAAGCTTTGATTGGGTTCCATAAGATGATGCACAGCAGCGCCCAAGGTGCCAACCACATTGTTGCCTTCGAACTGGAAGATACTTCCAAAAGAGAAATCAGGGTAAACCACATAGTTGTCGGCAGGTTTGCTAATAGTTGAAGGGCCAATATAACCCCATCGCGGATCAAGCTGATCTGCAAAAATCAGATTTCCATCAAAGTTTACCTCTTTACGAACAAAGCCAGCCATGGCACCAACCTGAATGATAGCACTTTGCGATAAAGGGATACGCACAGCGGGTAAGATACCGGTGGTAGTTGTTTTGATATACCCCAGGCCTTCGCTGGTTTGGTTAAACAAAACACCAATGCCACCTGCACCCGGGATGTTTCGGTCGGCAATATCCATACTAAAATTTGTCAGGTAGTTTTCGCCCGGGAGATTCATCCACAATTTACGCGCGTGCAGTCGTACCTTTAGCCCGAGAGAAAGGCCTGTATAGGCCGGATTGTAATATGTTGGGCTACTAAAAAATTGCGAAAAGTGCGGGTCCTGAGCTTTTAAGTTAATGCTTAAAAATATTGTCAGAACGATCAGACTTAATTTATACTTGTGCGCTTTCATGAGTTTCATTATTAGTGATCCGTTGATCATGTTTTCAATTGCTTTCATAGTGTTCCTCCTTTCTGTTAACGGATCAGATTAATGATTCCAAAAGGTTTAATATTGCCATCGCCATTGTCAGAGCCTTCCCAAATTGTCCCGTCCCTGAAGGTAGCAGAAGCTTTCCAGATGTAAGAACCCGTTGGTAAATCCTGATTGTTATAGGTTCCGTCCCATGCATCTGCAGGGCGTCCATCTTCGAGCCGTGAGCTGGACCAGATCAATTGTCCCCAGCTGGTGAAAATCTCAAGGGTATAGGTCTCCAGATTTTCGCCCTTGCCTTTAAACTCACTGAATTCCTGTTCGCTGTGGCCTGGCACAAAGCTATTGGGGAAATAGAGCCCTGTGAAAATGATTTCATAGGCATTGATAGCTGTATCCGGACACAGATGGCTGTTGTAGGCTACCAGCATCACTTCATAGAGTCCGTCTTCCTCAAACTGATAAATCGGGTTTTCTTCGGTTGAAGTTTGTCCGGTCATGAAGTCCCAGAAGAATGTGCTGGCCGAAGGATCACTGGTATTCTGGAAAAATACCTGTCCTTGTTTTCCTTCGTAGCGATCTTCAAAAGTGAAGCTGGCCTGCGGAATAGGATGTACTGGCAGGCTATGTTGCACCGTATCGCGGCATCCATTTTCATCCTCAACAACAAGGCTTGTAAAATAAGTGCCGGATTGCATGTAAATGTGTTCCGTCAGCTGATCTGTTGCAGTTGAGTCAGTCCACGGATTACCATCGTCGTTGTTACTGTTTGGATCACCAAAATGCCAGAACCAACTGTCAATGGGAGCGCCTCCTTCATCGCTCAAATCATTGAAATAGGTAATATAGGTAACACAGCTGTCAACAGCAATGAAATCGGCTGTTGGAGGTTGCCAGATTTCTATTTCGCTGACGAGCGTATCAGAACAGCCATATTCATTAATTACGACAAGTTGAACATCATACTGCCCATGAGTTGGATACTGATAACTTGTGTTTTGCATCGAAGAGGTATCGTGTATCGTTGTCAGATCACCGAAATCCCAGAACCAATTAGTAATTGGTGTTCCATTTCCAATAGAGTTATCCGTGAAAATAGCTTCTGTATTCTGGCAGACAGCTTCCGGGATAAAACGTGCAGTAGGCCTTGGATTGATTGTAATCACTTCTGTATAAGTGTCGATAAACGCACTGCCATTTACGGTAGCTTCGATGGTAAGGCTTACCACAAAATCACCGCCTTCGGGATCGGTAAAGGAATGGCAAACGGGATTTTCGGGGCTGGTGTATTCGTAATCAGGAGTGTTGTCGCCAAAGTTCCAAATCCATTTGTTAATGGTGCCATTTTCGGCAGCTATGTATGAATTTTCGGTGAAGCATATTTCAGATTCAGCACAAAGTGTAACAGTTGGTACAATGAATGAAGCCTGTACACATGGATCCTGAATCACTTCCTTTGTAATGGAATCAATACATCCGTTGAAATTTGTTACAACAAGAGTAACCTCATATACACCGCCCTGATCACTAAACAAATGTGTTGGGTTCTGCAGGTCAGAGGTATTATCAGGCCCTGAATCCGGATCGCCGAAATTCCAGAGCCAGCTTTCGACCAAAGCCCCGTTTCCGTCAGAAAGGTCAGTGAATTGGGCAGGGGTTTCGCATAGTCCGGGTACGTATTCAAAGTCGGGCAGGGGCAGGCCATTCACAACGACTTCATTGTAGGTTGTATATTCACAGCCATTCAGATTTGTAGCCGTCAGTTCAACGAAGAATGTCCCTGAATTAGCGAAAATATGGCTTGTCGTATCTCTGTAGGTGAGGAAAATATCCGAGCCATCGTTGAAGTTCCAGGCATAACTCACGATCGAATCATCTTCGGGCAGGTAGGTAGCTTCAAAGAAGGTTGCATTACCAAAACAGACCTCTGTTGAGCTGAAGTCAACGGTTATAGGTTCCCAGATACAGATTGTGTCAGTTGCTATTGATTCGCATCCAAAGGCATCTGTCACGGTTAGGCTTACCACATAACAAGTGTCGGTTTCGGGGAAAATATGATTGGGATTGATTTCATTGGAGAAATATCCATCATGGAAATTCCACTCATATTCCAGTATAGGACTACCATTGCCACTGCTTTCTGATTCATCAAAAAAGAATACATTACCAACCGGATCGCAAACCTGATTGAAGCTGAAACCAGCTATTGGTTTATCGTAAATGGATATCCAGCGACTAACGGTTTCAGAACAGCCAAAATTATCTGTAACAGAGAGCGTTACCAGATAATCGTCCACGGCAGCATAATAATGTGCAGGGTTCTGAATGTCAGAGGTGTTTCCATCACCAAAATCCCATGCCCATTCAACAATGTAGCCATTTAAGCTAACAGTTTCATCAGTGAAGTAGGTTGTATCACCCATACATCCGTTGTTCATGCTGAAATCAGCAATCGGAACATCATTGACGAAAATAGGGTAGCTGACGCTGTTTTGACATTGATCAATGCTTGTAACGGTGAGTGTTACATCATATGATCCGGGTTGGGCATACAGATAGGATGGATTTTGCTGAACAGATGATCCTCCATCACCAAATTCCCAGAACCAGGTATTGATGTTATCGCCAATGCCGGTAAACTGGGCCGGAGTTGTCAAACAAATTGAATCATCAGCCATGGTGAAGTCAACTTCCGGAAGTTCATTTACAATCAATTCTTTGACAATTGTATCAGTGCAGCCCATGGTGTTGGTAACAATGAGTGTTACGTTGAACGTATCAGCTACTGTAAACAAGTGTGATGGATTTTGAAGAGTACTGGTATTATTGATTCCAGAATTTGGATCGCCAAAATACCATTCCCAACCGAAGATATCTGTGCCACCATTTGTTGACGTCAGATCGGTGAAAAGTACCGGCGCTCCAAAGCAAGTCTCGTCGTAACTGAAGTCTGCCAACGGACTTGCCTCAACCTGCACAAGTTGGCTACTACTATGCTCACATCCAACATTATCGATTACAGTGAGCACTACTTCAAAAATGCCAGGATTAGCATATAGATAAGTGATATTTGGGTCATCGGGTGATTCAATAGTAAATTCATTACCATCGCCCATATCCCATATCCAGGTTTGGAGATAACCATTTTGAGTAGAGGACCAATCAAGGAACTGAACGCTATCAGCAGAACATACAGGACTCGTACTTGTAAATAATGAAACAGGATTTGGTCTGACCACAACCATGAGTGTATCACTGTTGCTGCATCCATCAGCTGTTTCGGCCGTTAAGGTAACCATAAAGTTACCTGTTTGAGTATAGGTATGTTCAGGATTCTGTTGTGTGGAAGTATTTCCATCACCGAAGTCCCAATTCCAGATCACTGCCCCGGGTGCATTTCCTGTGAAACTGGCCGGAGTGCCAAGACAAAGTGTGTCGCTGTCGGATATGATCTCGACCAATATAGCATCGTCAACGGTAACCGAATTCATCACAGTATCCGTACAACCGTTGATATTTGCAATTATTAGTGTCACATCAAACGAACCCGAAGCACTGAAGATATGTGACGGATTCTGTAAGGTTGAAGTGTTGTCGGTTCCGGAGCTTGGATCTCCAAAATCCCATTGCCATTCAACTATTTCGCCTCCGCCATTTTCCTGCGACAGGTCGATAAAGCTAACCGGGCTTTCTGCACAGGTGCCTGTGTAATCAAAAGCTGCGATTGGCCCGGGAGTTACGGTAACTTCCTGACTAATGGTATTGGAACAACCATTACTATTTGTAACAGTTAAACTGGCATTATAGGTTCCCTCAGCATAAAGATGACTCACATCCGGATTATCAGGGAAGGTAACAACTACCTCATCTGAACCATCGCCAAAATCCCACACCCATTCGGTGATATAGCCTGTTGGCGAATTCGAAGCGTTAAAAAATTGGGTAGGTGATCCACTACACGCGGGGCTGTCGGTAGAGAAAGCTGCTACAGGTTCTTCATTGATAAGGATTTCATGCTCCATATATCCCTGGCAGCCGTCGATATCAGTAACAGTAAGGGAAACAATGTAGGTTCCCGGGTTGGAATAGATATATTGTGGAGTTTGCTGAATAGAAGTACCACCATCACCAAAATCCCATTGGTAGGAAGCGATATCAACTCCATCGGGAGTGAACTCAATCGTTTCGCCCGGACAGAATGATGGCGCATCGTAAGTAAAGTCGATGGCTATGGTCTCGCTTACTTCAACTTCTATTTCAATTGTATTGGTGCAACCTAATGTATTGGTAACAGTAAGGCTAACATTAAAGATTCCGGGAGCTGTAAACTGATGCGAAGGATTTTGCAGGTTTGAGCTGTTAAAGGTACCCGAAAGCGGATCACCAAATTCCCATTCCCAGCTAAACAAATCGGGGCCTCCGTTGGGTGATGATAGATCGGTAAACAAAACAGGCTCTCCAAAACAAGTTTGGTCAAAGGTGAAATTGGCCAATGGGCTATTTTGAATATTAACCTGACGGGTAAAACTGTCTTCGCATCCAACATTGTCAATAACGGTAAGCGTTACATCGAAGGTTCCTGCCTGCAGATAGGTATAGGCAACATTTGGATCATTGGGAGCCTGAATAGTTTGAGTTGTGCCATCACCAAAGTCCCATATCCAGGTTTGGATATTGCCATTTGGCGACACAGAGGTGTTGTTAAACTGAATCGGGCTCTCAAGGCAAACCGGCGAATTAGTCGTAAATCCTGCCGATGGCACATGGTTGACAACAATTTGAACGCTGGCATCGTTGGTACACCCTTGTGCCGTTACAATGGATAAGTTAACGTTGTATGTTCCTGCTGAAAGATAAGTGTGTGTTGGGTTTTGAAGCGTTGAGGTATTTCCATCACCAAAAGTCCAGAACCAGGATACAACATTATCACCAACGCCTGAGAACAAAATGGATTCAGTAAGACAAATTTCGGTTTCTGACGGGATGATTTCAACAAATGGTGTATCATCTACGAAAACCTGTTGACTAATTGTTGCTGTACATCCTGTAGCATTTGTGACTGTAAGCGAAACCGTGTAACCATCAACAGGCATTTCTCCAACGAAGGTATGCGCGGGGTTCTGTAGATTGGAGGTGTTATTGTTTCCTGAAGGAATATCTCCGAAATCCCATGTCCAGGAAACAATATCCGAGCCGCCATTAGGAATGGAGAGGTCAGTAAAGATCACCGGCTGACCCGTACAGCTGGCAGAATAGGTAAACATGGCCACCGGGCCGGGCTGCACTACAACCGTTTGTGTGTGAGTATCTGTACATCCTGCTGCATCTGTTATGGTTAAGGATACCAGGAATTGATTCGGGGTGGCAAACTGATGTGTTATATTTCTGTCGTTGGGATTGTTGATGGTGTAAACAGTGCCATCGCCCATATCCCACTGCCATTCAGTAATCACACCGTTAGGCGTTACAGAAGTATCTGTAAATAGTATTGCTTCGTTAGTACAGGAGGTCTGGTCAGCATCGAAGCCGGCAACAGGTTCAGGATTAACAATCAGCATCACTTCATCAGTGTTCGAACAACCGTTCATCGAAGTACCGGTAAGCGTTACAAAATACGCTCCTGATGTAGCATAGGCATGTTGCGGATTTTGTTCGGTAGAGGTGTTGCCGTCACCAAAATCCCAAAGCCAGAATGCTGCTTCTGCCGAGGTGGCATTAAACTGATAAGGTTCGTCAACGCAGGCAAATAAGTTAGAATCGTCAATTTCTACCTGTATGGCTTCCTCAATGGTTATTGTTGCTTCGAAGGTGTTGCTTGCACATCCACTTTCGTTATACGCTGTTAGTGTAACCGTATAAGTTCCGGGAGCGTCATAACTATGTACCGGATTTTGTAGATTTGACGAATTTCCATCGCCAAAGTTCCAGTCCCAGGAAGTGATCGCACCACCACCAGCCTCTTGCGACAGGTCGATGAAATTAACAGGACTATCGGCACACAGGCCACCCTGTATTACAAATGCTGCAACAGGAGCGGGGGTAATTTGTATGGTCTGTGAGGTGCTTGCTTCGCATCCATTGCTGTTCACTACTGTTAGCGTCACAACAAAGTTTCCGGGTCCTGTGTAGGTGTGGCTTACGTTTGGATCATCAGGGAAATCTACTATAATTTCGGGAGACTGATCTCCGAAATTCCAAATCCACTGTTCGATGATTCCTGTATTGGTAGTGGAGGCATCTTCAAAAGTAACTAACTCGTTAACACAAGTAGGAGTGGCTACCTCAAAGTTAGCCTCAGGGCTGGTTATTACTTCAATATTGATAAATGAATCAGCTGTATAAGCACTGCAATTGCCTTGTCCGAAGCCTCTCAGTCGTAAAATTACGGTAGTTCCTGCATCGCTTGCAGCTGGGGTGTAGGTGGCATTTAGTTCATCAGGATCATTTATTGTTCCATTGCCTTGTACTATCGACCAAATGGTTGAAGATGTATGAGTTGCAGTGGCTTCATCCAGTTGAAATGCCTCTAACTCACAGGTAAAATTGTCGTTTCCGGCAAATACCTCCGGAAGCGGATCAATCTGAATATTGGTTTCAGAAACAGCGACCTCAGTGTCGCAACTTCCTACTCCGGTTGCGGTTAATGTTAAGGTAACTGTGGTACCGGCATCCGTTATATCAGGGAAGTAAATCGGATTGATAGCATTTGTATTGGTAAGGGTGCCATTTCCGGTATGTGTCCAGTTGATAGTTGAATAATGGGAGGCTGTTGCCTGAGTTACCTGTATGGGATCTAAAACGCAAGTGCTGAGCGAAGGACCAGCATTGGCAGTAGGTAATCCTTCGATGTAAATGTTGATCAACGAACTGGCCGATAAATGATCGCAAGGGCCTTCGCCTGTGGCAGTTAGTTGCAGCGTTACCGTTGTTCCAACATCTGATTGATGTGGCAGATAGTTTGGATTTAAGGTATTGGGTGAATCAATAGAGCCTGATCCTGAGATTACTTCCCATTGCACTGCACTATAATTTTCAGCAGTTGCTTCACTTAGTGGATAGCTAGCGTTGACGCAGGCACTATCATTCATTCCGGCAAAAGCCTGGGGTTGAGGATAAACCTGAATCACGGCAAATGAGGTGTCCGTATTACCAACACATTCGCCACTTCCATAAGCAACTAATCTGATGGTCATTTCGGTGATTTCTGTTACCGGATCAGGATAGAAAACCGGTGTAATCCAAGTTGGGTTATCAAAACTGCCTTGTCCTTCATGAATTTCCCAGCTCCAGTTAGATGCATTTTCTACAAACGCACTTCCAAAGTGATATCCCTGTGTTTCGCAGATAATACCACCCGGGCCTGTTTCGGCGATGGGCAATGGATCAACAAAAACGGTATAGCTTCCACTTATGTCAGTTGCTTCACAAAATGGATGTACCGTATAGTTTACGCTTACGATCTCATAGATTGTTTGTTCTGTTGGACAAATTTCAATCGAATAATCAGGATTTGACGGATCGAAGTTCAGGGGCAATTGATCAATTCCATTGGCACTATAGATCAGTTCGAATGGAAGATCAGCCGTAACATCAAAGTTGAGCGTGGTGCAGTAACTTTCGCAAATGGTAGTTGAGCCGGCGAGTGATGCCGTTGGGAGTGCAATTTCATCAATTGCGATATTTCCGTTCATTGTAGCACTGCATGTGGGATCATCGGCAAAATGCGCCATTACAAAATAATTGCCTTCGCCAAACTGTGAAACCGGGAACCAACTCAAAAGCTCTCCTGTCCCTGTTACCTCAGCCATCACAGGATTGCTGATGTCATCTTTGAAAAGTTGGTAAATAACCCCTGGCTGTGATGAATTTAAAACCAATTCAATGGCATTGTCATCACCAAAACAATAGGAATCTTCGCCAACTATTGTAAGTGTAAATATTTCAGGGCCCTCGTAAATATTGATGGTTCCCGGCATTTGGGCACTGCATGTAGTGGTTGGATTGGTGGCCACCACATAATATTCGCCTGAGGTGGAATAAGTTCCAAAAAACAGTGCAGCACCGGTTCCGGCCAGGGTAGTCGTTCCATCAGGTTGAAAAAGGGTGTAGTTGACACCTGTTTCGGACAATTGAAGTCCAATCTCAACCGGTGGACAGTTCCATCCAGCTTGTGGCACTAATCCATTTGCGGTTATGTTAAACGGCAGGGGTGGATCATTTATTTGAATTTCGCCATTCATCCATTGCTCACAACCTGTGGCATCATCAATGGCCAGCACCTGATAAGTACCAATTTCAGTATATGTTCCGAAAATAATGGCATTGCCATTACCTGCAACAGTTGCAATTGGATTAGAACTAAACGGAATACGATGTAATTGGTAAGTGAATCCGATATCGGAATCTGACAAACCAATCTCGATGTTGTCATTGCTACACCACTGACCTTGCGATGGTGTGATGTTGTATGCTGTTGGCAAGGGCGAAACCGTTCTGATTCCATTCATCTGCGCCTCACAGTTTCCAAGTGTGGCGGTTGCCCAATATTCGCCTGGCGTATTTACCGGATCAAAATTTATCACCTCGCCATCAACCGTACTGGTTATTTGTTGAATCAATCCTGTTTGATCATTGTAAAGCTGATACATCACGCCTGCTTGTGAGTTGGCCAGGAAGAAACTTGCCGGTGGGCAAATGGGCGAATCGACCGGTCGTAAAGTAAAGATTTCGGGTTGAGGAAGTATTTCAAATTGGCCTAACATCATATTGTTACAAACATGATTTCCTCCATTGCCAAATTGAGCAGAAACAGTGTAAATACCAGTTTCTGTTTGTGGACTGAAGCTAAGTGTACCACCAGTGGCGATAGTGTTTTCAACAGATATTCCATCCCTGAGCAGGAAGTAAGTGACATCGGCTTCAAAATCTTCCATGCTAAAAGTAATCGGGCCGCAGCCTGTTCCCTGGGGCGACATGGCATAAACAATAGGAGCACGCCAAATCGTGACATTGTTATCCATCCATGCGCTACAATTCGTAGTTGGGTCAACAGCTTTAATCCGGTAGATGCCTGCATCCTGGAATGCGCCAAAATTTATTCCATCGGGGCCGCAAGTAAAGGGACCCGCAACCTCAATAAACTCATTTACGCCACGCACGGAAGCTTCGAAATAGACGTAATAATCAATGCCGGCTTCGCAGTCGGTCATAAAAATTTCCGTATTCGGACAGGCATTGACAGGGAAAACAGCATAAGTTTCGGGGCCTGAATTTACTGTTAAGGTTTCTGAGAAAATTATTTCGCAGCTTGTAGTTGTGTTGATTGCATGAACCTGATATGTTCCGGGGCTTTGCAGTATTCCAAATGATATTGGATTACCAGTTCCGGCAAACGTATTACCCATCGGAATTCCATTTAGGAATAAGCTGTAGTCAACACCAATTTCTGAGCCTAAAATCGTAAGAGTAACCTCATCTTCGCAAAGCTCTCCTTCGGGACTAAGGTCGAATTCCTGAGGTGGGGCATTTCCGGTGATACTGCCATTCATCATGGCTTCGCAGCTAATTTCGTCATAACTTATGCGGGCTCTTACCGTGTAAATTCCGGCCAGGGATTGTTGTGCAAATAACAAAGGTTCGTTTGCTGCAGTGCCGTTTTGCACATCTACAATGGTAATAATACCATTGATATCTTCGAGCAGTAATTCGTAAACAGCACTGGCTTCTGAGTTGCTTAAGCGGGGTGTGATGGGCAAACAATTATTATTGGGCTGCTGAGTTGTGAGATTGTAGGCTATCGGCATCTGGCGACCAACAATTTCAACTATACCGGTCATGTTTTCCGTAACACCGGTAACATCGTGTACGGCAATACAGGAATAGATTCCAGCCTGATCAACAAGCCATTGGATGGGAGTGCCAGCCGCATCGCCCGGTTGATCATACTGTGGTTGTATCACACCATCAAGTAGTAAGCGGTAAGTTACACCAGCTTCTGACCCGCTTAATTCCAATGGAACCTGCGAGATTCCGTCGTTACAAATTTCTGTTGCACCTGGTGCAAGAAGTTCAAAAATATTTGGCCTAAGCTGAACCTGTATGGTATAGGTAAATTCAACGCCTTCACAACCGTTTACCGAGGGCGTTACGGTGTATTCAACAAAAGCATTATTTGGTGGATTTGCAACATTCGGGTCAATGAAAACTTGCATCGAAGGTAAATCTCCTGTTCCAGATGGCGTATAGCCTGTTAATGCGCTTGAACTTGGGCTGGCTGACCAATTGAAATCAACAGTTTGGCCAATGATATTGGTACTGAAAATCACCGCCTCGGTGAAATCGCCTGAAAGGATTGATTGAGAGTTTTCGGGATTTGTAACTTCCGATACTGCCTCAACAAAAACGGTGAGTTCAAATACATTTCCGGTACAGTTTGTAGGAGCTGGTCCGGTTGGTGTAATCGAATAAGTAATATATTGCTGTTGATCGGAAGTGTTTATTAACTGTTGATCTATCAGGTTTCCGGTTCCATCTGCAAATCCGGTAATGGCACCACCGGAATTATCTGTCACGATCCAGCTGTAGGTTGCATCCGGAACATCAGACAAAATTGTGTAATTGGTAAATTGATCATTGCACAAAAACAATTCATTATCACTCAATATTTCTGGCATAATATTGATAAGCACCTCACCCTGCATCAAGGTTGAGCAGGAAGAAACATCATTGGTTGCCATGATGTAATAGGTGCCCGGCGTTATTACAGGAGAGAAATTTAATTCGCTTCCTGTGCCCGAAAGGCTTTCAACAGGGGCGGGGTTTCCGGTGAGGAATAACTGATAAGTAAATCCGATATCTGAGTTGCTCAAATTGATTGAGAGAGGTTGATCAGCACACCAGTTTCCTTGTGGCGAAAGCGTATAAACTTCCGGCATTTCCAGAACCGTTCTGATGCCATCCATCTCAATGGAACAGTTTTGGCCGTTAACGGCTCTGGCAAAATATTGTCCGGGATTGCTTACAGGGGCAAAATCAATTTGACCGCCATCAGTGCTAACAACTGATTGTATCAATCCGGAAATATCACTCCATAACTCATAGGTTATGCCTGTTTCGGAACTGTTCAGATAGAACGAAGCGGGTGCACATAAATCTTCTGCAGGTAAAAGGGTGCGCACAGCAGGAGTTTCAAAAATCTGCAGGCTGCCGGACATCATCGATTCGCAGCTCACACCATTAGGATGGTTTTCAATGGCCCCAATCGTATAGTTTCCGGCAACAGTTTGAGAGCCAAAATTAACCGACCCATCCGAACCGTCATCCGAAAGGATTAAATTACCGTCCCGATACAGATAATAGGTAACATCCAATTGATAGTTTTCGAGGTAGATTGCTACTGGTGGGCAGGCATTTCCCTGAGGAGCCATTTCAAAAATTTCCGGACTGGGATAGATTGTTGTAGAGCCATTCATCCATGCCCAGCAATTGGTAGTTGGGTTTACAGCCTTGATCCTGTAAGTGCCTTCATCAAATTGTGGCCCAAAGTTAATCTGTCCACTGCCACTGCATGTCAAAGGTCCCTGAATCTCAATAAATTCTCTGTTAGCTGGTTCCAGGTATAAGTAATATTCAATCCCTGCCTCACATTCCTCCAGGATGATATCAGAACCGGCACAATCATACACTGGAGCCATTGCATATTGAATTGGCAGTTGATTAACAACTACCTGATTTGTAAAGAAAATTTCACATCCGGTGAGTGTATTAATTGCATGGATGCGGTAAGTGCCTGGAGCAGTTATTGTACCAAAACAAATCGAGCCTCCGTCAGAAGCCCCGGGGATTACACTTCCAACAGGTTCATCACCCAGCCAAAGCTGATAATTAATTCCTGCTTCTGAGCCCAGCAGGCATAGCTCCTCATCGTTTTCGCATAATTCCCCTTGTGGAGACATTGGAAACTCTTTTGGGATTGAATCGGCGATTAAGCTTCCACTCATATCGATTCTACATATAACATCAGTGTAATCAATATATGCCGAAACTGTATAAATCCCTGAGTTGGTCTGGCTGCTGAAATTTAATGGATTACCTGTTCCATTCAAGGTTTCTATTGCTGAAGTATAAAATCCATTAAAATCTTCATAATTTAATTCGTAAACGGCATTTATTTGAGAGCCGCCGAGGCGTGGAATGATTGGCACACAATTATCCCCCGGCTGAGAGTAACTAACCGAATAGATATTGGGTAATGGATTTACAATTATTTCGGCAAAGCCATCCATATCTATCGTTAAACCAGTTGAAATATTTTCTGCTCTAACTGTATAAATTCCCTGAGTTGAGAATGCGCCAAATTGGATAGAATCACCGGTACCTGGAATATCAAGTGATACGCTGGTTCCATCGCGCAATAGGGTATAGGCTACCCCGATTTCAGAACCATCTATTCCTACCTCGGCAGAAGAACCTAAGCAAATGGATCCGCCTCCATAAACATGAAATACAGTAGGATAAGGGTTGATAATAACTGTTACTGAACCAGACATGGCATTGGTACAGCCAGTAATAGTATTAAGTGCAAGAGCTGTATATTCACCAGCTGATGTTTGATTTCCAAAACTCAGCGGACTACCTGTTCCTGCAACCGGGGTTCCAATTGGAGAACCGTCTAAAAGTAATTGGTAATCGACTCCTATCTGTGAATTCGTAAGCGTTACAGGCACACCTATTCCTCCCTGCGGGTAAGAGCCCCCACCGGCCATACTGTAAATTTCTGGTAAGGGAAGCGTATTGACCTGAACAGATGAAGCCATATCATTTTCACATCCTGAAGTAACAACAGTAGCCTTCACAGTGTAACTTCCAACTGCAGTTTGTTCACCAAACGAAATTGAGGATCCTGTTCCATTTACAGCAGTTCCAACAGGTGATCCATCAACATAAAGTTGATAACTAACACCGGTTTCAGAATTTGAAAGACCAACTTCCACACCGGATTCTCCTGTGCAGTATGAACCACCACCTGTAACATTATAAACGATAGCAAGTGGCCTTACTGTAACACTAGCACTTGATGTTGCGGTATTAAAGCCATCACTAATGGTTACTGTATAATTTGTTGTGATGGTTGGATTTACAACCGGACTTTGCTCTGTTGAAGTCCAGCTACCGGGATCGCTGCTCCACGAATAAGTATAGGTTAAGTTACCGCCTGATCCTATTGCATTTAATTGTGCTGAAGCACCGCTGCAAATCACACTGTTATCAACGCTGGCAATAACGCTTAAAGGATCACCAACAACAACAACCTGCATATCATCAGTATCTGTGCAGCCTTTTGAATCAGTAACTGTTAACAGAAAATCAGTTGTTGCAAAAAGATTTTCCGTAACCGGATTTGAAGTGTTTGCACCCGAATTAATCATATTGTCAGGTGTCCACTGGTAATTCCAGGGGCTTGTGCCGGAACTGGCTGAACCGTTTAATGAAGTAGAGGTTCCATAATTTATTGTTAGGTCATCCCCAGCTGCTGCGGTTGGCAAAGGATTTATTGAGATGCTTACATTTGCTGTCATCTCTCTCTCGCAAGAGGTGGTCATATGTGTAGCATACACCGTATAATTCCCTGCACTTGTTTGATTTCCAAACGAAATGGCAGAACCGGTTCCTGATACAGGACTTCCTATGTCAGCACCATTTAATAATAATTGATAGCTTACTCCGGTTTGTGACCCATTCAGACCAACAGCTATTCCGCTTCCTCCGCTACAATATTCACCACCTCCCGTAACTGTGAATAGCGTTGGAAGTGGGTTAACAGTAACAGTTACGGAATTGGTGGCTGTATTGAAACCATCATTAACTGATACGTGGTAGATAGTTGTTTGTGTTGGATTTACCTGAGGACTTTGTTCATTGGAGGTAAACCCTGCCGGCGTGGAGGTCCAGGAATAATTGGCAATGTTTGCACTATTTCCTCCCGTAGCTTCGGCATTTAAAAGGACGGTTTCGCCATTGTTACAAATAATATCTTCCACAGCAGTAGCCGTTACAGCGAGACCAGTTCCATCAAGTGTTATACTTACAATATCACTGGCAATACAGCCTTTGTTATCTGTTACTCTAAAAGTAAAATCAGTATTAGTGTAAAGATTGGTAGTGGTGGCAGTAAGGCTTGTGTTAGAGCCGGATATGCTGGCAGCTGGTGTCCATAAGTAGCTATAAGGAGAAGTTCCTGAGCCTGCAACACCAGTCAATGAAGTGCTTGTACCGTAGGGTATGAGTTGAAAATCTCCGGCATCTGCAGTTGGCAGTGGGTTAATGGAAATTGTAGCACTTCCTGACATATCATTTTCGCAGGACGTTGTTGCATTTATTGCACGCACGGTATAGGTTCCTGCACCTGTATTATTAGTAAATGTTATAGAATTTCCGGTTCCCGGAATGGGACTTCCGATATCTGATCCATTGAATACCAATTGATAGTTTACGCCGGATTGCGATCCGTTTAGTCCAATATTTACTCCGGATCCTCCACTACAGTATTCTCCTCCTCCCGTAACATTAAATACTGTTGGAAGTGGATTAACGGTTACCAGAATCGTGCTTGTTGCCGTGTTGAAACCATCCCACACAGAAACATTGTATGTTGTTGTAAATGTAGGGTTAACAGTTGGGTTTTGTGCTGTGGATGAAAAGCCTGCGGGCGTGGATGTCCAGGTGTAATCAGCCTGATTATCACTATTGCCTCCAATGGCCTCAGCTCCTAATTGCACAGTTTCTCCGTTATTACAGATGGTATTGGGCGAAGCCGTTGCAATAACACTTAGAGGGTCTCCAAGTGCAATGATCTCAACCTGATCAGTTGATGAACAAAGTTTGTCATCTGTAACTTCCAATTCAAAAATCTGTGTTACATAGATATTTTCTGTTGTTGCTGTCAAAGAATTTTCACCTGTTGCTATTAAACTAACCGGCTCCCATTGATAAAGTAATGTTCCTGTTCCTCCGGATGCAGTTCCGGTAAGTGTTGTGGGTGTTCCATTGGGTATCGATTGTTGTGTACCGGCATAAACAATGGGCAAAGGGTTTACGAAAACCGGGTAAACAAAGGGTGAGGTTGCAGGGCATCCGGTTTGCTCATAATTGACACTAATGGATTGATTTCCTGTGGTATTCCAGGTCACTGTTGCTGTATTATCTGTTACGGTTCCGCCGGATTCAATAGTCCCGCCAATTACTTCCCAATCATAATTTGTCATGCCGGGCTGTGTGGTATATACATTGGTTGAATTATTACAAACGTCATCCCAGCCTGTTATTGCTGGTGCAGGAAGGTCAAGAACAGTTACATTATAAACAGTTGGGGCTGCGGCATCACAACCATTTGCTCCGGTGTAGGTAACTGAAACAGTTTGAGGGCCAACAGTATTCCAGTTTACAAAGAGGTTTGCGTTTGTGGATGATCCAACAATAGTGCCACCGCCGGATATTGTCCATTGATAATCTGTAATGCCTGCATCACTATCCGTGGCATATTGCACATTGGTTGCACCTACGCAAACTGAGCTGGATCCTGTAATTACAGGTGTCGGCAATGGGAGTACTGTAACCGGATACTGTGTTGCTGTGGCTGCATCACATCCGCTTGCGTCAGTGTAGTTAACTGCAACCCATCTTGTGCCTGTTGTAGTCCAGTTTACGACAATAGAATTTGTTCCTGCTCCGGAAGTAATTGTGCCTCCTGAAATCGTCCAATCATAATTAGAGTAACCTAATTCAGTTTCATAAACAATGCCTGTAGTTCCCACGCATTCGGAGGTGCTTCCTGCAATTGTTGGTATTGGTTGGGGATTAACATTTACAGGCAAAACGAATGGACTTTCTGCATCACAACCGTTTGCATCGGTATAATTAACAGATATCTGCTGAGGACCTGCGGTATGCCAGGTAACGGTAGCAGTATTGCTATTAGCAGTTCCTCCAGCGGTAATTGTTCCACCTGCTGATACTGACCATGTATAGAGTGATTTACCACTTTCAGTTGTGTAAACAACACCTGTTGAACCTGCACATACATTGTCGTCTCCATTTAAGGTAATTATTGGCAGCGGTTGTACATCAACAGCCAGTGTAGCAGGATCACCTGCTGTACATCCCGCTGTAGTAGTATAGTTTACAGAAACAGTTTGAGCACCAGAGGCGTTCCAGCTTACTGTGGCAGTGTTATCGGTTGGGCCACCACCAGCAGTGATCGTTCCGCCAGGAGAAACTGCCCAAACATAATCTGTATTGCCCGATTGGGTTGTGTAAACATTTGAAGTTGAACTCAAACAGGGAGTTTGAGGACCTGATACGGTGGGCGCAGAAACATTAACAAAGAACTGTTTAGGAGTAGTATTTGTACAACCATTTACATCTGTGTATGTTATACTTATCCAATTAACACCTGTCGTTGTCCAGGTGACGATAGCAGAATTATCGGTTGTGCTACCTCCTCCTGTGATTGTTCCTCCTGAAATATTCCAAATATAATTTGTCATCCCGGCTGCTGTTGAATAAACATTACCTGCCGCATTTAAGCAGGGGGTAGTTGGCCCTGTGATTATTGGATCTGGTAATGGGTTGACTGAAACATTGAATTGAGTTGGCTCAAGTGGTTCACAACCATTTGTGCCGGTATAGCTAACCCTGACCCATTTTGGACCAGCAGTAGATGTCCAGGTGACAGATATTTCGTAAGTGCCCTGCCCTGAATTAATTGTGCCTCCATTGGATATCGTCCAGTTGTAATTTGTCATTCCAGGTTCAGTTCTGTAAAGATTTCCGGAACTTCCAACACAAACAGGTGTTGCACCATCAATAAATGAAGGAATGGGAAGAGGTAATACCGTGACAACCAATTCAAACGGCTCACCTTCGCAAAAGGTTGGGGCAGGTCCGGTTGGAATAATGGTATAGGTTGCAATGCCCGAAGCCATGCCTCCGGGAGGAATTGAAAGGAAATCATTAATAGATGTCCCGCTGCCGGAAGCTGAAATACCTGTAACCGTACCTGAAGTGTTAGTGCCTGTCCAGGCAAAAGTTGTTCCGGGCACATCAGAAGTGATTACATAATCAACAGCTTCATAAGAACAGATAGAAATAGAGGAAGGACTAGTAACAGTGGGAATTTCATCGACTGTGATTGTTACGGGTGTATATTGAGTAACAGCAGGGCAAGGCGAATCATTAAAAACAATTCTTCGGAATAATGTTGTTTCAGTAAGTTCTCCAGGTTGGTAACTCAGCGAGGTAGCCCCTGATATATTTGACCATGTTACCCCATTTGTTGATGATTGCCATTGATAGGAATAAACCCCATTTCCGCCTGTGGCAGCAGGCCCGGTTAACTCCTCCGGGATGGTTTCTGAACATATCTGCTGATCTGCACTTATATCTCCTGGATCAATAGGTTGGTGGACAATTAATGTTTTGGTAACAACAGCCGCACACCCGTCTTCACTATTAATCACAGCAATAAAGGTTGTATTACTATTATAATTTCCTATTAAAGGGTTATCATCTGAAACAACTGGCGATGTCCATGCCCAACCTAAACCAAGATCTCCTGTAAGTCCTGTTTCAACAGTTTCGCCCGAGCATACAGGTGAATCACTTAAAGTAATACTTGCCACTGGTAAGTCATAATGCAAAATAGTGATGGTTTCGGAAGGAGTAGCACAACCATCGGTCATAACATAGTAAGTTCCAGTCTGTTTTGCCTCAATTGAAATATTTGTTGCTGTATCAATAATTACGCCATTGTGATACCATTGATAACTAGAAGAAGCTGAGGAGGTAAGCAAAACATTATTTCCCGGACATATAGTCCATGTTCCGGGCGGATCTTCGTTTGCCGATTCAGGAGAAGAGGGAGAAGTAGTAATAGTTGGTGGGCATTGAGCTTTTAATTCATTCCCAAATCCAAAAAAAATTACACTGAAGAGAATAGGGAGTAGATATTTTTTCATAACCATAATTTTAGCTATTTGTCAGTTGTTTTTTTTGATTTCCTATTTGATAATTAAAGCCGCCACTGTCCTCAGTGAATCTTAAATTGGGTTGGATTTCGCCGGCGAAAAGGTTTGTGGTGATTACATTGTATTTGAAGCAGGATATATGATATGCTAAAGCAGAAATAGCTGGCAGATATTGCACCAGCAAAACTCCCGGATATTTAATCGAATGAGTATGTGATACTTGGAAGTAATTGTATTGATTTACCTTAAAAGGGACAAGTGTCTTCATTTTTCAATGCTTTTGAATCAGGAGAATGTTTGTTTTTCTTGTAAAAATGAGAAGGAATGGCTTTCATTTAAAAGGGCAACACTATCAATAAATATTGATTTACAATTCAGATGGGTTGTCAAGAGCGGCTTCTGGCGGTATGAAGTAGAATATGCACAATATTTCATTTGTCTAAGCTTTTCTTTTTAGAATTGTTTATACGTCATAATTTGGGATTGGTTTCATAAAAACAACTTTGTAAATTTAGAATTTTTAACATTACAAGCTGCTAAAATATGGCCAATATTCACTATAAGCTCAATTTATAATCAATCTAAGCTAATAATTAGGAAGTGATAAGTGCTTTATACGAGATGAATTAAATTGCTCCAGGATGTTGTTTCCAATTCGTAAATTTTGTATTCAATGGAGTTTGGAAGGATATAAATTACGGCATTTACTGTTTATATTCAGTAACTTAAAGCCATCAAATAAAAATTTGGAGAAATTTGGCTGGTTGTAATACAACTTCACCTGCAACTCAATACGAATAACAGAATTTGTGTGTTTTAACTGTTTCCGGCAGGTTTTTAAACTCGCAGGGAGGTCTTATTCAATTCAGGATAAGTTGCACAACTTCTGATCAACTTTTGCACAACTTATGATAAAATCTGCGCAAATTTTAATCAATTTATAAGCAGCTTTTAACGTAAGGCTTGAATCATGGATTTCAGTTATTTATCAATCATATCCGCGTAAACTGTTCGATCAGTTTTCTGTGTTGCGGAAAAAGTGCGGCAAGTTGTTTGTAATCACCCAGCTCAAAATCAGCAAAGTCAAAGCCGGGAGCCACAGTGCAACCACAAAGGGTATAATCGCCAGTGCTTCGGGCAGCAAACCAGTCGCCGGCACTTATCGTAAACATAGGTAAAGCTTCGGGCTGGCTGAGGCCAATGATTTGTTTGTTCAGCTTGCCTTCTGCGGTTATGATAATTATTTCCAGTGGGTTACCATCGTAAAAATGCCAGGTTTCATCGGCAAGAATGCGATGGAAGGCAGAAAAATCGTTTCTTTCGAGTAAATAATAGATTGCAGTACTAAAATTTCTGTTGCCTTTGAATCGGGGTGGCAATGCCAAAGCAGGAATCTCCCCGGCAGCGCGGTAAACTTCCTTAAAAAAGCCCCCTTCGGGATGAGCAAGCAGCTTGAGTCGGTTTATCCAATAGGAAGCAGATAATTGTTTCATGGCAGTTGACGTCGGTTTTGATCGCTTTTGACTTCGTTGATCATATATACTAGTCTGAAGGTAAGCATGTTATTATATTGTTTGCGGCTCCAGGTGCTACCGGAACCTGTATTAGTGGAGTATTCCCGGGTTCGGATTTTTGCCATAGAATATGCATATCGAAAATTAAATTTTATTTGTTTATATAGGCGCATCCTCAGATCAACCAATACATTGAAATCGTTTGGGTTATAAACACCATTCTGGGCTTCAGTATTGGTTTGGCGATCGTGCTCGTATTCGCGGGCGGTGATTAGTCGTCCCCACGAAAATCCTGTGCCTACGGTGATCAGTTCTTTGTCAGTAAAATGTACCAAAACAGGAACTTCCAGATAATTGAGATACAGGCTGTAAGCCCCATTGGTCGAATCTGCCAGCATGGGATACTGGGCTTTTTGCCTGGCTCCCTTTTCGTTGTAGATGGTCTCTATCGAAAGATCCCATTTATCACCAAAAGGAATCATGGCTCCCAACCCAAGTTGCAGGCCCGGCTTTTTGTAGCCATACACTTCATCACCGTCAACCTGTGTCATGTTAAGTCCGGCAATCAGCTGTCCTTTGATGATCTGGCTATGCCCTTTAAGGCTAAAAAGCAGGAGGAACATCACAAGCGAAATACTCCCTCGAAATATTTTCTTAAGCATAATTTTGTAACGTTTTAATCCTCATTTAAGTATTCGATGATACAGCTTTCATGCTCAGATTGATTCTCTTTCGTGCTGCATCCACAGCTAAGATACGTACTTTAACTCTCTGATTGAGATGAACCACCTCGTTAGGATCCTTAACAAAACGATTGGCCAGCTCACTGATATGAACCAGACCATCCTGATGCACCCCAATATCCACAAAGGCTCCAAAGGCTGTGATATTGGTTACAATACCGGTTAATTCCATGTCTTCGTGCAAATCCTGAATACTCCGGATGTTTTTATCGAAAGCCATCACTTCAAAGTTTGCCCTTGGATCGCGCCCTGGTTTTTCTAGTTCCGAGAAGATATCCTGAATGGTTTCGATGCCAGCCGTTTGACTGGTAAAAGTCTTGATGTCAAGCTTCTCAAGTGCTTTTTTGTTTCCCATCAACTCATTGATCGGAAGTTTTGCTTTGCGGGCAATTTCCTGGGCAATGGGATAGCTCTCAGGGTGCACCGCACTGGCATCCAAAGGATTTTCGGCACCTCTGATACGCAAAAATCCTGCACATTGTTCAAAGGCTTTTTGTCCCAACCGTGGCACCTGCCTGAGTTCTTCCCTACTCTTGAAAGGTCCGTTGGTATTGCGGTATTGTATGATTGCTTTTGCCAGTTGGGGGCCCAGCCCGCTTACGTATGTCAGCAGTTGTTCGCTGGCGGTATTCAATTCAACGCCAACCGCATTCACACAGGATTCTACCGTTTGTTGCAGGCTCGTCTGCAAGGCTTTCTGATCCACATCGTGCTGGTATTGCCCTACACCAATGGATTTTGGGTCAATCTTAACCAACTCAGCCAGCGGATCCATCAGCCGTCGTCCAATACTCACAGCACCCCTAACCGTAATGTCGTAATCAGGAAATTCTTCACGTGCCACGGCAGAAGCAGAATACACAGAAGCACCACTTTCGTTCACCATCACAGCGATCAGGTCCCTGTCGAAACGGATGTTTCGGATAAAATCTTCTGTTTCGCGACCAGCTGTGCCATTGCCGATGGCTATCACCTCTATTCTGTGTGCATTCACCAGATTTTTAATTTTCTGCATGGCTTGTTTGGTCTCTGACTGCGGCGGGTGAGGGTAAATGGTATCATTATGTTCCAGCTTACCTTGCGCATCCAGGACAACAATTTTGCAGCCAGTGCGAAAGCCGGGATCGATTGCCAGCACCCTCCTGGAACCCAGTGGAGGAGTCAAAAGCAATTGTCTGAGATTTTCAACAAACACCTCAATGGCTTTGGCGTCGGCTTTGGCTTTGTAATGGTTTCGTATTTCTGTTTCGATGGAAGGAACGATCAAACGCCTGAGGCTGTCTTTTACGGCTGATTCAACATATTTACGGGTTGTTGAGGCCTGTTTTACAAACATCCTTTCCAACTTCGAACGGCAGTTGTCCTGATCAATGACGAGTTTAAGCTTTAGAATTCCCTGTTGCTCACCCCTGAAAATGGCAAGCACGCGATGCGAAGGTGCCTGATCAAGCAGCTCCGACCAATCGAAATATTGCTGAAAAACAGTTGCATCCTGATGAGTGTCGTCTGATACAGTCGATTTGATCAAGGCCGAGTGTTGATAGGTTTCACGAACCGACTTTCTGACCCGGGCATTTTCTGCAATCCATTCTGCCATGATGTCCATGGCTCCAGCCAAGGCATCTTCTGTATTGTTAACTTCTTTTGCCTTGCTCACAAACTTTTCTGCCATGCTTTCGGGATTTTTTATTTCCTGTTTCATCAGGATGGCTGCAAGCGGTTCGAGGCCTTTTTTGCGGGCAATCGTTGCTCGTGTATGTCGTTTGGGTTTGTATGGCAGATAGAGGTCTTCGAGGCTTTGCAGATCATTAACAGCGGCAATACGTTGAGCCAGCTCATCGGTGAGCTTCTCCTGAGAAGCAATGGATTCGAGTATGCTTTTGCGGCGTTTTTCGAGTGCCTCTGATTTTTCGAGTTGCTGTTGGATGGCCAGGATTATTGTCTCATCCAGTGAGCCCGTCATTTCTTTGCGGTATCTGGCGATGAAAGGAATGGTAGCACCTTCGCTTAAAAGCTGAACCACATTGCGCACTGCATGATGGGCAAGATTCAGGTTTTGTGCTATCAGCGGAGTGAATTGGGCAATTTCGGCCATGTGAATGTATTTAATGGCGAAATTACTAAAATGCTTTGTAATGATGTAATACGGCTTTAGCGAATTAAGTTTACAATGCCACGTTCTACAATTTTTTGAGCTGCCTGATACTGGCTTTCAAAACTTTCATATGTCAATTGCCAGATATACGAGGCCTGTGGTGCATCTTCGCCTTTTACTTTGCCATCCCACCCCTGAAAAGGATCGGTACTTTCATATACTAACTGGCCCCAACGGTTGTAGATCAACAACTGAAATTTATTCAAGGCGGTTACCGGTCCTAATGCTTGAAAAGTCGTATTTTCACTGATAGCACTTCCCGGCCTGAAGGCATTTGGCATGTATATGTTGGCAAATTTTATTTCAACTTCATCCCGATTTTCGCAACAATTGGTATCTGTTACCGTAACGGCATAAATTCCCTCCTGATCCACATCCAGGTATTGGTCCTCGCCTAAAAGATTGCCATCTTCATCTTCCCAATAATATTGATCAAACTCCCCGGCATCCAGTGTGATGGAAGAATTTGGAAGGATATAAATGATGTCTTCGCCAGCACCGATATCTATGGTGGGCAAGGGATAAATGGTGATGTCGCGGGTTTGTGTAAAGGTTTCACCTTCAAATTCTTCAGTAACTGTAACTGTATAAGTGTCAGCTTCTTGATAAGTATATTGACCTCTAACCTGATTATCTGTTGCGCCATCAATACCAAAATCCCAACTTACCTGACCGTTATTGGCTTCATTCTGAAGCCTGAAAGTGGTGATATGCGTGGCACAATGGTTTTGCCACCAAAAAGAAGGAATATCAAAATAGCTGCTTACGAAATTGGGGAGGCCTTCTTTGCTTCCCGATTGGTTTAATGCCAAACCTTCTGTTTGATTTCCTTCGAGATAATTGAAATTGCAAGCGTTGCCAGCTCGATTTGGATTGTAAATAACGCCTAAATAATCGTAAGGTGCGAGTGCCTGACCAAAACTTCCAACATAAATTCTGCCATCAACAGCAAGCTGCAAAGCACCTAGTTGACGGTTGTCACTCTGAGCAAAGGATTCAATTTGAGTTGGATTATTCAAATCAGCTTGATTCAAATCTATCTGATACAAATAATTAAGGCTGCCATCAAGCGGGTTTGTTGTGAAATACAGAAAATTATTATCTGGCGAAAACTCGACGCCTAATGGAAAATTGTATTGTCCGACAGTACTACTGAGTGGATTTGTGACCTCACCTGTTTCAGTATTGAAATCAGCCACCTCAATAAAACCAGCCGCCGGAACAGCTAGAGCAATTTTTGAGCCATCCGGGCTAATTTTAATGTAGCCACCATTGTTATTGAAATCGCCTTCATGAGGAACACCAAGAGTGCTTTCAACAGGTACTTCGGAGATGCTATCTGCCATCACTCTGAAAGCGAAGTAACTTCCTCCTTTTTCAGTGCCAAAACCATGAGATACAAGCCAATAATCTTCCCCATTGGCATGTTTTATTGCTGTAAGTTTCTGGGCATTCTGCTCCATCAAGAGGATGTTTTTTTCGGTGACTGTCCAGCTGTAATTTATCCTTTCAATAACATGATACCTTATACCATTAGTATAAACAGGAGGAATATACAAATCAGCTGTAAAAAGAAAGTATTTGTCAGGATTTCCGGATGAAGGGATGAAAATGACAGATTGATTGGCAAGCAAATTACCTTGAAGACCAGTTCCGTTGGTAAGCTCAAAATATCCGCTTCCCCATATGCGCATACCATCCGAAAAAAACAAGAGATTACCTTCAGCATCACTGATCGAACTCACTCCTTTTGGGATATCAATTCCTCCCGGCATTGCAGTCGAAACCGGAAAAAGCGTTTCTTCAGAGAAAGTGAGTTGCGCCTTGTCTCCAAAATTCCAGTTGAGTACTTCGCCCGGAATGCTGTAATCGCAGGGTGTTTTATCCTGAGCATGCAGGTTTGCAGAAAAAAACAATAATAATCCTGCTAAAACTCCTGCAGTAGCATATAAATGACGTTTAAACATGAATTAAATCCCGTTTTAATAAATAATCAAAGTTTTGGCTGCAAAGGCATCTTTTGAAATCAAAACGATTTGGTAACTTCCTGCCCTGAATTTGTTCAGCATAATTTTTTCATCTACTCCATTAACGTAATTAGCAGCTATAGCCTTTTGATACAGGATCTTGCCGTCCTCAGTGATGATAAAGAGCTGCGCTTCCGTTTTGATTTCCGAAGCCGATACCTGAACTATTTCTCCTGCAGGGTTTGGGCTGATTTTGAGCGATGCCGACAGGTTGTTGCGTTCGTCGAGTCCAATATTACATGCATTAAAATCGAAGAAAATAGTGAGTGTATCATCATTCTTACAGCCGGTTACAGGATTGGTTACTTCAACTGCCCAGGTCTGAAAATCGATCCAGTTGCCGTTGGTGGTCACTTTAACCTTGCGGGTTACACTTCCGTTCGACCACAGGTAGTTGAGGTTTGGCCCGGCATCAAGCCATACAGAATCACGAACACAAACGTTAATCGAATCAGTTCCATAAAGTGGAATTTCAGCTGGTCTGATATCTACTTCTGGCAGGCTGTTTACGTTTACTGTTGTTGAGGAAGTTACAACTTTAAATCCATCATCGGCTGCCACGGTGTAAGTGGTTGTAATTTCAGGGCTTACAGTCGGATTTTGCTCAGAAGATGTCCAGCTGCTGTTGTTGGCTGTCCAGGTATAAGCGTAATCTCCACTTCCACCAAGTGCTGTGGCACTCAGTTGCGTTTCTTCGAGCAGGCAAATCACCTCATGTTCAGTTTGTGCAAAAACTGCCAGGTAATCACCTCCGGTAAAGACGGTTACCGCATCTGAAGGACTTACACAGCCGTTTTCGTCATTGATCATCAGCTGATAAGTTGTAGGGACATTTAAAAGCTTTGTTGTCGGATTGGAAATAAACGGGTCTGTCGCAGGATTGGCCAGCGAATCGGCAGGCGACCAAAGGTAATTGTATGCACCTGAGCCGCCACTGGCTGAACCGTTTAATGATACGGCCGTACCAACATTAGTAGTTTGATCCTGTCCGGCATTGGCCACAGGTACAGGTTTCACAGTAACTTCAACAGCACTGTTAACGGTTAACTGCCCATCGAAAACAGCAACAGTATAAGTTGTTGTTGTAGTCGGATTTACAACAGGATTACGGATGTCGGAGCTAAATCCTGTCGGATTGGAAGTCCAGCTGTAGGTATAATCTCCGGCACCTCCGCTGGGCATGGCATCCAATTGAGTGGATCCGCCCAGGCAAATCACATCGGGAGCTGCTATGGCCTGCACAAATAATGCTCCACCGGTTACATTCACGATCATTTCATCAGAAGTAACACAACCAGAGCTGTTATCTGTGATTGTTAAAGTGAAAATTGTGGTCTGACCCAGGTTTACAGTACTTGTTGAAAGTGCTGTCGGGTCATTTACCAGATTTTGTGGCTCCCACAAATAACTTAAGTCACCGGTTCCGCCACTGGCTTCTCCTTCCAGATTGGCCGACCAGCCATTGGGAATTTCCTGATCTTCGCCAGCATCCACGTAGGGATATTCTGGAATTTCAACAGTTTGGGTGATTGAGCGCGAGCAATATTCTTCACCGGTATAGGTTGTGAGCATAACTTCATAAGTTCCCGGATTGGCAAAGGTGTGTTGCGGATTTTGCAGCATGGACGTATTGCCATCATCAAAGTTCCATTGCCATGAAGTGATAGGATAATTGGGTGGATTTACAGTACTTTGATCGGTAAAGATACTCGGACTGCCGTAGCATACTTCAGTGAAATCGAAAGCTGGATCAGAAAGGGCTGCGATCACAACGTCCAGACTGATGGGTTCGCTCGTGATGCCATCAACAGTAATTTCGAGGCTGTAAGTACCAGTGTATTCAAATCCGGGATTCTCGATCACCGGACTTTGCTGATTGGAAGCAAAATCATTGGGGCCTGTCCAGCTGTAAGTGGCATCAGGATATGATTCGGCAGTGAGGAAAAGATCGTCTCCATAACAAACCGGACTATTACTACCGATAGGAGGAGGCAGGATGGTGCAGTCGGTGGTACCGCTTCCACCTGTTTTGGAAAAAGTAATCTCACACGGGTTATTTGAGTAGTTGGTTATCAGCAGGATATAGTATTCGCCAGTTTGCCCGTTTGGAATATAGGCTGTTTCTGTCTCGTTTGGAGAGTAACTGCACGATACAATTTTGTTTTGATTTAACGCACCAGAGCAAGGAAACACCGGATCAGTAAATGGCCCCCAAACGATATAATCAATGTCGCGCAATGGCGAGCTTTCCATGTAGATGTTAATATTTCCCGGATCTTGAATTTTCAAGTGATACCATGCAGGATTTGGAGTGGAGTTTAAACAGCCATAATTTGGACCACTTTGTCCATGACCAGAGTTAACACCAGCCGGAAACGTATAAATATTAGTGGTACAAAATGGAAAAGATTTATGACAGGAATCGTTCACAGCATCTCGTCCCATTACGCGATCCAACAGATCGGTGCCATGTTTTTCCTGCAGATTGAGCATGATTGCTGTGGCTTCCGTTTTATCCCTTTGTTCGTTTTGTTGAATAATTTGATCAAAAGCTTTAGTTAAATCGGTTTTCAGCTTAAGTAGTTTATCAGCATTGGCCTTTAGCTGTATTTCTCCGGCTTCCAGAGGAGCATCTTTTAAGAGGGGTTGACTGCGTACGAAATCATAAAATTCCATTCTGGCTGCCAACCCGTCAATTTCGATGAAATCAATGGTAAGCAATTCAGATTCAATTGAGATAACTTCCTGGGCTTTAGCAATGTTAAAAAAAGAGCCTATAACCAAAACGGCTACGACAAAGTTTTTTATAGTCTGTGCTTTTATTGATAAAGATGTAAGATTCATAAATGCAAATTTTGATTAACACTCATAAGCAATCCATGTAATACCAAGCAATTAGGTAATTTTAACAGAAAATGCATGATGAGTGAGCGATTCCTTTTTCGGGGCGAAAATTACTAATAATGTCTGAAATAACTTAACATTTTCTTAAAAATGATTAGAAAATCTAAGTTGATCAGCAACAATCTCCGGCATCAGATTAGAATCTGATGAGTTTTCTAATGATTTTTTCTTTTCCGTCTGATATCAGTAAATAGTAAACTCCTGCGGGAAATGCACTCAAATTAAGCTGATGGTGGGTGTTAGAATCAAAATGGATTTCCAACTCGCGCCCGATTAAAATTTGTCCGGTCGGATTCATTACCCAAAGACTTACCCTGGATTCCAAATGCTTGAAAACGATGTTAAACTCACCATCAGCCGGATTAGGGTAAACCAGCAAATTAGCCTCCTGATTCCATTCTTCAAGGCCAATATTACAAGTGTTAAAATCGAAAAATACTGTAAGTTCATCTGTATTTTGGCAGCCTGTTTCGGGGTTTGTGACGCGAACCCACCATTCCTGCACATCAATCCAGTTCCCGTTTGTAACAGCTTTTTGTTTCTGTGTGGTTGCTCCATTTATCCAGTAATAGTTGAGGTTGGGGCCGGCATCCAGCCAAACAGAATCTCTCACGCAAACAAAGATGGTATTGTCTGTTTCTGTGTATCCGGCAGGGACTATATCTACTTCCGGAAGTTGAAGAACTGTTATGGTAATTGAAGCAGCAGCAATTGTAAAACCATCACTCACTTCAACTTCATAAATACTTGTGGAAGCAGGGCTAACAACAGGATTCGCTTCGCTGGATTGCCAGCTATCGTTATTTACCGTCCATGAATAAGTATAGTCAGGTGAACCGCCTCCAAAAGCTGTTGTTATGAGTTGTGTGCTTTCGCCCAGGCAGATTGAACTCTGAGATGTTTCAACAAAAACGCCAAGCTGATCGCCTCCGACAATAACTGTAGTGCTGGATTCGTCAACGCAACCATTAAGGTCGGTGACAATGAGGCTAAAAATAGTTGTGTTAAAAAGAATTTTTGTTTGCGGTTGCGGCATATATTGTCCGGTTGCAGGATTTGCAAGCGAATCAGCTGGTGACCATTGATATGAAAAGTTTCCTGTTCCACCTGAAGCACTTCCCAAAAGTGTTGTGAAAGTTCCCACATTAATAACCTGATTATTTCCGGCCGAGGCAATAGGAGAGGGATTAACCGTAATGGTTTGCTGATCAGAAACACTGTTCATGCCATCATTCACGGTTACGGTATAAGTAGTGGAGATCATAGGCTCAACAACCGGATTGGGCAGGGTAGAACTGAAGTTTCCATTGGATGAAGTCCAGTTATAAGTATAATTACCTGAGCCGCCATATGGATTTGCTGTTAGTTGTACCTGAGTACCCGAGCAAATTACAGTAGCATTTGCTGCAATATCGACGCCTAACGGGCCCCCAGTAATGCTCACCTGAACCATATCGCTGGTGCTACAACCCGAATTTTGATTGACAACTTCCAGTGTAAATGTCCTGCTTTGTTCCAGCGAAAGTGTTGTTGGTGTTAGCAATTCCGGGTTTTGCAGCCAGTTGGCCGGCGACCAGCTGAAATTGTAATCCGGATCGCCTGTAACGCTGCCATCTAAAACTGTTGTCCAGCCAAAGTCGATTGTCTTATCCGGCCCGGCATTTGCTACTGAAAGTGCGCCAACGCTAACAGTTACGCTTTGTTCGAGCTGTGTCGTGCCATCATCCACAAGAACATTGTAGATGGTAGTAAACTCCGGACTAACAACAGGATTAGCTTCATCACTGCTGAATCCGGCAGGGTTGGAAGTCCATTGGTAAGTATAAGTGCCACTCCCTCCGGTGGCATTGGCCGAAAGTTGAGATTGTTCTCCGGGACAGATTTCTTCAGGATTTGCCGATGGATTAATTGTCATTACAGTTCCCGAGATTATCACGATCATTTGATCGCTGTTTTCACAGCCCGAATTATTGTCGGTGATAAGTAAAGTAAACTGAGTGGTTTCATCTAAAGGAATGGTAGTGGGCTGCAATACAGCAGGATCATCCAGCAAAGCTGCCGGAATCCAGCTTACTTCAAAACTTCCGGATCCGCCGCTGGTGCTGCCTTGCAAGGTAGCAGTAGTGCCGGCTGGTATGGTAATGTCGGTTCCGGCATTGGCAGTGGTAAGCTCTCCTACATTAATGGTTAATTGGTCTGCAACAGTGTTTTGGCCATCACTAAGCTCAATTTGATAAGTGGTTGTTTCAATTGGTGATACACTGATTTGTGGAGTTGTAGCTTGCCAGGATGAAGGAGGAAGGGTTGTCCAAAGGTAAGTGTAACTTCCTGAACCTCCCGAAGCCGTTGCGTTAAGTTGGCTGGTTTCACCCTGACATATAGTTTCGGGGTTCGCACTGGCAGTAACGGACAGGATTCCACCTGTAGTAAAAATCGTTACCTGATCCTCCGTCAAACAACCACTTTGATTGTCAGTGATACTTAGCGTGAAAACAGTGGTATTTTCCAAGGGCAGGGTGGTGGGAGTGAGGATGTTATTGGATTCCAGTAAGCTTTGAGGTTGCCAGTTAACAACATAGTTTCCCGAACCGCCTTCAACAGAACCTTCGAGCTGGGTGGACCAACCTGTGGTGATGGATTGGTCAGTACCGGCATGAGCAATACTTACAGGGCCAACTTCTACCGTTACTTCTCCTTCCAGGGTGTTTTGTCCATCAAATACAGCAACGAAATAAGTAGTTGTTTGGCTTGGAGATACACTTGGTGAAGCAATATTGCTGCTAAAACCAGCCGGATTACTTGTCCAGTTATAAGTGTAAGTTCCTGACCCTCCTGCGGGTAATGCATGTATTTGAGTGCTCTCCTCAGGACAAAGGTTGTAATCGTCGGCATTTACACTAAGTTCAAAAAGATCACCCTCAACTGTTATCACTACCTGATCCTCGCTCACACATCCACCGGAATTGTCCGTAACACTCAAAGTAAAAGTAGTTGTCGAAGCTAAAGGCAAAGTATAAGTAATGAGTTCATTAGGATTTTCTACCAATCCTGAAGGCTGCCAGAGGACTGTATAATTACCAGATCCTGCTGTTGCTGAGCCTTCCAATTGTGCTGTCCAGCCATTAAAAATTGTCTGATCTTCACCTGCATCAACATCTGCATTCATTTTCACAAGCACCTGTTTGGTAATGTCCTGCGCACACTGGTTTTCGTCTGTGTATGCTGTTAAGGTTACCTGATATGTGCCTGCATTTGCATAGAGGTGCGTTGGGTTTTGCAGATTCGATTCATTGCCATCTCCGAAGGCCCAATGCCATGAAGTGATTTGTCCGGAGGCAGGATTAACTGTTGAGAGGTCTGTAAAAACAGTTTCTTCACCCCGGCAGGCTTCTGTGAAACTGAAATCCGGAATTGGCATGGGATATACCTCAACTTCCAGCTCAATTGGATCGCTTTGGCTGGCTCCAATGGTGATTACGAGAGAATAAGTGCCGGCAGCAGCCATCGTAACATTGTTGATAACCGGATTTTGCTGGTTTGAGGTGAAACCATTAGGTCCTGTCCAGCTGTAGCTGGCCCCGGAAACATTATCAGCATACAATTGCAAGGTTTCTCCCACACAAACTGGGCTATTGCTTCCTATGGGAGGTGGAACGATGGAGCAATCAGTTTCGCCATTACCAGCAGTTTTTTGAAAAGTAATATCACATGCCTCGTTTGACCAATTCGTGATTAATAAAATGTAATATTCACCTTGTAAAGTATTAGTAAGGTCGCAGACTTCAATATCAGAAGTAGAGAAACTACAATCTACTATCTTATTTTCTGTCAATCCATTCGGACAAGCACTGTAAGGATCAGTGAATGGTCCCCAGCAGATAAAATCTATATCCTCTTCTGGTGAACTCGACATTGTAATTTCAATGTCTCCCTGGACTAAAATTTTCATATGATACCAAACCGGATTAGGTTGTGTGTATAAACATCCATAATCCGGTCCAGGCTCAGCACTCCCATTATCAACTCCTGCCGGAAAACTGTATATTTCTCCCGTACAAAAAGGATCCGATTCGGCACAAAAATCACCACGAAGGTTTTTTTGATCAGCTAGAACAATATCTGTCCAATCATTGCCAATTGCTTGCTTCCACCGCTGCTCTGCCTCTGCCAGGCTTTGTTTGTCCATTGCCTTAACAATTTCTAAAACCTGCCTTTGCTTGTGTTTAATTAAAGATTGTAGCTCTTTGTTTCCCATTTTTGTTTTGGCCCTGAGCTGAAGTATGCCATTTTGTTCCGGATGAGGCATCACTTTAAGGTCAGAATCTTCCAGAAATGCCTTTACCAAGCCGAACCTGTATCCAAATGAGGCATATTCGTGCAGATCAATTTCAACTGAGGCTGACTTTTCCTGTGCCGTGAGCTGTTGTCTGCAAGGAATTAAAGTCAACATAATAATGAACCATAAAACGTTGAAATTCAATTTCATACTTAGTTGTGTTATGAGCAAAGTATTGAACCCGGGGAGACCTTGCTTTAATTTTCTGGATAAAATTAAACATTTCTTAACATTACGGAGATGATGAAATAAAAAAATCCAGGGTAGTAGCTAATTCTCATTCTGCCTTAAACTGTATCTTTGTTGGCTAAACAAAGCAATTTTTGTGTGTTATGAGGCATTGGAGCGTATTTGGATTTTCATGGTTAGTTTTTGTGGTATTGCTTGTTTTCCCGCAAATTGCACTGATAGCCCAGCATCAGATCACTGGCACTATCGCTGGTTATGCAAATCGAAAACTTTTTCTGGAAACCTACCAGGGCGAAAATCTTTTTCCGGTTGATACAGCAAAAACCAATGAGGAGGGGGCATTCAGTTTCGATGAAACGCTCGAAAGTGGTTTGTATCGTCTCTCGCTCGCAGCAGGGCAGTCGGTTCAACTGGTGATTGATGGAAGCCCGGTCCAATTTGTGTGGAATAACTATCAGCAAAACAGACAAATACAATTCATTAACTCGCCAGAAAATCAAATCTGGAATGATTACCAGGTGCTGCGAGACGAAACTTTTTTTCTGCAGGATTTACTCAAGCCCGTGATCAGGGATTATGACCCTGAGAAAAAGTTTTACCGACTTGCCGTAAAGGAGTTTGACAGCCTGCAACGTCGCATGGAAAGTAAAGTGGATGGCTGGGTTAGTCAGCATCCGCAAAGCCTTGCAATACGTTTTATCCGCACTGACATGCGTCCTGCCATTGACCTTACGACCAGTTTTGAATCGCAGCGCGAAAACCTCAAACAACATTTTTTTGATCAAACCGATTTTAGCGACACCTTATTGATCAGAAGCAATATCCTCACCCGAAAGATGATCGATTTCCTTTCGCTTTTTCAGGCCGAAGAGGAATCCATGCAAGCCATTCAGTTCGAGTTTATCAAAGGCTTGAATATGCTTTTTGAAAAGGCTGCCATTGAGCCTAAAATGTATGTTTTTGTGCTCGACTATCTGATCGAAGGTTTTGCACAGCTTGGTTTGCCTGCTGTTACGGATTATATCAGCAGCCTGCCACATTTCGAACAGCTGTGCATGGAAACCGAAACCTTTATGGAAATAGAACAAATCGTAGGGCCGTATCGTTCTACGCTGCTGGGCGAACCGGCTCCTGATTTACTGCCGGAAGATATTGATGGAAATCCTTTTGGCTGGGATCAGCTAACGAAACCTCAAACCCTGATCGTGTTTTGGTCAATAAGCTGCCCGCATTGTATTGAGCTGATGCCCAAGCTAAAAGATTTTGCTGACCAGCATCCGGATTTTGAAATTGTTTCGGTGGTTCTGAGCCCGGATAATAAAGTATTGCGCGAATTTATTGATCAGGAAAAGCTGGACTGGATTCACCTGAGTGACGGGCTGGGATGGGATAGCCCGATGGTGAAGGAGTACAATATTTTTGGAACGCCAAGTTTGTTTGTTTTGGATGCAGAAAAGAAAATTGCAGCAAAACCCTCAGGCATAGCCGAACTGAAAGAAATCGTTTCAATGAGAAAAAACTAAGTGTATGTGTTTGATTTGGAATGAAATAATAAGTCTGAAATGCGCCAGAATTTCCTGCATAATGTTGTTTTTTGGTCTGTTTGCACCTGCCACATACCTGCAAGCTCAAAGCTCTGCTAATGTGGATCGCTGGGTCGATTCGGTGTACACCAGCCTCACGCTGGAGCAGCGAATCGGACAACTGATCATGGCAAGAGCCAATCAATCAGGGCAGGCTTATTATCCTGAAATTGAGACTTATATCCGACAATATAACCTGGGTGGTGTTACCTTTTTTAAAGGGGAGCCCGAAGCACAACTCATCCAAACCAATCGCTGGCAGCAGTTGGCGCAAACGCCTATGCTGATATCCATCGATGGCGAATGGGGACTGGGAATGCGTTTGAACAACACCATTTCGTATCCCTTACAGATGACCTTGGGTGCTGTTCAGGATGAGCAGCTTATTCGTGAGATGGGCAAACAGATTGCAGAACAGTGCAGACGCATGGGCATTCACATGAATTTTGCTCCGGTGGTGGATGTAAACAATAACCCCAAAAACCCCGTAATTGGGATGCGTTCTTTTGGCGAAGATGCCGAAACGGTCAGCCGCAAAGCTCTGGCATATGGAATAGCCATGCAAAATGCAGGAATCCTAACTACGGCCAAGCATTTTCCGGGACACGGCAACACCCAAACGGATTCGCATTATACCTTGCCCGTTGTTGAAGAATCAATGCGTGAGCTGAAGCAGCTTCCGTTGGTTCCTTTTCAACAACTGATTGATGCCGGCCTCAACGGTATCATGGTGGCTCATCTCTACCTTCCTGAGCTTGCCGAAGCCGAGAACCTTTCTTCCTCTCTTTCCTATCATATTGTAACTGATTTGTTAAAAAAGGAGATGGGTTTTGATGGCCTTGTGGTTACGGATGCCCTCGATATGAAAGGTGCTACCCAATATGCTGGCAGTGAAAATCCATCTTTGCAGGCTTTGAAGGCCGGAAATGATATTTTGCTTTTGCCCGAGCATGTTCCGGCTGCCATTGCAGCAATCCGTGAAGCAGCGCAAAACGATTCGCTGGTGATGAAAAGGGTGGAGGAGAGTTGTCGCAAAGTGCTGTCGTATAAATATTTGGCCGGACTTAATTTGTATCGGCCGGATTTTGTTGAAGGACTTTATGAAGACCTGCACAAAGAGGAATATCGCCGGTTGGTACAAAAGCTGTTTGACGAAGCCATAACCCTGCTCAAAAATCAGAATGACATCTTACCGCTAACGCCAGAGAAAATGCAGAATAATAAGTATGCCACACTGGTTTTGGGCGAATCCGAGCAAACGCTTTTTCAGCGGGCACTATCAAGCAACGGACTTCCTGCTGATCATTTTCAGTTGCCAAACAATGCAGATCAAAAAGTACGCGATCGGCTACTTGAAAAATTGGAAGCTTATGACCTTGTTATGGTTGCCGTTCAAAATACAAATATCCTGGCTTCCAGGAAATTTGGCATTGCTGATGAATCCATACAATTCTTTGAGAAGCTAATCAAAAACACAGCGGTTAGCTTTAGTCTTTTTGCAAGCCCTTATGCTCTTGATTTCTTTGATTTTAATGACAATGTAAAAGCTATCCTGGTGGCTTATCAGGACAAGCCGGAAGCCATGATCTCGACGGCTGGTATTATCATGGGAAAGATTGCTGCTCACGGAAAATTACCAGTTACGGCCAGTAGAAAATTTAAGCTGGGCGAAGGTGTTGAAATGAATGTTTTCAGGGCGTCATTTGAGAAACCAGCCGAAATGATTGAGAATTATTATACGCTAAAGGTTGATTCCATTGCTCGGGAAGGCATCGAAAAGAAAGCTTATCCGGGTTGTCAGATCATGGCCTTGCATAAGGGCCAGGTGTTTTATAATAAGAGCTTTGGGTCACTTTCAAGCGATGGAATTCAACAGGTTGAAGCACATCACCTTTACGATCTGGCTTCCCTTACCAAGGTTTTCGCTTCTACGCTGGCGGTGATGAAGCTGGTAGAGGACAGCCTTTTAAATCTCGACGATACGCTGGGGATGTATTTTCCCTATCTGCGCAAAACTGATAAGGCGGGCATAAGCCTGAAAGAGATCCTGGCACATCAATCTGGTTTGGATGGCTGGATTCCGTATTTTAAGGAAACCATCTCACCGAACGGTCCTTTACCCGAATTTTATGCCACCGTGGGAAATGAAGATTTTCCGAACAGAGTAGCCCGAAATATGTATATCGAGCGAATATACAGGTATTCAATTTTTCAGCAGATAGCTGATAGTCCACTCAAAACAAAAAAATACCGTTACAGTGATCTGGGATTTTATTTTATTCCACAACTGGTCGAAATGCTCACCAATACTCCTTTTGATCTGTATCTGGAACAAAACTTTTACGAGCCGATGGGCTTAACGCATACATTATTCAGGCCATTAAGAAAGTATCCTGCTGATAGCATTGCCCCGACAGAGAACGACCTCATATTCAGGCAGCAAACTCTCAGAGGCGATGTGCACGATCAGGGGGCAGCCATGCTGGGGGGCATTGCCGGCCATGCCGGGCTGTTTTCAAATGCAAAGGAATCAGCATTGATCATGCAAATGCTGCTCAATGGTGGCAGTTTGAATGGATTGCAACTGCTAAAACCAGAAACTATTGCCTATTTTAATACGGTACATTTTCGGGAGAATGAAAATCGGCGAGGTCTGGGCTTCGACAAGCCACCCATCGAAGCAAACCCCCGGTTCAGAACACCCGCCGAGAGTGCCTCACCCGAAAGTTTTGGGCATTCTGGCTTCACAGGTACTTTTGTGTGGGCCGATCCTGCCAATGAATTGGTTGTGGTGTTTTTGTCGAATCGCGTGCATCCGGATGCCTCTAATCCAATGCTGATGCGGTTGAATATCAGAACAAACATTCATGAGTTGTTTTATAAAGCGATTTCGCTTGAAAATCCAGAGAGTTAAGTTCCAATGCATCAGATCAGTACCAAATACTCCTCTAAAAAAGAAAGCAGAAACCTGCTGATTACAGTTTGGCTAAACTTCGTAATTGCTTTTGCCGAGCTGCTGGGTGGTTTTTTTTCGAATAGCCTGGCACTGATTTCGGATGCGCTGCATAATATGAGTGATGCCTCAGCCATGCTGATCACTTATATTGCGCTTAAGATCAGCAAGAAGGCTGCAAATAAAAAGCATACTTTTGGTTACAAACGCATTCAGATTCTGGCGGCCTTATTTAATGCGGTAACCCTGATTGGCATATGTTTGTTTTTGATCTTTGAAGCCTACGATCGCTTCCTGAATCCAGAGGACGTTAAAACAACGCCGATGTTGATTGTTGCAACAATTGGTTTGATAGCCAATCTGGTCGGGGTGTTATTGTTAAAACGATTTTCGGCTTCCAATATCAACATCAAAGCGGCCTATCTGCACCTGATCGGCGATACCTTATCGAGCGTGGCAGTGATTGCAGGGGCACTCCTGATGATGTGGAAGGGCTGGCATTGGGTTGACCCATTGATTACGGTGTTGATCAGTATTTATATCATCCGGGAAACCTACCACATACTGATTGAAACCTATCAGATCTTGATGCAATCGGTTCCTCCAGGGATAGAAGTTGATCAGGTGAAGGAGTTTTTGATTAAGATCAAAGAAGTTAAGGATGTTCACCACATCCATATTTGGAGTCTGACCGATCAGCAGATACATTTTGAAGCACATCTGGAGCTGTGCGATGACATGAGAATTTCGGAAAGTCAGCTGTTGTATCATCAGATCGAACACAAACTGGAGGAAAAATTTGGCATACATCATGTAACTTTGCAGCCCGAAATTGGGTATTGCAGCGATGTTTCGACCATTAAATCAAATGAATTAATTAATTAAATATGCAATTGAAATCTATTTTACTTTGGTTTTTAGCCTTAATATTAATGGGATCGCTGGCAATCTATCAGCGGACAACCGGTCCTACCTATCCACTAAAAGGAAGTGTGGTACTTCAGGGTAAGGAATATAAGTTCAAGTTTTTGCGAAGCCAGGATTCGGATAAGGATGCCCCGGTTGAGTTTGAAGTTCCCAAGGGCACGAAAGCCATCTTTCGCTATAAGCGTTTCAAAAGCCACGACGATTGGACAGCTGTTGAGTTGGAAGAAAAAGGCGGAGTAATCAGCACTGCTATTCCCATGCAACCACCTGCCGGAAAAGTCGAATATCAGCTGGCTGTGTCGGATGGCGAAAAATATGTCCCACTCACAGATGAGCCTGTGATCATTCGTTTTAAAGGATCTGTACCGGACTTTGTGCTCATTCCGCATATCTTTTTTATGTTTTTTGCTATGGTCTTTAGTTTGCGTACAGGATTGGAAGTATTGGTCAAAGGCCGACAAACTTATTGGATGACAACTGTTACGCTCTTACTCTTTTTGGTTGGAGGGCTAGTCATGGGCCCCATCGTTCAGAAGTATGCCTTTGATGCTTACTGGACCGGATGGCCATTTGGACACGACCTTACGGATAACAAAACGCTGGTGGCTTTTATCTTTTGGTTGATTGCCTGGCTTGTGCTGCGTAAAAATCGCGCAAACAGACTTTGGCCTGCCATCGCCACAGCGGTGATGCTGGCCGTTTACCTGATTCCGCACAGTGTTTTGGGTTCGGAGATAGATTATACCAAACTGGAAGAAAAACCACAAACAGAACTAACACCATGACTTACGCCCTCATAGCAATTACAGTGATTATTTCTATCCTGGCATTTAGCAATGCCGAACTTTTTCAGCGGTTGCGCTTCAATGCATGGCTGATCAAGGAAAAGAAACAGAACTGGCGTTTTTTCACCTATGCGCTTTTACATGCAGGATGGATGCACCTGCTGGTGAATATGTTTGTGTTTTATTCTTTCGGGCGGTTTGTAGAGCATGTTTTCCAGCTGTCGTTCGGAGCAGGGCAAGGCCTCTTGTATTATGTATTGCTATATGTGGGAGGCGTTTTGTTTTCGACACTTTACGATTTTAGTAAGCAGAAATCGAATCCTCATTATGATGCGGTAGGGGCCTCTGGTGCAGTGGCTGCGGTGGTTTTTTCGAGCATATTGCTGGCTCCGTCCAACAGCTTGTTTATCTTCCCGATTCCTTTTCCTGTTCCGGCCTGGCTTTTCGGGATTTTATACCTGATCTATTCGGCCTATATGGGCAAAAAAGGCACGGACAATATCGGCCATAATGCGCATTTTTTTGGTGCTGTTTTTGGGCTGGTATTTACTATCCTGATCAACCCTGATTTTGCCATAGGCTTTTTTGAACAGCTATTTGGGTGAAATTTTCCCGCAGTTCATGTTGATTTATAAGTAATCTATTGAGAAATTAAAATCTGCGCTTATCTGCGCTATCTGCGGGAGAAAAAAAACATTTCAATTCAGTGATGGATCTTCCGGTAATTTGAGCCATTTTTCATAGGGACTGCCCATGCGTCTGACAAAATGACGCCACATCAGGTAGGAGCGGGTGTTGAATAAACCATTAGCTGTTGCATTTGAAACAAGCCACGAATTGCGTTCCAGCTCGCTGTTCAGCTGGCCGGCATCCCATCCGGAATAGCCCAGATAAAACCTGATTTGATGCGGTTTCAGATGTCCGGTCTCCATCATCGCGCGCACCGTTTCGATGTCGCCACCCCAATACAGACCATCTATAATGGGTTCGCTCTGCGGGATCAGCTCGCCCAACTGATGAATATAAAACAAATTGTTTTGTTGCACCGGGCCACCCAGGTAAACAGGTGCATCAAATTCAGGGAAACCCTGCACCACTTCGTTCAGCGTACGCCCGATCACCTTGTTCATAATCACACCAAAGCTGCCTTCATCCTGAGCATGTTCAACCAAAAGCACCACCGATCGGCCAAAATAGAAATCGTGCATCAAGGGCTCCGAAATCAGGATTTTACCTTTTTGAGGACTGAGCTTGTTCGACTGAATATGAAGTAGCTTATCAATGTTCATGGGCAGCTTTTTTTAGTTTTGCAATTGGATGCCTGCAATTCGTTATTTTTACACACTGAATCAAAAAATATACCATAGCTTGAAAAGTGCTGATCAACAACAAAAGTTTTTTCAATTACGCGAAAAATATCCTTATTTCGTTTTCCAAAGCTACCAAATTAAGCAAACAAATGGGAGCTTAAAGCTGATTTTTAACTTTAATTTAGCTGACACCCTTCATTTTAGTCCTGAGATAGAGATCCCGTTTCGCAGTTTTTATGACTGGAATCTTCCGGAAGCGAGCCTGCAAAACCTGGCTTTTCATATTGGCATGATCGAATTGATCAGCTATTGGAAGCTTAGTTGTGCGCCCCGGGTGATCATCCGGCCACATCAACTGACAGAGGTTCAGTTGAAATTTTGGAAAGAGCTGTATTATCAGGGGTTGGGTGAATTTTTTTACCTGAACAACATAAAAGTTTCTCAAGACGATTTCATGCAAATAAAATCTGAGGGCTCAGTTTTGAAAGCTATTGAAACAACCTTTTCCGAGGGCGTTCTCCTGCCTGTAGGAGGTGGAAAAGATTCGGTGGTTAGTCTGGAGCTGCTCAAAAGCGAAAAGCAGCTGATTCCGTTGATGGTCAACCCTGGTCCGGCAAGTTTGCGATGTGCAGCTGTGGCTGGCTTTGGGGAAGAGCAGTCGGCCATTGTGAAACGCAGCCTCGATCCGCTGATACTGGCACTCAATCAGCAAGGCTTCCTGAACGGGCACACGCCTTTTTCGGCTCTGCTGGCTTTTGTGTCATTGTTGGTTTCGGCCGGGACAGGCTTTCGGAATATTGCTCTTTCAAACGAATCCAGTGCCAGCGAAGCTACGGTTCCTGATACGCAAATCAACCATCAATACAGTAAATCCATTGATTTTGAGCAGGACTTCAGGAATTATGTAAGTGCATTCATCCATCCGCAGATGAATTATTTCAGCTTGCTGCGCCCACTCAACGAATTGCAGATTGCCGAGCGATTCAGTCGGCACTTAGCTTATCATCCGGCTTTCAGAAGCTGTAACGCAGGAAGCAAAACCGACAGCTGGTGTGGCAAATGTCCTAAATGCCTGTTTACCTGGATTGTGCTTTCACCTTTTTTAAGGACTGAGGAATTGGAAGCAATTTTTGGAAAGCGAATGCAAGACGACAGTAAGCTTTTGGGGCTGTTGGAATCTCTGGCCGGACAAACAGCATTAAAACCCTTTGAATGCGTGGGGACGGTAGATGAAGTGCAGGCCGTGCTGGCTCTGCATCATACCAGGAATGAAGAATTTGCAAGATCACCTTTGTTAAAGCATTATTTTGATAAACATCCCAATCAACCCTCGGGTGAACATTATCTAAAGCTATTATTAGAAGAGCGAAATCAATTGCATTTTGTGCCTCAAAAATGGATTAATAAGCTGGAGGATCGGCCGTGATAAAAGGGATTACAGAAGCTATGAAAGGCAAAAAGCTGTTGATTGCCGGATTTGGAAAAGAAGGCCGGTCGAGTCTGCGTTTTGTACGCGAGAATCTGCCGCAAGCTGATGTGACCATTGCCGATCATAATGCCATGCTGCAGACAGAAATCACAGAAAACTTTCCTGATGTTAGTTTCCTGGGGGGACCAAAATGTCTTGACAAGCTGGATGAATTTGATCTGGTGCTGAAATCGCCAGGGATGAAGCTGCCGGATAAGATTGACAAGACAGTTCAAATCAGTTCGCAAACCGATCTTTTTTTGGCTGCCTTTCACAGGCAGACCATCGGTATAACGGGCACCAAAGGCAAGAGCACCACCTCGCATCTGATTTATCATTTGTTGCGTGAAGCGGGCAGAAAGGCTGTGCTGGTCGGGAATATGGGGACACCCTGCTTTGACAGTATTCCGGATTTGAAGCCTGACACCCTTATCGTGTTTGAACTCTCGGCTCACCAGCTGCAATATGTGCGTCATAGTCCGCATGTGGCTTTGCTACTTAATGTCTTTGAGGAACATCTGGATTATTTCGGGAATCTGACAGCTTATCGAAATGCAAAGTTGAACATCCTGCGCTATGCTGCTACAAGCGATTATGCATTGGCTGATATCCGGTTGAAAGCCTTTGTATCAGACACAGGGGCATGGGTGCATTTCGTTGATCCTGATCTGCCTTCTGATGACCAGCCACTGCCAATAAGCCTGCCTGGCAGCCATAACCAGTTTAATACTGCCATGGCCATGTATGCTGTTGAAAAGTTTGGTGTGAGCCGCGAGGAATCGCTACATTCACTGGCCGGTTTCGAAGGTTTGCCGCATCGTCTGCAGCTTGTTGGTCCATATGATGGGGTGCGTTATGTGAACGACAGCATCGCCACCGTGCCTGAAGCCACGATTGCTGCCCTGCAAGCCTGGCCACAAACCAATTACCTGATCCTGGGAGGTTTCGACCGTGGAATCAACTACAAGCAGCTGATCGAATATCTTATTGATAGTCCTCCTGAGATGATCTTTTTTACCGGAGTAGCCGGCAAACGTATTGTTGAAGGCTTGCAAGAACGCAACTACAGTGCAACTATGCATCCTTTTGAAGAGCTGGAAGAGGTGTTTGATTACCTGAAATTGCACGCAGAAGCCGGGCAGGTCTGCCTGCTTTCGCCGGCAGCGGCCAGCTATGACAAGTACCAGAATTTTGAGCAGCGTGGGGAAAAGTTTCTGGAACTGGCAAAGGGCATCATGGCTCGATGACCTTAGGTCAAATGTCTGAAGGTCGGCATCTCGGCTGCGCTCGATGACCCTAGGTTTGACAGTCAAAAGTCAAAAGTAAGAAGTAAGATGGTGAAAGGGGCGTAGCCCTGCCATCTTCATAGAAAAAATTATGAGTATTTCCGATAAGGGGGGGCTAATTGCCATCCGTTGTCAGAATGAATAAATAGCCAATAATTAAGTCTAATAACGTAAAACCAAAAAAATGAAAACAAATTCAACATTCAGTAAGCTTTTCTCACAGATGCTAATTGCTGTGTGCTTATTCATTTTAAGTGCTGAAATACGGGCTCAAAAACTGAGTAATTCAGCCTTAAAAGGCTTTGAGATTACTATTGAAAAGACTGATAAGGGACTAAAAATGCACAGTTCTGAGGGAAGTGCCTGGATAGATCTCAGCTTCAGTCTTACTGCTGACAAGCCACAAGCGATTGATGAATATGGCATGACAAGTGTTGGGCAGGTAAATTCTGAAAAAGACCCCAAACTAGCGGATTACTTATTTACCATTACCGATACGAAAGATGGTATTACCCTAGCTGGTATTGAAGGAACAGCCTGGAAAGTCTTAAATTTCACGCTTTCTGATAATGGAAAACAAACAATTAACCAGTTTGGAATGACTGATTAGATTTTGATATCTTCCATAGAACAGCAAGTGGACAAAAAATGGTTAGTCTTATCCTTAGCTTCACCCATTTGCACAACTTGCTGTGTTCCAAACCAACAAAGCCACTCTTCGCTGGTGCATTCCGGCTTTCAGGGATTTCCTGCCGGCATCAATTGCCAACAGCAGCCTCACCCAAAGCGCTTCCTAAACGTTTCCTCCAACACTTCTACTCTTCTAATGGTATTGCGACACCATTGCAACAGCAATTCATCTTTTTCATCGCAGCTGAGTTGCCAGCGTATATCGCTGTTATGCAGCCTTCTGCTGAGGGTGTAGAGCAACAGAGCAGCCGACACACTGATATTGAAGCTTTCGGTGAAGCCTACCATGGGGATGCGAACAAAATCGTCGGCATGTTCCAGGGCATAATCGGACAAGCCTGTTTTTTCAGTGCCAAAAACCAGAGCCAAAGGTTTGTCGAGAGGCAGCGTTTCGGGGGTGTAACCATCCTGGTGCGGACTGGTGGCTACAATCCGGTAAGCTTTGCTGCGCAAGGCTTCGAAGGCTTGAATGGTGTTGTTGGGCTGCTCGTTGTATTTGTGCAGGTTGAGCCATTTGGTGCTGCCCACCACCACATCGGGATTGATATCGTAAACATAGTTGTTCTCGATGATGTGTACATCCTGCACCCCTGTGAGATCGCAGCTGCGTAGGACTGCACTGGCATTGTGCGGCTGAAAGATGTCTTCGAGCACCACAGTGAGGTGACGGGTGCGTCTATTCAAAACCTCATCAAATTTGGCCTTACGCTCCGGCGTGATGTATTCCAGCAGGAAGTTCAAATGTTTTTGATCGTTCATAAGCATTCTCAAAGCTTGCGTTCCGGATAAAGTGATTCCCACCATTCGGGCTGGTCTTTCAGGAAACGATCGAACCAGGCCATGATGCTTTTTTGCCAGAGCTGCCGCTTTTTATAGTCCAGAATATGGTGATCCTGTCCTTCTATTTCAACATATTCGACAGTCTTGCCCAAAATTTTTAAAGCCGTATAGAGTTGGATACTTTCGCCCGGCGGAACATTGGTATCGCTACCGCCGTGCAACAACAGCAGGGGAGTATTGATTTTGTCAGCTGCAAACAGGGGGCTTTGATCGATGTAAATCTCCGGACTGTTCCATGGAAATTGATCAGCGGTAGCCGTTGAGCTGTAAAGATAGCCCCAGTATCCTTCGCCCCAATAGGAAGAGATGGAACTGATGCCGGCATGGGCAATGGCTGCTGCAAAAATATCAGTGCGCGTGGTGAGCAGCATTGTCATAAATCCGCCGTAAGAGGCTCCGATACAGCCAATAGCAGTGCTGTCGGCATAAGGATGGTTCCGGTAAAAATGTTTTGTTCCGTTGATGATTTCATCCGCAACGGTTTTGCCCCAGTTATTCACATGGCGGGCCGAAAACTCCTGACCATAACCCGTTGCACCCGAAGGAATGATCACATAGACAAGGTATCCATGCGCAGCAAAATAGTTTTTCGGATAGCGCCCCCTGAAACTTCTGTCGATGGGGTTGGTGCCTCCATAATAATACACTATCACGGGATATTTTTTGGCCGGGTCAAAATCAGGAGGATAATAGATATGTCCGTCAAGGGTGTCGCCGGTGGCGGAAATAAAGTCCCAGTCTTTTACTTCTCCGAACTTAACATCTTCAAAACGAACAGTTTCGGGATTACTGATAATATTGGTTTGCCGGCTGTTGAGCTTTGTAAGCCAGGCTATTTCCGGACTGCTCACAGATGACCCATCAGCAATCAACCACTGGCCACTCTCATCCAGATCGAAATGTTTTACCACATCAGCATATTGTGGTAAAAGTGAAAATTGATTTGTGGCTAAAACTAGCTTATAAATCCGCTGGTAGGAACCCTCCTGTACCAGGAAAAATGGATTTCCACTTGTTTTATTCCATTTGGCATCGGCTATACTTGGATGGAAGTCGCGGGTAAGCGATCTTGCTTCTTTAGTTTTGAGGTCGAACAGATAAGCTTGTGTATCGTAATCATTCGGAATAATACCTTTGTCAACAGCACTTCCGGTCTCACCAAAAAGCAAGGGGCCGCCTGTAACAAGCAATTGTCTGCCATCAGGAGAAAAGCTGGCACTGCTGCCATAACTCGAAATCCAGAGGGTGTCGGCTTTCCTGTTTTCGAGGTCGAGTAGCATCATCCAGGATTTACTGTAAGGGCGTTCGGATAAGTCGGGCTTCGACTGGCTGAAAAGGATTTTATTGCCATCCGAACTAAAATCCTGAAACTGACTGCTGAGATTTCCGGCAGTGAGCTGGTGATGAGTTCCGGTTGCCTGATCAAACAAAAAAAGCTGACTTCTATTTCGCCACCAGGGCCAGCGATCTGTCATTCCTTCATATTTTTTTACACCGGTTTTGTTTTCCTTTTCTTTGAATTGTTTGCTGTAAACTAGGGCGTTACCGTTTGGTGAAAGCTGGATGTTGCCTGCATCTTTTAGCTGTGCGATCAGCATGTTGGTTTTGCCCGTGAGCAAATCTTCCTGCCACAGACTGCTTGTGCCATTACTGCTCACCGAATATAAAACTGCATCGGCTGTGGGGTGAAATTTTATTTGTTTTTTGTCGCTGTGCCGGCTACTGAAAACAACCTGATTGTTCTCACGGCTCAATACTTCGGTCCAGTTTTCCGTTTTGCCTTCGGGTGCGTGGGTATAGGAGTAATTCAACAGCAGGTATTTGCCACTGGAATGTATGCTACTGCTGGTCAATCGGATGCCATCGAGCAACAATTCCATATTCATGTATTTTTCGGGATCGGCTGACCAAATGACCTCAGCTTTAGATTTTATCTCGTACTGCAGGCTCAACTTCCAATCTTTAGCAAATGCAGGTGCATACAGCGTTTTGATGAGGATCAGATGTTTGCCCGGTTCAAAACTATGGGATACTGTTTTGTCGGTTCCTGCTTTATTGGCTGCTTCGATGATTGTTTGGCCATTGACCTCCAGACTGGCCATGGCTTTGGTTTTCAAGGTGAACGAAACTTTCACAAAACGTTCAGTCTCAAAATATCCGGCTGCCAGAGTCCAGCTGTAAGTGCTGTTTTGATTTGGTTTTAAGATTAACTCGCCTGATTTGGAGGCATGTTGCTTTTCCCATCGGGGTGAGCCCTCTTGTGCAGAGAGGAGAAACTTTCCCTCAGTCGGCCTGATATCACCTGGTAAGCCGAGCTGGTCAAACATATTTTTCAGGCTTACTGTATCGCCATAGGTATCTTCTTGCTGATAGAAGAGGGGAGGTTCGTAAGCCTGAACAGGTATGACAAGCCATTGATCGGCATAAAAAGATTCGTCGGTTTGCCGGGCATTAGCTGCCAAGGAGCTGAAAAAGATTAAAACGATTAGCGTGCCGGTAAATAGCAAACTTTTTCGGGCTGAAGTCTCATGAACTTTCATGAAGTGATGATTTGATTTATTTCTTATGATTTTTTTTTGACCTTCAAAAATACAGGAAATAAACCAAATCTCCTCTGTCGGCCTGATGTTTATGACCAGCTTAAAAATTAGTATGGAGGCCGGATTTTTTGTTGCTCATCAGAAGGATTTTGCGGACTGGTTTTTTCGGGTTTTAATCCATTTGTAACAAAGGGTGCTTCCTGGTCCATTGTTATGGCAATAACTTCCTCAATACGAGCATTTTTATAATCGGGTGGAGGTCGGAAAAAATCCCCGGGGATGGGAACGCCTTTGATTTGTTTGATTTCTGTTGTGCTTTCGCCAACCGGGGTTGGGATAACCGAACGCATTACCATATTTTCTCTTGTAAATTGCTGATACAGATCAGTTTCGCGATGTGCTTGTACACGCGAAGGGGGGCGGAAAATACTTGTCATTTTGCGAAAAAGTGCGCTGTTTATTCCTGAATAAGGATTGATTTCTTTACTTGTCCAAATGGTTTCGAGCAAAACGCTATCCAGGAAAATGTTATGCTTTTGAGCGACAAAACCCAGGATGGTATCAAAGGTATTGGTTTTTTCAATTTTTAATGGAACTGACAGGGTGCTGTCTGAATTGTCAGCTTCAAGGAGTTTTAACTCACTTCTAAAACTGCTGTCGGCTTCGGCACGGCTGTGCTCTGGTAGTCGCGCTATCATTTCTTCGAGCTGTTGTTTCAGGCTGTTTAGTATTGCCTCGCGTAATTGCCTGGCACTGCCTTTCCAAAAGATTTGCTGAACAGGAAATACCAGGGTAAGCTGTTCGTTTTCCAGATCGATAATAAAAACAGATGCTGCATTTTCGATCCTTAGCTGTTGACCCTGAATGAAAACGGACTGACTTGAAGCGTTTCCATACCGATCTTCTTGTTGCTCAATGATGAACCAACCCTTTTGTTGGGCATTCAGTATGCTGGTAAAGCTTGATAATAGTAAAACAGTCAGAAAAAGTCTGATATTCATAAGCTATACTTGTGGCATCAAATGTAAAAAAAACTGGCTGAGTGTCTTTTATTTCAGGAAAAAAACTACTTTTGCACTTCAAAATTTCAATAGCTATGACGAATAAAAAAGGATTGGATAAAGGCGACGAAAGACTGGAAGCGGTAGAAAGTACCCTGAGCAAAACAGAACAGTTTATCGAGAACAACCAGAAATCGTTGGTGGCAGTGGTTGCCATAATTGTTGTGGTTGTTTTAGGTTATTTTGGTATCAACCGTTATTACTTTGATCCGCTTGAAAAGGAAGCTCAAACCCAGCTCTTTATGGCTGAGGCTTATTTTGAGCAGGACTCATTAAATAAAGCACTTTATGGTGACGGTAATAATCTTGGCTTATTGGATGTTATCGATGAGTTTGGATCAACCAAAGCTGGTAACCTGGCAAAGTATTATGCCGGCATTTCATTCCTTAAACAAGGCGAATATGAAGAAGCACTTAGTCATTTAAAGAAATTCAAAGGAAAGGATAAAGTTGTGGCTGCAATGGCCCTGGGTGCTATTGGTGATGCCTACCTTGAGCTTGACAAGAAATCAGAAGCCGCTGCCCAATATTTGAAAGCAGCCCGTCATGAATCGAATGAGCTTAGCAGTCCGATGTTTTTACTCAAAGCCGGACAAACCTATGAACTTATCGGCGACAATAAAAAAGCTGTTGAGATCTACAACGAACTAAAAATGAATTTCCCGAATACCACCGAAGGGCGCAATGCTGACCGCTATATCGCCCGTGCCGAAGGAAGATAAAAGTTTCGAGCGAAAAAAAATTTAAGACCTGATTTCGAATGAGATCAGGTTTTTTATTCTGGGATAATTTGTTGATCTATAAAATCTCACCTAAAAATGCGCTATTGAGGCATAGTTGTCATCCTTGGCGTAGTGATGGCATAACATTTTACCTGACAATAGTGTTTTGAAAGAGAATAGTTTAATTTTGTTTCGATGAATGCAAAGCTTACGAAACCTTCAATCGTTTTTTTTGGTACCCCCGAATTTGCTGCTGCCCAGCTACAAGCCATACTGGAAGCAGAAATACCGGTGAAGGCTGTCGTCACAGCTCCTGATAAACCGGCAGGCAGGGGTAAAAAAATGCAACAATCAGCAGTAAAAGCCTTGGCCATAAAGAAAGGACTGAATTTGTTGCAACCACCCAATCTAAAACATCCTGATTTTATTAATACGCTTCGGGCAATGAATGCCGATATTTTTGTGGTAGTCGCTTTCAGAATGTTGCCGGCTGAGGTGTGGAAGATGCCCCGATTGGGCACGTTTAACCTGCATGCCTCCCTCTTGCCGCAATACCGAGGTGCAGCACCTATTAATCGTGCTATTATGAATGGTGAAAATGAGTCGGGAATAACGACGTTTTTGCTTGACGAAAAGATTGACGAAGGCAGCATTCTGATGCAAAAGCGCATGTCGATAGCTGCTGACGAAACTGCCGGAAATCTGCACGACAGGATGATGGAAGCGGGAAAGCAATTGGTTGTAGATACACTTTATGGTCTGGCAAACAACGATTTATCCCCACAACCACAGACAAGGAATCAAAAACTGTTCATGGCCCCAAAGTTGTTTAAAGAGGATTGCCGGATTAACTGGAAGAATGACTTGACGACGGTGTATAATCAAATCAGAGGTTTGTCGCCATATCCCGGAGCCTTTACAACCCTTATTAATAAGGTGTCGGGGCAAGAGCTTGTCTTAAAGATTTTTCAATCAGAGATTGACATGGAACGAAACATGGGTGAGCTTTATACTTTACTGACTGACCAAAAAAGTTTTATAAAAATTATCCATCCGGATGGAGCCTTAGCATTGAAAGAAATTCAAACACCTGGCAAACGCAGCATGTCAGTACAGGATTTTTTAAATGGTTTCGATTTGAAAGGAAGTTGGAAAGTTGATGTTTGATAAGGAATGTTGCGGCGACAGCTTGATTTTCGGGTGAAATACAGGAAAAACTTTCTGATTTTTGTGAAATTTATTAACAAAACGCTTGTTTTATCAACATTTTTTGTACTTTTCTGCCAGAAAACTTGCGCTGATAGTTTAAAACGCTATATTTGTGCGGTATTCAACCAATTTTTTTAACTAAAATCCAAGAAGATGAACAAAGCTGAATTAATTGATGCAATGGCCGTAGGTGCCGAATTGACAAAAGCAGATGCAAAAAAAGCACTTGATGCTTTCATTGATGCTACTACAAAAGCCTTAAAAGAGGGTGATCGTGTTGCCCTTGTTGGTTTTGGTTCTTTTTCAATTTCGAAAAGAGCTGCCAGAAAAGGTCGTAACCCACAAACTGGTAAGGAAATAAGTATAGCTGCTAAAAAAGTAGTTAAGTTCAAACCAGGTAGTGATTTGGCTGATTCTGTTCAATAGCCTCTTATTACCGTGCAAAAAAAACGCCTTGATCTTCAAGGCGTTTTTTTTTTGGTTTAGCCATATATGTTTACAAAGCATGTTCCGGAATTTTGCCTGTCAGGCTTTTGAAGAATTCTACCAGTTTATTGGTTTGTACGTCAGATAATTCTCGGCCTAACTGTGTGTAAGCCATAATTTTAACGGCTTCATGCAGGCTTTCGGTGCTGCCGTCATGAAAATAAGGAGCAGTTTTTTCGATGTTTCTCAACGAAGGTGTTTTGAAAACGAATTCATCACCTTCTTTGCCAGTCACTTCGGCAACGCCTTTATCCTTTAGCACTGAGTTGGTGTAGTCATAATAAGGGCCATGTATGAGTCCGAAACGTTGCATCATTGTGCCACCAAGCCCGGGACCAATATGGCAGGCAATGCAACCTGTTTCAATAAACAGGGAAAGGCCTTCTTTTTGATCGTCAGTCATCACATCCTTCACACCACTGAGGAAACGGTCGAAAGCTGCCGGGGTTGCCAGTGTGCTTTCAAAAGCTGAAACAGCATCAGCAAACCGATCAAAAGTGATGGGATCCTCATCCTCAGGAAAAGCCTCAGCAAAAAGCTGTTGGTATTCTTCATCGGCATTCATGATAGCAATCACATCCTCAGCACTTTTCATGCCCATTTCAATGGGATTTAGCACCGGTCCTTTGGCCTGATCAGCCAGGTCGGGCGACCTGCCATCCCAGAATTGGGTGGTATGAAACCATGCGTTGAAAGTTGTTGGGCTGTTACGTGTTCCCAAGGTGCCATCATGGCCAGGAGAGGTGGGCAAATTATCCACACCATAATTGGCAATCGGATGGCAGGTATTGCAACTCATTTCGCCATTAGCAGAAAGGCGGGTGTCGTAATAGAGTTTCTTCCCAAGAATGGCTTCGGGCGTATTGGGATCTCCAGGCTCTGGAAGCGTTGTAAAATAGCGATTGGCGGTTTCGATTAATGTCTTATCTGCTTCAGAAACCGTGTCTTTTTCAGATGTCTGGTTAGTACAGCTGCTGATGCATATTGCCAGCAGAAAAACGAGCGAAAAGAGAATTGTATTTTTCATTGTAATTAGGTTTGATTTGACAAACAAAATTAAGAAAAAATTAACATATTTAATAGGGCTTACCGTATTCCGGTGATTTTAGTTTGGCCTGAAACTGTTCATTATCAAATTGTTGTATTTTGTGTCTGTGATAATGTGATTTTTTTAAGCTTTATTCTCCCGGTAAGAACAACCAAATTTGTATAGTTATATTTGAGAATCAATCCCTGTGGGCTTGCATTGTAGCGTAAATGACTTTAATTTTGTGGTAAATCGCTGTATATGAAAATACTCAACGCAGAGCAGATCAGACAAGCTGATGCTTTTACTATAGAAAACGAACCAATTGCATCAGATGCTTTGATGGAAAGAGCAGCAAATCAGCTTTATGAGTGGATTAGAAAAAGGCTCCAACCACAAACACCCGTTGTGATTTTTGCAGGAGTTGGAAATAACGGAGGAGATGGATTAGTGTTGGCGCGTTTGCTTGCACAGGATAACTATCATGTTATTACATACCTTATCAAGGTTGCAGAAAAACTTACAAACGATTGTCAACTCAATGCAGATCGGCTGATTATGCTGGATGAGTCCTTACTCATTGAAATTTCTGATATTTCGGAATTGCCAGCCATAAAACAAGACGCCATAGTGGTGGATGCATTATTTGGCTCAGGACTTAACAGGCCGGTTACCGGACTGGCAGAAGCCTGTATCAGGAGCATGAACGAATCAGAAAATGTGGTTGTGGCCATTGATATCCCTTCGGGATTATATGCAGATCAGCCGATTAATCGCAAAACTGATACCGTTGTAAAAGCAGATTACACCCTGAGTTTTCAATTTCCCAAGCTTTGCTTTTTTTGGCCGGAGAATGATAAGTTTGTCGGACGTTGGGAGATATTGCCAATTGGATTACATCCGGTTTTTATTCATGAGGTTAAAGCCAATCATCATTATTTGGAAGCTGCTCTGCTAAAACCCTGGTGGAAATCCAGGGCACGTTTTGCGCATAAAGGTAACTTTGGTCATGTATTATTGGTAGCAGGATCGGCAAATAAGTCGGGTGCAGCCATCTTAGCTGCCAGGGCTTGTATGCGAAGCGGAGCAGGGCTGTTGCATGTGCATCTTCCCATAAAAGCATGCAATCCGATGCAATCAGCCTTTCCGGAAGCCATGATCAGCCTTGATTCACATGAATTTTACTTTAGTGAGCTGCCTGATCTGGCTCCTTTTAATGCAGTAGCTGTTGGCCCGGGGATTGGTACTGCGCCTGAAACAGCAACGGCACTCAAATTATTGATACAGAATAGCAAACAATCTCTGGTATTAGATGCTGATGCACTTAATATTTTGGCTGAGAACAAGACCTGGCTGGCCTTTTTGCCTAAGCATTCCATATTAACACCGCATCCCAAAGAGTTTGAAAGACTGGCAGGAAAATGGCAAAATGGCTTTGAGCGACTTTCGCTTCAAAAGGAATTGTCAGTACGCTTTGGATTGATAATCGTACTCAAAGGAGCTTATACCTGTGTGAGCATGCCTGACGGCAAATGCTATTTCAATCCTACAGGTAACCCCGGTATGGCAACAGCCGGAAGCGGAGATGTTTTGACAGGGATTATTGCAGGACTTGTTGCACAAGGATACAGTCCGGCAAAAGCATCCTTGTTAGGCGTTTACCTTCACGGCATGGCAGGAGATCTGGCAGCCGAACAATTGGGCATGGAAAGTATGCTGGCTTCTGATATTATCAGTCACCTGCCCAAAGCCATTGCAAAGATCAGAGAGTGATCAGGCACTGATTTTGTCTTCTGTCAGTTCATCTTCCAGGCGCAGGTTGTTGATGATAAACTGTTGACGTTCAGGGGTGTTCTTGCCCATATAAAAACTCAAAATTTCCGGAATGGAAAGATCTCTTTTCAGGATTACAGGCTCCAGCCTTATGCTTGGGCCAATGAAAAACCTGAACTCATCGGGTGAAATTTCACCCAGACCTTTGAAACGCGTGATCTCGGGATTGGTGCCCAGTTTTTTGATGGCATTCACCCTTTCTTCATCAGAATAGCAATAGATGGTTTCCTTTTTGTTGCGTACCCTGAAGAGCGGTGTTTGCAGGATATAGAGATGCCCTGTTTTGATCAGGTCGGGATAGAATTGCAGGAAAAAAGTAAGCAGCAACAGCCTGATGTGCATGCCATCAACATCGGCATCGGTGGCAATCACGATATTGTTGTAGCGCAGGTTTTCGAGTGATTCATCAATATTGAGCGCGGCCTGCAAGAGGTTGAATTCTTCGTTTTCGTAAACAATCTTTTTACTTAATCCATAAGAATTAAGCGGTTTGCCTTTCAATGAAAATACTGCTTGTGTTTGCACATCACGGCTTTTGGTGATGCTGCCCGAAGCTGAATCGCCCTCGGTGATGAACAAGGTAGTTTCGAGCCGTTTTTCGTGGTTGGTATTAAAATGGATGCGGCAATCGCGCAGTTTTTTGTTGTGCAAACTGGCTTTTTTCACGCTTTCGCGGGCAAGCTTTTTGATATTGGCCATATCTTTTCTTTCCCGCTCGCTTTGCATGATTTTACGATGCAAGGCTTCGGCAGTTTCTGCATTCATATGCAGGTAATTGTCGAGATTACGCTTGATTATCTCGCCTATAAAATTACGCACTGTTTGTCCGCCCGGCTCAATATGTGTAGAGCCAAGCTTGGTTTTGGTTTGTGATTCAAAAACGGGTTCCTGCACCTTGATGCTGATGGCTGCAACCAGTGAGGTGCGGATATCAGCAGTATCGTAATCTTTGCCGTAAAATTCCCGGATTGTCTTTACGATTGCTTCTCTGAAAGCATTTTGATGCGTGCCGCCCTGTGTGGTATGCTGGCCGTTTACAAAGGAATAGTATTCCTCACTATAAACATTATTGGCATGAGTAAAAGCGCATTCAAAATCTTCTTCCCTGATATGAATGATGGGATATACCATCCTTTCAGCACCGGCGATATTGCGTTCGAGCAGATCAAGCAGACCGTTTTTTGCCTGAAACTTTTGGCCATTAAACAAAATGGTGAGGCCGTTATTGAGGAAGACGTAATTCCACATCATCTCCTCAATATATTCCTGAAGGTAACGGTATTGCCCAAAAATGGCCCTGTCAGGGATAAAACTGATCGTAGTGCCCTGTTTGCCGTCGTTTGGCTCGAGTGGATGATCGGCAATGATCTCACCTTGCTGGTATTCAACAATTTTAGTTTTGCCTTCGCGAATGGATTGTGCCTTAAAATAAGACGACATGGCATTAACTGCTTTTGAGCCCACGCCATTAAGTCCGACGGCTTTTTTAAACACTTTGCTGTCGTATTTGGCTCCTGTATTGATTTTGCTTACACAATCGATCACTTTTCCCAGCGGCATTCCTCTTCCGTAATCGCGAACGGTAACGAGGTCGTCCTGAATAGAAATTTCGATGGTTTTGCCATGTCCCATCACATATTCGTCAATGCTGTTGTCGATAATTTCTTTGAGTAAAACATATATGCCATCGTCATGGGAAGTGCCATCTCCCAATTTTCCGATATACATACCAGGCCTCAGGCGGATGTGCTCTTTCCAGTCAAGTGTCCTTACGCTATCATCCGTATAGTTTTCCGACATATTATTCTTTTTTTGCAAAAGTACCTTTTTTAGCTTAAAAATTGGCTCAATAACTAATCATAAGATTTAAGTGGATTACCGCAATTGCGACAAAAATTAGCACCGGGATTAAGGTCTTTTTCACCACATTGAGGGCATTCGATAGTTGGTGTTTTTTCTTTTGAGGTATGTCGGCGAGCCATTTCGGAAGTGATAATTCCGGTTGGCACGGCTATGATGGCATAACCAGTAAGCATCAGCAGGGAAGCAATTAATTGTCCGAGCGGTGTGGCAGGGCTGATGTCGCCATATCCAACCGTGGTGATGGTAACGATAGCCCAATAAATGCTGACGGGAATGCTTTTAAAACCATTTTCGGGGCCTTCGATCAGATACATAAAGGTGCCGATGATTGTGACTAGTGTAGCGATTATTTAGTTAGCTAACTAATTCTTAAAGCCTCTCCGGTATATGTCCAACGAAACGGCTTTGCTCTGGTAGAATTGTAGGTTTTTACATACTCCATTAACTGGGCAGACAGCTGTTCGGATGATTGCCATATTCCTCCTTTTACAACATCCTTCGATAGTATATTGAACCAAATTTCGATCTGGTTTAGCCATGAAGAGTATGTTGGAGTATAGTGTATCTGAATTTTTCGTTTACCAGCAAGCCACTCCTGGACATCTTTATGTTTATGAATAGCCAGGTTATCTGCAATTATATGAAGTTTCTTATTGCGATATTTTCGATCCAGAGTTTTTAGAAATTTCAGAAAATTTTCTGCATTATTGGACTTCATTGTTTTTGCTGTAACCTCTCCCGAATGAACAGCCAGCGCAGCTATCAACGATACTGTTCCGTTACGCTTGTAAGTAGCGGTTTGTCGCCTGGGGTTTCCAGCACGCAGAGGGAGTTCGGGTTGGGTGCGATCTAATGCTTGAATTTGTGTTTTTTCATCCACGCAAATAACCAGCGCATTTTCAGGTGGGGACATGTAAAGGCCAACAATATTTATCATTTTCTCTTCAAACTCAGGATCCTTTGTTTTGCCACACCAGTATTCAATTTTGTGAGGTTTTAAATCAGCTTGGTTTAGGATTTGATAAACTTTTGATTGACTAATGCCCACTTGTTCTGCAATACGTTTTTGTGACCAGTTGGTATATCCAGCATCAGGCTTTGAACAAGCTTTATCTATCACCATAGCGTGTTGCTGGGCAGTAATAGTCCTGGGCTTTCCACTTCGGGGAGCATCCTTTAATCCTTCAACGCCTTTCTCTCGAAAACGCTGCCGCCATTTATTGACAACGGGTCGGCTGAGACCAGTTTGCTCAATAATTTTGTCCATTGATAATCCTTGTTCCGACAACAAGATTACTTCTGCCCGCTCAACGTACCGGCGCTCAAGCTTTCGGGAGCGACTCATGGTCAAGAGGTCTGCTCTCTCTTCCATGGTTAATTTTATAGGTTTTGCTATCCTTGCCATGAGGCAAAGATAAAAAAATATTTAGTTAATTAACTAAGTAATTAATACACTAG